>Ga0316217_10000591_pt1 | contig 50803 bp, 46 predicted proteins | sample 1anoAmetaG_FD_203633 | JGI IMG/M metagenome (GOLD analysis project Ga0316217, IMG submission 203633) | Freshwater microbial communities from Trout Bog Lake, Wisconsin, USA - 1anoA | ecosystem: Environmental > Aquatic > Freshwater > Lake > Hypolimnion/Profundal zone | place: USA: Wisconsin...
CGCGCGAGGTAAGTAATGGCTCACGGGCTGGAGGCCGCGCAGACGGGCTAGCGTTTCTGCCGACAGGCGGGCTTCCTCGATGAACGCCGGAAAGGCATTGACGAATTCACCGTCAGGGGAGAAGAGCCGAACACCGATTACATTCTTGAGGCGTGAGATCTTCAGGACGAGTTGGATTTGCTCGCCCGGGTCGGTTAGCGGCGCGATGGTTTCTCCGCTGGAAGTGTCATCCAGGTGTTGCATGGCCGCCAGCGCGTCGAACGCCTCGCCGTCACGGTTCGCGATTTGGGCGCGGGTGTGCGAGCGCAAATTAAACATCGACCATGCCAACACGCCGCCCAGCACGGCCAAGGCAAGCCCAATCCCCAGCGCTTGAGAAAGGCGGGCAAGAAGCTGCGTCTCAGAGACTGCGGCTCTCAGGGCCTGCTTTCCGACTTTGCCATCGCTTGCGCGGTTTGCCATAGACAACACATTCTTCCTCATACTAACGCCCCAAGTCCACAAAATGCGACCTAGAATTCCCAGCTTAGCCCTCCTCCAGCCCGGTTGTCAGTGTACTGGCTATCGGAGCGGTTTGAGACGAGGCGGTTGCGCTCATATTCAGCGAAGAACGACAGCGATTTTGAGAGGTTCCGCTGGATGCGCAGCTTGAGACTCAAGGGCGCCAGGTAGAGCGTCGGTCTATGGATCGGGGCGGGGACAGGCTGAAAATCCTCGATCAATGGGGGAAGCACGGTCGTTTGTACGGGGAAATCATAATAGGCTGCTCCCACCGATCCTCTGACCTCCCAACGCCGCGCTTTGAAGAGCAACTCTTGCGAGAAGTGATATTGGTAATAATTGTAAAAACCACCCCCGTTGTCGTCGTTATACTGAAAGGCAAGGCGGGTCGTCGACTTCCAACGCCGTTTGGCGTCCCATGGATGCTCCCATTTGAGATCGACGCTCGATCGGTTGAGCGCGAGATCCTGGTTCGGCAGGTCTGTACCGTCGGCATCTCTTGCCTGCCATTGCGAGTGAACAATGCGCTGCCAGTCAATCTCCATGGTCAGGCGTGACCCAGAGTCATAGTTAAGTCCTGCCAGGAGCCGAACTCCCAGTTTCCAATCATTATCCAAGGGCGCTTCCCACCATTCCTGCGCCGCCGTGGCCTCCACTTGCGCCCATCCATTACTGCCAAAGTCGTGTCGGAGGGAGGGATTGACCTCCAGTGAATGCCCTCGAGCTTGCACCACCGGCCCCGAACCCACTTGGATCAATTCCTCAACTACCTGGTCTAGATAGAGGTACTTGAGTTCCAGTCCGGCCTGCCAATCTTTGTTCAAGTCTTTCCGTGCCTGCGCGCTCGCCAGCACTGCATCCTCGCCCTCAACCCCGTTGGCCGGCTTCCAGTAGCGCGTATCGTCTCCCGTGACGGAAGCGGTGACGCCGATGCCATCGAGGGGCAAACGGAACACGAGCATTTCAATCCCGGCCTTGACAAGGGCGCTTGCGTGGGGCGAGGAGGCGCTCAGGAGTATGTTATCGTTATAGCCGAGGCCGGTCCTCAAAACGAGGTTCTTATCCCACAAGAGAGATTCATCCCAGAGCAGAGGTTTTTCCGGGAGGAGAGCCAGGTCGTTAGTGAGAGAATCCGCAGCGGGGCAGGGCCGCAAGGCCGAAGCGGTGAGGACCGTGGTCAGGAGGATTCGACCGTTCCATCGGCTCAACAAAGAGCGCCAAACGGCTGGAAAAGGCCGCTTGGTTCTTGGTAGTGGAGTGAACCGGCTGTGCTTGCGAATCAGCCAAGTCCTTTCTTAGTGTTTTCCTTTGTGACGATCACCGCGATCGGTCGCCTCACGACCGGCGTCCAGAACACGCTGCAGTTCCGCTTGGCTGACCTTGCCTTTGAGAGCCGTGAGATCGTCTCTGAGTTGCGCGCGAAACGTCTTTAACTCGGTCAAAAATGCCTGGCGGTTATTTTGCAATTCGTCTCGAATGGCCGCCCGGTCCTGCGAAGTGGTAGCGCTCTTTAACTTGAGCAGAAGGGCCTGCTGCCGGTCCAGGTATTGGGACGAAGACTTATCGAAGGTTCCCACCAGGGCTTTAACGCTATCCGGCACGCCCTTGAGGTCTTGTAAGGCGTTGTTGCCGGGATCTTTGGACACCACAATAGGTGGCGCGGTCGCGGAGCTTTGAGCGAAAACTGCCGGTGGGCATAAACAGCTCGCCGCCGTTGTTCCCAGCATGAGCAGGACTCGAAATGCTTTGATGATCTTCATCGTTATGGTGCTGTAATGCCTAGCCTGGAACCGCCTTCCAAGCTCGACCAGCTCCCTTTAGAAAGCATTTCTCCCGCCAACGCCAGGAAAACATACATAAGCTCCTCATTCGCAATTGAATACGGTTTGTTTGTTGATTTGACTTAGGGATTTACCATGTGAATTTGGGGACTTACACCCAGCCAAGGTCAGTCTCGGGCTTGGATTTGGGGGGGCTGCCCCGTCAGCGACGAGTCTGTTTTCCTCTCGGCAAGCCGGTAGCGGAGGTAATCGCGGGAAACACCCAGCAGACGGGCGGCGGCCGAGACATTGTTTGCGCTCTGCTGGAGGGCTTGGTGGATCAGCACCCCCATGGCGGCCTCGAGTTGGAAGCCCTCGGGAGGGAAATGGAAGTTGGGGTTAAGCCAGGTTGCCTCGCGGGGTGAGACGGTGGTGTCGATAGGCGTCTGGAGGTTTTCAAAGCCCAACTCCTCGCTTTCCTCGAAGACTATGGCACGTTCCATTTCATGGGCCAGTTCGCGCACATTTCCCGGCCAGAGGTAGGTGAGGAGCCGCTGCCGACCGGATGGAGTAATTTTCTTCGGCGGTAGTTGGTGACGACGACAGAGCCGCTGGATCCACAGTTCAGCCAGTTTGAGAATGTCCTCGCCCCTGGCTCGAAGCGGAGGGAGGCTCACTCGATACAAATCCAGGCGGTGGAACAAATCCTCCCGGAACTTCCCTTCCGCCACCAGTTCCTTCAAATTGCGGTTGGTGGCCGCGATGATACGGACATCGGCCGCCAGGGTCTTATTGCCACCGACGCGGCGGATACGATGATCTTCGATTGCCGTCAGGACTTTCGCCTGCATGGCGGGCGATAGGCTGGGCAGTTCGTCCAGGAACAACGTGCCGCCGTGGGCGGCCTCGAAAAGCCCCAACCGGGCAGTGCGTGCGTCAGTGAAAGCGCCGCGCTCATGTCCGAATAATTCGGACTCGGCCAGGGATTCGGCCAAGGCGGAGCAGTTGACTTCGATAAGCTGCTCGGCGGCGCGAGGGCCTTGGTGGTGCAACCACCGGGCGACGCTGGTCTTTCCCGTGCCGGTTTCGCCTTCGATCAATACCGGGGGCAGGTTGCCCTGCATCCGTCGGTCCGCTGTTAGCACGCGTTGCAACTGCGTCTCCAACCCAGCCAGCGCTGAACCGAAGAAGAGCCCGTCCTGACCCTCTCGGCGATGCTCCTCGGCTCGGACGCTCTGCTTGGTGCGGAGCGCGCGGCGAATGACCAATGGCAACTCGAGTGGGTCAAACGGCTTGACCAGGTAATCGAGGGCGCCCAGACGCATCGCCTCCACGGCACCTGAAATCGCGCCGCTGGCCGTCATGATAATCACCGCCGCATGGGGGGAGAATAACTTCTCCCGAAGCAGATCGGTCCCCTTGCCATCCGGGAGGTTCACGTCCACCAAGGCAACATCGAAAATCGAATCCGTCAAACATTGACGCGCGGCGCTGAACCCGCCTGCGGGCGTCACCTCTGCCCCGAGTCGCTCCAGATGGGCGGTCAGTTGCTTGCGCAACAGGGGCTCATCCTCGACGACCAGGATATCCAAACCCGCCAGAGCTTCGGTTGCCATGCAGGGAGAGGTTCAATCCGCCGTCCACTGCGTTTTCCGCGTCAGTGGCTGCAGCCGCAACTTCCGCCACCGCCGCACCCCTCGCCGCTGAGATCCTCTTCGGTCGGGAGGCGCCCCAACTCCAGGGTCTTGTTGAGGTACTGGTGGATGGAATGCTTGACTTCGTGCAACTCCTCCTGGGCGTCGATGAAGCCGCGGGCCACCGGGTTGTTCATAAGGGCATCGCGATGTTGTTCGAACTGGGCGATTTCCTCCGGTGAGAGTTGCTCGGACATCTGCTGCTTCTGCTGGAGCTCCTGGCCCTTGCTGACCACGGTCTCGTACTGAGAGCGGGCCTGCTCGTCCACCATGAAGGAATCAATGCGCTGGCGGATGGACTGCATGTTCGGCTGCTCCAAAATCACCTGGCAGAGCTCTTTGGTCTTCCGGACTACCGGCGTATCTTCAAAAACAATTTCCATATTTGATCCTAGTCAACAGTTTAAAGGCGGTTAAATCCGCCCAGGGCGCGTTCGGCCAATAATACACCATACTTGGCGCCGGAATGCAAACAGGTTTGTTGTTGACGGTTTGTTGTTTGGCGGGCGAGCGCGATAACAGTATCGAGCGATAACCTGAATCCTTGATAGTGCAGACTCGTAGCGGGTGACCGCGGGTGACAAATCGAAGAAACATCGAAAAAAGGTCTTTACTTAACAAAGTTCACATAATAGTCTCAGCGCGATTCGCATTTTTTCGATTTATGCTCGGAATCAAGACCGCCGCATTGCCGGCTAGCCTGCGTCGCACCAACCAGCGGACGGTGATCTCGCTGCTGTTGCGCTTGGGTTGCGCGTCGCGCGCGGATTTGGCCAAGGCGGCGGGGATTAGCCAGCCTACGGCCGGAAAAATCACGGCTGAACTGCTTGAGATGGGGCTATTGCAGAGCGTGAGCGGTTCCGATGCGGACGGAAACGGACCGGGGCAGGGGGGGCAGTCCCCGCGTTTGGGCCGGCCGGGACAACTCTTGCGGTTGGACAGCGCCCGACCGCGCTTTCTAGCCATCGAATTGGGAGTGGTGCAGACGCGTTTGGCGGCGCTCCCGGTGGCGATCCAGGCTTGCGACCAATGGACGCACTCCTTCCAGACTCCGCCCTCACCCGAGGGGTGGGTGGAGGCGTTGCGCAAGGTCGCGGCGGGAATCTCCGCGAAAGGGCTTTGGGGAGTGCTGGTCAGCGTGCCGGGGATTGTGGACGAGCCGGCGGGGAAGGTGATATTTTCGCCCAACTTGCACTGGCTGGAGGTGGCGCCGCTTTGCGAACTTGTAGGACAAGTTTGGGACCTTCCAGCAGTTATCGTGCAGGAAATTCGGGCGCTGGCCTCCGGCCACCTGGCCGTGGAGCCCATTCGAGAGGATTTTTTCCTGGCGGATTTCGGCCAGGGCGTCGGCGGCGCCGTGGTATTGGACGGGCAATTGTATCCGCACCCGACGCCGCTGAGCGGGGAATTCGGACATACGCCGGTACCCGGCAATTTGCGTCCGTGCGGCTGCGGGGCGATCGGCTGTCTGGAGACTTTGGTGTCGCGCCGCGGATTGTTGGAGAGCTTCGGGGCGCCAAATGGAAAAGGAGCAAGCCGGGAGCGTAAAGGGGAACGCAGTGAACTGGAGGTTACGGACCCCGAGGAGGGTTGGGGCCAGATGCAAGCCTGGGCGGGCCTTGTGCGGCGCGTGGGCGAACACGGTTTGGAGCCGTGGCTGGCCGACACGCTGGCTGCCACCGCCAAAGTGATTGCGGGCGGGTTGAATGTCCTGGGGATCCATCGCGTCGTCATCACGGGGAGTCTCACCGAGTTTCCTCCTTGCGTAATCGAGCATCTGACTGCGGAAATCAAGCGCGGCGCCCTGTGGGCGCGCTTTGGCGAGGTGGTTTGCGAAGCGGCGGTCCGGCGGCGATCCTCGGGATTGGTGGCGGTCGGCATAGACCGCCTGGTACTGCCTGCGGGCGAGGAGAACGGCGGACTGCTTTCAGCGCTCAGCGGGTCTTCCCGGGGGGCGCAAATATTTCACTCAAATCGTTGACTAACTCAAGAGAACCTCAAGTAATGATCACTCGTTTCGACTCATTGGGAAACCGGATGGCAAGCGCTCTTAATCTGAAGATGGACGGTGGCCGCCAAGGCCATGGCACGGTTCGTCGGGCTATCGTTTTCCGAGGTTTCGCGCGCGGCGCGGCGCTGGCGGCTCTATCCTGCCTGGCTTGGGCTGGCGGTGGATTCGGACTTCTGGAGGCGGCGCCCGCGACCGCCCGCCTGGTGGTCCAGGCTGATCAGCCAGGCCCCCGCGTGAGTCCGACTCTGTACGGGATCTTTTTCGAGGAGATCAACTGTTCGGGAGACGGTGGATTGTACGCGGAGATGGTCAGGAATCGCTCGTTCGAGGACGCGGACCAGCCGTTGCATTGGTCGCCGGTAACCAGCGACGGCGCGAAGTGCCAGTTGACGGTTGATTCCGAGCGGCCGATGAGCGAAAAGAACCCGCGCTCGCTTAAGGTGACGATCACCGATTCGGGTGGCCGGGCCGGCGTGGCCAACGACGGCTATTGGGGTATCCCGATGGCGAAAGGCGAAGCCTACATCCTCTCCCTCAATGCCCGGGCGAGCGCCGAATTCACCGGGCCGCTGACGATTTCCATTGAGAGCCGTGATGGGCAGGTCTATGCGCGGGAGACAATCCGCAAGCTGACTCCGGACTGGAATCCGTTCCGCGCGGTGATGACGTCGAAGGGAACAGACCCGGCAGCGCGATTGGTGATCACGGCTTCGCATCCGGGCACGTTTTGGCTGGACATGGTATCGCTCTTTCCAAAGAAGACCTGGAAGGGCCGGGCCAATGGCTTGAGGCCTGACTTGGCGGGATTGCTCCATGGGCTGAAGCCGGCCTTTGTGCGGTTTCCGGGCGGTTGCTGGGTGGAGGGTGACACGCTGAGCTTGTCCTACCATTGGAAGCAGACGATCGGGGTCATTTCGGACCGGCGTGACCAGTACAACATTTGGCAGTACTACTCGACGCACGGGTTGGGTTTCCACGAGTACCTGCAAATGTGCGAAGATCTGGGCGCCAAGCCGTTGTTTGTAATCAACTGTGGCATGTCGCACAAAGAGAATGTGCCGATGGACCAACTGGGACCGTGGGTGCAGGATGCTTTGGACGCGATCGAGTACGCCAATGGTCCGGTTGACAGCGAATGGGGAGCCAAGCGGGTTAAGAACGGCCATCGTGGGCCGTTTAACTTGGAATATATGGAGATCGGAAACGAGAACGGTGGCGCGGCTTATCGCGAGCGCTACGCGATGTTCTACCAGGCCATCAAAGCCAAATACCCCCAAATGCATCTGCTGGCTGATGAAGGGAATGACAGCCCTGGCGGGACCCCGATCGAAATCGTGGACGAACATTATTACAGCAGCCCGGGATTCTTCATCAAGCAGGCCAACCGCTACGACAGCTACGACCGAAAGGGGCGCAAAGTGTATGTCGGCGAGTACGCGGTCACTGAAGGTTGCGGCGCGGGGAACTTAAGCGGCGCCCTCGGCGAGGCTGCCTTCATGACCGGAATGGAGCGTAACAGCGACGTGGTGATTATGGCCTCGTATGCGCCGCTTTTCGCCAATCTGAACTATAAGAAGTGGAACCCTGACCTGATCAACTTCAACAATTCAAAGAGCTACGGGATCCCTTCTTACTATGTGCAAAAGATGTTTTCGGAAAACCGGGGAGACGTAGTATTGCCGACGCGCCTGGAAACAGTCGACCCGGCTGAGGAACCGGCCCATGGCGCGATTGGTCTGGGCACCTGGGAAACCCAGGTTGAGTACAAAGACATCAAGGTGACCCAGGATGGCAAGACCCTATTTGCGTGCGACCCGGCGACCGGAACCGCCGGTTGGAAGTATGCGAGCGGTGACTGGGCGGTCAAGGACGGAGCGCTGCAGCAAACGGCCGCGGGCAATGACCGTCGCGCCGTGGCGGGTAACCCGGATTGGCGGGATTATACTCTCACGCTCAAAGCGCGAAAGTTGGGAGGAGCCGAAGGCTTCCTTATCCTGTTTCATGTTCAGGATGACAGCAACTGGCTCTGGTGGAACGTGGGCGGCTGGGGCAACTCCCGGCATGCGATTGAGCAAGCTTCCGCGGGCGGCAAGAGCACGCTGGGCGATGCGGTCGTCGGCAGCATCGAAACCGGGCGTTGGTACGACATTCGCGTTGAAGTGAAGGGGTCCAGCATCGGCTGTTTTCTGGACGGCAAGCGGATTCACGCGGCGGTGGACACCCGCGTCCAGAAACCGCTGCACGTCGTGGCCGGGCGATCGGATCATTCGGGCGAGATCATTCTCAAAATGGTCAATGTCGCGAAAACCGAGTATGACACAGACATCCACCTGCAAGGGGTCAAGCGGGTCGCGGCCAAGGCCAGCGCCACGGTCCTGACCTCGGGGGATCCGTCGGATGAAAACTCCCTCGAACAACCCGACAAAGTCGTCCCGGTGCGAGGGTTCATCAATGATGCCGCCTTGGACTTTCACCACCTTTTCCCCGCTCACTCCGTCACCGTGATACGGTTGAAGGCGGAGTAGTCCCCCAATCAACAAATGCACCTATTCAGAGTATGAGCACCAACAAGTACGCCCTCGGGCTCGACTACGGCACCAACTCGGTGCGCGCCCTCCTCGTCAACACCGCCAACGGGCGTGAGATCGCCGCGGCCGTTTGGAATTACCCCACTGGCACCGAAGGGGTGATCCTGTCGCGCGACCCGAACCTGGCGCGCCAGCATCCGGCCGATTATGTCACCGGAGCCGAGCAGACGATCAAAAAGGCCCTGGCGGCCGCGAAGCGAAGCGTACGGGGTTTCAAGGCTGATCAAGTGATCGGAATCGGAGTGGACACCACCGGGAGCACGCCGATCCCGGTGGACGGCAACGGAAAGCCCCTGGCGCTCAGCAGGAAGTTTGCGAAGAATCCGGCCGCAATGGCGTGGTTGTGGAAAGATCACACGGGGATCGCCGAGGCGACGGAGATCACCGAACTGGCGCGCAAGTTGAGGCCGCACTATCTGGCTAAGTGCGGAGGCACCTATTCCAGCGAGTGGTTTTTCAGCAAGGTGTTGCATTGTTTGCGGACCAATCCGGAGGTGTTCGCTGCCGCGCAAACGTGGGTGGAATGCGCCGACTGGATTCCGGCGATGCTCACGGGCACGGAAGCGCCCGATCAGTTGACAGTGGGGGTTTGCGCCGCAGGGCACAAAGCCATGTATAGCGACGAGTGGGGCGGCTACCCGGACGCCGAGTTTCTCGCGGAACTGGATCCGAAACTGGGCGAGTTGCGCTCCCGATTGCGGCCCAAGGCCAGCGCCATCGACCATGCGGTGGGAGGCCTGACGTTAGAATGGTCTAATCGCACGGGGTTGGTGGCTGGCATTCCCGTGGCGGTGGGGGCGTTCGACGCCCACCTCGGCGGCGTGGGCTCGGGGATCGCTCCGGGAACGCTGGTCAAGATCATCGGCACCAGCACCTGCGACATGATGGTCGCGCCGCTGGGCGAGAAACTGGCGGACGTTCCCGGCCTGTGCGGGATTGTAAACGGTAGCATCTTGCCCGGTTACTACGGTTTGGAAGCCGGTCAATCCGCGGTAGGCGACATTTTTAATTGGTTTGTGAACTATCTTCAGCCCCTGGGCAAGGGCGTGGGAACGCACGAGGCGCTGAGCGCCGGGGCGGCGCGCATGAAGCCGGGAGAGTCGGGGTTGCTCGCGCTGGATTGGAACAACGGCAACCGGACGATCCTGGTGGACCAGCGCCTGACCGGCCTCCTGCTGGGGCAGACCCTCTACACAACGCCCGCTGAAATTTACCGCGCTTTGGTCGAAGCGACTGCCTTTGGCGCGCTGACGATCATCAATCGCTTTGAGGAATACGGCGTCAAAGTGGATCGCATTGTGAACTGCGGCGGGATCGCCGAAAAGAACCCGCTTGTCATGCAGATCTATGCCGACGTGACCGGGCGGCCCATCCAGATCTCGCGCTCCCCTCAAACCTGCGCGCTGGGGGCGGCGATTGCCGGCGCGGTGGTAGCGGGCCGGGCCGCCGGTGGATACGATGATTACGCGGCGGCGCAAAAGGCGATGACGGGTTTGAAAGCGCGCACGTTCCAGCCCAATCCCAAGGCCCACGAAGTGTATAAGCGGCTTTATCAACTTTACCGCAAGCTGCACGACGCTTTCGGCCTCCCGCAGGCAAACATAGGGTTGTATGACGTCATGAAGGAGCTCATCGAGATCCGGTCCCAGGCCCGGTCTTGAGCGACGCGTCCGGTTTTTCATCCCATGTTAACCGAACTCAAACAAGCGGTTTGCAAGGCCAATCTCGATCTGGTCGCCAAGGGGTTGGTGATCGAGACTTGGGGCAATGCCAGCGGGATCGACCGCGCCAAGGGGTTGGTGGTGATAAAGCCATCAGGCGTGCCTTACGATAAGATGAAGCCCGCCCAGATGGTCGTGGTGGCATTGGATTCAGGCAAGGTCGTCGAGGGCGTCCTCAACCCCAGTTCGGACACGCCGACGCATTTGGTTCTCTACCGGGCTTTCGCCGGGGTCGGAGGCATCGTGCATACCCATAGTCTTTACGCCACGGCTTGGGCCCAGAGCGGGGAAGAACTGCCCGCCTTGGGCACCACGCATGCCGATTATTTCCTCGGGCCGGTCCCCTGCGCGCGCCAAATGAAGCCCGACGAGATAAAGTCCGAGTACGAGGCAAACACCGGGCGCGTCATTGTCGAGAGCTTCGAAGGGCGCGACCCGCTGTCGTGTCCCGGGGTTCTGGTCGCCAGCCACGGCCCCTTCACATGGGGCAAGACGACCAGCAAAGCGGTGGAAAACGCTGGGGTGCTCGAGCATCTGGCCCGGCTGGCCGGGGAGACATTGCGCATTTTTCCTTCCGTCCGGCCGATGCAACAGGTATTGATGGAGAAGCACTTTTTTCGCAAGCACGGCCCCGGGGCCTATTACGGGCAGACATTAGGGCCGGGCGAAACCAGGCCCAATCGGTGAATTTATTGACGTCGGTGACACGAACAACATGAGGGGATAAGGGGAATTGCCGTCCACAACTATTAACAAGTTAAGCCGCAGAAAAGTTATATGAAGAACAGTCAATGGTTAAAGATTATCAGCGTGAGCCTGGGAGTCGCGTGCCTGGCCGGATGCGCCGGGATATCGTCCTCACCCTCCGAGAGCGTGACGTGCAAACCCTTCGGGACCACGGCGGACGGGACGGCGGTGGAGATTTACACGTTGCGCAATAGCCGGGGGACCGAAGCCCGGATCTCAAGTTACGGTGGACTGCTGATCTCGCTGAAGGTGCCCGACCGGAAGGGCAAGCTGGGCGATGTGACCCTGGGCTACGACAAGCTGGCGGATTACATCAAAGACACTCCTTATTTCGGCGCGTTAATTGGCCGTTACGGCAATCGGATCGCCCGCGGCAAGTTCTCCCTCAACGGCCAGCAATACACTTTGGCCACCAACAACTACCCCAACGCTCTACACGGCGGCTTGAAGGGCTTCGATAAAGTGGTCTGGACCGCGAGCGTCCTGCCTTCCGGGGACGGCCCGGCGCTCAAACTGCAGTATGTGAGCAAGGACGGAGAGGAAGGTTACCCGGGTAATCTCTCGGTGACCGCCGTCTATACGCTGACCGAGGATAATGCCGTGAAATTGGAGTACACTGCCACCACGGACAAGGACACCGTGGTCAACCTGACCCACCACTCCTACTTCAACCTGGCGGGCAGGGGTGATATTCTCGGCCACGAAGTGACCATCCCCGCCAGCAAATTTACGCCTGTGGACAGCACCTTGATCCCGACGGGCGAACTCCGCCCGGTGGAAGGCACGCCCTTTGATTTTCGCTCATCAACGGCCATTGGCGCGCGTATTCAGCAGTCGGACGAACAGCTTAAGTTCGGCGGCGGCTATGATCACAACTGGGTGGTGGACAAACCGCTGGGCCAGTACGGGTTGATGGCCCGGGTGTACGAGCCGACTAGCGGCAGGGTGATGGAGGTGTATTCTGACGAGCCGGGCTTGCAGTTCTACTCGGGCAATTTCCTCAACGGCTCGAACAAAGGCAAAGGGGGCCGGGTTTACCAGTTCCGCAACGGTTTCTGCATGGAGCCGCAGCATTACCCGGATTCGCCCAACCAACCGAATTTCCCCTCGGCGGTGCTCAAGTCAGGGCAAACGTTTCACAATACCATCGTGTATAAATTCTCAGTGCGGTAGGCCGACAACTTCTTCAAACGAATCCCATGACTTCGCTGACTCCGATCCTGGCTGCGGCCTCCCCCGAAGCTTCAACCCTGGTGGGCCTGGACTGGCTTGCCATCGCGCTTTATTTTGGCGTTCTTTTCTGTGTCGCGTGGTGGGTGGTGAGCCGGCGGAAGGACACTGCCGCCGATTATTTCCTGGCCGGGCGTAACCTGGGCTGGTGGGTGATCGGGGCGTCGATTTTTGCCTCCAACATCGGCTCGGAGCACATTGTGGGTCTGGCGGGGTCCGGCGCCAAGGACGGCGTGGCCATGGCGCACTACGAATTGCACGCGTGGTGCCTGCTGGTCCTGGCCTGGGTGTTCGTGCCGTTCTACGCCCGTTCGATGGTGTTTACCATGCCCGAGTTCCTGGAACGTCGCTTCTGCACGCAATCCCGCTATGTGCTGTCGATCGTTTCGCTGCTCACTTTCATTGTTTCCAAGATCGCCGTGGGCATTTTTGCGGGCGGCGTCGTGTTCCAGGTCTTGCTCCCTGAAATCCGCATGGACATCCTCGGTTTTCACTTGGATAGCTTTTGGCTTGGTTCGGTCGGGGTTATTTTGCTGACGGGGCTCTATACCATGCTGGGCGGGATGCGAGCGGTGGCGTATAACGATGCCGTCCAGGTCATTGTCCTCATCGGGGGGTCGGCTTTGTTGACGTTCTACGGCCTGCACGCCCTGGGCGGCTGGGGTGAACTCAGGCGCCTCTGTGGCTCGGACATGTTCAATTTGTGGAAACCGCTCACTCCGCCGGGGGTGGAGAGCACTTGGTCGCCGGTCCTGGTGAATGACAACGCGGGCCACCTGGTCAAGCAGGCATGGTATTTCAACACGAATTTCCCGTGGCTGGGCATGGCCATTTGCGCGCCCGTCATTGGGTTGTGGTATTGGTGCACCGACCAGTACATCGTGCAGCGGGCCTTGGGCGCGCCTAACGAGCAGGTTGCGCGCCGCGGCAGCATTTTCGCCGCCTTCCTCAAGCTCTTCCCCGTTTATCTCTTCATTATCCCCGGACTCATCTGTTTCGCCTTAGCCAAGAGCGGCAAAATTCAGGAACTAGCCCAGGTTTATGACCCCCAGACGGGCCATGCGACCGCCGCCGCCGCGCAAGGGGCCTTTCCGTTGATGGTCAAGCATCTCCTGCCGCCTGGGTTGAGGGGCATCGTGGTGGCCGGGCTTCTTTCGGCCTTGATGGGCTCGCTGGCCGGGGTTTTCAACGCTTGTTCCACCCTCTTCACGGTGGACATCTATCAAAAGCTCCGTCCCAAGGCCTCGCAGCACGAAATCGTCCGTATGGGTCGGATCGCCACTGGCATCATGGTCGCCATCGCCATGGCTTGGATTCCCGTGGTGCGGGGCGCGAAGGGGCTCTACGAATACTTGCAAGCCATTCAGGGCTACCTGGCTCCGCCGATCTTCGTGGTCTTCTTTTTCGGCGTGTTCTGGAAGCGACTCAACGCCAAGGGCTGTCTGTGGGCCATGATCATCGGCTTCCTGTTGGGGTTGTTCCGCATGCTCGTCGATACCCCGGTCACTCTCAAGGGGAGTAGTCCTTACGCGGAAGGCTCATTTTTCTGGATCGTTAATAACATCAATTTTCAGTACTTCAGCATCCTCATCACGATCGTCTCGGCGATCGTGATGGTGGTGGTCAGCTACATGACCGAGCCGCCCGAGTATGGCCGGTTAAAGGGACTCACGTTCGCCACCGCGACGGGCGAAGACCGCGACAAAACGCGGGCAAGTTGGGGCGCGCTCGAGGTGGTCAGTTCGCTGGTGGTTTTGGCCTTCATCATCGGGGCCTACGTTTATTTCCGGGGATTCTGAACGACCTTCGAAAGTTACGTTGCCGTTCAAATTATCTTGGCCTGGAGCCGAAGTGAACAAAACGACTTGACCGTCCTTTAAAACACTTCTGTTGTAAGCGGTGGCGACGGTGCTGGTCCTTGCCTTCGGGCCGGCTGACCCGACCTGAAGGACGAAAGCAAGCCCGTCACCAAGGCGCCTGGAGTGTATCCTCTGCGTGGTTACTTGAAGATCACCTCGGCGGAGCGATCCTCTTGGTACGTTACTTCGTGCCCCGGCGCCCACTGGCCCTTCTTGAAGTAATCCGCCTTCACCTGGAGCTTGCCGTCCGACAGCAACTCGCTCGTGCCCCGCACTTCGGTGACGCCATCGGAGTTTCCCTTCACGTCCTCATGCGTTATGATCTTGCCGCCCTCGAAGGTCATTTTGCCCATCGTCATGAAACTGGCGGTGGTGAAATAGTAATAGACGACGCTGGCCTGGTTTTCGTCCCACACAAAAAGCGTCTCGCCCCCATAAACGCCATTGTTGATCGAGTGCAGCAACCGCACCGCTTTGCCATTGAGCGCCCGCTCCCACCGCTGCACGTCCACGGTCGGTTTCTCAGGTTTGGAATCCTTGAACGCTCCCTTCCAAGTCTTTCCCAGGAAGGGCCGAAGCGGTTCCAAGTGGGGATCGAGCGACGCCGGCTCGGCTGCCGCCGAAGCCAGCGTGATGGCGCAGGCGGCGGCAGCCAGAAGCAGCTTGAGCGGTTGTAGCATTAGACAATGCATAATGATGCATTACTTAATCGCACCATAGAACGTCCTGGTCAAGTCGGCGGTTGGAGCCTCAGTTGCGAGGTCCTCAGCGCGCGGATCGTCCCCTGGCGCTCCTCCCGCCACCGCGGCTGACAACGCGGTTCATTCTTAGGCCAGTTCGGAGGTTGACAACGAAGGTCAGTATGTTCAAACATTCCAACCGTAATACTTACTCGATATGCGCCCCAAGCCGAGCGAATCCCGGCTCCCAAGGTTGGACCACGCCAGCCGGATGCCCTTGCATGCCCAGGCGGAGGAGTTGCTGCGGGAGTGGATCCAGCGGCCTGAGTTCCGCGCGGGAGCGCTGTTGCCGGACGAGGTTTCGCTGTCGCGTGGTCTGGGCATAAGCCGAAACACTCTGCGGGCCGCGATTGGCCGGTTGGTGGCCCAGGGACGGCTGGAACGGAAAGCGGGCGTGGGCACCCGAACGGCCGAACCGCGGGTCAGGTCCGGGGTGAGCGCGTGGCACAGCTTCACGCGGGAGATGGAGGCCAAAGGCGTCCGCGTGGAGACTTATTCCACCCGCGCGAAGTTAGTTGGCGCGAACGTCGCGACGGCCCGAGCGCTGCAAATCTCACCCGAAACGGAGGTGCTTTCATTGCGCCGGGTGAGAGGCTGGGACGATCAGCCGGAGGTGGTGTTCGAATCCTATTTCCACCCGCGTCTGGGTTTGCGACCGGACGATGAGTTTCAGAAGCCGCTCTATGACCTGATCCGGGAACGGTGCGGCATCATCGCGGACGATTCGATGGAGGAGTTTATCGCGGTCGCCGCGGACCAGCGGTTGGCGCTGTTATTGAAGGTGCGGAAAGGGACGCCCTTGCTGCGGCGGGAGCGAACGGTGCTTGATACGGGGCGGCGTCCAGTCGAATTTGCCATCGTGCATTATCGCTGCGAGCGCTTCAGACTGACCTTGGGCTTGAGGCACGAGAGTTCAACCGGCCAACAACCATGAAGGAGACGATCCAGAAAAAGGGTAGCGGAAAGGTGGTTTTAGCCTGTGACTTGGGCGGCACACGGATGAAATTCGGCATAGTGCGCGGCGGCGGAGTGCTGGCCGAGACGATCGAACCCGCCCGCGCCCAGGAGGGGTTGGCCCCCCAGCTATTGGTGATCCGGGCCGCCTGGCTCCGATTGCTCGAGCGCTTGCATCTCGGGATTTCCGATTGTGTCGGCATCAGTGTTTCGTTTCCCAGCCTGATTGACGCCACGACCGGTCGGGTGCTGGCTGAATACGGCAAGTATGCCGATGCGCCGAGGTTGGATTTGCGCGCCTGGGCGCGAGCGGAGTTCGGGTTGCCCTTGGCGATTGAAAACGATGCGCGCATGGCGCTGATTGGGGAGTGGCGCGCTGGCGCGGGGCGTGGCGTGGACAATTTGGTGATGATCACCCTGGGAACGGGATTGGGTACCGCGGCCGTCATCGAAGGCCGGGTGTTGCGCGGCCGACATGGACAAGCGGGAGTGCTCGGCGGCCACCTGACGGTGCGTTACGGCGGCCGGAAGTGCAACTGCGGGAACCTGGGCTGCGCCGAGGCCGAGGCGTCGACTTCTTTCCTGGGGGAGTTGGGTCCGACGTTACCCGAGTTCGATGCAAGTCCTTTGCGCCGCGTCGCTCCACTCAATTACGGACTGGTTTTCCAATCGGCCGCCGCGGGTGATCCGTGCGCTTTGCGACTGCGGGATCACAGCCTCCTCGTGTGGGGCGCCCTCGCGGTCAATCTCATCCATGCTTATGACCCGGAGTTGCTGATTTTGGGAGGGGGCATCATGAAGAGCGCGGACGTCATCCTCCCCGCGATTGAGCGCTATGTGAGGGATTGCGCGCACACGCCATGGGGGCGGGTGAAGATCTCAGCCTCCAAGCTGGAAGACCGCGCGGCGTTGGTAGGCGCGGAATGGCTGTTGGCCGAGCAATATGGGAGGGGCAAGCAACCGCGCGCCGGCCGCGAGTAATTTTGACATGACAAAATCGAACTACGATAAATTTCCAGCCGTGACCGTTTCCGGCGGGGAGGGGGCCTGCGTGGCTGGCTGGGAGGCCATCGCGGAGCAACTGCGCCGCGCGGCGGCGGTGCGAAACCGCAAGAAGCTGACGATGGTCGTCGAGTGCTATCCTGGGGTGGACGAATCTGAGGTCATCGCCCAACTGCAATCGCGGCTGGCGCCGGCTCTGACCATCGACGCGCGCCAAAGCCTGCTGCCGCCACTACAAATCGATGCGCTCGCAGCTCCGTTTTTGGGTGGCGACGACCCGATTTTTGGTTTCCTCTCGGGGTTGGAACTGCCACAGTTCTTCGACCCGGAGGCCCTGCGACATTGGCGGTCCGCGGTTGCTCAAGTCGAAGGTGGACTGGTATTGGTGGTGGGTTGCGGCGCGCGGTTGATTACCGAGGGCGACATCCTGGTGTACGCGGACTTGGCGCGGTGGGAGGCCCAGAATCGGTTTCGGCGAAACGCGACCTCCAATCTTGGCGTCGAGAATCGATCACTCTCCGCCGGCCTGAAGTACAAGCGAGCCTTTTTTGTGGACTGGCGGGTGTGCGACCGTTGGAAGCGACCGCTCATCCGGAAATGGGATTTTGTGCTCGATACCAATCGCCCGCTCGAGCCAAAGCTCGCCCAGGGCGAGGCGGTGCGCCGCGGCCTGCGCGAGGCGGTGACGCGTCCTTTCCGGGTGGTCCCGTTTTTCGACCCCGCTCCTTGGGGCGGGCAATGGATGAAGGAGGTGTGCGGACTGGACCCCGCGGCGAAAAACTACGGCTGGTGTTTCGATTGCGTCCCCGAGGAGAACAGCCTGCTGCTGGACTTTGGGTCAAACCGCTTGGAAATCCCATCGATTGATCTGGTATTTGATCAACCCCGCGCGTTGCTGGGCGAAAAGGTCCATGCGCGCTTCGGTGATGAATTCCCTATCCGCTTTGACTTCCTGGACACTATGGGAGGCGGCAACCTCTCGTTCCAGGTTCATCCTCTGACTGAGTATATTCAGCAAATGTTTGGGATGCATTACACGCAGGACGAGAGCTATTACCTGCTGGATGCGGGGCTTGGGGCCAGCGTCTATCTCGGGCTAACGGAGGGTGTTGCGGCCCGCGAGATGGTAGCTGCCTTGGAGTCTGCGCAAAAAGGCGGCCCGGCGTTTCCGGCTGAGAAGTACGCCAGCCAATGGCCGGCAAAGAAGCATGACCATTTTTTGATCCCGGCGGGCACGGTGCATTGCTCGGGCGCTGAGGCCATGGTGCTGGAGATCAGCGCCACGCCCTACATTTTCACCTTCAAGATGTGGGACTGGGGGCGTCTGGGACTGGACGGCAAACCGCGGCCGATAAACATCAAACACGGCGCGGCGAACATCCAGTGGGATCGGACCACCGAATGGACGCGGCGCAACCTGGTGAACCGGTTTGAGCCGCTTGGCCAAGGCCCCGGTTGGCGGGAGGAACGCACGGGCTTGCACGAGCGCGAGTTTATCGAAACCCGGCGCCACTGGTTCACGAAAACTGTCTCCCACCACACCGCGGGTGGCGTAAACGTCCTTAACCTCATTGAAGGCCCCGCGGCGGTCGTGGAAAGCCCGGATGGCGCCTTCGAGCCGTTTGTGGCGCATTATGCCGAGACCTTCATCGTGCCGGCGGCCGTTGGGCCCTATACGATCCGCCCCGCGGCGGCGGGCGTCGGCGAGTGCGGGACGCTCAAGGCCTTTGTAAGAACATGATGGAACTTAAGGAACTTCTGTCTCGTTTTGATCCCGTCACGGGCGAGATCGCGGGAGCGCCGACAACGCGGCGACATCTGGAGGACCTCCGGGGTTGCTTCGCTGACAAGGCCGCCTTTGAATCCGCAGCGGCGAAGGGTAATCCTCTGATCTATAGCGTCGCCACCGTCGAGACAGCGGGCGGTGAAGGGGATCTCCACTTTGGGGTGGGGTTGCTGATGCCCGGGCGGATTGGGGATGAATATCTTATGACCAAAGGGCATTTCCACGCCTGGCGTCAGGCGGCGGAAATCTACTTCGGGCTTAGCGGCGAGGGCTTTCTACTTTTGGAGGACGAGGCTGGCGGCGAGAGTCAACTGGTTCCACTCCGCTCCCACCAAGCGGTTTATGTGCCGGGCACCACCGCGCACCGGACGATCAACACGGGTTCCGCGCCCTTGATCTACATCGGCGTGTATCCCGCCCGGGCTGGACATGACTACGGCGCCATCGTCGGCCGGAACTTTCGCTCCGTAGTAATGGAACGACACGGTCAGCCGGAATTGATCCGGCGGCAGGATTTGCGAACACCATGATTGACTATCTGACCAAACCGATTCCGGAAACAAAACCCGAGGCCTCCGTGGTTGCGCGGCCTTGGGGTTCTTTCATACAATACGCGCACAACCGCGAATGCACTGTCAGCTTAATGACCGTCCTTCCTGGACAACGGCTCAGCCTTCAATCCCACACGGGCCGGGCTGAACTTTGGATCGTATTGGATGAAGGGGCGGTGGTGCGGGTCGGCGAACAGGAGCATCTCTGCGAGCCTGGCGAGGAGATTTGGATTGGCGCGAACCAGAAGCACCGCTTGAGTTGCCCAGGAACGAGGTCGGTGCGCGTGCTGGAGGTAGCGTTCGGCAATTGGCAGCAGGAGGACATCCAGCGCTATGCGGATGATTATTCCCGGCCGGCCTGAATACGTGGCGGCGGTCAACCAAAGGAATCAGCGGATGAAGAAATTCGGACAACTCAGTTTGCGGGGAGACGCATTCTCCCTGGTGGTACTCCTTCTGGTAACCGCAAGCGCCCTTGCGTCGGAGTCGCCGCGTCGCTCGCTTTCCCTCGACGGTGTTTGGCAGATCGCCGAGGGAAAGATGGATCAGGCGCCCGCCCATTTCGACCGGACGGCGCCAGTGCCGGGCCTGGTGTCGCTGGCGACGCCGCCTTTTGCCGATCCCCCTGGGCCCAAGGTCGCCAACCGTAACCAGGTTCCGCAAAAAGATCCCCAGCGCGATGCCTTTTGGTATCGGCGCGTGTTTCGAATTGACCAACCTCTGCCCGCGGTGGCGTTACTCAAGATCCATAAGGCCATGTTCGGCGCGAGAGTCGTCCTCAACGGTCAAGCGATCGGCGATCACGCCCCCTGTTTTACGCCCGGCTATTTCGACGCCCGGGCGGCGCTGAAGTCGGGAGAGAATGAACTGCTCATCCGCGTGGGCGCCGACCGGGATGCCGTCGGCCCAGCGATTCCATCGGGCTTTGACTATGAAAAGGAGCGTTATATTCCGGGCATCTTTGACTCGGTGGAGCTGATTCTGTCAGGCACGCCTCATTTCACCCAGGTCCAGGCTGTTCCCGACCTGGCAGGCAAGGCGGTGCGAGTTCAAGCGGTCCTCCACAACCAGTCCGAATCGGTGCGCGTTAAAGTCGCTTTTGTCGTGCGCGAAGCCAAATCGAGGAAGGTGGTGGGTCGCCTGGCCGCGGAAGCGTTTGACTTGCCCAACGGCGCCGATAAGACTCTGGACGTCAGCGTCCGTGTGGGTGGCTGTCATCTTTGGTCGCCAGAGGACCCCTTTCTTTACACGCTCGAGGCGGACAGCGGCTCGGACCGGGTTGAGACCCGGTTCGGCATGCGGGAACTCCGGTTTGATCCCGCCACCGGTCACGCGCGGCTTAATGGAAAGCCTTACTTCCTGCGCGGCAGCAATATCACGCTCTACCGGTTTTTCGAGGATTCCGAATGCCAGGATCTTCCCTGGAAGCAGGATTGGGTGCGCCGGCTACATCAGCGGGTGAAAGACATGAACTGGAATTGTTTGCGCTACTGCATTGGCTTTCCGCCGGAGCGATGGTACGACATGGCCGATGAATTGGGCATTCTCATCCAGGACGAGTTTCCGATCTGGCACGGCAGCGGGTCGGGATGGGGCACATGGCCGAAGGAATTGAAGACCAAGGAGTTGGCCGTCGAGTACTCTGAGTGGATGCGCGAGCGTTGGAACCATCCGTGCGTCATGGTTTGGGATGCCAACAACGAGACCAGCAGCACGGAAACCGCCCCCGCGATCCGCGAGGTCCGGGGATTGGACCTCTCGAATCGGCCGTGGGACAACAGCTACACCGCTCCAATGGAGCCGGGCGATGTTTTTGAGTCTCATCCCTACCATTTCCAGAACGCCAATTTCAAGTTGCGCGACCTGGCTCGGGCGGACCCCGTTCCGCAAGGCAACGCCATTCACAACGACGGCCAGCACGCGGTCATCATCAACGAGTACGGGTGGCTGTGGTTGAATCGTGATGGCTCGCCGACGACCTTGACCAGCGAGCTGTATAGCAATCTGCTTGGGGCGAACGCGACGATAGCCGGCCGATTCCACCTCCAGGCCAGTTATATCGCCGCGGAGACCGAATTTTGGCGTTCGCATCGTCGCGCGGCCGCGGTAATGCACTTCACCACGCTTGGTTACGCCCGGCCGGACGGCCAAACCTCCGACCATTGGCGCAACGTGACTCGGTTGGAGTGGGAACCCGAATTTTACCGGGCCGCCCGCGAGGCGTTCGCTCCGGTCGGCTTGATGGTTGATTATTGGAGCGACCGGGCCATTCAAGGCGCCAAGGCCAAGGTCACCGTGAGGTTGATCAACGATCTCGACCGGCACTGGAGCGGGCCGGTCACCCTGCGGGTGATGAGCGGCGACACGGCGGGCGTCTTCTTCGCAGCCAAACAGGATTGCCGTATGGAACCGCTGGGCCAAACGCAAGCGAGTTTTGAGCTGGCGTGGCCGACCCAATCCGGGAACTACCTGCTGGTGGCCGAGTTGCGCGGCGCGGATGGCAAACCCGTTCATAGCTCGCGCGAAGTCAAGGTGGTCGAGCGTGAGGCTCTGGGCCTCGCTTTCCAGAAAACCGCCACCGCCTCGTCAGTTTATGCCGATGACTATAAGCCTGAGAATGGCGTAGATGGCGACCCGGCCACCTATTGGTCGTCGTCTTTCGCCGATCCTGCGTGGTTTTTAGTGGATCTAGGGGAGATTCGGAAAGTGAGTCGCGTGAGCATCACCTGGCAGACTGCCTATTCCAAGGCGTTTTCCGTTCAGATTTCCCGCGACGGCCAGTCGTGGGCGGATGTGTATGCGACCGACGATGGCAAAGGGGGGGTGAGCGAGATACGCTTCCTGCCGCTTGAGGCCCGATGGGTGCGTCTAAATGGCACGCAGCGCGCCACCCAATGGGGCCACGCGATTTGTGAGTTTCAGGTGTTTGAGTGACGCCTCAACCTTCACCCTTGTTTATGCGGCAAGGCCTAAAGTAATTTTTCCTCATGCAAATTGGCTTGAAGATCAGGCGTTCAGCCCTATTAATGGGTCCTCTCCCCGCGATTGCATTCTTGGCCGTCGTTCTTGGGGCTTCCGCGGATTCAGCCCTCGGTCCCGTTGATTTCCGTTACTCGCTGCCCTGGTGGCAGACTGCCATTTGTCTACCCGATGATCCGGATAAGATCCTCGTTGGGCGAGAGGGTCAATTGCTCTTGGATTACGGCGGCGGCGGAACGCGGAATTTCGGGTCGGTCGCGCAGTTCGATATGGAAGGCGGGACCAGATGGGTCCGGCAACAAACCGCTTCGGCGCGGGCGCCGATCGCGCAGACTTGGAAGGATGCCGGCAGGATTGAGGTAATGGAGGAAACTTTTGTGGTCCCTCCTCCCGAAGGAGCGCCCCCACTGGAGGCGAGGATCCTGAGCGGCGAATCAGACCCGAAGGCGCGCGCCGCGCATGAGGCGACCCAATTACCCGAACGACGCGCGGTCGTGCTGGTGACTTTGAAAAACACCTCAAGCGCGTCCGTCATTGCCAAGCCGATCTTGCGCTTGCAGAGCGTGTCCCCGGTAGTTTTTTCCGAAGCGGACGGTAGTGTTACAGTGAATGGAAACGCGCGTATTCTGGCGTCGGAGCTGATAGGGTCGTGCTCGGGTACCACGCAAACCGGTTATGTGGCCCGGCTGGCGGCGATGGAGCTGGCGCCCTGGGCATCGCGTCAATTTGCCTTCACCGTGGATCGGCGCGCAGTGAACCCGGGGAAAGCCCTTACCACAGGAGAGGCGAGCAAGCGTCGCGACGCTGCGCGTCAATGGTGGGAGAAGGCCGATCTTCCGTTTGCGGCGATCCAGGCGCCCGATCCCGGGGTGCAGGGGGTCATAGAATCGTGCGTCCGGAACATCTGGCAGGCCCGCGAGATCAAGCAGGGCAAGCCCGCTTTCCATGTCGGCCCGACCGTCTATCGCGGCCTTTGGGTCGTCGACGGCTCTTTTCTCCTGGAGTCGGCCGCGATCCTGGGGCGCGCTCAGGATGCGCGGGCGGGGATTGAGTATCTGCTGAGCTTTCAGAAGCCCGATGGCAGTTTCGAGGTGCTGCCTCGGTATTGGAAGGAAAACGGCATTGTGCTGTGGGCCGCGACGCGCCACGCCCGCTTGATGCGTGACCGTCAGTGGCTGGAAGCGGCGTGGCCCAAACTGGAACGTACGGCCGAGTTCATCCGCGAGTTGCGCCGTCGCAGCCTGACGGACGATTACCCGCTGGATGACGGGCTCAATCCGCCTGGCGAGATCGACGGCGGTTTGTCCGGCGCCGGTTTCAACCGGCCGGAGTATTCGAATGTCTATTGGAACCTCACGGGCCTGAAGGCCTTTATCGAGGCGGCCCGATGGTTGGGAAAAGTGGTGGAGGCGGCCTCCTGGGAAAAGGAATACAACGATTTCTACGCCACCTTCCGCAAGGCCGCGGAGAAAGACCTGCGGCTCGACAGCCACGGCCATACCTACCTGCCGACTTTCATGGGCAACGCGGGCAACGAACTGCCGCAACGGGCGCAATGGGCCTTCTGCCACGCGGTTTATCCCGGACGGATATTTTCCGCCGAGGATCCACTCGTGGCCGAGAACCTGGCCATGCTCCAGGCTACCGAACAAGAGGGCATGGTATTTGGAACCGGTTGGATGGCCGACGGCATCTGGACTTATTTTGCCTCGTTTTATGCCCATGCCTGGTTGTGGCAGGGCAAGGGGCGCAAGGCTGCCGAGGTACTGTATGCCTTCGCTAACCACGCTTGTCCCACCCGCGTTTGGCGGGAGGAACAGCGCCCGTTGGGCAAGGGCAACGCCGAGGTTGGCGACATGCCCCACAACTGGGCGAGCGCTGAATTCATCCGCCTGACCGCGCACCTCCTTGAGTTGGATCGGGGCGATGAACTCCATTTGCTGGAGGGCTTCCCCGCCGAATGGGCCGGTGGTGGCAAGACCACCCGCCTGAACGGCGTCTTGACTCCCTTCGGCCCGTTGCACTTGGAGGTGACCTCGGCGGCGAACGGCAAGAGCGCCCGCATAAAACTCAAGCGCCTCCCCGGTCCTGGTCCCACTCGAATCGTTCTGCACCTGGATGGTTTGACGGGAAAGGCCGGAACCGCGCTCGGGTTGCCCATCGATCGGGACGTGGACAAAACCGTGAAGTTTTGAGGGGGGTCAAGCTACCACTTAAAGAAACGCGCGGCCAGCGCATTGGCGGCCAGACCGAAGGCGGCCAAGACGGCGATGGGGCGGGCGGCGTCGCTCAAGCCGCCGCCGAAGCTGATCAACTGGTGCAGGGCGTCCATCGCCCAACCGGCTGGGACGCAATGGGCTAGGAGTCGGAGGACCGGCGGCCCGATTTCGAGTGGCCACCAACAACCGCCCACCGCCGCCATCACCAGCGAAGCCATGACGCACACGCCGGCGACCTTGTCTTCGGCGCGGGCCACTGAACCCGCTAGCACGCCTAAGGAGGCGGCTACCCACGAATAAACCACCAGCGTTAGGAGGATGGGGCCGAGGTTTTTCCCGAGCCGAACCCCGAAAAGGAACTGGCCAGCCAGCAGAAATACGGCCGCCTGGACGCCGCCCAGCAGGACCAATCCATAGATCTTCCCCGCCACCATTTGCGCGCGGGTCACCGGATTGACCGCCAACCGGCGGACGAGGCCGCCCGCCCGTTGTCTGGCGACGCTGGCGCCACCGAAGACCAGCAGGTTCATCATGAGGTACATCACCATGTTGCCGGGAAGCGAAAATCGAAATCCCGTTGGCGCCGGTTTACGGCCGGCAAAGCTCGCGTCCAGGCGGACTGTGGGTGGCGCCGACTGGGCGGTCTGGATCGCGCTTTCGGCCAGTTGCCCCCCGTTGGCCCCCGCCGCGGTGAGCAGGTGCGAGTTCACGCCAATCACGGCGCGTAGCAAGCGCAACTCCACCATCGCCCCTTCTCCCGAGAGGTCGTTGTCCGAATTCGAGAATTCCACTTTCGCCTGGGCGCCGTCCAGGATGCGGCGGGTAAAATCAGCGGGGATGCGAATCTGTTGCGCGGCGTCCCCTTGGTTATCCCCAGTGATGGCCTTCATGCCCTGTGTTCCCAACTCCTGGACGAACACCCTTCCGAGGTAGTTTGTGTCCTGGTTGTCCACTCTCACGCTCGGGCGTGTGTTGGCAGGGTCGCCCGGGCCGCGAAAGGCGTAGCCCATCAAACCGATGAAAACCGTCGGTACGGCAAACAGCCAGATATAGGCGACCTTGCTCTTAAGGAAGAGGCGCAGGTCGTTATGCCCAAGCAGCAGGATCAGTCTCATCGGATGGCGCCCCTTTCCAATTTTCGGCGAAGCAGGAATACCGCCAGGAGCATGAGAACCATTCCGATAAAGGCGATCTTGAGAGCCACGCCGGCCCAAGGAGCGACCACGTTAGCGTAGAGCACGGCGCGGACGGTCTCGGTGTACCAGTAATTGGGCAGCCATGGGGTAATGTAATCGCGCACGAAACCGGGCAGTTGGCTGGCCGGAAAGGCTGAACCTCCCGCCAGACCGAGGCCCATGCCAGTGACTATCGACATTGCCTCGGCGCCGCGCTGGCCGCCGCACAAGACCGGCAGCAACGTCATCAACCCCCCGGCGAACAGACAGTAGCTCGTCGTGAGCGCGGCAATTGCGAGCGGGTTCCGCCACTGAATCTGAAAGACAAGACCGCTGCCACCCAGCATGACCGCGCTGCAAAGGAGCAGAAACACCAGGCAGAATACGGCCTTGGACGCGACGAAGCAGGTCAGTTGGTCGCTCATGGTATGGAATCGGTCCAGCGTGCGTTGTTGCAGTTCGCGGCGTAGATCGCGGCTCGCGTTCTCACCCAGGAACAACAGGAACATCGCCGCCATCCCCGCCAGGAGGTGGCCGAAGATATTGAACTCAGGCCTTATCGATTTTGACAATTCGGCGGAGCGGGATGGATCGCCCGGCTTACCAGGCTCCCGATGGGAACCAACCGGGCGCGTATAGGAGACTCGCGGCGGCCAGAGCAAGTTCCGGGCGCTCTTGAGTTTGTCGCCGGCCCGAACGATCAATTCCGCGGCGCGTTGGTAGTCGCCGTCCCCGTCGAAGATCGCCTGCCACTCCGGCAATTCGGCGCCAAGCTGGCGCTTGACCGCGTCCAACCCCGTCACCAGGGCGCCAAGCAGTTCCTCCAGCACGGCCGGGTGGAGCGATTGGGCCGGGTTCTTGATAAGTTGGAGCGCCACCACATTCGTTGAGGCCAGGTAAGCGCGGCTGAACCCCTTGGGGATGATCACCAAGGCGCTCAACTGGTTCTCACGCACCTGGCGGAGGGCTTCGGCGCGATCGAGCATCACTGGTTCCAAGTACTTGCCGCATTCGCCCTGGGTGATGCCGCCCCGCAGAAAACGGGTGAGCGTCGAATCATCCTAATCGACCAGCGCAAACCGAATGCGGCCCAGCGCAGTACTGTTTGATTTTGGGCCAAAGACCAGGCCGACCATGGTGGTGATCACCAGCGGCACGGCCAGGAATACCAGCCAGCCCGCCGGATTTCTCCAGGTCCGCCGCAAGTCCTTCCAGAGGAGGATGCCGAGCATTTTCATTCGCGCAACTCACGGCCGGTCAGTTGCAGGAAGACATCATTGAGCGTGGGACGCTTGAGGGTGACGTTCTGAATTCTTACGGGCAAATCCAACAACTCGCGGAGGCATTCGCCAGGGTCGCGGGCGCCGATGGCGGCCGCGAGCAAGTGACGGGGTGATTGTTGGAGGAGGCGGAAGCGCTGGCCGAAGCGGACCCAGGTTTCGGGCGAGGCGGTCGACAGGTCGCCCTCCAGCAGGAAGACTCGGTCTCCGCCCAGCCGGTCCTGAAGTTCGGCGAAGGTTCCCTCCGCCAGAATTTTGCCGTGGTCGATGATTCCGATGCGTCGGCAGAGCGATTCCGCCTCTTCGAGATAATGGGTTGTGTAAAGAATCGCGGTCCCATGGGCGCAAAGGTCCTGGATGAAGGCGAGGATGTTGGCTCGGGCCTGGGGATCGATGCCGACCGTGGGTTCGTCCAGCAGCAGCAGCTGCGGCCGGTGAAGCAAGGCGGCGCCGAGGTTGATGCGCCGCTTCATGCCGCCGGAATAGGCGGCCAGCCGTTCGTCGGCCCGGTCGGAAAGCGACAGAGCTTCGAGCACGTCGCGCGCCCGCCGACGGGCGTCGCCGCGCGACAAACCAGCCACCTGACCCCAGAACTCGAGGTTCTCCCGGCCGGAGAGCTCTTCATAAAGCGCGATTTCCTGGGGCACAACTCCCATCATCCTCTTGGCGCGAATCGGATCGCTGCCGAAGTCCGTTCCGTCCACGATTACGCGACCACCGTCAGCCTTGAGCAAGCCGGAGATTATCGTAATAGTGGTTGTCTTGCCGGCGCCGTTGGGTCCCAGCAAGCCGCAAATCTCCCCTTCATGGACTTGAAACGAAACCGCTTCGACGGCAGGCGCCGCGCCGAAGGACTTCGATATCCGCTCAACTTCCAGGAGTGACATATCGGGGGAGGTTAGCTAGCCCGGCAACCGAAGGCAACTACCATAAGCCAGGCTGAAGGCGGCAAGGACGGCGAGCGGGCTGGCAAGGGTGCCCGGATTGCCACCTTTGCTTTTTGAATGGCGCTGGGCCTCGGCAGTCTGGTCGCGGTTGCTCGAGCGTGGATTTGCTATGGCGAGCGGTCGCCGAGTTCCGGGCGGTGGTCGGGAGAAGCCAACCGGCTATTCCTTGGCGCGATGGTAGGTCGCGAGATAGAGACGCGTACCCGGGAGCGACTTGAACTCGGTCGGACGCCGTTTGCCGGAAAGGTCATAGCAGATTCGGAGCGTGTCGCCTTCGAGTTCAAAAATCGCCGGGAAAGTCTTGCCCTGGTTGGGGCCTTCCGTGCCGGTGATGGTCATGCCTTTGGGTTGCGTCGAGGAATCGATGGCGCATGTACCTTTGTCGAGTTGCCCGCCCACGGTGACGACGTACCGGCCGTCGCCCAATCGGAGGGTGATCATTTTTAGTATTTCCTCCGCCATGGGCTGGCCGCCCAATTCGGCTTTCAAAGGCTTCCAAAGGCCCTGAACGGCTTTGGCGGCCGGCGCCTCGGCGGCCCCGGCCGACGTGGCGGCGGCGGCAAATCCGACGCAAACGAGCATTTTGAATGCGCGCGACAGGCTCTCAACATTAGTAAGGTGCATAAATGAGATGCATATAGCTAACTGGTTTACCACTATCCGTTCGAGCTTGGGAAAATGCAAACGCAAAAGCGCGCCAGGAGAGCTGCTGTGGATTACCTGGCGAGCGCTCGCCGCAAGAAAGCGGCGACCCGCCGCCAGACCTCCTCTTCGCCAGAGTTGATCATGCAACAGGGAGAGTCGAAACGACAGTAATCCGAGCAGGGCTTATAGGGACAAGCTTTACCTTCCAGCCATTCCGACGCCGGGTGGAGGGGCGCGAACCATTCGGGCAATTGGGGGCCGAAGACGGTAAATGTGGGCACGCCGCAAAACGCCGCCAGGTGGCCCGGTCCCGAGTCGTTTCCCACAAACGCCATGGCGCGGTCAATGAGCGTCAGCAAATCTCCCACCGTGCGCGGAACGGCCAATTGGCGTTCCCCCGCCGCCGCCCACCATTTTTCCTGGTCAGGGTCGCAGGCCACTTGCACCCGGTACCCCGCCTCGCGGAGGCGCTCCACCAGGTGCCGGCAACGATCCAGGGGCCAGACGCGCACCGGTTGGCCCGCGCCGGTGTGGAGCAGCACGTCCCCGTCCCGGCGCGCGTGAGGCAGCGTCAGGCTTTCCCGCGGCGGCAACTCAAAGCCCAGCGCCCCTCCCAACAGACGCCAGCTCTCGTAACGGTGGGCGCAGGGGTCCGGACGGGGCAAGGGATGTGGACCGTGGGAGCGATTGAGGCCCAGCGTGGTTCGCACCCTTACGGTCTGGAGGAGGAACCGATCCCGTGGATCCCACCAACGCGCCGAGAGGCCAAACTCAAAGCGTTCTCGAGCCAGTCCGTTTCGCAGTCGCACCATTCGCAGCCAGGGCCATTTCCACAGTTGGTATTTGTGCTGAAAGGCGGTCCAGGGCGCCGAAAACGGGACCACGCGGACTTCGGGCCATAGTCGCGCGCGCATTTCCTGGGCGTAGGGCTTCGCCACGAGCGTCACATCGTAGCGCTCGGTCGCCGTTCGGAGGAACGGCGTCGCAATCACCAGGTCGCCCAGGCCCCACAACTCTACCACCAAGAGTTTCGGCTTCATCCAGGGCGAAAGGCAGGCTTGGTTACCTCGAACCGTCGCCGGCAGCCCGGGCTGGCCAGGGTATAAATCTCATAGCCAAATGGCGGTTGCTCATACATCCCGCCGAGCCATCGCCGGAGCCGGTGATGCGTCACGATGAGCGGGGTCAGATGGCGCGCCCAAAAGGGCGCGGTTTTCCAGAAGTCGCGATTCTCGCGGATTGCGTTGGCTCCGGCGCTCATGTTCGAGCCCGTGCGCGTAAAGACCGAAGTGAACTGGCCCAGCACCGCCATGGGAACCCGGTTCTGGATTAGGCGCAAGACCCACCGGCCATCGCCTCCATCTTTCAATTCCGGGTCGAAGACATAACCTCGGTCCTGGAAGAGGCGGCTGCGGAAAAACGTGGCGCAGCTCAGGGTTGAGAGATGGCAGGTCCAGGTATGGTATTGCAAAGGGACCTGCATTTTACGGTGGAAAAGATACTCGCCGCGGCCGTCCACCATCACCACGTCGCCAAATACAACGTCAATGTCGGGGCGCCGATCGAAGAACCCGGCTACTTTCGCCAAAGCCCCCGCCAAATACTGTTCGTCGCAGTTCAGGTAAGCACAGATCCCACCGCTCGCGCGGCGGAAGCCGCGGTTGATGGCATCGTACATGCCGCGATCTTTCTCGACAAAAGCCCGGACCCGCCGGTCCTGGGCCAGCCAGTCCAGCGTGCCGTCGTCGGAGCCCGCATCCTGGACAATATGCTCTAACTCTACCGACTGGTCGGCAACCGAGGCGATACAGAGTTTCAACCAGGTCGAACTGCGGTAACTCGGGGTGACAATCGAGAAACGCACACGCGAATCATGCGTTCCCCGTCACCGTCTGTCGAACGTCTTTTTCGCACCGTTGAAATTCCCCACCCGGCTTGAGAATAGGTTGGCGAGCTCCGCGCGAGGCTTCCCCTAATTCACGATGGCGTATTGAGCGTTGGTTCGGTCCAGGTCCTCCACGCACCAGAGATTCACGGGACCGAGGGCCTTCCAATACCTGATGTATCGGGCGCTGCCGTCGGCCATCGAGTAGTCGGAGCCGCCGGATCGGCTCCCCGGCGTGATGCTGGCGTGGCGTCCCTGTTCCAGTTCGGTATCGTCGTTCCCCATAACGATTCCCGGGAAATCCGAGCTGCGGCCCGCTTCCAGCAGGTCCATGTAATAATGAGGCGAATGGCTCTTCTTTTCGCCAACGACGATCGTATCCGAAGGGTGGGGAATGGCATTTTGCTTGAGGCAATCGGTGCCCGTGCCCGCCATGTAGGTGGCAAAAGCCGTGTCGGTGAGCTCGCGTTTGAAATAGTCATTCCATCCATTAATGATGTAGCTGCGCGGGGCGGCATCGGCGGGGTAGCGATTCGTGTCGGTCGAGCCGGTGAGCGGGGTGGCGGGGCCATCCGTCGGGCATCGCAGCACGGTCAGCGCTTTATAGGAATCGTAGAACTGCATGGGCCAGCGCAGCAAACCGGAGCGCGGTGGGAATCGCCCTTGGTTGTCGTCCACGTAGAAGACCGAGGCGGTTCCAAGTTGTTTCAGGTTGTTGATGCAGGAAATGCGTTTGGCTGTCTCCTTGGCCCGGCTCAGGGTCGGCAGCAGCATGCTTGCAAGGATGGCGATAATCGCAATGACTACAAGCAGTTCGATCAACGTAAACCCCTGGCCTTGGGAAGCGGCGGGAGGCTCTGCCTGCGGAGGGGCGGGGCTGAAAAGGCGGTCCTTTTTCTGATGAGGGCCGGTAATCGGTTTCATTTTTCTGTTTAAGTTCAATCTGCGCTTATTACAATCCTGACCGCATCCATTAGCGGCGGTTGCTGGCCGCTCCGCCGGTTTCCGGGATTATTCTCTCGCAGCGCGCTCGAATAATCCGCCGCCTTGAGCGTCAATCCCAGGGATGACCAAGAAACAAGTCCTGTCGATCCTGCTAACCGTCGTTGTTGGCGGCGCGTGGCTCTATGCCAATAGAGACTGGTTTGCGAGCGACCGTATTCAAATTCACACGCGGGTGGTGCCGGCCGGGCTTGGCGGGGGGCGATTCTCGGCCCCCGCGTCGGGCGCGCAGCCGGGACCGGTCATGTTCGAGTGGGAACGTAAACTCAAGCTCAAGACCGTCAGAGTTGTCCCGGTCGCCGCCATCGAGACCAACAAGTACGCGCATGAGATTTGGCACTTGGTGTCGGACTCCAATTCAGTTCCAACCCGGGGGTTTATCTACGGCATGTTCGTGCCCGGCATGAGGCCCGCCGTCAAGGATATCGATCCTGAACCGCTGGTCCCGGGGGAAAAGTACCGACTATTTCTTCAGGCCGGCTCGGTCAAAATCGAGCACGATTTTGTGGCGCCATCGTCCGACGAGCCTTAGAGTCCATGACTCCTGGCGAGGTGGCGAACCAGTCAAATCTGCGCCGCAGGAAAGAGGCTCTCGCCGCGGTTTGAGGCCCCGCCTCGTTAGACGTATTTGGCCAGTTCGGCCTGGCTGGCGGCCAAGACTTCCTTATGGAGGGAATTGCCGTGGGCGTCCATGGTAACGACCGCGGGGAAATCGACGACTTGGAATTCCCAAATGGCCTCAGGAGCGCCAAATTTGTCCATCATGTAAACGTTGGGCACGCTTTGAATCCGCTCCGCCAGAACCTGGGCGGCGCCGCCGATGGCATGCAAGTAAACGCAGCCGAACTCCTTGCACGCGGCGAGGGTCCGATCGGCCATGCCCCCCTTGCCGATGACGGCGCGAAGGCCGCAATCGCGAATCACCTGCCCTTGATAGGGTTCCTCGCGGATCGAGGTGGTTGGGCCCGCGGCGACGCATTTCCAGTTTCCCTGGTCATCTTTGACGACCACCGGGCCGCAATGGTAAAGGACGCCGCCCCGTAGATTGACGCCAGCGGGAAGCTGGCCGCCTTCATGGAGGTACTTGTGAACGGCATCGCGGCCGGTAAACAACACGCCGGTTATGACCACTTCGTCGCCAACATTCAAGTTGCGAACCGTGGCCTCGGATAGGGGAGTAGTCAGGGAAATCATAGGCGATGGGATGAATGCAAATCAGTGTCGGTTTAGAGCGGGATTAATACAACCAATTTTGAATTTCACCCTGAGCTCCGAGGGTCGCGCCCTGGCGGCGAAAGGCCCAGCACATGTAGCTGATGCTGACGAAGTAGGAGGCGGGCAGGCGATTGAGAACGCCGATCTTGGTCCCCAGCAGCGTCGTGTGGCCCCCGAACCCCATGGGCCCGATGCCAAGTTTATTGCTGGTAGCGACGATGTCCTGCTCCAGGCCGTCCAACTCCGCCGACGGATTCCGGTCATCGAGACGCCGAAGGAGTTGCTGCTTGGAATACTCGTAACCGGTCGCGCGGTCCCCGCCGATGCAAACGCCGAGGATGCCCGGGCCGCAGCCTTTGCCTTGGGCTTGGAGCACGGCGTCCAGAATGGCCTTGCGGCAGCCGTCGAGGTCGCGGTTGGCCTTGAGTTTCTCGTTCGGGAGCGAGTATTGAGCGCCGACGTTTTCGCAGCCGCCTCCCTTGAGCACCAGCTTCACGGTGAGTTCGGGGGCGCGATGCTGGTGAAAGTGAAGGATCGGCGAGCCCGGACCGACGTTCGTGCCATCATTCTTGCCGGTGATTGAGTCGACTGAATTCTGGCGGAGATACCCTTTTTTCGTGGCCAGTTTCACCGCGTCGCGCGCGGCCTCGGAGAAAGCGATTTGGTCCAGGCCGAGCGGGCAATCAACATAGAAAATAATGCTGCCCGTATCCTGGCAAATCGGCTGCGACTTGTTCTTGGCGAGGGCGATGTTCTGATCGATGATCTTCATCGCGCTCTCGGCGATCGTGCCCTTCTTTTCCCGTTCGAGCGAAGCGAGGATGGCGGTGTGGACATCGTCCGGGATCTCCGTAGAGGTCCGGCGAATGAGTTCGAGCAATGAATCTAGCAGCGCGTTCATCTGCGTCGTACGCTAGAGGGGACCGGCCTGGGTGTCAATCCGCTTCGCAATCGATCCTTCTCGCGTGTTGTGCTTGACTCCGGCGGGCGGTTAGCCTCATGAATGCTGCCCATGAAAACACTGTTGACGAAGTCGTTTCGGGTTTGGTTCCTGGTTTGTTTGTGCTTGGCGCGGCCAGGGGCTGCGGCGGAGGCGGAGAACAAGGAGGGGTGGGTCTCGTTGTTTAACGGGCGGGACCTGGCGGGATGGTCGCCGGTGCATGACGTCACCTTTGTGGCGACCAACGGCAATCTCCGTCTTGTGACCGGCATGGGCTGGCTCCGAACGGAAAAGGAATACGGTGATTTCGTCTTCGAGGCGGAGTGGCGCGCGCTCGAGCCGCAATATGACAGCGGTTTTTTTGTTCGCGCGGCGCTCGAAGGCAAACCGTGGCCCAAGGATGGCTGGCAAATTAACCTGGCCGGCAGCGCCCTCGGGGCTCTCGTCAAGGGCTACAAGACGGTCGTGCCGGCGGAGACGCCCAGGATGCCGCTTAACCAATGGGTGAAGTTTCGGATCGAGGTCAAAGGCAAGAAGGTCACCCTCGACGTCGATGGCGAGCGCGCCTGGGAGTTCAACGAATTGGACTCGGCGCGCGGCTATATCGGGATCCAGGCCGAAAACAAGTCCTTTGACTTTCGGAACCTTCGCGTCCGCGAGTTGACTCCGGCCGACAAACCATCCACCAAGTAGAAAGCGAGTTGGAAGCTCCCGCGAGGTTGGCGTCCGATCCTGAGGGAGCCGCGTCGGCCAGCACGCAGGCTCAATGCATCCGCGACGCTCTGCCAATGCGCCCCCTCGACCGCTCCCGCTCCGCCATCGAATCCGCTATATGATCCTGAATGACTCCCAGATCGCTCGGTTGGCCCGACAGGGAATGATTCGGCCTTTCACCGCGAAGTTGGTGCGGCGGCTCGCCGCCCGGCCGGTGCTTTCCTATGGACTCTGCAGCTTCGGCTACGACCTGCGCCTTTCGCCCAAAGAATTCAAGATTTTTCGCCACGTGCCCGGAAAAGTGGTGGACCCAAAGGGGTTCTCCCCGGCTAGCCTGGAGCCGGCCGAACTTCATCGCGATCGGCTGGGGCGGTTTTTTATCCTGCCCGGAAGGAGCTACGGATTGGGGGTGGCTATCGAACGACTGCGCCTGCCCGACACCATCAGCGCGCTGTGCGTGGGCAAGAGCACTTATGCCCGTTGCGGCATCATCGCCAACGTCACGCCCGCGGAGGCCGGCTGGCAAGGGCATTTGACATTGGAATTGTCCAACAGCAGCGCCGCGGACTGCCGCATCTACGCCGGCGAAGGCATCGTGCAAATGGTGTTTTTCCAAGGCGCGGCCTGCCAGATCAGCTATGCTTCGCGGTCGGGGAAATACCACCAGCAGCCTCATCGGATCACGCTGCCCTGCGCCTAAGCCGCGAGCAACTGCCCCCGGAATGGGCCATGGTGGAGGACCAGGCCCAACCGCGCTGCCAGCAAACTGTCAAAGAAATCCGTGGCCTCATGGAAAGCTTGCGGCGGGAGCTGCCGGAGTTTCGCCGCGCCCAGGCCCTGGGCTATCCCATTGCCGGGATGGTGGGGGTGATGGTCATGGCGATGGCTACGGGCGTGCGCCAAGGCCCCGATGATTTGGAAAAGTACGCCGACACCTTGAGCCAGCCGCAACTGCGCGCCTTGGGTTTCCGGCAGGACCAGCGCACCGGCCGGCATCGCTCGCCCAAGAAAACCACCTTCACGCGAGTGCTGGCCGGGGTGGATGCCCCAGTGCTGGAGCGCTTGCTCCTGGAGTGGCAGCAGCGGCTGACTGGACCGGTCCAGGACTCGTTGGTGATCGTCGATGGCAAGAAAATGCGCCACGGCGGGGTGGAGATGGTCAACGCCACCAACGGCCGGGGACAGTATCTGGGCGGGGTGATGACCGAAGCCAAAAGCAACGAAATCCCGGCGGCCCGCCAACTGCTGAGCCGACTGGACCTGGCTGGTAAACTCGTGTTAAGCGACGCGGCCCACACCCAGGTGGAGACCAGTCAACAAATCCTCTTTGAGCAGGGAGGCGATTATCTCATGACGGTCAAAGCCAACCAAAAGACGCTCGAAAGCACCCTGCAAAACCTGTTCGCAAAGCAGGATTTTTCCCCCTCTGGCTTCGCCGGCCAACCGGGTGCTGCGCCGGGAGCACAATCGGGGGCGGTTGGAAATTCGCTATCTCCAATGCCTGGAAGTGACGCCCAGCCAAGTGGGGTGGCCGGGAGCCCGGTTAGTCGCCCAATTGGAGACCCGCGTCAAACGCAACGGCAAATGGACGCGGGAGGTCGTCTATCTCATCAGCAGTCAGACCCGCGAGCAGCTGCAGGCCCTGGGCCTGCTCCAGTTCAAACGCCAGTACTGGGTCATTGAGAGCCGGTTGCACCACTGCCTGGACGTGAGTATGCAGGAAGACCTTAGCCGGGTGCGGACGCCCCGCGCGGCGCGGGTCCTGGGGATGATACGGCGGGTGGTGCTCAGTTTGTCCAACGCCGCCGTGGATAGAGTTCGCCAGCAGAATCCCAAAACCAAAGCCAACACCAAGAGCTTTCGCCAACACTTCCTCTCGGCGCGCGGTGGTCGCGAGCGTCTCCATGCGCTGCTTTCTGCGCAAAATCCTGCCGTGCTGGACTTAGAAGGATGAAAAGACGCGTCCTAGTCCGAAGTCCTGGTCCGAAGTCCGCGCTTGGCAGAGAGCGGAGGTTAGCCTAGTCTGCCGGTCGTGATCGGCTTTTTGAGATTCTTGGGTATCTTGAACGCGGCCGTCTGGTTTGGAGCCGCGGTGTTCTTCACCTTTGGAGCCGTCCCCGCGCTTTCCTCTAGAGAGATGGAGGTATTACTCTCCGCTCGGCATTTCCCTTATTTTTCGGTGGCCATCTCCCAGGTCGTGCAGGCGAGGCATTTTCACTTCCAACTGATCTGCGGGGCGGCGGCGGTTTTCCTGGTAGTAACGGAATGGCTCTACTCGGGCAAGGTGCCGGAGAAAATCTGGCGCGCGCTGCTGGTGGGACTGCTGGCGGTGAACTTGCTCAACGGCTTGTTTCTGGAGCCTGCCATGAAGAAATGGCACCGGGAGGCGTATGGACTGACCGTCCTGCCGGAGCAGCGAAAAATCGCTTTTAAGTCATTTCGTGCTTGGCAGAGCGTGTCGGACGTGGTCAATTTCGTTTTGCTCGGCGGCTTGGGCGTTTATTTGTGGCGCATGGCTAAGCCGCCGGACTCAACCAGGTTCATGAGCACCACGAAGTTCCGCGGTTGACAAAATAAAATTGCAGTTCATCTTATGTTTATTGGTAGAATGGGTTGCCAGCAGGGCCGCCCGCAACGGGTAAGTGTATGATTTCAAACGACCGACCATCGCCTTTCGGCAACCGTTCTTACGGTTCACCCCCCAAACCCCCCGTCAACGAAGACACGCTCAAGTCGGACAAGATCCAAATCGAGCGCAAGACGTTCGTCTTCTCTCTGAAAGAGAACCCGCGCGGCCGTTTCCTCCGGATTACCGAGGATGTCGGCGGGCGGCGCGATACCATCATCATTCCCGCCCCGGGGCTTGAGGACTTTCGAAAGTTGCTGGATGAAATGGTGAAAGTGGCTAACGAGACTCCCCTGCCTAAGGAGTCCTGACTTTCCCCTAGGCTCGCTTGGCTGGCGTCTTGCGTCGGTTTCTGAGGCGCGGGGCGTCGCCCCACAAGGTCTCAAGGTCATAACGGTCGCGAACATCCTTGCGCATGACATGCACAATGACGTCAAAGAAGTCCATGACGACCCAGGCGGTCTGGAAAGTTCCGTCGATCGCGTGTGGGCGGAGCGCGTGCTCCTCGCGGAGTTTGTCGGCTATCTCATCCGCGATCGCCCGCAGATGCGGTTCGCTCGTGCCTGAAACGATGACGAAGTAGTCCGTTACCGAGGACAGTTCACGAACGTCGAGGATTACCAAATCCTCGGCTTTTTTGTTGTCGGCCAGTTCGCGGCAAAGCAGCGCCAATTTTCTCGAATCCATCGGCAACAATATTGCCCTATTCCGGGTCAGAGATAAAGCCCATTATTGCGGATGGTTTCCGCTACCGCTGGCGGCACCATGGGTTCGATCGGCAATCCAGCCTTCACGCGGGCTCGAATCTGGGAAGAAGAGACCCCGAAAGGGAAGCCCGTCAGACGCCTTCCGCGGAACGGGACTGGGACAGCAGCTCCGCCTGCCTCGCTTCCCGGCGCGTTCGGCCGCGGGATCACCACGAACTCCGCCATCTTCGCCAACTCCGATGCCTCTCGCCATCGCGGCAGTTTCTCGACATGGTCGGCGCCAATGAGGTAAAAGAGCCGAGCCTGCGAAAATCGTTGCGCGTAGTTCCGCACCGTGTCGACCGTGTAGGAGATGCCGCCGCGGCCGAGTTCCTGCTCGTCGATTTCGCACCAGTCCTGGCCCGCCAACGCCAAGCGCAGCATGCGCGCCCGATGCGTTGGCGAGATGGGGGTACGGTCGGGTTTGAAAGGGGATCGCGCCGCAGGAATGAAGAAAAAGCGGTTCAACCCCAGTTCTTCAAGGGCAGCGCGGGCCACCAGTAAATGGCCCAAGTGGACCGGGTCAAACGACCCCCCGAATAAACCTATATTCTGCATGGTGAGATGACTGGAAGCGACTTAGCAGCAACGCCGGATGCCGTTGAATCGGCGCTCCGTCGCCTGAACATAAATTCGCTGGGCGTTCTGGCGAGAAGCCGACGCAGGGTCGGCGGCGGGAGGGCCGGGATCGCCGCACTTGCTCCGATATTCCGCCTGCTCCACCCTTTCCAGTTCGGATTGGCCCGATAACTCGCGAACCAGAGCGAACCCCAGCGCCGCCACCCCGGCGATGTTGGACGATTTGGTTTCGGTCACCGCATAAGCAGGCAACCATGTCGGTTCCGTCTCGTGGAGCGTTGGACGTTTTCGCCCGCCGAGCAACAGCACCCATTCTCGGACGCTTAACAGCAAGATGATCGTGATGAGGACCAGAAAGATCCCCGCTACGAAAGCGTCGAGGAGGTTGTTGCGTCGAAGAGTCTGGAGGCGCTGCCATTCCCGGATGATCGGCTGGGTTTCGAGGTTTTGGTCTGGGGCCTGGCGCCACCCATTGATCCGGTCCCCATGTTCCAGTTCCAGCTTTTGGCATTTCGCCGCGTAATCTCCGGCTGCCGCAAAAAAGCCGATGCGAGGGTCCGGGTGGAACATCTTCTGCGCCCCGGCCGTCATCGTGGCAGCTAGAAGCCATACCAGCGGGATAAATGTGATGAGCGCCACCCACGGTTGGCCTTTGAAAGGGGCGCCGCCTCCGGAAGATGGCGGCGCCGCGGCGACGATACCTGGTCGCTTTCCGCCCGCGAGCTGCATTTTCAACAGGATAGTGGTCGCCAGACACAAGGCGATTCCCGCGAGCATCTGATTGGCAATCCCGAAAAGGGGCCAGAGCGAGTTGATGCCCCCGAGAGGGTCGACCACGCCTTGGATGAGAAAATATCCCCAGGCGGCCACCATGAGCAGGCTGGCCAGGAGGTTGGCGCCGACGCTGCGGGTGTCTCCCAGCGGTCGCGCCAGTTGGCCGAGCACGTCTTGCAACAGGTAACGTCCGACGCGCGTGCCCGCGTCAATGGTCGTCAAGATGAACAACGCCTCGAACATGATGGCGAAATGATACCATAGGTCCAACCACCGGCCGTTGACCGCCCGGGAGAAAATCTTCGCCATGCCGACTGCGAGCGTCGCCGCCCCGCCCGTTCGTCCAAAGAGGGATTTCTCGCCGATCTGTTGCGCCATTTGGTTCATTTCGTTAACGGTTACCGGGAAGCCCAAGGCCGTCACCTTGGCCACGGTGACGGCGGGGTCGCCTTTAACATTCATGCTGAGATAAACGCCCGGGCTGAGCGTGCAGGCGGCGATGAGCGCCATGATCGCCACCAACGACTCCAGGCACATCGCGCCATACCCAATCGGACGCGCGTACGATTCCCGTGTGATCAACTTGGGCGTCGTGCCGCTGGCTATGAGCGTGTGAAAGCCGGAGATCGAGCCGCAGGCGATGGTAATGAAACAAAACGGAAAAATCTTGCCGGCGACGACCGGGCCTGATCCATCCGCGAAAGGGCTGACCGCAGGCATTTGCAGTGTGGGCAGCACGAGGAAAATACCAATGACCAAGGCGAAAATGGTCCCGAGCTTCATGAACGTGCTCAGATAGTCCCGAGGGGCCAGCAGCAACCAGACCGGCAAAATGCTCGCCGCCAGCCCGTAAACGATGATTGCCCAGGCAAGCGTTATGTCGCGCAACCCGAAGTATTTGGCTAACTCGGCGTGCTCATAGACCATTTTCCCACCCCATACCGCCAGCAATAAGCAGACGACGCCAATGGCCGATGCCTCCAGGACTTTGCCCACCCGCCCGAATCGCAAATAGCAGCCCATGAACATCGCAATAGGAATCGTGGCTCCGACCGTGAAGACCCCCCATGGGCTCTCCGCCAGGGCCTTAACCACCACCAGCGCCAGCACCGCCAACAGAATGACCAGGATAGCCACGATGGCTAGCAAAGCCACGACCCCCGCCACGCTGTTCAACTCCTCTTTGACCATTTGGCCCAAGGACTTTCCATCCCGCCGCAGCGAGGCGAAAAGCACTACAAAATCCTGCACCGCCCCCCCGAGCGTGACGCCGATAAGGATCCACAGCGCTCCAGGCAGATAACCGAATTGCGCCGCCAGCACAGGGCCAACCAGCGGTCCGGGGCCGGAAATAGCGGCGAAGTGATGGCCAAAGACGATCCAGCGGTTGGTTCTGACGAAGTCCTTGCCGTCGTCATGGACCTCGCACGGAGTCGCCCGGCGATCATCGAGCGCGAGGACGCGCACGGCCAACCATTTGGAGTAGAAGCGATAGCCGATTGCGTAGCTGCACAGCGCCGCCAACAGGATGTAGGCAGAGTTGAGGCCCTCGCCACGGTGCAATGCAAGCAGGGCGTAGGCCGCGGCGCCCGCGCCCGCGACCAGCAGCCACAGAATGTTTACTAACACTTGCTTCATCGTGCTTTGCGCAGCCTTGCCGCTCGCCCGGAACCGGAAATCGCCGCTCCGCCATCGTGCGAGCGCGGACGCCCGCTCCGCCGCGCCGCAATTTATCCGAAGACGCGGGGGGAACCAAACGGTATTTATGCTCAGCAGAGGAAACGGCGGAGCGTCGGCTGGTTTCGCCATCCTCCTGGCGAAGATTGCCACGACGCGGACGTGGCGGAAGCAGTGCCGCCGCCACCGTCCCACGAAATCGGTAGGACTAAGCGTCCCGACGCCGTTAATTGGTGGAAATGTTCGGGACCTTGTAAAAGAGAAGCCAGCCGCTTTCCGCGCAGCCTACGTCCACGGTGCGGCGCGCGTTGTTTATGTCAAAGCGGTACCATGAAACGTGCCCGTCCTCGAAGAGAAAATTGCCTCCGCTCGGGACGTTCCCCTTGCCGCCATCCCAATGGTTGGCGCTGGGCACCGTGATCGAATCGTCGCTATCCGTCCAGGCAACGCCCGTCCCCTTGTTAGCGCTGACGCTCCAGTTGCCGGTGGCTTGCAACCGGTCGCTCATCACGGGGGCCAGACGATAAGACCCATCCATTTTCTTGCGCGTCACCCAGCCGGATAAATCGGGCCAAGGGGTGGAGTAGGTCCAGCCGTCGAGGGCTGGGTCCTTGCGTCCCGGAAGATAGAAATAACCAACCAGGAGCGTCGTGTCATCCGCGGCTTCGGCCAACCGATGCCAGCGATCGGTCGGGCAATAGAGGACGTCGTTCATCGAACGTTGCTTTGTGACGGTGTAAGTTCTGTTTTTGACCAAATAATTAGGGTAGAAGTTGGTGACGATGAGGGGCGACATCCAGCTCAAGTCTTCGCCGAGGGAGTTATCCGGGAAGGAGTTGGCATTATCACTTGCATACAGGGCCAGGGCGGTGCCCCACTGCTTGAGGTTGCTGGCGCATTGGATCTTCAATGCCTGACTTTTGGCTCGGCCTAAGACGGGCAACAGCAACGCGGCCAGAATCGCGATGATGGCGATGACCACCAGCAGTTCGATGAGCGTGAAGGCTCGCGGTCGAGAAGCAGACGCTGGCCCTTCCAGGAGAGGATTATCGTAGGCAAATAGCTGTTTCATGATCGTCTAAGTAGGATTGTCTTCAGTTTTCTCATAACGGTGTTACTTCCCCAGTGTAGCACAGCCTTCGCGATTGGGAAATATACAGATTGGCGGTACGGTTCGGATTTTCTTGCAACCCTTTCAGGAGGCGGTAAATTGCGCCCACGTGTTTTATAAGCTCGGTAAAATCCTATTTCCGAAGAACCCGCGCATGGTGCGCTACCGTAAGCTTCAGCTCCTGTTCTTTACGGTTTTTCTTAGCGTTTTCGCCGCGGCGGTCGTAGGGGTGTTGTATTACTTAACCTACCAACTCGCAGGGAGGCGATAGCGCGGGACTTTCCGCTCAGTCGCTGTAGGCGGTAGCAAGGGGCTCAGCGGGCAGCGGGCGCAATCTGGTTGACGAGGTCGACAGAAGCGCTTTCCGACCATGACGAGTTGCGCATGGTAATCTTGCCAATAGTCGAGGTAATCTCGCTTCCCGCGCAATGCCCCCTCGCACAATTTCTGCAGGTCGTCGTAGGAGGGGTTTGGTTCGCACCATTGATGGCGGAGGAAAATGCGTTTGGTGTAGGCATCGACAACAAAGCTCCGGTGTTGGCCGGCGTAGAGCAGCATGCTGTCAGCCGTCTCCGGGCCGATACCATGGATCGAGAGAAGTCGTTGGCGAACGGTCGGCGTATCGGCGCCAAATAGGCTCGTCAAATCACCGGCGTGGTCTTCTACCAGGACGCTGAGGAAGGCGTGGAGTCGACGGGCCTTCACGTTAAAATAGCCGGCGGGACGAATCAGTTCTGCCAGTTCTGACGGAGTGAGACGGTAAAGGGAAGCCGGATCGAGCGCGCCAGCCGCCTTGAGATTGGCGATGGCGCGCTCGACGTTGGCCCAATTGGTGTTTTGCGTCAGGATAGCCCCGACGCAGACCTCGAAAGGCGTCTCCCCAGGCCACCAATGTTGGTGACCAAAGTGGTTGCTCATCAGGCGGTAGGCCTCGCGCAAGGCGCGGCCATGGTCCGGTCTGGGAGAGCGAACGGTCGCAGAGCGCATCCGGAACGATGGTTATTCCGAAGCGCCCTTCAAGGTCTCGGCGATAGCTTGGCCCAACTGGGTAGCTTCGGCGATTCCGCGATCGGCCTCGGTTCGGCGCGCGGGACCAGAGGCGAAGGAAACCGCGCGCATTTTCAATCGTCCGCCCGCCACCACAGCATAAGCGGCGACTGGACTTTGGCAGCCGCCGCCCATGGCCGCCAGGAAGGCTCGCTCGGCGGTCACGCATCGCAAGGTGTCGGGATCGTTGAGCTTGCCGCAAATGGTATCGAGGCGTTCGTCGTTTTCGCGCACTTCGAGTCCGACCGCCGCTTGGCCGACGCAGGGGAGCATTTCGGAGGTTTCCAGCACCGTGGCCAATAACCCGTCGGGCATCCCGCTGCCCTGGAGGCGGCTGTCGGGGCTGATCGCGTAGTTTAGCCGAGTGATGCCCGCCAGGGCGAGGATAGTCGCGTCCAACTCCGCGCGGTTGGCGACCTTTTGGAGGCGCGTCAGGACATTCCCGCGGATGTCAACGATCTTGAGTTCAGGGCGAACGGTGAGCAATTGCGCCTTGCGGCGCGTGCTGCTCGTGGCCACGACTGCGGCGGGGGGCAAATCCGCCAGGCGCAAGCCGGCGGAAAAGCCGCGCGGCGCGGCCAGGTTGGCGGGAGTCGCGGCGCCGCGATAAATAAGCACGTCCCGCACGTCGGCGCGCTTTCCCACGCCGCCCAGTTTAAGGCCGTCGGGCAATTCGGTAGGCAGATCCTTCAAGCTGTGGACCGCTAGATCAGCCTCCCGCTGGAGCAGCGCCACCTCGAGTTCCTTGGTAAACAGCCCTTTGGGCAAGTTCTGGCCTTCTTGCGCCAGGGATGCGGTTTGGAGCTTGTCGCCCGTGGTCTTGATGATCTTGAGCTCGAAGCGAAGGTCGGGAAAGGCCGTCCGACATTGGGCGAGTACAGCGTTTGCCTGGGCCAGGGCGAGCGCGCTGCCGCGGGTGGCAATCCGAATGGTATCGTTCATGGGAGTCATGGTTGGCGGCCGTCGAGCGCAGGCTGGTCGGTGGCGCCGGGATGGGGCCGCCCTTGGTGGGCCAGGAGGCCTTGGGTCTTTTCGCGGATAATCTTCTCGCACCGGGCGACCTCTTCGCGGCGGAGCTTTAGGGAGTCGTCGGCGATCGCTTGAAGGTCGTCGATATTATAGAGGAACACATTCTCGATCAGGTTTACGGCCGGGTCGATGTCGCGCGGCACGGCGATATCGATAAGCAGCAAAGGTCGGTTGCGGCGTAGTTTCATCAGCGGTTCGAGTTTGGCGCGATCCAGGATGTAGTCGGGGGCCGAGGTGCTGCTGATGACGATGTCGATGGCCGGAAACTCTTTGGCCCATTGGTCGAAGGGGAGGGCGCGGCCGCCTAATTCGGCGGCCAGGGCCACGGCTTTGTCAAATGACCGGTTGGTGACGACGATGCCACGGGCGCCGCGCGACAGGAGCGCGCGCGCCGCTTTCTCGCTGGTGTCGCCCGCGCCGATGACCAGGACGTCACGGTCGCCCAAATTGTTGAAGATCTTTTGAGCCAATTCGACCGCGGCGGAGCCGACGGAAACGCTTCCACGCTGGATGTTGGTCTCGGTGCGGATCTGTTTGGCAACGTTGAAGGCGCGTTGGAAGGCTTTATTCAACCGTCCGCCCGTGTATCCTTTCTGAAGCGCGAGGTCATAAGCCTTCTTCAATTGGCCAAGGATTTCGGTCTCTCCGAGCACCATGGAGTCAAGGCCCGAAGCCACTTTGAAAAGGTGGTGAAGGCTCTGCGGCTCCGCCAGGGTATAGATTTCGCCGGCCAGCGGCTCGCGGTAATCGTGACAGGTGACAAGAAACTCCTTCAAGGCGTCGAAGGCGGGACCGGGTTCAAGCGCGGTGGCGGCATAGATCTCCACCCGGTTGCACGTTGAAAGGATGACAGCCTCCTCCGCGGTTCCCGAGTCGCGGAGCCGCTGCAAGGCTGGCGGGATACGCGCTTCGCCAAACGCGAACCGTTCACGCACGGCGACCGTCGAGGAATGATGGCTCAAGCCGATGACAACGATGGACATGGACTACGGGGTGGGGAGCGCGCGCGGATCAAGGGCCGGGTTGTGTATGGCGGAAAGAACGTTCGTACCCCAGAAGGTGAGCAAGACGAAAGCGAAGCTGCCGATGGCGCCAAGGGCCAGACGGCGACCGCCTTGCGCAAAGCGCCAGCGCATGACCAGCAAACCCAGGTAGAGCAGCCAAACGACGACCGTCCACACTACCTTGGGATCGCCGGCGTACTGATGCGGGTCTCGAATGTGGGACAAGTCGATAGCCCCCGCCGCTAAACCGACGGTGAGGAGGAGGAATCCGCTCAGGAGCAGGCGGCCCACCACGATTTCGAGACGCTGAATGGGCGGCAAGAGCGCGAATATGGCCTGGAGTTTGTGCTGCTTGAGGTTGCGCTCCTGGGTCAGGTACATGAGCGCGGCGACCGATCCCAGCCCAAAGGCTCCATAGGATAGCGCCATCAAGGCGGCGTGAAGACTCGTCCAAAAAATTGGAAATTCAGGCCGATTACTCTGGGTCACGTCCAAGCCGGGCATGAGGGCGAACACCCCCACCGCGAATAAGCCGGGCGAGGCAAAGGCGCCGAGGAACCGCAACCGGGACCACAGCCCGACGAGGAGGTAAGCGGCAACGATGGTCCAGAGAATGAACGTGGTGGCTTCGTAAAGGTTCGAAACCGGACAGTGGTTGAGCCGAAAGCCGCGCAGGAGCATGGCTCGCGTATGGAAAAGAAAGCCGGTGAAGAGCAACGCGTAATTTACATGATTATCCCGCCGAAATCCCTTTTTCCAGAGGAATACGGAATGAACCATTGCTACTCCGTAAACGACTACGGCCAGCAAAAAGCAGTGTCGGTCAGTAAACCAAGCCACGCTGACAGGTTAACTCGAATACGCCCCGGCGCAAGCGGCAAGTCCGAAGCGCGCCACTACTTAATCGTGACGCCGTAGTTGTTGTGGAGGTAAGACATCGCCTGGGCCGAGGTGGCATGGTTGGCGTCCATGTAGCCGGCGAAGGCGCCGCTCATGTAGGCGGCGGAATCCGAGGTGCCTTGGACCTGCCAGACCTGATTTCGGAAGTTGACGTAGCTGGTGCCCGGGGCGCCAAAGCTGACGAAGGCGCCGAAATCGGCGTAGGCGGCGATCTGGCCCTGGTCAATCGCGGTCACCGCGTTGACGCCCGGATCGGCAGCCGGGAAGAACGGCGTGGCGACGTGATTGTTGCCGGCGGCGCCGAAGAAAACGATGTTCTTTGAGGTGGCATCCTGGATGACGCTGCGGAGCAAGTCGCTGTCGCTCTGGCTGCCGAGGCTGAGATTGATGACTTTGGCGCCGCCATTGACAGCCTGAACGATGCCATTGGCCACGTCGAACGTGGAGGTCGTGGGATTGGAACCATAGACATCCACGGGCAGGATTTCGACGGAGGTGCTGCCCTGCGTAAGGGATTGCAGGCTGCGCAGCATGGTCTCCGCCATCGAGGTGCCGTGCGCGGGCGAGTTCGGGTCGGGTTGCCCGTCGCCGGCGACCGAAACCTGAGGGAGGAGGAATTTGTCCAACCCGTTGCCCAGAGGTTGAACTTGCGTGTCCACCAGGCCGATAATGAGCCGTCCGCTGTCGGGGGGCGGTTTCATTTGAAGTTGTGGGGCGGCCACCGAGGCGGAGCCGAGCAGATTGGGCGTGGGCGGGGTGTCGAGGGAATAATTACTTTCCACCGAGGCCACATCCGGATTGCCGGTCAGCGCTTGACGCGCGGCGTCGGTAGCGCTCTGATCGTCGAATTGGAGACGATAGGCGTTGAGGCTGTCGATCTTCCCGATCACTTTCGCGCCGAGCTGTTTGGCGAGGTCCTCTATCTTCACCCCCGGTTTGAGGCGGACGACGAGCTGATTGGGGATGGCGTTCGTCCCCGCGGATGCGGAGGCCTTATGGACGGGCGCCACCGCCTGGGTCGCGTTGCGGGCGATGGTGCGAAAGACCAGCAGCTTGGCATTGGTATTGGTTACGGGAACCAAGGCGAAGCTGAGGTCGCCCAGCAGCAAAGGCAGGGCGTCGCCGGGAGTGAGGTTCTTGAATTTGGTGGAGACCGTCCGGTCGAGGTTAGGTTCCACGTAAATGTTCCAGCCGCTGGCGGTGGCGATTTGGCTCAACACGTCATAAAGCTCGCCGGACCTGATGTCCGCGCTCACCCGGTCGCGCGCGCGATCCCAGTCCAGTTTATCGGCGCCCATGACCGACACCACGCTCCATCCCGCCAGCAGGACCAATCCTAAAGCCCGGCATAAATCATGGAGGTGACGCGGCGTGGACACCGCGCGCTTACGAGCATTGGTAAAAAAACAATTCATGTTCAGCAATCATGAGACTACTAAAGGGGGTGGAGCATTCAATACTGGGTTTGGACCCGGTAAAACCGACTGGGTGAGAAGGGATTGGTCTCTGTCCAACTTGCGGCCGTGTTGGCGGGGGTGATGGACGCGGTGACCTGAAAAGGCGCGCCCAGGTCGGCGGCGGCCAGGATCTCGTAGCGGCGACCTGGGGTTGCGGGCCAGGCGATGACGGGAGGAGTAACCTGGGTGAGCCGGATTAGGATCGGGGGTTCCGCTCCAACCAGCCGAAGCCACTTGGTTTCAGTGCGATAACGGTCGCCGTTGGCCGCCGTGACGATGGCGTAAAAGGGATGCAGCCCCACCTCCAGGTTGGAACCAACGACCGAGAACGCGGCGTTTGATTGGCCTAGAACATTACCCAGAGAGCCGCCGGTGCTGAACAGCTCGATGCTGGATACGTCGGCTGAACTGGCGGTGATGGTAAAAGGAAGCGTCGCCTCGACTGCGACGTTACTTCCAGTGAACGGAGTGGAGAAGATCGCGGAGAGCGCGCGGTTCTGGATTTGGACGGTTTGGGCCACGCGCCTTTGAGTTCGAACGTTGCTGCCTTCGTAGAGGACCGCGGTTAGCTCATGGAAACCGTCGGCCTGCGCGGTCGTATCGAAGGGGAATGTCATGGGAAACTCGCTGGCGCCGCAGGTGAGGTAGAGATGAGCGCGCGGTTGGAGATCCGAGAGATAGTCGTTGAGAGGTTGCGAGTCCTCGGGGGAGAGGTAGAGGCGAGGCGAACCGGACAGGACCGATTGAATCTGCGAGGCATTCCATCCAGGGGAGAGGGCTCGCAGATTGAAGGTGCTGAGGCTTTGGCCGGTATAAGCATCGCCGTCGAACCAATCCTCGGCCGCAACCCCGTCAGGTCCCTGTAACCGCGCATCGGCGTTGATGGCGCTCATGAGGTTGAAGACGAGCGTGGAGATCGTCGTGCCGCTGATGCTGTTGGTCACAGCGTTGGTGATACTAACGCCATCGACCTTGGTGACGACCAGTTGGAGGTAATCGTTGACCAGGGGCGCATTGGTCACGAGGAAGCCCCGCAGGCCGAAGGCGATCGAGTCGAGGAAATTTGTTCCGCTGGCCCGGATGAATGTCGTCAGGGCCGAAGCGGCGCCGATCGCGCTGCTCGCCGATATCGGAATAAGGGATCCGGGCTTGTAAGCATCGATGGAGTGTAGTTCGATTCGATCCCCGACGGCAAAGGCAACCACTTTGGTCGTGTTGGTGTTGGCGGGCGCGTTCAGGGCGTGGGCCAATCGCGAGGCGATGGAACTTAGCGTGGCTTCGGTGGACACCACGGAGGCGATGGGCTGCCCGTTGATCTTGACGTTCAAGACATTGGCGGGCCGTGGCGCAAGATTGGTGAGAGTTTGGAGGAAGGTCCCGTCCATGAAGAAGTCCACCTGCGAGATCGGGTGGTTGGTGTCGGCAGCGCAGAATTGAAGCGAGAGGTTGGTTACTCCGCTGAGGAGGGCATTGGGCGGAAGGCGGAGCCAGGCGCCGGCCGGAGGCCGCGCAAAGGGGGCGGCCAACGGTTCGCCGACGATCAGTCCCTGGTAAGGGTTGGTCACGCTTTGGTAGTAGCACTCGGCCAGGCTGAACCCGCGCGCCTGGTAGAAATAGTCCATGGGCGAGGGGAATTTCTCGAGGTAATTGCAAGGCTCGTCCACCGTGCCGTAGGTCGCCGTCGCCCCGGCCGTCAGAAAGGCCAGCATGTTGAGTTGGTCGCCGGCGTCGGGAAGGATTAGCCCGCCCCAGGAGGTCAGGTTGTCCGCGATGCCCCCCGGGGCAAAGGAGACACCGGAGAGCGTGTAGTTTACCGCGCCGCCTTGAAATCCGAGGGTGTCGCCCAAATTGTCTGGGGTGGCGGCGATGGCGCGCTCCATCGAATAGTCTCCCCGAGAGCGGGTGTTGAAAATGGCGTTGTCAAAAGAGACAAAGCGGACGTTGCGCGCGGGATCGTCCGCGTTCTTGGTCAGGAAAACGGTTTGCGTTGGGAAGGTGCCGTCGCTCGCCACGCCTCGCGAGACGATCTGTTTGGCCAGGGCGAGATTGCTGGAAGTGACCATCGTGACGAGAAACGAGTTGCTCGCGGGCAGGATTGGAGGCGTCGCCCGGAAGACGCTTTCGCTGCCAGCATAACGGTTGGAGGATCCCGGTGCCATGGAACACGGCGGGCTGGCGTCCGGTTTGAAGCCATAGAACAAGCTGGAGGTCGTGCTGCTGACGGCGGCTGAGTCGGGGGAACTGACGCGGAAGGGGATGTCCATGGAAAGAACCACATAATCAATCTGATTGGTCAATTGCCGACTCGAGAGCATGGCGGTCAATGGGGCGACCAGCGTGGCGGCGAAGTCGGTGGCTGTCCAGAGGACGTTGCCGCCAGTCCAGTTGAGACGGAGGAGGTTCTGCGGAGGAACCTGCCGCAGTTCGCAATAGTAATTGCCGAGCTGAACCGAATTCGTGCTGGTCTGATTGACGACGACGACGACGTTCAAGCCGCTGCCCCCTGCCCAAAGTCGCGGGATCAGGGCGCTTGCGGCGCTCAGGCAAGCAAGCAGCCGGCAAATTCTCGTCATGCTTCATCATCCCCTAGATCGTCCAAAGAGTAAATAAATCGCTTTTACAAATGCTCCGCCTGGCAGCGCGATCGCGGCGGGGTCAGCGTGAAAGTTTTTCTGTCGCGGTGCGAGCAAAAGCGGACGGGTGTTGTTGGCAAAAGCGGACACTTTGTAGTTAGCAAAAGCGGACGTGCGATCAAAAGCGGAATTCCCCGTCTGGGGCTCGTAGCGAGCTAAAACGAGCAGGGGGGCGGGCTTCGTGCTCCATAGCACGCGCCCCCCTGCGGTCGAAGGTTCGTTAGGCTTCCGAATCCCGTGGGGGGGGGGGGGTCTGGGGGGGACTTCTTCCTGGAGTTCTGCTACGCTCGGCGGATGAAAAAATCAGAAGCTGCAACTGGCCTACCGCTGTGGCACTCCGCTTATCGTTCATGTGCTGGCCCTCTTCCGGGCCGGACAAATTGAAACCCAAGCGGGTGCCGAACGACTCGGCCTGGGACGCACACGCTTTTACGAGGTCTATGCTGATTACCTTCAGGCCTGCGTTGAGCATCGGCAGTCCACCTGGACCCCAGGGGTTTCTGGCGGCGACCATACGCCCGGGTGGCCCGTCGAAGTGGAAGCCCTCTTGCACAAAAGGCTCGGCAGCAAACCTCCGGCTTCCTACAGCTTTGCTGCCAGCGAACTGCTCCGTAAATGCCAATTCAAAGCCGATCGCGCCCAGGTCCGGCGTTGGGCGATGCAGCATCATCTGGCCCACCCCAACCCCAATCACCGCCCCACAGCTCCGGTCCGGCGCTGGCAGCGCAGCCGTATCGGCGAACTCTGGCAATTAGACGCCACACCCCATCGCTGGTTTCCCAAGTGCCCGCAGCTCTTCCCCATGATCAACATGCTCGATGATTGCAGTCGAGTCTTCACCGGCTCCAGAATCTACCAGTCCGAAAACCTGCTGGCCTACTTCGATTTGCTGCCCGTGGCTTTCCTCGAGTACGGACTGCCGCTGGAACTCTACGTCGATTACCACAGCCTCTTTTTCAGCCACACTCCAGAAGCTCTCACCCAACTGGGCCGGGCTCTGCACTTCTATGGCGTGACCTTCCGCTACGCTCCCACGCCCCAAGCCAAAGGCAAAATCGAGCGCTCCCATTTCTTC
>Ga0316217_10000592_pt1 | contig 50527 bp, 39 predicted proteins | sample 1anoAmetaG_FD_203633 | JGI IMG/M metagenome (GOLD analysis project Ga0316217, IMG submission 203633) | Freshwater microbial communities from Trout Bog Lake, Wisconsin, USA - 1anoA | ecosystem: Environmental > Aquatic > Freshwater > Lake > Hypolimnion/Profundal zone | place: USA: Wisconsin...
CCCCCCGCATTCGAGGCGGGCGGAGGAGGGGGCGGTGGTAAATTACTAATGCTACACCTCATTTCTACAGTTGACGGGGTAACTCACTGCAACCCTGATTGCACATTCAGTAAACCGGAATACCTAAATCATTCTTCAAAACGATAGGTATTTGGCATTAGCTCATCCAATGCGGCGCTCAGTTGTTCCCTAAGGGCCCGATAGTCCTCTACAGCAAAGGGTTCCTGTTCGTGCGGCGGTTCCCAGCCCTTAATGCGCTTCAGCCGAACGAGCGTATACGCCGGCTCTCCGCTCCGCAAAAAAGGAGCGGTTATCAACTCAACGGGTATCTTGAGCGTCCTTCCTGATGCGTTTTGATACCGCATCGTGAAACGATCCATACGGCCGATCGTGAATCCTGGTCCCGCGACACTCTGCGGACCTGTCCTTGTTAGCTCATCCATACGACATCCTTAACAGGAGTTTAAGTTCGCCGTCACTCCGCTTCTCGACGCCTCCGTGCGGGGGAGTCGGAAAGCACATTCGTAATTGTCCCCTCTCGGAGGTTCCTCTCAAGAATGGGTAGCTCTTTTTCGTGGAAGTGTCGCGGTGATCCATCGTCGCGTTTCGCCGGGAGAGCCTCGGAGCGACCATCGACTTCACCGCCAGACTTACGTTCGTAGACCGTTGCGACACCGGACGCCCCCTCCGCGAATTGGGTTGATGCCGAGCTCCACATTGAATCAACGTCCGTTCCATCGACTGTACTGCTCGCCGAGTACAAATCAGCGTCATTCAGCGCCCTCCCCATCGGGGTCATTTCGATAGTTTTGCCGCCATTGCGTGTTGCAGCTTCTATCGCACGCGACTGATTGCCTTCATCTCTGCCTGTCCAGAAAACCGCCTTATTGGGTTCCGTCGAAAAATCGCCATTTAATATTGCGTGTTTCATACCTTCAACGTCCCCACGTTCTGCAGCATCCATGAATGACCGAACCGTCTCATCCGTCTCTGCGGCTTTTCGTGTGTCGTCAGACCAATCAATGCGATGACGTTCCGCCGTGTCGACGCCCTCGCTTGGCTTCGTCGGTTCGCCATTCTTGTCGCCATCGTCAGGTGGTTCACCACCTCCTGCAGCAACTTCAGACGGAGCGTTAAGTTCCGCATCAGATTCGGCCGGATCGTGACCTTCTGCGTTTGTTTCCGCCTGATCACGGCTTTCCGCCTCCACCTCCACTGGATGCTCGTCCTCCGCCTCCGCTGGAGGCTCGTTCTCTACCCCCGCTGGTTGCTCACTCTCTGCATCCGCCTCCGCTGGATGCTGATTCTCCGCCCGCGCCTCGGCTGGATCGCCACTTTCCGCGCCAGTCTTCGCTGGTCCGGCACTCTCTGCGCCGGCTTCTTCCGGATTGCTGCTTTCCACGCCAGCTTCTTCCGGGTTGGTTTTCTCCGCACCAGCTTCAGTTGAATCGCTACTTTCCGCGCCACCCTCTGCCGGGTCGGTACTCTCCGTGCCAGCTTCCGTACGATCGCCGCTCTCGGCGCCGGCTTCCGCCGGATTGCTACCTTCCGCGGCAGTCTCCGTAGGATTGGCACTCTCCGCGCCGGCTTCCGTAGGATCGTCGCTCTCCGCGCCGGCTTCCGTAGGATCGTCGCTCTCCGCGCCGGCTTCCACCGGCTTGCTACCTTCTGCGGCAGTCTCCGCAGGATCAGCACTCTCCGCACCGCCTTCGGCGGGATCGGCAGTCTCCGGGCCAGCTTCCGTAGGATCGCCGCCCTCCACGCCAGCTTCCGCCGGATTGCTACCTTCTGTGGCAGTCGCCGCCGGATCGGCACTCTCCGCACCAATCGCCGCAGGATCGGCGCTTTCCGCATCAGCTTCACTTGAATCGCCACTTTCCGCGCCGGTTTCCGCCGGATTGCCACCTTCCGCGGCAGTCTCCGCAGGATCGGCACTCTCCGCACCAGCTTCGGCTGGATCGGAAGTCTCCGGGCCAACTTCCGTAGGATCGCCGCTCTCCGCGCCGGCTTCCGCCGGATTGCCACCTTCCCCGGCAGTCTCCGCGGGATCGGCACTCTCCGCACCAGCTTCGGCTGGGTCGGAAGTCTCCGGGCCAACTTCCGTAGGATCGCCGCTCCCACCGGCTTCCGCCGGATCGCTACCTTCTGTGGCAGTCTCCGCAGGATCGGCAGTCTCCGGGCCAGCTTCCGTTGGATCGCCACTTTCCGCGCCGGTTTCCGTCGGATTGCCACCGTCCCCATCCGCTACAGACGGTTCGCCACTCTCCCCGCCACCTTCGGGCGGATCGTCACCCCCGCCCGCAGCCGCGCCAGAATCGCCATCCGTCGGATAGGCACTTTCCCATCCGCCATCGCCTTCCGACCCTCCACCGGTCGCCTCCGCGGGAGAATCTGAAGACCCGGAGCTCGTTTCCTCGTCATATTCACCCATTACCGCCCCTCCGCTTTTTTAGCACCCACTAAAATCGCATGGCAATGGTCGAATTCCGCACGCGTCTCTTTGCTGAATTGCTTGTCTTCGTCAGCGCTGTGGCTCAAAAAGCACCAAGCCGCGTCGGCGCTATCACCAACTCCTGCCAACCGTGCGGCATCTACTGCCACCGCGTAATGTTCTTGCATTGCTTGCTGCGCCTGCTCCTTAAATTTAGTCTTGACCTCCGCGTATCGCTTGAGCGCTTTGGCCATCCGCTCCTGCAGCACCGGATCTCTCGAAAATGGCTCTATTGCGCCTTTGACTTTGCACGGACAACGGCAGAGACGGCACGCGTCGAATGGCAAAATTACCGTTTCGTGTGCTTCCCTGAATGGCCGCATATGCCGCCGCAGTTCCGGGTCCGCAAACTGCTCCGCAAACTGCTCCGCAAACCCATTCCCTCCGTCCTTGAAATTCGGCGCCTTTACATACACCACGCCTTCAAGGCCTTCCGCAAACACCGCCGCCTCACCCGTGCGCAGATTCTGCAGCGATTTATGCTCCGGCCCTTCCATGATCATCGCAGCGCCCAGCACTTCGGCTTCCCCCGGGCTCGAGAGCCGATGCACGATCTTTGTCATCGTCAGGTCCACCGCCGCTCGATTCAGTAATGTTGGCGTCTGCTCCGCCACGATGATGCCCTCTCCCAAGCCCCGCATCTCATGGAGCATGTTGCCAAGGTCCTTGGCGGCCTGACCGGCCGTATCCGCTTGCAGCCCGCGGTTGGCGGCGCCGCCAGGCGCCGCCATGATGTTGTGGGCTTCCTCAATCAAGGTGACATGCACCAGGGCGCCGCCCTTTCTCGGCCGGATGCGGCTGTACTCGCGCATCAGCAACACGATAAAGAGAATCGGCAGTGTCTTCTGCTCCGGATCGCGGATGCGCTCAAGCTCGAAGACGGTCGGCACCGTCATCCAGCCCGCAACGTCCACCCCCCTTTCGCAGTTGAACATCCGCCCCTTCGCCCCCAGAAGCAGAGATCCCAAGCGCGTCCGGAGCGCTCCCATTATGTTTTGCTTGACCTCCCCGCCATAGTTCTTCGCGTCCACCGCCCGCTCGGCAGACTGGTACACATCCCGCAGCATCGGGAACGTTCGCCGCTCGTTGGGCAGCACCACATCACTGGAACGCCAGCCGCGCGCCTTGTAAGTCCCCCGAACTGCCTCCTCGATCAGCATCGGCAGCGGACCGTCCTGGGGCATGGCCGCGCGAAAGCACGCCAAAAGACCGCTGATATGCTCTTCAACCGTGATGTCGGGGAGCAATTCCAACGGATTAAGTCGGAAGGGGGACGTGCGTTCGTCACCAAGAGTGAAGACCTGAAGCTTGTCAAACCCCGGCACGGAGGCCAGCCCACGATATTCCTGTTTGATCGGTTCGATCACCATGAAGGGAATCTGATGGTCGCGCCATACCTGTGCCAACAGCCCCAAACTCGTGTTCGTCTTGCCGCTACCGGGAATGCCCGCAACCAGCATGTGCCGGGAAAGCGATTTGGCCGCCACCGAAATGATTCCGCCGTTGGCCTGGGTACCCAGCATAACGTGGTCGGCGGATTTCTCCGCCACCCGGGATCCGGTTTCATAGCCCGTCTTGGGCCGAAATGTCTTTATGCCCGCCACCCCGTTCCCCGTGGCAATTGGCAGGCGAAACATCGCCGCGGCACCTTTGGCATCTAACAGGTACCGCAAACGCTGGCACGGTTGCCGCGGAACTGGTTGGCCAGGGTCCAGCCAATCCATCAGCATCAGGTCGGTAAGCGTACAGCGGGCGGCCAAAAGGTCCTCCCGGGACCCCGGAATTGAACGCAGCGCTCGTGGCGGCAACGTCGCCTCCGCTTTGCTCACATCCACCGCCGGAGCCGGAGCCGGTTCGCTCAGCGCCGCCTCGAACAACGCTGCCACCCCGGCCATTGTCTGAACATCTGTTCCCGCAACCTGCACGAGCCCCAGATAAGGCTGCTGCAATCGAATCTGTAAATCCGTGTACAATCGACCAATCATGGCCGCATTCATCGAATGCTCTTTAATGAACGCCCTGTTCCCCCGGAATTCAAACTGCTCCACCTTTTTGGCATAGTCAGCCGCTTGCGAGAAATAATCCGCTTCCTGCGGCAGCGCCTCGGTCGGTTCAAGGTGCAAACTCACCATCACCGGCTTGGCCTGTTGCACCAGTGCCGCAAAAAGATTCAACCACGAACCCGACGCCACAACATACGGCGCCACCATGTAATTGTCCGTCCGCTCCCCTGCTTCGTTCATCGACATGAGCGAATCGGCCTGCCGCACCTCACACAACATCCCCGCGGGAAATGGGTCCAGAAACACATCCAATTCCGCCGCATTCCCCAACGCCCGCCCGCGAATTCCCACCCGCTCCAATATCTCGCCTAACTTCCCCGAAAAACCCGTTGCACGAACGTCGATGTCACCCGCCGACCCCACCACCCGCCCCAGCATGGCAACCCTTGTGCGCCCCTTGCTCGGATCCACCAGAAACCGCAGCGAATAGGCCGCCGCTTGCCACAAATGCATCTCTCGAATCACCTGCGTCCATTGCTGTAGCGCCTCTGCCACCTTTTCCGGCAACCCCTGTTGCGTGACGCTCGGGCTCAAAACAAACTCCGGCAATTCCTCCACCTCAAAACCAAAAATGCACGTCTCCAGCGTTCCTTGTGTGTCGAACGCCTGCAAGCCGCGCCCCAGTACCGCGGGTCCTTCGTTTTCGCTATCATCATCGCCCGAAAGACCGCCGGCCGAACTCCAATCCGTCTTGGGCTCCGTCTTCCCCCCTAAAAATTCCCTTAGCCGCGCAAATAACCCTTCCCCGCGACCCGCCGCCGCCTCGGCGCTCACTTCCTGGCGTGAAATGCGCGGCGTCCGCAACCACGCCGGTGAACCCAGCGGAGTCCAACGCCCGCGGCGAAAAAACGGCTGTGCAAACGGCATCAGATCCCCCGAGGCCGGATACCGCCAACAAAGACTTCTTTCGGCCGCAGCTTGGTCTTGATGCCCGCCAATTCCGCAGACTCAATCAGGGAATTCTGCACCGCCGTCGATGCGGCCCGTATGTCCTCATGATCATGGAACGAAAGCAGCTTGAAAAAGAAATGGAACGGGCTTCTGGCAGCTACAATCCCTAAAAGGACCACTACCCAGAACAAAACGCCTCCCAAACCAGCTATCGCCGCTCCAAGCCCAAACAGCCCCTCCTCGCGGCGCCCCACGTACATCAATATCCCGCCCAGCGCCATCAGACCAAACGTGGCCAGCACCACCAGCCAGTTGATGAGCCTCTGAACGAAAAGATGCCATGAAATATATATGTCATTCCCAAACGGCGCGATCCGCACCGCCAGCAACGCGCCACTCTTGGTCGACGCGAAAAAATAATTCCGCGTCTCCGCAATCAACGTTCCAGCCCACAAGCCGCCATCCGTAATGGCACCGTCCAACAGCGCCACTTTGGGCATGCCTCTTTGCGCCAAACGCTCGCAGAAATATTTCTGTAAACCTGGCGCATTCGCCGCCTGATTGTCCAGGACGTCGGAATAACTGTCGGTCAGAGCCCCCATATTCTTGTACGCCAAAGCCGGCCCCCGAAACCACGCCGACGGATCCGCCACCGGCCGATTATGAGCGGCCACCGCACTGCCCGCACCAGCCCCATTTTCGAAAACCGACAGCCGATTCCACTCCCCGCCGTTTATCGGCACCACCATCGGGTCACCGCCCAGCATACCGTCCGTTATGAACTTCCTGATCTCCTCGCTCGTCGCCGGACCCGCCGTGTTGTTTTGATTATCCGCATAGTAATATTTCATGGACCATCCCTTCATGCGATGACTACCAAGTGGATAAGCCTATTGTTGATGGCTCACGACGAGCGTCCACATAGGAAAGGAGATATGCAGGACCCTCACGTCGACGGGCATTATAAATAGCCATAGATAAGTGTCAAGAGCGGTACCCAAGGGGCATAAGGGGCAAGGGCTCGGATATGGGCAACAGATCGCAACCCCGGAGAAGAACAGCCGTTGCATATCGGCGCGACGGTCTGACGCCCGAATCCAGAGAAGCTGCACCGCCGACCAATCCCGACGCTCCAACCAAATTAACTGAATTCAACCAGAAAACTACTTACCTCTCGCCATAAGCCGTAATGTTCCAAGATCTCCCGGATCAAATCATCCTGGTGTGCTTCGTATGCGGGACCGGGCCACCTCCGTGCGTAAATTTTCCTCCATGTCGATTCGCAATATGTTAGGTATCTTGTAACCGCGCCCTGACGGCATGCAGGCCAACCGTGCGGGACCAACCATATGGGCGGCGGCAGCGCCGGTTCCCCGATTTACCATTTACGATTTATGCGCACGCCGCTGTATGTGCACCAGCAAAAAGGAGCCGCCCGTTGCCGGGGAGGCGCGATCCGATATTTTTTTATTGTGGCGTGCAAGCCGAGGAAGGGGCGGGGAACAAATTTGCACATATACCCGTCTCTTGCCTGGGATTATCAAATGGCCCGGCGGTGCTGTCAAGACAATAATCTAGGAATCTAAAAATACTCCTGGCTACCCCGTGCAAGCAAAGAATGCACGTCGTGTGGACTGGGAGGTCGGCACCACAACACTGGCTTGCCGCGAATCTGTCATCTTTCCCGGCCGAAACCATTTAACGGGTGGCCGCGCATTCTCAAAGCGCGGGCCATGGCGGCGCGTTGTTACGCGCGGCAGGACCCCCCGGGCGCGGTGGACCGGTGGCATCCGATCGGAAAGACCCTGCGGCGTGCAGATGCCGGCATTAGCTACAGGGGCTCGACGCATAGGCCGGCGGGGATATGCGGCAGGAGAGTTGCGGCGGTGAATCGCCGGCGCGGGCGGTCATATGGCCGAGGTAGTAGGCCCAAACCATGCGTCCCCAGAATCGTCCAATGCACAGAACAAACCAGCCGATAAGCGGACCGATGAGGGCAGCCTCGCCGACGATGCCAATTAACGCGCCGATAAATGCGAAGACGGAAACGAGGGCAAGGATGGTTAGCCAGCCCATGAGGTAGAGCCAGAAATTGCGGAGGACAAGCCCGAGCGTGGGGAAGGGGTTGAGCAGAGAGAGGAAGGAGACGTCCTCGGCGGAGCGCCGGGCGAGGGCCGGGACGAAGAAAAACATGACCGCGGTACAAAGGGCGGCGAGGATATCGAGGACGGGGATCAGGGCGCGGCGCAAGAGCAGTTGCGTAAGGGTGATATTGGCGGTGTCTGCGTTGGTGAGGGTGGCATGGAACCAATTAAAGAAATAGTACACGGTCAGGAAGAAAGCAAGGGCATCGACCAAGATGGCGGGCAGGTACATGAGCCATACGAGCAGGCGGAGTTTGAACCCCTGGCGGAGGAAGTTTGGCATATTGGACCAGTCGGGAAGTGGATACGGTCTCCCCTGGCAGATATTCCGGATGGTTTCAATCTGGTAGCCATCGGAGAGCATTTTAACGAATGGGATGCTGGCAAATAGGGAGCCGAGAAGCATTTTGCCAAACCAGCCAGGGCTACCTGTCATGTACGTTACGCTTTTGAATGCATTCATGGGCAATAGTCCAAAGTTGACAAGGGATTAGCGCTGGGCCAGCGACACGCGGCATCCTACTCCGACGCCAGCCGGGCACAATCCGTCGGTTCTTCCGTCGTCATTCCTGACGATAGGGCGGCGGCGCCACGCGTCGATGACCAGCAGGACACCGAACAAACCGCCGTCCATGCGCGGCGCTTTGGCATTGCACGGCCCCGCAAAGCGCCAAGTTCATGCCATGGCTGGCAACGCAACCCGCGACTTCCCGTGCACACCCCTCAAATCCCCCAATTTAACATTCAAAATCTAGAACAGCGTTTCCCGTCCAATTTTTGCCGTATTTTGTGCTTAAGAAATTGTCGTTTTGTGTCGCTTCCGTCCAAAATCGCGGCGCCAAAACGCCACAACCATCGCCCTGGAAAACATTTACCAACCCGTAGCGCCGCCAAAAATCTAACTGCTTTAAGTAGTATGAGGAAACGCAGCGCGAACGTCCTCTGCGCCGTTCTCCGAGCGCCCAGCGTGCTCTGCGGTTCTTGAATGGGTCTTTTGTCGAGGTCGCCCCGGATGGGGATCCGAGGCCGACTGTTGCGGTTGTCGAGGTTGTTGTGTTCGAGAGGTCGCCGTCTGTGTTCGCTGTTATTGTCTCGCGGCTCCGAAGCATGAGGTGCCACACCAAGCATTGAACATCAGTACTTGAAACTTGGAAGCCGCCAGCGGCCAGCCGCGGTAGCGCACCGGTCGGGAAGTGTGAGCCCGCCCTGCGTCACTGCCGTCTGTCGCCAGCGGTCCAAGTCGCTCCATTTCGCTCTTTGACATTTGCATAACCTCCCGTGCTGCCGGACTTCGGTGAGCGCCATCGAATCGTGCCCCCCCCACCGACATGTTCCGGCTGAAAGTTCGCGCCGAATTTCGCCGGAACAAGCAGCGCCCGCCCTGCGCGCCGCACGAAGGAACCGCCCGGAGGGTCCACAGATTTCACCGATTGCGCAGATTTAAATGCGGGCGATGAGGCCGCGGAACATACGCCCCGACGTCTCGTTCGTGTCCGTTCGTGCCTTTCGCGGTTTCATCTGCGAAATCTGCGTCATCTGTGGATTGCTCCCGTTCGTCTTTCCCACCCCGTGTGCCCCTGGTAAAGTTCGCGGCATTATTAAGGAATACGCGTATTCTCGCTGGTCAACATCGCGCCCGGGCCAGGCCAAATCAGCCGGGATCCCGCCCTCACGTCTGCAGCCCGGCGGCTCACTCGTTTCGCTTTTCGCGTTTCATGTTTCGCGTTTCCGCGCGGTCAACATCGATGATTTCCGGGGAATCCCGCGCGTTTTCAGCGGTCAAGATCGCGGCAAAGTTCGTGGTCCGTTCTGCCTTCGGCTGGCCTCTTTGTCATCCTTCCCGCTGCATCCCTCTCCGCGTTCTCGGCGTGCTCCGCGGTAGATGACACGTTCGCACCACGGGTCAACATCGTGGCAAAGATCGTGGTCCATCGTCAAAACCTTCTGCCCCCTGCTTACTCTGCCCCTAGAACATCACTTACGATGCAACCGCCACCACCGCCAACACCCCGCGCACGAAAAGTTCGGCAGTTTCTTCGAAAATCAACGCGTCTTACCCGGCACAGTTCGTGGGGTATGGCGCCGCAAAATTTGCCATAAGTCACGATTTACGATTTGCACCCCGCGCCGTGCTTCTATTTTGGAGCGTTTGCGGCTAATTTACCGTTCTAGCACTGTTGCCGGTGGCCTGGTACGGGCGCCGGGAACTATCCGGATTCCGATGGAATCACGCGCGGCGACGAATGCCGCGGAAAACGTCGCCGCTGCGGCGACGGCTATACGCGGGCGCGTGAATCAAAAAGGATGCGGATTACGTTTAGACCATACACGGTGCGGGCGCTGACCACGCTGGCGGACGCACGTTGGCCCATGGATTGTGAGCCCTGGGCGTGAATTGTTTTAGGGAGCTGCTTTGGAAACCCCCTCCACCCCCTCCACCCCCTCCACCCCCTCCACCCCCTCCACCCCCTCCGCCCCTTGGGTCCACGCCGCCCGGCGGCGCGGTTCGTTTGCCGGCACGGTGGTGGCCAACGAACTTATTTGCGCCGAACACTATCGGCTGACCGTGCGCGTACCCGGGTTCCCCCCCAGCGCTGCTGGGCAGTTTGTGCAGATCGAATGTGGTACCCAGCCGCCGATTGGAGCCCCCCGACAACTCGAATGGATCCCCGGCCAGGCCCGGCCCCTATTTGCGGATCCGGAACTTCTAGAACCCCTCCCGCTGCTGCGCCGGCCTTTTTCGCTGGCCCGGCGCCACCCGGCCAGCGCCGGACAGGTTGATCTGGATATCATTTATCGCGTTGTTGGAAAAGGCACACACTACCTCCAGCAACTGTGCCCGGCCGATACGCTCTCGATTCTCGGACCCTTGGGGAAAGGATTCACCATTCCCCACGATATGCACCTGGCGCTGCTGGTCGGCGGCGGAGTGGGCATTCCCCCCATGTTCTACCTGGCCGAGGCCTTGGCTGCGGCGGGCAAGGCGGCGGTGGCGTTTGTAGGGGCACAACGGGATAATCTGCTGCCGGTGACCTTTGTTGCCGGGGCGCCCGAAGCCTCCAGCCAGGGCGATCCGGTGCCCAACGTGCAGGAATTCAGCCGCTGGGGATTTCCGACGGTTCTAGCCACCGATGATGGTTCTGTGGGCTACAAGGGCTTTATTACCGGAGCACTGGGGCGTTTTTTAGAGCGGACCCCGGTGCCGCGGGAGCAAATTGTCGTGTTTTGTTGCGGTCCAACGCCTATGATGAAGGCAACTGCGAAGGTTGCCGCCCAGTGTGGTGTTGGCTGCCAGGTCAGCTTGGAACAACCCATGGCCTGCGGCATGGGCACCTGCCAGAGTTGTGTCATCCGTTATCAGCCCGCGGGCGCGGCGGATTGGGTTTATAAATTAACTTGCACTGATGGCCCGGTGTTCGATTCGGCCGATATTAAATGGTAGAGTTGCCCCGACTTGCAGCGGGACGATATAAATAATGCGTCGTGGGTTCGAGACGTGCGTGGCCCAGCCAGGAAGACTCTGTGAAACCACCTGAAACCAGTGCCAGAAAACCCCGGAGCAGCGTGCCGTCCCGGTTCGTTTTGGGATTGAGCCGCGAGGCCCAGATCCGGATTGTGGTGCGCCACGTGCTCCAGGCGGATGCGGAGTACAAGGCCTACGGGCATAACAATTCCGAGGCGCACCAGACGCGACTGGTGGATTATTTCTTTGCCGTGGGCAAGGAAGGCTGCCCGCCCGATGAAATCTTTGACCGTCTGCGCTGGGGCGGCGTGTTTGTGTATATTTCCAAGCGTGCCGCCGACGTGCAGGAAGCCGCCCGCAAGTTCACCCAGATGGGGGGCTTTGTCATCGAAAAGCCGCCGGCGCATACGGCGCGGGGGTTCCTGGGCCTGCCGCTACGGCTGTTTTCCCGGAAGATCCATTACTTCACGGCGCGCAAGGTGATGCTGATCAAGCCGGGGGAAAGCTCCGACCGGTTCACCTATCACGTGCAACTGGTGAAGCGCAAGGAATTCGGCGACGAGTACGTGGTGATGAAACAGGTGCCCAGCATGGACCGGGTGGTCTCGCGCCTGCGGGAAAAATTTCCCGACGTGGACATGGAAACCATCCGCCGCCGGGCCCGCAAGTTCACCGATAAAATTTTCCCGGTCTTCCTGACGCGCGAAGCGGCCATGCTCAAGATCCTCCAGCGCGACCTGCCCCAGCCCTATGCCGACAAGGTGCCCAGCGTGGTGCAACTGGAAAAGGACCCGCAGGACTTTGTGCGCACGCTCTACCTCAAGTGGCTGCGCAACGGGGGCGAGCCGATCTCGCAGTTGGAATTTGCCCGCCAGGGCGCCGACCTGCTGCACATGCTCCACGATAAGGTCGGGGTGATTCACCTGGACCTGCGGCTGGATAATTTCGTCATCACGCCGCGCGGGGTGGGTTTTGTCGATTTTGGCTCCGCGGTCCGCGTGGGCGAGGCGTTTGCCGAAAATTCGCTGCTCTCGGGCCTGTTTGAAGAAATGATGCGCACCAGCCAGATTCAGCGCATGCTCGGCTCCATGTCCAGCAAGGGGCTGGTGACCAACAGCGATATCACCTCCTGCTACCAGAAGGTCGACAAGGCGGTGGACTTCTTCTACCTGGCGGTGCAAGTCAACGCGCCGCACAGCAACCCGGACTTCCGGGACCTGGTGCGCTACGATGCGCACAGCCGCGAAGCCAAGTTGATCCGCGCGCTGACGACGGAAATCCTGCGCCCGCAGGATCAGAGCAAGTCGCGTTTCAAATCGGCCCGGGCAATCCTGGAAGGGATCGAGGAAGTGGCCCGGCAACTTCAGGAGCCGCCCGAGCCGGTGCCCGACCCGGTGGGAGCCGCGGCGGCGGCCTAGACGCGAGCCTGAAATAGTTTCCGACTTTTCCGACGAACGTTCAACAACAACGTTTCTGCTGGCGGCGGGCGCAACTCCCGTATGCCTATGCCGAATCCCAGATATAAATCGTTATGCGAAATTCCTTATAACGTTTAATTGCAGATCAAACAAACCTCGCCTCGTCCGAAAATATTAGGATCAGTTAGTCTCTTATTATGCTCGACTTACACATTGGCGTGTTATTCACCACCCAACCTTTGGCAACGCGCTCGTGTCTGCTCGGGTAGAGGCCGGTCGATGTGACTGTGCCCATCGTGTTTTTTGGAGTTTCTCTCATGCGTAAGCCCAAGGCTTCCAAGACAGGGTCCGTGGTTCCTCAGGCTCCGGCCAACGTGCCGACCGCCGTCATTACCGTGCCCGCCGCCAGTGCGACCCCGGCAGCCGTGATCACCACACCGGCCGCCAAACCGGCGGCCCAATCCGCACCAACCTGCGAGTGCTGCAGCGCGCCCAAGGCCTGAGCCATGCTCAGAATCACCGGACTGAAGTATGCCGGGAACGAGAATGATCTCGTTCCCGGCGGCGTTTGTGCACCACCCCATCGTTCAAAGGGACAACAACTTATAGATTAAAGCGAATTAATAAGCGAATCGTTAATGCGCTCGCGCCACATGGACAACATTATATCAACGTCGTACCATTCCCCGAGCGAGGCTCCTATCATTGTCGGGTGCTGTTACCCCGCGGGCCTTATGAGTGCAAGAACTGGGCGACTTGCCGTTGGCAGCAAGGTAGCACCGGCCACCGGTTAGGCTGGTTGGCACCGGACCAGTGGCGGGAGTGGAGTTGGTCGTGAGTGGCGAAGGAATTGGGACACGGTGACGCAGGAATGCCTCCCGGGGGCAGGTACGTGATGGCCAGGTTGCCGATTAATGCGCGGCTGTTCCGCGACGTGTGGCGCGCCACTTTCCGGCGGCGCCAACAGGACGCACGCGCCGCCGCCCAAGCCTTGGGTACTGAGGCTGCCCACGTGTCCCTGCACAATGTGACCATGACCTACGGCGACCGGCCCGTGTTTACGAATTTGTCGTGCGCTTTTCCGCGCCGGCGTATATCCGTCATCCTCGGCGGCAGCGGCATGGGCAAGAGCACCATTCTCCGCCTCATCGGCGGACTTATTCAGCCGCAGAGCGGGGCGGTTATGGTCGACGGGCGCGATATCACGCGGATGTCCGAACAGGGCCTCTACCGCGTGCGGCGCAAATTGGGCATGTTGTTCCAGGGCGGCGCCCTGCTGGATTCCGAAACGGTCTTTGATAACCTGGCCCTGCCGCTGCGCGAGAAGATGCGCCTGCTCCCGGACCATATCACCCTGGAAGTGCATAACGCACTCCAGGCGGTTGGCGTTAACAATGTTGATAAGCTGCTGCCGGGCGAACTTTCCGGCGGCATGCTGCGGCGCGTGGCGCTGGCCCGGGCCATTATCCGCAAGCCGGTGATCCTGCTGTGCGACGAGCCATTTTCCGGGCTCGATCCGGTCTCGCTGCGGCGCATCGAGAATCTGCTGGTGGGCATCAACCGGCAGTTCGGTATTACACTCATTGTCGTTTCCCACGATGTGCCTTCGACCCTGCGCATGGCCGACCGCGTGGTGCTGCTGCTGGGCGGGCGCGCCATAGAAGGCACTCCGGACCAACTGCGCCACAGCACCGATCCGGAAGTGGCGGAATTCTTTAACGACGGGTTGGATTCCGCCCCCCCCCACGGCATACGGTAGAAGGAAGGCATGGCATGGACAATTGGGTAACACAGCTTGGCCGCAAGGCCCTGGGATTCGTGGGGCACCTGGGGAAGATGGCGGTCTTTGCCACCGCGATCCTGGCCGCCGTGGTCACGCCCCCGTTGCGCATCGGCGCGTTTGTCCGCGAACTCTACAAGCTCGGGGTCCTCTCCCTGGTCATCATCGGCGTATGCGGCACGGCGGTGGGCATGGTCCTGGGACTCCAGGGCTATCACACCCTCATGCGGTTTGGGGCCCAAAGCTCCCTGGGCGCCATGGTGGGCCTGAGCCTGATCCGGGAACTCGGCCCCGTCCTCACCGCGCTGCTGGTCACCGGGCGCGCCGGCTCGGCCACCACCGCGGAAATCGGCGCCATGGTTGCCACCCAGCAGCTCGATGGCCTGCGCATGCTCTCGATCGATCCGGTACATCTGGTAATCAAACCCAAGGCCCTGGCCATGGCGGTGGTCATGCCGCTGCTGACCGCCATCTTCATTTTGTGCGGACTTTTTGGCGGGTACATCGCCGGCGTGGGCCTGATGGGCGGCGACCCGGGCAGCTACATGGCATCGCTGCGGTCGTCGGTGGATTTCCATAACGACATCGCCGGGAGTCTGATCAAGGCGATGGTCTTCGGCTTGATTATCAGCATTATTGCGACGTATCGCGGCTATCACAGCGCACCAACATCCGAAGGGGTTGCCAGTGCGACCACCTCCACCGTGGTGATCGGATCGGTTACCGTGCTGCTGTTCGACTACGTCATTACGGCCCTATGGGGAGTGTAAAACCATGGAACGTTCACCAATACGGGATTTTATTGTAGGTCTATTCGTGCTCGCCGGACTGGCGGCCGTGGCCTACCTGTCGATCAGCATCGGCGGGTTTGAATGGCGCGGCCACGACGGCTTGAAACTAACCGCGAGCTTCGATGAAATCGGGGACCTGAATGTACGCGCGCCGGTCATGATCGCCGGGGTGCGCGTGGGTGAAGTGGCGCACATCTCCCTGGATAACAACTTCCGGGCACGCGTGGATGTGAACCTGGATTCCAAGCTCCAATTGCCCAAGGATACCACCGCTTCCATTGTAACCGCCGGCATGCTCGGCGACCGCTACATCGAACTACAGCCCGGCGGCGACGACCAGATGCTCAAATCCGGGGACCACATCAGCATTACCGAATCGGCCATGATTCTTGAACGCGTGCTGGGACAAGTGGTCTACGGACTTACCAAGAGTGACAAGAGCGAGAGCAAGCCGGCGGCCGGGACGCCGGCGACGACCGGACCGGGCAAGAAGCCCTAGGCGCGAGGGTGCGCGTAAATGACGAATGATCCCGATCGGTATCGGGAACGAAGCAAATTTCAATAATCAATGATCCAAGATCCAAACGTCCGCCGGATGGCGTTTCGTTATTGAATTCCAGGAGAAATTAGCAATGAAAAATGTCAATTATGTATGGCTGGCCGCCGCACTGATTCTAATGTGCGGCGCTGGCGCACCAGCCATGGCCAAGGATGACGCCGCCCCCGCGGCCCGCGCCGTCATTGAACAATTGACCAAGCAGGTGCTGGTGGTGCTGCGGGATCCGCAACTCAGCAAGTCCGAACGCCGCGCCAAGGTCGAGCAGATCGCCTATGACCAGATGGATTTCCTGACCCTCTCACGCCTGACGCTCGGCCGGTACTGGCGCGACCTGGATGACACCCAGCGGAACGCGTTTGTCGTGGAGTTCAAGAAACATCTGACCGCCACCTATGGCCACACCACCGATGAATATACCGACGAGGACGTCAGCCTCACCGGCGACCGCCAGGAACCCGATGGCGATGCGACCGTGCTTACCCGCGTGGTCGGTACCAACGACAAGGGCGTGCGGCAGGAGGTGGCCAAGGTCAGCTACCGCCTGCGCCACAAGGACGACCATTGGAAAATCATCGACGTGACCATTGAAGGCGTGAGCCTGGTGGCCAACTTCCGGGCGCAGTTTCAGGACCTCATGGCCAACGGCGGATTCGACAAACTGCTCAAACTGTTGCATGATAAAAATGCTGCGGCGGGATTGTAGTCGCCCCTTTTATGCAAAGGACTTCTGTCATGCGTAATGTGCGTCTGGGGTTCGTCGGCGCGCTGCTGGTTCTTTGGGCCGGCCTCCTGACCGGCTGCGCCAGCGCTCCGGGGAAGGTTGATCCGTGGGAACAATCCAACCGGTTCTTTTATAAGATGGATGACACCCTGGACAAGGTGGCCCTTAAGCCGCTGGCCGATGGCTATGTCAAGGTGGTGCCGCTGCCGGCCCGGCAATGCCTGGGCAATGCCTTCGACAACCTGGACTATTTCAACGTGATCCTCAATGATTTTCTCCAAGGCAAAGGGCCGCAGGGCTGGAGCGATGCGGGGCGCATGGCGCTCAACAGCACCGTGGGTATTGCCGGCCTGTTTGACGTGGCCAGCAAGGTGGGCCTGCCATCCCACGAGAACGACTTCGGCCTCACGCTGGGCAAGTGGGGCATGGAGCCCGGGCCTTACCTGGTGCTGCCGCTGTTCGGACCGACGACCTGCCGCGATGCGCCGGGGATCGGCGTCGCCATTCTCTGCGACCCGACCACATGGCTGGGCCTGCCGCTCAAAGTGTGGGGTCCACTCTATACTGTCGAGGCCATTGATACCCGCGCGCGGGCCGAACGCGAATTGCGCTTCCGCAATGCCGCCGCCATTGATCCGTATGTCTTCACCCGGGATGCCTACCTGCAATACCGGCGCGGGCAGATCCATGAAGGGCAACCCCCGGCCGACCAGAGCCTCTACGACGAAGATGCTCCCGCCACCGGGCCCGCGACCGGACCGGCCACGCCGCCAACCACGCGCCGCGGCCAGTAAACAAGCACCATCCTGGGGCCCGCCGCCGCCCCGAACCTGTCGTGCCGCTGCGCGGCAGAGCGGGGTGGGGCTGCGCCAACTTGACGGTGCCAGCCGCGTCCCCAAGCTCTGCTGAATTGCCGTGCCCCGTTGCATTCGCTATTGCCATATTTACACCCGTTCCGGTACACGCTTTGCAAAAACCCGGCCGTAGCCCGCTGCGGCGGGGTGGAATCCCAGTTTATTGCAAGGAGTGGAATATGCGGAAACTTTATGCTTATCTTGCGGCTGCCGCCTTGGCGGGGTGCACGGCTGCCGGCCTGAGTTACGCGGCCGATCCGGCCGCCGATCCGACCGCGCCCCTCACCCACACCTCCCTGGAGCGCGCGACCAACGCCCTCCGCAACACCGCCGATGCCCATACCGTGCGCCAGGTACAACGCACCGTGTCGCACATCCTGACGGACCTGACGACCAAGGATGAATTTGACGACTTTGTCGGCTATCTGAGCAAGGCCAATCGCGACCACATCGGCAAGGTCAACGACAAGGACTTTCAGGATCTGGACGCCAGGATCGACCAGTTCCAGAACGCCTGGCATCAAAAGTACAACGAGTATTTTGGTCTGTCCTATTATCGGGATATTCTCGACAACATCGCCGTGGAGCCGCAAGGCACCGATCGTGCCGCGGTCTTGCTTAGCGATCACCCCTTTATTGGGCGGGCGGAACTGGACAATCGGAGCAGCCATTGGACCAATCCCGTGACGGATCAGAACACCCCAAAGACCCCCGGGGCGGAAAACCAAGTCGCCACCCCCAATACGGATAATACCCATACGGTTGCGGGGGCGGTTTCCGGCGCCATCGGAGAAGCTGCCGCCACCAGGGTTACCCTTAACCTGGTCAACGAAGGCATGCTCATGAATGCCTGGCGGCTGGACCTGGCGCAGGGTCCGTCGGCCGAGGCCCTCAAAGGGCAGTTGATCCAGACCTTTGACCAATTGACCCGGGACCGGAACTCCTGGCCCGGCGATAAGACCCAGGCGTATCGCCAGGTGGCGGTGCGGTTGCTGCAAAGCGTGGTGGGCACCGGCAATCTGAACCCCACGCCGACGGTCAACGTACGGTAAGCCAGAGGCGCGGCAGCGTTGGGCTCTTGTACAAGGATGGCGTCCACCCCGACGCCACCCTTCATGGCTTTAAATGCGTTCGAAGAGTTCGCGGAGGATTTTCGCTTCCAGAACCGGATCGCGCCCCATGAGGTTCCAGAACAAACCCTCGGGGGTCGGGGTCAGATAGTCGGATTGCAGCGTGACGATGTTGCGCCCGAAGCCTGAACCGGCTACGAAAATTGGCCCGCCGAGCATTTCGCTGGGATTTACCGCGCGTTCCACCAGGACTTGCACGGATATCTGGTAAAACTTGGGCTTGCCTGGAACGGTGGCGATGGAAATACGGATGGTGTAACGCTGGTCATTAATTGTGTTTTCCAAAGCGTGGACCAAGCCGGTCCGATCGCGCCGCCAGGGTTCCAGCAGTTCCGCACTTTGCTTGGCCGCGGTCGTCAGAACACCCAGGCGGTAATCGTGGCGGTCGATCCGGAAATCCAGGTGCGCCAGAAGCTGCTGGGCCTGCTGCCAGATGCGATCATAATCCGCATCGTAAACAAACTTGCTGGTCTGGTTGGGATCGATGACCCGCGTGATCTTGGCATGGGCGGGGGCCGGGGCCCGAGCCGTGGCGGCCAGGGTGGCCGGTTCGCTAGTCGCGGCCATGGTCGCGGCCGTCTGCGTGGCGGCGGGCGCCGTGGCCGCCATGGCGGCGGGCGCCGTCGCCGGAGCGCCATCCGCCTCCACTTCAATAGTCTCTAACGGGCGCAGCGGCACAATGGTGGTATGGCACCCCGCCAGCAGGCTGGCCGCCGCGGTAAGAACGATTGCTAAGACACAGCGTGTGAACATGGTGGCAGATTGTAGCCGGTGGCGGCGAAATGGGAAATGGGCGGGAACCTGCATTGGAGTTCCCAACAAAACGACGGCTGTTCGAACCCTGATGCAGACGACGTAAATGAGCCGCAAATGAACACCAATAAACACAAATGGGAACCAATGCGAAACACTGCCGGCAATCCACGGGAATCTGCTTCTCACCGCTCTTTGATTGGTGTTCATTCGTGTTAATTTGTGGCTAATTTATTCCCGTCGGCTTGCCACCGGTGACAGGCCAAAGTTCAGGTTGCGACAGATATGACACAGTCATTCATCCCCGCCCCCAGCGGGCGGTGGGGAAACGTGCTTTTAGCTCGGCACAGCAATTGCATCTACATCTTTCGAGAAAGGAGCCTGATCATGACGCACTCTTTGGACCTGCCCGCAGCGGAAAATGACGGCCTGCCCCTGTGGTTTGATGCCAGCGCCCCGTGGCTGACCTCCATTGTCTTCCACCTGGGCATCGGATTGCTGGTGCTGTTCCTGGCGTGGTGTGTCGCCAAGGCGACCAGCTATGTGGGGGATCCCTATCCCCCGGTCACCGTGGAAAACCCGATCGAGGGACCGCCGGACGGCAATCCCAAATCCGGCGGAAACAGCGCCTTGCGCGAGCCAACCCGGCCCACCATCCGTGACCTTCCGGGAGAATGGCCGTCGAGCGTCAAGGCGCCTCCGATCGACGAGGTTATTTCCCGCTCAGCCGGGGATCTGTTCCCCAGCGGCACACCGCTGCCCCATGGCGGCCGTGCAATGACGGACCTTGCCGGCGACCCCGGCGGACGTATTGGCGGCAAGGGTCTGGGTATCGGACCAGGGCGCGATCCGGGTCTTTTTACCCCGGTAGGCAGGCCCGGTGGCGCTACCCGCGTGGTCTACATTATCGATACGAGCGGCTCGCTGCTGGACAACTTCGATTTCCTGCGGGAGGAGGTCAAGCGCTCCGTGGGCAGCCTGCTGCCGATCCAGCAATTCGGCGTGGTGGCCTTTTCCGAAGAGGCCCAGGTGCTCGGGCCCGGCAGCCTGCAACGGGCCCTCCTGGAAACCCAGCGGGCGGTGGACCGGCAGATCGATGCCCTCAAGGCCCAGGGCCAGAACGATGGCAAACTGCTGCCCTTCCAGCATGCGTTTGAAAAGGCCTTTGCCATGCAGCCGCAGTTGATCTACTTTCTGACCGATGGCGCGTTTGACCCCGAATTGTTCGCGGTGGTCAAGCATTTGAACGTGGACCATCGCGTGCGCATCAACACGCTGGCGTTTGTCAACGCCGACGCCGACTACGAGCAACAGCTTAAGAAGCTCGCCCAGGATAATGGCGGCACATACAAGTTTGTTTCGGAAAAAGATCTGGGAAGATAGCCGCGGCGGGGACGACGTAAATTAGCCACAAATAAACACCAATAGACACGAATGGGGGCGAATGCTGGACGCTGCTGGTATTCCGTGGCATTTCTTTTTTTGCATCTCCTGAATTTGTGTTCATTCGTGTTCATTTGTGGCTAATTTATTCCCGTTACGACCGCCGCGCCAGTGCATCTTATTACAGACTCTCGGAGCACCTAACGAAAATGTTGCGGCCTTTCCCGCTGCCGCAATATCGCGCATTGTCTTCCGGGGGCGGCGCTACGGCCCGGTGCGCCGGGACGCCGCTCTGCCCCCGGCTATTGGATATACGAGCCCTTCGGGCTCAATAGGCCGCGCTCGCGCGGGGCTTTACAGACGGTCCATAAATCGCATAATGCCCGTACATCGTTCTGGATTCCTGGCCCCCGCCGATTTCCCGGTCCGGGCGGTCCTTGTTTATTTCTGGGTGGAACATGACGCCTCGCGAACGGCTCTCTGCGGCCTTGAACCATCAAACCCCGGATCGCCTCTGCGTGGACTTTGGCGCCGGCGGCCAAACCGGCATCGGCGCCGGGGCCGTCTATCGCCTGCGCCAGGCGGTGCTGGGGCCGGATCCCAATTACCGCGTAAAAGTCACTGAGCCCTACCAGATGCTCGGCGAAATTGATGAGCCGCTGCGCCAGGCCCTGGGGCTCGATGTCATCAGTGTCCACCCGCGGTGCAACATGTTCGGCTTTCCCAACGAAGGCTGGAAACCCTTCACCATGCACGACGGCACGCCCTGCCTGGTGCCCGCACAATTCAACTGGAAACTCGATGCCGAAGGTGGAACCCTGATGTATCCCCAGGGCGACACCAGCGTGCCCCCCACCGCGGTGATGCCCAAGGGCGGGTACTTCTTTGATGCCATCCCGCGCAATATTCCCGTGGATGACGACAAGCTCAACCCCGCGGATAACTGCGAGGAATTCGGCATCCTCTCCGAACGCGACGTGCAGCATTATGTCACCAACGTGCGGGCCGGGTTCCAGAACACCAGCTACGGCATTTACGCCACCCTGCCGGGCATGGCCTTCGGCGATATTGCCCTGGTGCCCGCCACGTGGATGAAGCACGCCAAAGGCATCCGCGACATCGAAGAGTGGTACGTCTCGACCGCGACGCGGCCGGATTACATCAAGGCAATCTTCGAACGGCAATGCGAAATCGCCCTTAAGAACATTGAGATCCTGGCGGCGGCCCTCGGTGACATGGTGCAGGTGGTCTTCGTGACCGGCACGGATTTCGGCACGCAGCGCGGGCCGTTTATTTCGGTCGCCAGCTATCGCGATTTGTTCAAGCCCTTCCACGTAGCCATCAACCAGCAGATCCACAAGCGCACCAAATGGAAGACGTTCATCCATAGTTGCGGGGGCATTTACCCGCTGATTCCGGAATTCATCGACGCCGGGTTTGATGTGCTCAATCCCGTGCAGTGCTCGGCGGAAGGGATGGACCCGCGGCGGCTCAAAAAGGAATTCGGCAAGCAACTGGTTTTCTGGGGCGGCGGCGTGGATACCCAAAAGACGCTCCCCTTCGGCCGGCCGGAAGAGGTGTACCGCGAGGTGCGCGAACGCATCGACATTTTTGCACCCGGCGGCGGTTTTGTATTCTGCTCCATTCACAACGTGCAAAGCAATGTGCCGGTGGAAAACATGCAGGCTATGTTCCGGGCGCTCCGGGACGGCCGGTAAAATCAAAAGAGGTATGTATGAAGGCGGCGGAATTTCGGAAGGTGCTCGCGACCGGGCCGGTCTTGTGCGATGGGGCCATGGGCACACAATTGCAGTCCCGCGGCTTAAAGCCCGGTGAAAATGGTGAGGTCTGGTGCGTGCAGCAGCCCGCGGCGGTCGCAGATATCCACCGCGCCTATGCCCAGGCCGGGGCGCAACTGCTCACCACCAATACCTTCGGCGCCAACCGCGCCATCCTGGAGCGCCATGGCCATGCCCAGCGCGTGCGTGAATTCAACCTGGCTGGTGCCAAGGTCGCCCGCCAGGGCGCCGGCACCCAGGCGCTGGTACTCGGCGATGTGGGACCCTTCGGTGATTTCCTCGAACCGGTGGGCACCACCACGCCCGCTGAACTCGAAGCAATCTTCACCGAACAGATTGGCGCGCTGCACGAGGGCGGCGTCGATGGCATTATCATTGAAACCATGGCCGACCCGGCGGAAGCGGCGCTGGCCGCCGCCGTGGCGCGGCGCGTTGCCGACTGGCCGGTGATCGCAACGTTTGCCTTTTCGCGCCTGCCCGATGGCTCCTTCCGCACCATGACCGGCACCACCGCAGCGGGCGTGGTCCTGGCCATGCGGGAAGCGGGCGTGGATGTGGTCGGGGCCAATTGCGGCACCTCCCTGTCCCTGAACGATTACCAGGACCTGGCCCGGGAACTGGTGGCGGCGGCTGGGGATACACCCGTGATCGTACAACCCAATGCCGGCTCCCCGCACGGCAACAACTGGGTGCCGGTGGAACCGGCGGTGCAGGCCTTGATTGTGCCGGCGTTTTTGAAAATCGGGGTTAAAGTCATCGGCGGTTGCTGCGGCACCACCCCGGCCCACATTGCCGCCATGGCCCAGCAAATGCGCCAGCCGCGGTAGAGGAATCAAAGGGGGTGAGGCGCAGGCCAGAAATAGACTCCGGTATTCCCGAAGGACGTTCAACGTCCAACGCTCAACATCCAATGAAACGGTTTCGTTCAACGTTGAAAGTTGGACGCTGGACGTTTTCCGGGTATGGAAATTATTCCGCCCCGCTCACCGTCGTCCCGGCCGGATCTTGGCTTTGGCCTGCGGCGCCTTGAACGGCGGCGCCGGCTTGACCAGCGGGCGCAGGCGCGCCACCACGTCGGCCCGGCCGTTCATCATCGCCAGGCCGCAGGCGCTCTTGAAGCCCCATTCGGCACCCTTGGCCTTGGCACTGATATCGGCACCGTGGGCCAGCAGCAGTTCCACCGCCGCCAGGTGTCCCTGGGCCGCGGCAATATGCAGCGGGCGCCGCCCCATGTCCGGCGGGTCCACCTTGGCCCCATGGGCCAGGGGAACCTGCATCAAATCCACCCGTCCCGACCAGGTGACCTGGGCCAGGGCAAACGTCGGATCGACACCATGCTTGAGCAACAGTTCCACGATTTCCGGCGTGGTCGCATGGTACACCAACGGTATGCCATGGGCGCCTTTGGAATCGGCGGCCTTGGGATCGGCTTTAAGTTTTTCTTCCACCACCGCCGTCAGGCCCAGGGCACAAGCCATGAAGATATCCGGCGCCACGCCCCGTTCCAGGAAGTACTGCATGATCGCCGCCTGGCGCGAATGGGCCGCCGCACGCTGCGGCGTTTCCTCGCCGGTCTTGGGTGTCAGGGCGTTCATGGCCTCGATCAGCACCGGCTGCGCCGTCAGCAACGCCTGCACCCTGGCTAAATCACCGTGCGCCGCCACCGTCAGATCGGACGAGCGGATGATCTCTAGGGCTTGGTCATGGGTCATCGGAACATCTCGCGCAGGGGTGGATTTTATCAATCAACCTGTCATTAGGTGAGCATTGTAGCCCGAATGCGGCGGAAAAACAGCCCCCCATGCGCCCGCTCCGACGCGGGAGCGAAAAAAGCGGACTTCTGCCGGCCTATGGCCTATCATCATAGTGAAGCGCCGGCGTGGTTTTCAGGACGCCTCCGGTGGGCTCCTGATCCGTACCGGCCGGCGGAGGATACAGGAAATGTCTTCTGGCAGGAACTTGGAATGATGGCCACACGGCCGACCATCCTGATTGTGGACGATGAACCGGCGGTGGTGCGCAGCCTGCAGGAATTACTGCGGCTGGATTACCGCGTTCTGGGGGCGACGCGCGCCGCCGAGGGGATCCGCCTGCTCGACACCGAGGATGTCCACGTGATCGTCAGCGATGAACACATGCCTGAAATGACCGGCGTGGAATTCCTGCGGCGGGCCCGGGGAGAACATCCGGATGTCATCCGCCTGCTGTTTACCGGCTATGCCGACATTCGTGCCGTCATCGCCGCGATCAACCAGGGCAGCATTTACCGCTACGTCACCAAGCCGTGCGATCCGGAAGAACTCATGACCATCATTCGCGAGGCCGCCGATCGCTACGACCTGGTGGCCGAACGCAAACGCCTGCTGGCCGAATTGCAGGCCAAGAACCAGGAACTCCAGCAGGCCAACCGCGAATTGCAGCAGTCCAATGCCCTCAAGCAGGCGTTTATCGAAGTGGCCAGCCACGAACTGCGCACCCCGCTGGCGATCCTGCTGGGCTTGTGTGGCCTGGCTGACCGCGCCCCGGGCCTGGCGCCCCTCCCGCGGGACTGGATCGCCCGCATGCAGAAGAATACCGACCGTATGGCCCGCCTCGTCGAACAAATCACCAACATGCTCTCGACCGGCGATTTTCGCCGCCGCCTGAATCTGGAAGAATGCGGCCTGCCGGCGCTCCTGGCCGGCTGCGTGGAAGATATCCGGCCCTTCGCCGATTTGCGCCACCAGGCCCTCGTGCTCGACGTGGCGGCCGATCTGGGGACCATCCGGGCCGATGGCGCCAAAATCCGCGATGTGCTCCATCACCTGCTGCTTAATGCGGTCAAGTTCACCCCCGATGCCGGACGGATTACGCTGACGGGCGTCCGCCAGGGGGCGGCGGTGCTGCTGGAGGTGCGCGATACGGGCATCGGGATTGATGCCCAGAGCCTGCCGCGGATCTTCCACCCGTTTTTCACCGGCTTTGATGTTTCCAAACATTCCTCCGGCGTTTTTGAGTACGGGCGCAAGGGCCTGGGCCTGGGCCTGGGCCTGAGCGTGGTGAAGGTCTTCGTGGAAATGCACGGCGGTACCATTGGGGTGCAAAGCCCCGTCGGAGTGGGAACCACGTTTACCATCCGCCTGCCCGATGACCCGCCGCCCCCCCCGCCGCTGCCCAGCGCGGCGGCCACCGATCCCGCGTTGTGCGTAACGAATAATTGAGCCGGGCGCCACGGGGGCGCGGGGCATGTGGCGTGCGGCACCCATCCGCGGGCGAATAAATGCGCCGACCACGCGTTGTGTATTGATCGGGCTTTTCTTGACCCGCCTTCGGTCGCAACGGTACCATGCGGGATTGGTGACTCATTACTATTCTGTGAAAGGATCCCATGCGTTACGGAATTTTTTCCCTTGTGGCCGCGGCACTCCTGACGCTGACGCTGCCGTGTAGCGCTGCTGATGCGGCCCCGCGCGACGACTCCGCCTCCGAGAAGCTGGGCATGAAACTCTCCCTGCAATGCTACACCTACCGCGCCTTGACGTTCTTTGAAGCCGTCGACAAGGCCGCCCGGCTTGGCGTGAAGTACATCGAGATCTACCCCGGCCAGAAGATCCAGCCCGGCAGCGAGGAAAAAATTTCCAAGAACATGAGCGACGAGGACAATGCCGCCGTGCTCAAAAAGCTCGCCGATGCCGGCGGCCTCAAACTCGTCGCCTACGGCGTCGATGGCGTGGCCACCGATGAAGCCGGCGCCCGCAAAGAGTTTGAATGGGCGAAGAAGATGGGCATCAAGGTGCTGGTCACCGAGACCACGCCCAACGACGTGCATGAAAAGCTCACCCAGGAATACAACATTCGCTTCGCCCTGCACAACCACCCGCAAAGCTGGGCGCCCGATCACGTGCTCAAGGCCTGTGAGGGGAAGAACAAGCTCATCGGTTCGTGCTCGGACCTCGGCCACTGGCAGCGCCGCGCCTGGGTTCCCACCGAACAGCTTAAGAAGCTCGAAGGCCGCGTTGAGCACCTGCATTTCAAGGACCTCAACGCTCTGGCCCTCAACGCCCACGATGTCCCCTGGGGTACCGGCAAGGGCGACCCCAAGGGCTGCCTGGAAGAACTTAAGCGCCAGGGCTTCCAAGGCTGCATGTCGATTGAATACGAGACCGGCAGCGTGGAGGAACTGGACAAGAACCTTCCGCTGTGCGTCGCCTTCTTCGATAAGACCCTGACCGAACTGGCCAAGTAACCCGCGGTCGGCCCGCCAGACCTTTTCCGCCACAGCGGCATTTGCCGGGCCGGCGCACCGCTCGGGTGTGCCGGCCTTTTTTTGGCGCGATGATTTTTGAAATACCGGCATCAAACGGTTCCTGTGGTCGTTTATACCTTGTAACCTGATGGACTTGCGCCAGGACCAGGCCAGTCTGTTTACCCGTTATTCGTTCCTTACTTTGCGGAGATCGTACAATGAACCACCCCTCCTCGCGGCGTGATTTTCTACGAACCATGGCAGCGGCCGGCGCGCTGACGGCGGGCTTGGGTTCCGCCACCCGCATCGTGCGGGCCGCCAAGACCGTATCGACCGATATGCCCGGCAAGAAACTCCGCATGGCGTTCATCGGCACCGGCGGCAAGGGCGCCAGCGACATCGGCGACATGGCCGGCCTGGGCGTAAGCTGCGCCTGTTATTGCGATGTCGATAAGCGGCACTTTAAATCGGTCGCGGAGCGGTTCCCCCAGGCCAAGGCCTTCCAGGATTACCGCGAGATGTTCGACAAAATGCACAAGGAATTTGATGCCGTGACCGTCTCGGTGCCGGATCACTCGCACTTCCCAGCCACCGTCCTGGCCATGCAGCACGACAAATCCGTCTACACGCAAAAGCCCCTTACCCATACAATCTGGGAAGCCCGGGAACTCACCCGCCTGCATAAAACCTTCAAGTATGCCACGCAGATGGGCAACCAGGGCCGGGCCAACGAAGGCTGCCGCATCACCTACGAGTGGATCCGCCAGGGTGCCATCGGCGATATCAAGGAAGTCCACAGCTTTACCAACCGCCCCGTCTGGCCGCAGGCCCTGAACCGGCCCGAAGGTTCCGACCCGGTGCCGGCGGAATTGGCGTGGGAAAACTGGCTGGGCGATGCCCCGGCGCGCCCCTTCAAGGAGAAGGTCTATCACACCTTCAAGTGGCGCGGCTGGTTCGACTTTGGCTGCGGCGCCCTGGGCGACATGGGCTGCCATACGCTCAACGCCATGTTCATGAGCCTCGAACCGGGCTATCCCACCGCCATCGAGCCGGTGGAAGTGGACGACCTGCGCAAGGAAACCTACGCCAAGGCCTCGATCATCAAGTGGGAATTCCCCGCCAACAGTTGGCGCCCCGGTTTCAAGGCCTTCTGGTACGACGGCGGCAAAAAGCCGCCGCGCCCGGCCGAACTCGAAGCCGACCGCAAGATGCCCGGCACCGGCAACCTGTTCATCGGCACCAAGGGCACGATCATGGTCACCGGCGACTACGGCGATTCGCCGCGCATCATTCCGGAAGCCAAGCTCAAGGAAATCGGCAAGCCCAAACCCATGCTCGAACGATCGGTGGGCCACCAGCGGGAATTCGTGCTCGCCGCCCTGGGCGAAAAGCCGCTGGATTTCTGTAAGTCCAACTTTGGCTACGCCGCCCCGATGACCGAAACGATCAACCTGGGCAATATTGCCATGCGCGTCGGCAAGCGCCTGGAATGGGACGGCCCGAACCTCAAGATCACCAACGTGCCCGAAGCCAATGCCCTGCTGACCAAGGAATATCCCCAGGGTTACAAGTTCTGGTAAGCGCTGGTTTGCGACGTTCGTGGCACGGGCATGCGGCCTGTGTTCGGCGTTTAGGTCCACGGATCCGAAGCTCGTGCCATAAGGTTTACAAGACTTCTCAAAAAGCCTTTAAAGGAAGAAACGATGAATCGATCCACCTCGCGGCGTGATTTTCTGCGCACCATGGCGGCCACCGGTGCTCTGGCCGCCGGCTGGGCTGCCAGCGGGCGTATTGTACGGGCCCAGACCGTACCCACCACCCCGCCCGGCAAGAAGCTGCGCATGGCGTTCATCGGCACCGGCGGCATGGGCGCCGGTTGTATCGGCGAGTTTGCCGGCCTGGGCGTCGATTGCCCCTGTTACTGCGACGTGGACACGCGCCAGTTCAAGGCCGCCACGGAACACTGGTCCGGCGCCAAGGGATTTCAGGATTACCGCCAGATGTTCGACCAGATGCACAAGGAATTTGATGCCGTCGTCATCTGCACCCCCGATCACACGCATTTCCCCGCCACCGTCCTGGCCATGCAGCACAACAAGGCGGTCTACACGCAAAAGCCCCTCACCCATACGGTGTGGGAAGCCCGGGAACTCACGCGCATGGCCAAGGATTACAAATACGCCACGCAGATGGGTAACCAGGGCCGGGCCAATGAAGGCTGCCGCATCACCTACGAATGGATCCGCCAGGGCGCCATCGGCGATATCAAGGAAGTCCACAGCTTTACCAACCGCCCCATCTGGCCGCAGGGGCTCGACCGGCCTGCCGGGTCCGACCCGGTCCCGGCCGAACTGGCCTGGCCCCTGTGGCTGGGCACGGCCCCGGAACGGCCCTACAAAGATGGCGTTTACCACACGTTCAAGTGGCGCGGCTGGATCGATTTTGGCTGCGGCGCCCTGGGCGATATGGGCTGCCATACGCTCAACGCCATGTTCATGACGCTCGAACCGGGCTATCCCACGTCGGTCGAGCCGGTGGAAGTGGACGACGAGCGTGCGGAAACGTACGCCAAGGCCTCGGTGATCAAATGGGAATTCCCCAAGAATAGCTGGCGGCCGGCTTTTACGGCCTACTGGTATGACGGCGGCAAAAAGCCGCCGCGCCCCGCCGAGCTGGAAGCCGACCGCCAGATGCCCGACACCGGCAACCTGTTCATCGGCACCAAGGGGACCATCCTGGTGTCCGGCGACTACGGCGACGGGCCGCGCATCATTCCGGAAGCCAAGCTCAAGGAAATCGGCAAACCCAAGCATATGCTGGATCGCTCGCCCGGGCATTACAAGGAATTCGTCATGGCGGCCTCCGGCGAAAAGCCGATCGATTTCTGCCAGTCCAACTTCGGCTATGCCGCCCCCATGACCGAAACGATCAACCTGGGCAACATTGCCATGCGCGCCGGCAAACGCCTGGAATGGGACGGTCCGAACATGAAGATCACCAACCTGGCCGCGGCCAATGCCCTCTTGACCAAGGAATACCCGACCGGTTTCAAGTTCTGGTAAGGAATATAGCCATGGGTCGATCCACCTCCCGGCGTGATTTTCTGCGCACCATGGCGGCGGCCGGTATCGCCACCGCCAGCGCTTCGTTGATCGGTTGCAATACCCAGCGGCGGCCGGTCGTGGTGAGTGCCCGCGGGCCCGGCAAGAAGCTGCGCCTGGCGTTCATCGGCACCGGCGGCATGGGCGCCGCGGTGATCAACGAATTTGCCGGCCTGGACGTGGCCTGCCCCTGTTACTGCGATGTGGATACGCGCCAGTATAAGGCCGCCACCGGCCACTGGGCCGGTGCCAAGGCGTTCCAGGACTATCGCCAGATGTTCGACCAGATGCACCGGGAATTCGATGCCGTGGTCATTTGCACCCCCGATCACACGCACTTTCCGGCTACCGTGCTGGCTATGCAGCACAACAAGTCCGTCTACACGCAAAAGCCGCTGACCCATACCGTATGGGAAGCCCGCCAACTCACCAGGATGGCCAAACATTTCAAGTACGCCACCCAGATGGGCAACCAGGGCCACGCGTGTGAAGGCTGGCGCGTGTTGTATGAATGGCTGCACGAGGGGGTCATTGGGGATGTGACGGAAGTCCACACGTGGAGCGACCGGCCCATTTGGCCCCAGGGTATCGACCGCCCCGCCGGTTCCGACCCGGTGCCGCACGAACTGGATTGGAACCTGTGGCTGGGTGATGCCCCGGCCCGGCCCTATAAGGAAGGCGTCTACCACACCTTCAAGTGGCGCGGCTGGGATGATTTCGGCTGCGGTGCGGTGGGCGATATGGCCTGCCATTTCCTCGATGGCATGTTCTGGAGCATGGAGCCGGGTTACCCCACGTCGGTCGAACCGGTGCTCGTCGAAGACCTGCGCCCGGAAACATTCCCCAAGGCCTCGATCATCAAGTGGACCTATCCCAAGACCGACCAGCGCCCGGGGTTTGTCTCGTACTGGTACGACGGCGGCAAAAAGCCCCCGCGCCCGCCGGAACTCGAAGCCGGACGCGAACTGGCCGAAGGCGGCAATATCTTCGTGGGCACTAAGGGTACGATCCTGGTCGCCAACGACTACAGCCCGCGGATCATTCCCGAATCCAAGCAGCAGCAGATCCACAAGCCCAAACGTATCCTGGAACGTTCACCCGGCCATTACAAGGAATTCGTCCTGGCGGCGTCGGGGGAAAAGCCCATCGACTTCTGCAAATCCAATTTCAATTACGCTGCCCCGATGACCGAGACGGTTCTCCTGGGCAACGTGGCCCTGCGTGCGGGACAGCGCATCGACTGGGACGGCCCGCGCCTGAAAGTCACCAACGTGCCGGAGGCCAACCGCCTCTTGACCAAATCCTACCCCAAAGGATTCCAGTTTCTCTAACAGAAAGGAAACTGAAATAAAACTCACCAATGTCGCACGCGCGAGCTTGGAGGATCTCCTCGAAGACTACCGCGATTTCCTTCGCGTGCGCGCCGGCGCTGAATGGACCAGGGAACACCGCTATACCCGCCGGCTCCGGGAACTAAACCGGCAGCCCAACGCCAACTACGATACCTTCAAAAAAGGTATCGAACATCCGGACCCAACCATCGCGGCCAACGTCATGATCGGACTGATCAAGCTGACCAACTATCTCCTCGACCAGCAACTTCGCCACTTGGAAGCCGCCTTCGTCAAGGAAGGCGGCCTGCGCGAACGCATGACCCGTGCCCGCCTTACCGAACGTTCCAAATACCCCCGTTTGTGACAACCCGCGAAGCTCGTCCTGCAATCCGCCAAAACGCACGCGGAAGCGGCGTGTGGTGCGGGATTTCATAGGCGCTTTGGATGTAATTCCTGGGTGAGACCGGCACGATGTTCGGCCAAGGCTTCGTTGGCCAGGCGTGCCAGCGCATCTTGCGAGCCGGCAAAAGCTTTATCCCATGCTTGTTCGTCCGCCAGTTCGAGAATTAACCGCTGCGCCAGTTCATCCTGCTGCGCGGGAGGAAGTTTGGCCGCTTGTGCAAATGCTTTTTCAAGCAATTGGGTCATGGTTATTCTCCATGGGATGTATTATATCCGATTTGAAAAGCCAAAGCAGGTCAAGGCCGGGTATTTTCCAGGGCCATTGCCCTGCCCGCGATGGCGCGCTCGGACATGCTATTGTAATTGGCCGGCAGACGTCATTTCGATTGTCCCCCATCCCCCAACTGGCGCGCGCGGCGCTGCTCTTCCTGGTGCTGGTGCCGCACGCGTACCATGACCCAGCAGGCCGGCCAGATCATGCACAGCAGGCACACCAGCCAGGAGTCAATGGCGAACCACTGGGCGGAGGGGGTCGAGGGGGTGGAGGCGCCGGGGGCCGAGGGATTGGCCGGATTCTCCTGGCGGCCCTGGCCAAACCAGCCCATCGGTTCGATGTGCGCGCTGCTGCTATCCCAATGATTCATCAGGGGACTGCCCCATCCCGAACTGCGGCGGCCGTGCGCGAACCACTGGCCGGCATTGAGCGCTTCAAACCGGTCGAGGGTCAGGCCGTGCGCCAGCACGACTTCCATGTAGCCATCGGCCACATGAACTTCCAGTTCGCTTTGCTGGGCCCAGCCGGCCGCCAGCCAGTACGGCTGGGTCTTCCAGGCACCCAGCAAGACGGCACAGAGGACCAGTGAAAAGACATTGCCAAAATTGCCCAACAGTCGCCACATGGCTAACGAGAATACTGGACCGGCGCTCGGGAAGCCAGCGCCCGGGGGCTAAACACTCAACACGCAACGCGGAACGCTCCAGAAGATGAGCGCTAAGGAACAGGCCCGAAATAGTTTCCGGCATTCTTGACGAACGCTCAACGTCCAACGCTCAACCTCCAACATCCAATGAAACGCCTTCGTTCAACGTTGAACGTTGGACGTTTGCTCTAAATCGGGAAGTTATTTCGCTCTCATCCCTAAGCCGTCAGGTGGGGATCGGGCTTTCCCAGAGACGCAGGCCGTGGCGGCTCAGGCGGATGGGGATGGTGCGGAAGGCCGGACCGGCTTGTTCGATGGCGGCCAGCATGGCGCGTTTGCGGGAAAGGTCCGGACCGCTCAGCAGGGTCACGCTGCCGCCACTGCCGCCGGCACCGTTGACTTTCCAGCCCAGCGCCCCGTGCGCCCGGGCCAGGTCGATGATCTGCTGCAGGGCCGGGCCGATCAGGTCCGGGTGCAAGGCCCGCTGGGCTTCGGTGTTGTCGCTCATAACGCGGCCGAATTCGGTCAGGTCGCCGGCCACCAGCGCCTCGCGGGCCCGCTGGGCATTGCGGCGCAGCGGCACGAGCTTCGGACAATCCGGGCCGGCATCCTCCAGGTCGCGGATCACCATGCGATGGACATCCGATGAACTGTGCGGGGTGCCCGCGTAGACCAGGGACAGGCGGCTTTCGAGTTCCCACGCCAGCGGATCGGGCACCGCCACGGCGCTGACATTGGCGCGCGGATACTCTTCCATCTCGATAATGTTGATGCCCCCATAGGCGGAGGCCAACTGGTCCTGGATGCCGCATTGCTGGTGGAGCAGCTCGGTTTCGATGCGGTGGGCGGCCCGGGCCACCTGGTAGAGCGAGAGCCGGCCGGGGGTCAGGCAATCGAGCGCCCCAATCAGCGCCACGCTCACGGCCGCGGAGGTGCCGATGGAACAACCGGCCGGCGCGGCACTGAAAATGCCGATCTCCAGCCGCGCATGATCGGGGATCGGCATGTACTCCAGGGCCGCCTCGAGCAGGGGATGCCGGTCATAGCGCCCGCGCGGCTTGGCGATGCGGTAAGACTGGCCGTAGTTTTCCGCATGAATCGTGATGCCGGGCCGGGCCGCGGCCTGCCGGAAAACGCGGATTTGCACTTCGGCGCAGGGGTAAATCGCCATGTTGAATACCTGGCCATGGCCGGCAAACCAGGTGTCGGTCCAGCCGCCGATGTCGCAGATGCGCATGGGCGCGGCACTGTTGATGATGCGCAACGGGGGCAGGGGATGCGACGCGGCGGATGTTCGGGACTTCATGAGAGCGCCTCCAACGGATTTGTCACTTCACTCTGGCCACACCGGTCATGCCGGGTGCGGCCAGATTTTGTGGCATTTCCGAGCCGCGACCGTAAGGGAGCGACCAATCGACGTTCGCACGCAGCGCGGTCGCTCCCCGACGGTCGCGGCTCGGTTGACGCTCCGGCATCAAACGATTGCCACAAAAACTGGCCACACCCGTCAGGCCGCCACCGCCGCGGGTTTGTTGCACAAAGGCCCACCGAGCGGTAACTTTACACGGCGGCACGAGATATGACAACGCCGCTTGGCAGACGATCGGCGACCCCGGTGGCGTGATCAGGCTGGAGCAATCCCCTCATGACGGCAAGCACTGTTGCAACTTCCGGCACCACCATACCGGCCAGTCCGGCGCGCGCCGACCGCCGGCTGCTGGTCAATACCATCTTTCGCGGCAGCGCGGTCAGTACAAGTATCGGCATCGCCGCCTATTCCTATTACTTCGTCTACCGCGCCTATCTGCCGTTGCTCGAACGCTACGCCGCCGTCACCGAAATACCCCGCCCCGAAAGCCAGGTGGATTTCGCCCTGCGCCAGGCCACTGCAGCGGGGCGGGCGGGCCTCTTTCTGACGTTCCTGCCCCTCCAGAATATCTATATCACCACCCAGGGACCGGTGGTGGCCTATCCGTTCTGGGAATTTCCGGATATCCCCAGCGAAGGCTTCGAGAATAATCCGCGCAACAACTGGGTGCGCATCGCCCGGAGCCTGACCCTGATCCTGACCGCCTGCGAGTTTACCAAGCAGGCCTTCCGCCGAGCCGGCATCACGGGGCCCATCCATGTGCTGCCCGTGCCGGTGCACGACCGCTATTTCCAACTGCCGGCTTGGGATCCCCACGCGGCCGTCACCGTGGGCTGCCCGTACTGGCTGTTGCACAACGAACCGGCCGGCGCCGCGCTGCCCTCGCCGCCGACGGATCAGGATCGCCAAGCCCCTCTGCCGCCGCCACCGCGCCCGACCCTTGCGCAGCGCGCCAAGAAATGTTTCCAGTGGACGCGCACCAACTACAAGGTGCACATCAAGCCGTGGGTGCCGCAGCGCCTCGCCGTGCTCATTACGCGCAGCCTCCACGCCCTGATCGATCTGCTAACTGGGCACCGCCCCGGCACGGAACCGGCCGTCCCCGCGGCGCTGGCCAACCTGCAACTTTCCGGGGCGGTCTATACCACTATTTTCAACCCCTTTGACCGCCGCAAAAACTGGACCGATATCATCAGCGCCTTCCTGCTGGCGCTGGGCGACCGGGAGGATGCCACCCTGGTGCTCAAGCTGGTGGTGCCGCGCGAGCACGAACCCCAGGGCGTGCAGGAGATCAGCAATTATTACCGCAGCCTGGGTATCGCCCACCGCTGCCGCGTGGTGGTTATCGCCACGTACCTGACGGAAGAACAGATCACCGCCTTGTGCCAGGGGAGTGCCTTTTATCTCAACGCCTCCAAGGCCGAAGGGGCGTGCCTGCCGTTGCAGGATTTCCTGGCGGCCGGGCGGCCGGGCATTGCGCCCCAGCACACGGCCCTGGCGGATTATTTTGATTCCGGCGTGGGCTTTGTGGTGGCCTCCCAGCCGGAACCGACCTATTGGCCACATGATCCGCGCCACGTGATCCGCACGCGTTGGAATCGGATCGACTGGCAATCCCTGCACGACCAGCTTAGAGCCAGTTACGCCGCCGCGCAGCCCGCGGGGATCGAAGACTACCGCGCCATGGCGGCCCGGGCGCGCAGCCGCATGGATCAATACGCGGGTCTGGAAGCGGTCTGGCCGCGCCTGGTGACGGCCTTGGATTCCATCGGCCCGGCGTCCGGCAGCCACGCAGCCAAGGACTCCGCCGCGGCACCGGTCAAAGCCTGAGGACCGCTGCGTTCCGGAACAAGCTTAGGAACAGGCCCGAAATAACTTCCAGTATTCTTGACGAACGTTCAACCCCGGCGCGCCGGGGCTCAACGTCCAACATCCAATGAAACGGCTTCGTTCAACGTTGAAAGTTGGACGTTTGCTCGAAATCGGGAAGTTATTTCGATCTCATCCCTTATTATTTCTTCTCCAGGGGCAAAAGTATTTTCGGCTCCGGTAGGACCGGTGGGCCGGGCACCATCAGGGCACGCTGGTTACCGGAGCGCGGTATTCCATGTGCTGCGGACTTTGCGCCGCCCTGCCGGCCGGCAGGTTCCGCACGACCGTGAACCCCACCACGATGCCTAACAGTACATAGCCGCTCCACCACGGTACTGGCGCTCCCCGGCCGGGGCGCCCCAGCACATCGCGGGCAAATGCCCGTGCCGCCGCCCAAAGCAGAATCGGCACTAGCAGCACCAGCAGCGGATTGAACGTCAGCGCGGTGTAAAAATGCCCATGGAGTGCATGCCACGCGGCCCGCGTGGCGCCGCAGCCCGGGCAATCCAGGCCGGTGAGCTTATGAAACAGGCACGGCGGCAGGAGCGACGGCCGGGAGGGATCATGATGGTACAAATATATGCACGCGGCGATTCCGCTGCCGGCGCCCGCCAGCCACAGCGCCAGCGCCCAGCCCCGATGCACGGCTGGACGACCCGCCTGCGGCGCGGCGTACGCCGCAACTTCACCCGGCGCCACCGCTGGCCAGGAATGGAACCAGCGTCGGCTCACCGGATCATTCCCTGCCGCACCGCTTGGACAAGAATCGAGATAACGATAACGATCACCCCGCCGATGATCCCGAGGATCGCCCACATCTTGGCACTCGATGCTGCGCGCTGCGCGCCGGCCATGTCTCCGGCCGCCAGGCGGCCCTTGACCTGCGCGGCATATATAATGGCGATCAGCCCCAGCGGGATGCAGCAGCAGAGCGTCGTGAAGATGGCCAGGCCCATGTGGCTCGGAACATATCCCGCCGCCGGGTAATTCATCGGCTGGACCGGCGCCCCATACCCCGGCTGGGGTGCCGGGTACACCGGTTGCGGCGGGGCCTGGTAGACCGCCGCCGGTGGTGCCACCGGCAGCGGGGGCGGAGCATAAACCGGTTGCTGGGGCGCCGGCGCGGCAAGTTTATTGCCACAGCCACCGCAGAACTGGGCCTGGTCCGGATTCTGACTGCCACACTGCGAGCAATACATAAGATCCTGCCTTTCCTGCGACCTGTGTAGGGTATTTGTAGGCATGATTATGCGTGCGGGGGCGCTTTAAGTCCACTCTGCTCACGACCCGAGGCGCAGGCTCAAGACCCCGCGAAAATCCTTTGCGCGCTGCGCGCCGTGCGGTATGATTTCGTCCAGCCATTAAGGAGGAACCGATGCGGCACCTATCCACGTTCGGCCGACTCATTCTGCCCTTGTTCCTGCTATGCGGCTTTTGTTCGGCGCAAACGCCCCCGGGCAACGCGCCCGCCGCCAAACCTCCCGGGCAACTGGCCCGCGAAGCGCTCTTCCCGCTGGATCCCATCGCCGCCCAGGTCTCCCAGAAGAAAGTTGACTGGGAACCGGAATGGCACAAAGATGCTTCCAACCAGCTTTCACCCCTGGCCGAAGCGGCCTACCACGCATCGCAGACGATTGACCGCGCCCTGGTGGTCGATCATTTCCAAAGCCCCGCGTTCGTCGCCGCCCATCCCAACGCCCGGTTGAACCTGGATATCGGCCGCCATGAGTATCTCAAGTGGGCGTGTGCCGAGGCGCTCAAGCGTACCAACGCCCATATGAAGGAAACCGGTCAAAAGCCGCTGGAAAGTATCGTTATTTACAACAGCTCCATCGTCAAGGATTTCTCACGCGATGCCGACCTGACGGTTTATACCGACGACGAAATGAGCGAGAAGGTGTTCTTCGATTACCTCAACAAGGTATTCCTGGAAAAACGGGGGAATTACGCGTCCGGCCTGGCCACCACACTGCGCGGCAAGGAGAAGGAATATGGCCGCAGCATCAGCCTGGACTCCATGGAAGTAACCTTTCACCGCGGGACCAATGAACCACCCAGTGTGCATGCCCCACTGGAACTGATGGAATTCAATCTCTCATATCGCCGGGGCGTCGAACGGCAGGCGGAAAACCCCGAGGCCTATATCGGCTTTGGTTTTGAACAGGAAGTCCAGGCCCGCCGCACCATGCAACTGGAGGTCAAGCAGCCGGCCCTGCTGGCCCAGACCTTCACCGCCGATGCCGCCAATAACGTCAAGTGCAAGGGGCAATACGTCACCAACCCCACCGAGGCGCTCAACATCCTCCAGACCACCTTCGGCCCGGAATTCTCCGCCGCCCATAACGCCATGCATGTCTTCTGCGACTTTTTCCAGGCCAGCCACCACATGCAGAATCCCGCCGAGCAGATCGACAAGGGACCGCTGAAATATTCCGTGCGCGCCACCGATGCCATTTGCCGGTTATTCGGCTACGACAAGAAGGAGGTTTATGTTAAACGGATCGATGCCATCAAGGCCAATGACGCCGCTGCCACGCCGAGCGTTTGGAGTGTGCTGACGGAAGATGAACGGGTGGCGCTGCTCAAACGGGTGATCTGGCGGGGCGAAGATCCGCCGGATCTCTATGAAAAACGGGCGCGGCGCATTGCCCAGGTACTCGCGATCGATCCCAAGAGCCGCAAAGGCACCATCGGCCAGGATGCCGATTCCCAGATGTCCCTGATCATCCTGCGGCGCCTGGCGGCCGAAGCGCTGCGCACCGTGGCCCAACAGATGATGTGCCCGGATGCCGTGCGCCCGGATGGCTACCCCGCGGATAAGTGGAACAGCATGAATCCCCAGGAACGTATGCTGCGCAACCTGATGGATGCGAAGATCAAGTCCGCCCAACTCAAGAAGACCATGCCCGCCTACGAAGACAAGCTCTCCGTCGCCGCCATGGAAAACATGCTCATCGCCCTGCGCCTGCTCCACCAGATCGACCTGGATACCGAGCATGCCCAGGACGCCAGCAAGCAGAATATCACCCACTGGGGCGCCAACGCCGTCGACCAGATCATCTGCGAATCGAGCCCGGAAATGCAGCGCGTGCTCAAACTGGCCAGCGAACACGGCAAACTCGCCGCCCTGATGACCTGGCCCAAACCTCCGGGCATGAAGGATGATGTCTGGGCCAAGGTGCGCCGCGGCTGGGTGCAGCGCCTCGACGCCTTGCGCTTTGAAATATCCGGCGAATGTTACGCCTTCCGCGACCACAAGGAACGGGCACGCATCAACGGCTTTGGCAGCATGCCGCCCGATGACTTCTGCGGCCGCTTCAATCGCCCCGATGGCGGGCTCGATGGCGAGCTGGCGGAAGCCAAGAGTATCCAGAAACGCCATTTCCAGATGAGCCTCGGCGGTGACGAACCGCCCAAACCGCCGCCGGGAGTGCTCAAACGCGGTGCCTTGAAGCTGGGCCAACTGGGCGTGGACATGGTTTCCGACCCCAGCAACATGCCCGATGTGCTCAACTTCATCGAGATGTACCAGGGCGGCGCCGGCAACAAGGACTACGCCAAGTTTTTCCTCTCCACCGCCCTGAGCCGCTACAACTCGGTCCTGGGCTATGCCTGGCAGGCGACGGACATCAGTGCCATCCAGGACCTCGACGCCCAGAACCATGCCCTGAAGGAAATGGGCAAAGGGGTTGTGTTCCAGGGCCTGGCGTACTTTATTCCGGGGGCCGGAGAAGCCAAGCTCTTCTTCGATATCGAGCGGGGCGTCGTTATGGTCACCTTCGGCTATGCCGTCAACACGCTCAACAACGGCGTGATCGATGCCATGTACAGCGGCGATGCCGGCCGCGACCCGGATCTGGTGGGTTCCATCAGCCTTAAGGGGCATGTCCGCGACGGGATTGAGCCGGTGGTGCCGGCACAATTCTTCTATGTGCCCCAGGGGCAGAAGAAGGCGGTGGTCAATGTGGTCGACTTCTACAAGTTCCTCTGGAAAAACTACACCGGCCTGAACGCCGAAGAGAGCTACCGGCCGCCGATTGGCCAGAAGAAGATTGCCGCGCTGGTGCGCGCCCACGATGATTACCTCAAACTCTTCTCCGAACGGGCCGACTACCTCGAACCCACCTGGTTCAATTCCGCCCGCAGCGTCGCCGAGCACGTCTACAGTCCGTCGCTGCTGTTTAATCCCTCCACGCTCGAGGAGAAGATGAAAGTGCTGTTGGACGCCCTGGAGCCCTTTGCCCAGGAACAGGTCGACAAGGTTCTGGATTCCGAAGTCGGCGCGTCCCTACAACCGTATATCCAGGAGGTCAACGGCAAGAAGGTCGATGTCGTGCGGGAAGGGATGAAGAACCGCCTGAAGATGGACTTCGTCGCCGGGGCGCAGTCTTTCTGGCAAAGCCGCATGCTTATGCAGTTGCAGGCCCGCCAAATGCTCGAGAATCTGGGGGTCGCCGCGGATGTCAACGGCCTGGCCCAGGAACTGGCCAAGGGCGACCGGCTGCTGTCCAAGGGTCAACCCCTGCCGGCCTTTGCGATCCGGATCATCGGCCCGGACCCGGGAGAAGACAGCCTGAAATGGGAATTCGATGGCGCGCAGCCCCTGCCGCTGAGTATCGCACTTAAGCCGCTGGGGGTCATTCCCGACGATACCCCCCAGGTCATCAAGGAACTCGACTTTGGCCCCATCCAGAAGGTGCCGGCCACTTACCGCCCCTACAAGAATCTGGCCGCCGGCGTATTCGATTATGCCGCCGCCCAGAACGACCCGACGCTCTGGGCCGACCAGGTCTACAGCCAGCAACTGATTGCCCGGGCCAAGAACAAAGCCACCGGGGCGGTGCTGGTGGAATGCCGGGGCACCATTTTTGTCCGGCTGCCGCCGGTGGGGCTGGCCATTGAAAAGGACGTCTACACCGCCATGACGCGGGAATCGGTCGCGATCCGTGCCATTCCCAAGGCCATGCCGCCGCCCACGCACAAGTTGCCGCGCTTCGAAGCCGATTTCGGCGATGGCCAGAAGGGCGAGTCCCTGCTCGTTACCACGCTGGAGCACACCTACAACCAGGCCGGGGAATTCCCCGTGCACGTTAAATACTTCGCCACCGATATGGATGGGAAGCGCCCCCCGATACTGCTGGGCGAAGCGGCCTGCAAGGTGCTCGTGCGGCCGCGCCGGTTGATCGTGGTGGATCGGCAGAAGATTACCGGCAAAGACCTGGGCGCGGGGAGCAGTTTCAGCCAATGGATCGGCTGGAGCCAGACCGTCAACCTGCATTACACCTATGAAGAAGGCTTCCCCGATTCTCCCGAAGGCAAGTTCCTGATCAGCTATCCCGACGGCACCGCCAAAGTGGATGGCAGCTTTAATTCCGGACGGTTGGATGGACCCTTCACGCAATACTACAACAACGGCAAACCACTCCAACAGTCCACGTTCAAAAATGGAAATATGGTCGGTAGAACCACCACCTGGTACTTCAACGGCAAAGTGAACACGGAATCCGAAGACGATGCGGCCGGGAACCCCAAGTGGACCAAGACCTACTGGGATAGCGGTGGGCTGCAAAAAGAGTGGGTTTATTCCGGTCTGCGCACGGGTCACTACCGGGAATTTTTCGGCAATGGCAAAGTTGCGGTGGAATATGACGTTAAAGACGGGACGGTGGTGCCCGGGTCCACCAAGTGTTATGACAGCAACGGCAATCTGACCGGAAAGAACTGACCGAGACCGGGCCAGCTACTTGCGGAGCAAGGCATCCCACTGGTCATCATGCGCCCCAAGCGTGCTGACGGAGCTGAGTTTCCCGGACAGATCAACCTTCACCAGGACGACGACGCTTTCCTTGCTTTCCCGGCCCAGATCGCGCCGGATCACGCCACATTTCACCCGGAGTTCTTTCCACCCTTCGCTGGTGGCGGATGATTCCAGGAGATCCATCTGCCCGGTGGGCGCAAAGGCGTTCTGCGTCGGATCGGCCGAATCCGCCTGCACCGCCAGTGCCGGAGAGGCCAGGATGGCTTTTCGTAAATCGTCTGTAAGTTGGGGCGCGGGAGGTTCGGCTTTGGGCTTCACGGGTATATGGTCAACCCCGGGTTTGTGCGCCACGACCGGCGTTTCCGATTGATCGATGGCCGCCGGCGGGTGTTTCTCCGCGGTGGGCGAACCCGCGCCACCCGATGTTCCCGGCCCTGGCGGTGGCGCGCTGCCGGAGAGTGCCCATAGCGCCACCCCCACAACTCCTGCCGCCACAACCAGCGCCGCCGCGCCCACCAACACGACGACGGCAGAATGGGATTTACCAGCCACCGGTGCCACACCCGCCGCAGTCTTTGGCCGAACCGCTACCGTGGCCGGTGGCGGCGGGATAACCGCAGCCTGTGGTGCCACTGGTTGTGCGGGCGGTGAATGGGGCGGTGCCGGCGGCCGCGCCACCGATACGTCACCATGCGCCTTCACATCCACCACGGGCTTGATACTCGGTGCCGTGACGGGTGATTGAAGGGGTGGAGGGGGTGGAGGGGGTGGAGGGGAGACGACCGTTGGGAGTGGTGGCCGGGTGGCAGACACGACCGGCGCCGCGGGTGGAGATACCTTCGGTGGCGCTGCGCTGGTCGCGACAGTTTGGGGCAACGGCGGTGGGGCCGGCGCCGCGGTAACCGGTGCGACCGCAGGAGCCACGGGGGCTGGTACCCGCAACGCGCCGCCGGGAGCCGCCGGTCCCGGTTCCGGGAGCGCCGCGGTCAGGGCCCCACAGCCCGTACAGAATTTTACGCCGGGCGCCAGGTGCGCACCACATTGGCGGCAGAACGCCTGTCCGCCGCCCGCCGCCGCCGCCGGGGGCTTACTGGCCACGGTGCCGCCGCAGATCAGGCAGAACCGATCCGCCGCCCGCGCTGCGGCACCACAGGCCTGGCAGCAGGGGATTCCCGGGTACGCCCGCAACTCGACGCCGCACGCGAGGCAGAACCGTTTTCCCGGTTCCACCGTCTGGCCGCAATGTGGGCAGTTCAGGCTCATGTAGTCCTCGATCGGATCACCGGGACGCAACGATATGATCTATGTCGTTAGCGTACCCATTCGTATTTTTTTGGTCAATGAATTTCCGGGGACACTCGTATTGCTCCATCCAGGAAAAGTGCTGATAATGCCCGGCGAAAGGAAACTTAAATGAATATCTCCCGCTTTATTCTTGCGGCTCTGGTGCTGGCCCTATTCCTCGCCTCCCCTTTGAAAGGCGCCCCGGCGAAAACTCCGGCCACCAAGCCTGTTGATCCGGCCCTGGCGCCCATCACCGACGACCCCGCGCTGCCGCGCGTGCTGCTGATCGGCGATTCGATTTCCATGGGCTACACGCTGCCGGTCCGCGCCCTGCTCCAGGGCAAGGCCAACGTCCACCATCCGGCGGCCAATTGCGGGGATACCGCCCGCGGCATCAAGTCTCTCGACACTTGGCTGGGCACGGGCAAGTGGGATGTGATCCACTTCAATTTCGGACTCCACGATCTTAAGTATCTCGACGCAGCCGGGAAATATGTGACCCCCGACAAGGGCCAGCAGGTGGCTGCACCCGAAAAGTACGGGGAGAACCTCCAGATTATTGTGGAGCGCCTCAAGAAGACCGGCGCCAAGCTCATTTGGGCGTCCACCACCCCCGTTCCCGACGGCACGCTCGGCCGCGTGAAGGACGACGAGCTCAAGTTCAACCCCGTGGCCGAAAAGATCATGCAGGCCAACGCCATCGACATCGACGATCTCCATGCGGTTGTGGTGGCCGAGCCGACGCTGCAACTGCCCAAGAACGTCCATTTCACCAAGCCGGGCTACAAAGTGCTCGCCGACCATGTGGCCCAGCACATCACCAGCGCCCTGGCCAAGTAGCGCCGGACGCCAGGGAAATAAATGAGCCACAAATAAACACGAATGAACACAAATGTCTTGTAGAAGAACCACAGAGACACAGAGACTCAGAGAATTTCACAGAGAGTGCCAGGTTATTTTAGAGACGGTAAGCAAATTCCAACAGAATGCCGGCAGCGTCCAACATTTGTCCCCATTCGTGTTTATTGGTGTTCATTTGTGGCTCATTTACGTCGGGCGTTTCGCGGATTGGTCAAGCGCTGTTTGGTACGGTGCGTTTCCGTGTTCACCATGCGCCGTGAGATTCTCGGGGGCACCCTTCGGCAGGGCTCAGAGCCTGAGCTCGTCGAAGGCTGGGCCGCGGTGGTTCATCTGCGCAGGTGGGTTTGGCGCTATGATGCAGCGCTGGCTGATGTTGCTGGTGGTTCTATGCGTGGTCCTGCCCTGCGCCGCCACCACGCCTTCTGTGGAAAGATGGGGCCTATTCGAAGTCACCCTGCCGGGCCCCTCCGCTGGCAATCCCTTTGTTGACGTTGAACTTTCCGCCACCTTCCGTCAGGATTCCACCGCCATTACGGTCAGCGGGTTTTACGATGGCGGCGGCACCTACCGCGTGCGCTTCATGCCGCCGCAAACCGGCCCCTGGCACTATGAAACCCGCAGCAATCGCCCGGACCTTGATGGCAAGACTGGCACGCTGACCGCCACGGCACCATCCCCCGGCAACCACGGCCCGGTACGCGTGGCCCACGACTATCACTTCGCCTACGCCGATGACACCCCCTTTTGCCAGATCGGCACCACTTGCTACGCCTGGATCCACCAGCCCGATGAACTCCAGGAGCAGACGCTTAAAACACTGGCCACCGCACCATTCAACAAACTGCGGATGTGCATTTTTCCCAAGTACTACCGGTTCAACCGCGGCGAGCCACCGTGCTATCCCTTCGCCGGCACACCACCCAAGCAGTGGGATTTCACACGCTTTAATCCGCAATTCTTCCAGCACTTGGAGCAACGCCTCGGCCAGCTCCGCGACCTGGGCATCGAGGCGGATCTAATCCTCTTCCACCCCTACGACGGCGGCCATTGGGGCTTCGATGCCATGGATGCCCCCGCCGACGACCGCTATCTGCGTTACCTCACCGCGCGTCTGTCGGCCTACCGCAACGTCTGGTGGTCATTGGCCAATGAATGGGACCTGATGAAGAAGAAAACCGATGCCGATTGGGATCGTTTCTTCCAGATCATCCAGAGCAGCGATCCGTATGCCCACCTGCGCTCCATCCACAACTGCCATCGCATGTACGACCACACCAAGCCCTGGGTCACGCACGTGAGTTTCCAGGATGCCGACATGCAGGCCGTGGCCATCCGCACCACCTACCACAAGCCGGTCATTTACGACGAATGCCAGTACGAAGGCAACATCGCCAACGACTGGGGCAATATCACCGCCCGGGAACTGGTGCACCGCTTCTGGCTGGCGACCATCGGCGGCGCCTATGCCGGCCACGGCGAGACGTACTACGATCCCCAGGACATCCTCTGGTGGTCCAAGGGCGGCATCCTCCATGGCCAAAGCCCCCCGCGCCTGGCGTTCCTGAAGAAGATTCTGGCCGATGGCCCCGAGGATGGACTCGAACCCATCGAACGCTTCACCGCCGGGCGCCCGGGCACCTACTACCTGATCTACCTGGGCAACCACCAGCCGGTAAAACGCCAGCTTAATTTGCCGCCGTCTACGCGCTTTAGCGCTGAGATCCTCGATACCTGGGATATGACCATCACACCCGTACCCGGAATCTTTACCGGCTCATGCACCATCGACCTGCCGGGCAAACCTGGGTTGGCGCTGCGCTTGCGACGGCGCTAAACATCAAATAGATTCCTTCCCGCGCCCATAGGTGCGCACTCGATGGCGTTTTTGAGCGAATTTCCCAAAGGTGCGCACGGGTTCGCATAGCAGCTTGCGAATTTTTGCGGTGGTGGGTTCTAATTCTGGATGGGGATTGTTGATTCTCCGATTCGGCCCGATGTTCACGCCGGTCCGGATGACAGCGGCACATCTCTTGTAATGTGAAAAATGTGTGCCGATTAGCTGGCCGTCCCCGTCGAAGGTTGCCAACTCCGGTAGCGTCGTCACCCCAAAAACCGCGTTTTTGACCCTGAAAACCGAAGAATGCCATCGAAGGTTGCCAACTGGCGTGGGCGGGGGTGGCAATCTTCGACCGCTATGGGTGGGGTCAGATCGTATCCCTGTGGTACCGACGCCCCCGTCGGTCGGTGTCGGTGGGATACACCGGGGGCAGGGACGCTGGCAACTTTGCGCGGGACGTATGATAGATCCACGTTTCCTTCTTCCGTTATTACGGCGATGGCAGAATTCGCTCCAAATTGACCTTTTGCCGGCGCGCCTCCTGCCGGACGGCATTGAAGGTACTCTGCCCCACCTCCTCATCGGCACCCGGGGGCTTTTCTCCGAAGAGGCTGCATATTTCTGAGATCGACCTGCTTAAATACTCCATCCGCCGGTCGTCGTTAAACGAATTGACGTGCCGCGCCTTGGAAACATGATCGATGATGAATCGTGCCAGGAGTTGGTCCTGGTCCGGATACGGCTGCGGGAAGGCGTTGTGCGTGAGTTTCTCGCCGGCCAGTCCAATATAGATCGCATTGCCTTTGGTGACGGTCGCAATCGCTTGTGCCGCGAGGCGGCGGTATTTGAAGTCTGCAACGGTCTTTCCCTGGACCATCAGTTGATCGAGGTGCGGATCGTGGGCAGCAATTTCGCGGAGCAGGGGCAGGTGGGTGCGATTAAGCCCGGTTTGAATTTCCCCTTCGGCTCCCAGGAAATTCTGGAAGCCGATGCCTGAGACCGACCCATCCAGGCTTCCCGTGATCACGGCGCACTGATAGCAGCGCAGCGCGTACTGCTGCTCGGCGTCATCCCAGGTAAAGGGCTGAAGCAGGTTTTCGGGGATCCGCACGGGGGCCTCTTCTTGCGGGAATCTTCCCGGATTGAGATCCTCGGTAACTTGATGGAACTCTAGGTTAGGAGCGATATCGAAATCGATGCCTTCTCCTCCTTGGTATCTCTGGCCGTGGAGAATGCCGCAGATCGCCACGCGGCGGAGGGCTTTGGCCGCGGTCTTCTCGTCGGGCAGTTGTGCCAGCACCCACGCCGCGTAAACGGCCCGTTGGGTATTGGGCTCATCGAGTATCGGAAGCAATGCCTTTACGGTCATTTCGCGGCCACAGGTCGCCAAGACGCGTAGCGCATAATCTTCGCCGGGTTTGCCAAGAAAGGAGAGCACGGTCTTTTCGCGCAAGGCCCGTGCTGCTTCATCGGCGGACTTGGCACCCATCAGGGCGTTGGCGGCAGCCTTGCGGGTCTCGGCGTCCTGGGCGCCCAGCTCGGCACATAATTCCTTCGTTGTTGCCAGGATGCCAAACTTTGCCGCCGCCGCCAAAGCCGCATGTCGCATGGCCGGATCTTGGACGTGCATCAGTTTTTGGATATCCGGGGCACACTCGTTCAAATTGTACGCGGCGACGGCGTCCAGAATCTCCGCGCCCACCGTGGCCATGCGGGAACCCTCATCAAATTCTTGCGGACCGCTCATTAAAAGCACCATGGCGCGGCGCACGTGCGGCACACAGAGTTCATTCCTGATTCGCGCCGCAATTGTGCAATAAGCAGCCAGGGGCTCCAGATCGGATTCCTTCTCCATCAAGGGCAGGAGCAACATACGGTTTTCGTGGTAGCCATCGCGCTCGTCGTAGAGCGCCCAAGCCACGACCGCCGGATCTTCTACATTTGCGCCGGCGGTGCGCAGTAGCGTCACCTTATGGTCCATCGGGATCGTTGCGGTCGCAATACCGCGAAGAACTAAATACGCATCGCGTGACCTATCCTTCGTGGAACCAGTGAGCTCCTGATATAGCGTCAGGATCTCCGCCTCCGCCAGCGGGCCCTCGTCGATCGAAAGGAAGGCCGCAACTGCCGCCTGCCGGATATGCCCGCGATCGTTGTGTAATAAGGGACGAATGCGCGGGATGGCCTCCTTGTCCTTCCACGCCATCGCAATTTCCAGGGAAGGGTCTTGGGCCTTGTTATCGGCGTCGCCCAACATCTGCATAACAAATGGATGGAGTTCCTTGACATTAAGCTTGGCGGCATCGGGTATTTGCCAACGTCCGGTCCTATCGGCCTGTTCCAGATTCTGCCAGCCCTTTAGAAAGGTCTCCTGATCCTTGGTAAGGGCATGTCCCCGGGGATCGAGCTTTGCCAGGGCGAGACGCGCTCCGGCGGCCAGTGCCCACCGATCGCCGGTTGCAATCTCGTCAAGGCGCGCAATACTTGCCGAACCGCCGATTTCGCCCAGCAGTTTGATGGCTTCGGCTGCATTTGTTTGATCAGAGCCCTTATTGAGCAATTGCTTGAGAATTGCCAATGCGCGGTCCTGCCGGCCAGCCAGCCAGGCCCAGCGCGCCATGGTAAGCGAATGGGCAATGTTCGGAGTCTCGATGCTGGCCTGATCAAGAAGATGTGCCACGCGCGGGTCGGCCGCCGATTTCTCAAGCGCGCAAAGTGCATTGTGGCGCAACGGGCTGTGCGCATCACTGGCTTTGGCAACGAGGGCGTCGGTGAGAGCCTTGTTGGCGGGCATATCTGCAAGCAGGCGCAAACACGCCTTGGCTACATCGGCATTCTTGTCATCAAGGGCACCAATGAGCTGGGGCAGGATACGTTCCTTCCGCGCACCGAGCCAGGTATCAGGCCATTCGTCAAACGACAGCGTTTCATCGCGCAGCGCTATAGTCGCTATCTTCCGCCGAACCTCGGCCAGGTCGAGTTTTATCGGCTGGGTTTGTGCTGGGTTGCGCGGGGTGGCCAGCGGTGAGGGCATGGCGACGCGGAGTGCCGGTCCGAGCAGCAGCAGGGAGGCCAGAGACAAAAGCAACCAACGCTTGCGAAACATGGGGCCATTATCGATCGCTGCCGGTACGCTGGCAAACGGCACATGTCCTGTAATGTGAAGAATGTGTGCCGATTAGCTGGCCGTCCCCGTCGAAGGTTGCCAACTCCCGAAAGGTCGTCACCCCAAAAACCGCGTTTTTGACCCTGAAAACCGAAGGTGCCACCCCCGCCCCGGCCAGTTGGCAACCTTCGATGTCATTCTTCGACCGGCCGCCGCACCCCAAAGTACCGCCCCGCCTTGCGGCTGCTGACACCCCGCACCGCCAGTTCCACCAGTATCACCGGCAGTGCAACACGCTGCCGTCGGCGCCACGCCTGAGCGCGATGGCGCAACGCCCTAATTGTTCGGCCAGGGCCGTCAGTTGGGCACGCTGGTCGCCGGGCAGCCCGAACATGACGGCCGAGCTTTCTACCGGGATGAATCGGCGGCCGCATGCGGCCCGGGGCCGAACCAGTTGGCCGGCTGGGCCTCCTCGCTGACCAGGTCAAAGGTGAGCCGGCGGGGCTGCGTACTGCCCTGGAACTTGCCCTGGTCAAAGACGATGCGCCGGGGCATGCCCGTGGTCGGGTGCGCCCAGATCTCAATGGTTTCGGGACCCTTGACCGCGTGCGAGTGGCGCCGGGCCAGCACGTGGCGCCACAATGCCCCGCCGGCGGGCAGCGGTATCTGGTCGAGCCGTTCGACGGTGTAGTCGACGCGTATGCGTTCCAAGGCCTGCGGGAGGTCCACGAACAGCACGCCCGACATAACCTGCGGCAGCGCCAGACCGCCCGCCCCGAGCCCCTCTTTGGTTTCCACCACCACGCCGGCCCGGATGCGCCAGCTCTGGTGCCCATCGTAGCCGTCGAAGAGTTCCCCGCCGTTGGGGTCGCGGCGGACCAGCAGATATTCCCTGCCGTTGCGCAGGTACAGCGTGGCGCCATTAAGCCCGTGCCGAGGCGGAAGTTCGGCCACCAGCGGTTCCACCTGGATATGCAACGCCCGGTCGCCCGGCCGGGCCAGGGCGCCCAGGATGTCATTAAGTGAAGCCAGGGCCGGAGTCTGGCTGGCGGTAAGGACCAAGTAGCCCAGGGCGATCACCACCAGCGCGGCGGCGGCCCAGGTGCCCCACAGCGCCCAGGTGTGGAACCGCGCCCGGATGGCGGATGGTCCGGACGCACGTACCGGCCCAACCGGCGCCCGGATGGCTTGCACCACCTGGGTAACGCGCTGTTCCCGATCGAGTGCGGCCTGCGCGTCGTGCGTGTGGAGCAACAGCGCATGGATCAGCCGTTCGTCGGCTTGCTGCCGGGCGGCGGTAAGTTCCGGGTTGTTTCCGGCGTCATTCATGGACTCTTAACTCCACACCGATTTTCGTTCCAGGCACTCCGCCAGTTGCAACCGCGCCCGTTGAAGGCGCTTCTGCACCGCATCCCGGCTCAGCGCCAGGTGCTCCGCGATCCAGTCGGTGGTGCGTCCCTGGCGATAATGCAGATCGATGGGATCCTGATATTGCGGCGCCAAGCGGGTGAGGCAATCCTTGAGGGCGACGATCTTCTCGTCCAGGGTATCGCCGGGCTGCCGCTCGATCTGCACCAGGCGCTGATCCAGGAATTCCAGAACCTGCTCCGCGGAAAATGGAATTTCGCGGGCCACCGTGCGGTAATGCGCCAGAACCAGGCGCTTGGCGATGCCGCGCAACCAGGCCCCAAACGGGCGGCTGCGGTCGTACTCGCCGATCTTGCGCCAGGCGGTGAGCATGGTCTGCTGGAACAGGTCATCGACGGCGGCATGGTCTGTGACTGCGGCGCGCAGGAAGGCCGTCAGGGAATCGGCATTCTCCCGTACCAGGATCTCGAAGAGGTGCAATGGCTCGATGGGGCCGGCCAAGGACCCGTCCAAGGGCGTTGTGGTGTCATCACTCATGTGCACGTGGCTCCTGTTATCCTTATTGTCTGGTTTACCGGCAGGATGGACAAGAAAATCGATAAAATTCCCCCAGCCGGCATTTTCTTGTCCACATTTCCCCGCCGGGCGCAAGAAGAGGCATAGCAGCATAAAGGGTCCAACGCATGAAACACCGTACCAACCGCAGATCGTTTCTGGGCATCCTGGCTTCCGCGCTGGCGTGGTGGGTCATGCCGACCCAGGCGCAAACAACCAATCGCGGCCCGGGCAAGGGCGGCGGAAAAGGGCGTGGTGGCGGAGGGGGTGGTGGCGGTGGTGGCGGAGGGGGTGG
>Ga0316217_10000593_pt1 | contig 50511 bp, 50 predicted proteins | sample 1anoAmetaG_FD_203633 | JGI IMG/M metagenome (GOLD analysis project Ga0316217, IMG submission 203633) | Freshwater microbial communities from Trout Bog Lake, Wisconsin, USA - 1anoA | ecosystem: Environmental > Aquatic > Freshwater > Lake > Hypolimnion/Profundal zone | place: USA: Wisconsin...
AGGATGCAGACACGGCGATGCGTTTTGATCCATTTGACTATGTTGAAGGCGCCATACCGATGCTGAGCCGGCCGCGATTCCTGGCCATTGTCAGCTCGAATACGTTGGCGAGCACCATGCTTCGCCGGGCCAGCGGCCGCGTGGACGGACTGGTGATTGAGAGCCCCACGGCCGGCGGGCACAATGCACCGCCGCGAGGCAAACTGATGCTCAACGCAGCCGGAGAGCCGATCTACGGCGAACGAGACATGGTAGATATTGCCGCCTTGCGAACGCTGGGAGTTCCATTCTGGCTGGCGGGCGGGTACGGCAACCCGGAAAAAGTGCGAGAGGCGCTCGAACAAGGAGCTGCCGGTGTGCAGGTAGGCACTGCTTTTGCATTTGCGCGCGAGTCCGGAATGCGTCCGGATTTGAGAGAAACACTGGTGAATCAGGCAACCACCGGGGCGGGCGAAGTCTTTACCGATCCGCTGGCGTCGCCAACCGGATTTCCGTTCAAGGTGGCGCTGATTCAAGGCTCTTACTCCGATCCGGCAGTTGCCGCTGCCCGGACCAGGGTCTGCGACCTGGGTTATCTGCGCGAGCCTTACAGCGCCCCGGATGGCAATATCGGATATCGCTGCGCGGCTGAGCCGGTGGCCAACTATGTTGCCAAGGGCGGCAAGGTGGAAGAGACGGTGGGGCGTAAATGCCTGTGCAACGCGCTGATGGCGAATATAGGCTATCAGCAGATTCGCAAGGACGGCTCAGTGGAGCCGCCACTGGTGACCATCGGCGACGATTTGAATACCGTGGCGCAGTTCATGGCTCCGGGAAGCGCCTCCTATAGCGCAGCCGAGGTTATTGAATCGCTGCTCAGCTTGAGCGCAGGGGTTGTGGCCGAATCGGAAGATGCGCAGATCTATGCGACGGCCTAGAGAATTCCGATTGATGGTATTTTGAAGGGGTGCGGCGATGGCCGCGCCCCTTATTTTTTCCGCTCCTTCAAGTTGTGGCTGTCGCTGGCTTTTAAAGTCATTCCATAGATGGCTTTGAACTGCTCGATCTCCTTGAGCGTTTGCGGGGAGAAGGGAACCTGCTTGCCTTCGAAGGCGTGCAGCACGATTCCTTCCAGCAGGTCGCCCAGGGTCATCTCCTTGAGTTCGGCGACGGCCTTGAGTACCTTCAACATTCGTTTTTCCAACCGGACGCCGGTTTGGACACGCTCCACTTCGACTGGTTCACGATGTTGCAAATCTTGCGGCATGATTCCTCCTGTTACAATTATACCAATGTACCAAGATAATCAGAAGCTGTCAATCCCAGATTGGGTGATTTTTGGAAAGTTGTGCAGTACGGGTTCGCGTGCCCGGCCCCGGCCTGTTATGGTCTAGGAGGAAAGAAAACAATCCATGAATCCACAATAGGAACCGGCGGGCATGTTGAAGCGTTGGCGAATCCGGATATTGCTGTTTTTGGCCGTTCTCGGCCCCGGATTCATTACAGCTAACGTGGATAATGACTCGGGCGGCATCCTTACCTATTCGCAGGCCGGGGCGCAATACGGCTACACCCTGCTGTGGTTGATGATCCCGATTACCATCGCACTCACCGTGGTTCAGGAGATGAACGCCCGCATGGGCGTTGTAACCGGCAAGGGTCTCAGCGATCTGATCCGTGAAGAGTTTGGACTGCGATTCACCTTTTTTTTGATGGTGGCGCTGGTCGTGGTCAACTTCACAAACGTGGTCACTGAGTTTATTGGCGTTGCCGGCTCGATGCACCTCTTTCATGTTTCCAAGTTCATCTCGGTGCCCATCAGCGCCGGGTTGGTTTGGGCCCTGGTGGTGAAAGGGAATTACAAGACCACGGAGAAGATCTTCATTATTGCTTCGCTGGTTTACATCTCCTATATCTTTGCCGGAGTGCTGTCGCAGCCAAACTGGAGTCAGGCAATAAGCGCAACGATCCGGCCGCCAGATATGTCCGCCTGGCGCGACAAGGCTTACGTATACATGGCCATTGGGTTGATTGGGACCACCATCGCGCCCTGGATGCAGTTCTACCTTCAGTCATCGATTGTGGAAAAGGGCGTGCGGGCGAAGAACTTTTTCGCCATGCGCCTCGATGTGACTATCGGCAGCCTCTTTCAGGACGTTGTGGCATGGTTCATTGTGGTTGCGTGCGCCGCCACTCTATTTGTTCACGGCATGGGAGCCATTCAGGTTGCCAGCGACGCCGCTGAGGCCATGCGCCCGCTGGCCGGCGACTACGCTTTTATTCTCTTCGCCTTTGGGCTCTTCAACGCATCGCTATTCGCGGCCTCCATTCTGCCGCTTTCCACCGCCTACACAGTCTGCGAGGGGCTGGGTGTTGAATCTGGAGTGGACAAGAGCTTTCGCGAAGCGCCGTCTTTCTACTGGCTCTATACGTTGCTCATTGCCGGTGGAGCGCTCACTGTGTTGCTGCTGCCCGACTCGCAATTGATCAACTTCGCCATTCTCTCGCAGGTGCTGAACGGCATCCTGCTTCCGGTGATCATTATTCTCATGCTGATGCTGATTAACCGAAGCGATCTGATGGGGGAGCACAAGAACTCCGGCCTCTGGAACATTATTGCCTGGGTTACGAGCATCGTTGTCATCGTCTTGACCATCGTGATGTTGTGGGGGATGATACCGGGGCACTGAGTATCTGCGGCGGGGCAAGCTTTCTTTGGTTCTAAATGCGAGCGGATTCAACTCAGGTCTTGGAATCGAGGCCTGGGGCGTTTGGATTTTATTGATAATTTGAAGAGCGGCCACCATCCGCTCATCGCTTGAGACCGCCATACACGGGGCACGATACATAATGGCAATTCAGTGGTTGATGAGCGGGCCTAGCGCCGAAAATTTCCCTCAGGGGCTAAAGCCCAATATTAATTTTGCGGCGATTGCGGCACGACTGAAGTCGTGCCCTGACACAAAGCTCATCGGAAATTAAGTTTTTTGCAGCCTGAAAAGTCGTGCCCTGACACAAAGCTCATCGGGAATTAAGTTTTTAGCAGCCTGAAAAGTCGTGCCTTCAAAGCTACAGAATTATTCGGAGGCTCCTCAACCGCTTTACTGTTGAAACTTGAGACCCAGACCACTATCGGCAGTGAAAGACAGGTTTTCTCTTCTCTTTGAAGGCGAGGATGCCCTCTTGATAGTCTTCGCTGTCGTAGACTTCGCGGCGCAGGGACTGAATGCGTTCGTATGCTTCGGGGGTGATGGGGTGCGCCGAAGCGAGGACGCGGAGTTCTTCCTTGAGAATGCGGACGACGAGCGGCGAGGTTTCAACAATCTGGTTTGCCATTTCCATGGTGAAGCTTTCAAGGTCATCCCTGGAGACAACGTGATTGATGACTCCGCACTCTTTGAGGCGCTGCGCTGAAATGGGCTTGGCGGTAAACAGCATCTCTTTGATGACGGGCATATCCGCGACCTTCATCATGTTGAGAACGCCGGAGAGGTTATAAGGCACGCCGAGCTTGGCGGGAGTAATGGCGAGGGTGGTGTCTTCGGCGGCAATGATGAGGTCGCAGCTCATGACTAACTCGCAAGCTCCGCCCCACACCGATCCCTCGACCATGGCGATGACCGGGCAGGGGCACAACTGGACGGCGCGCACAAGCTGGCGGAGGGGATCGTTATAGGTGAGCGGGTCGCGGCCATTGGTGGGCAACTCCGAGATCTCATGCCCGGCAGAGAAGATTTTGACTCCTCGTTTGGCGCGAATAATAATCAGGCGCGTATATTGCGACTTCATCGTGGTAATGGCAGCGATGACTTCTTCGATCAGTTCGCTGCTGAGGGCATTGACCTTGGGGCGGTCGAGCGTAATGGTTCCAATGGCACCATTGATTTCCGTGAAGATCACTGACATAGGTCTCCAAGATTTTGTTTTGGCGACAGGTCGCAAAAAAAATTAACAGCTATAAAAGCCTGCCCGCGACCAAGTCGCGGATGAGCCCGCGGTCGGCGGCCAGGAATTCGTAACCGGAGAGATCTTCAAGCCTTACCCAGCGGGTCTGATTGTAGATGTGGTTGATGATTTCGCCGGCAAACTCGCGTACGGCGAAGAACTGCAGATCGACGGCTCCGCCGTGGCGGTAGTTGTGACGGACGCGGGTGACGCGGGGGCCGATGGTTGCCTTGATGCCAAGTTCTTCATCCAGTTCGCGGGCCAGTGCCTGCTCGGGGCTTTCGCCAGCTTCGATTTTGCCGCCGGGAAACTCCCACAGCAGGGCCATCGGCTGGTCTGGACGGCGCTGGCCGATCAGAACCTCGCCGTTGCGCACGATGAGCGCAGCCGCCACAAAGCGAAGCGCTGGACCGGGGGGACGCGGGCTGGAAAGTTCTTCCACACCCTTAGTGTAAACGTACGAAAAGGGTTGCCGGCCTCAGGGCATCCAATTCGAGAGGCGATGGAAAGGAATGATTGCATTTTCCATGAAAGTTCACGGAAATTTCAATTTCCTGCAGGAGTGTATTTAGCGGCCGCCGCCGCTTCCAAGCCTTCAGCTGGGAGCGGATGGAAGCAGCTCCATCCATTTTTGGCCGCTGCTTCCAGCAATCCAGAAGAGGGATTAACGGGGAAGGGGTTGCGCGCCATCTGAAGCATGGCCAGATCGTGAATTGAGTTGCCGAAGACCGCATCAGGCCGCGTGAGCCCGACGCGAGCCAGCGCAGTGGCTTTGCCCTCGTCGGTGGGCACGTCGAGAACTTCGGTGGTGATGAGGCCATCAGTGACGCGCACCTCCGCGGCAAGAATGCGCTCCTCTGAAATACCCAGATCCCGCACGCCTTCGGCAATTACCCATTTGTTGGTGGAGCTGACGGCCCATAACTCGACGCCGGCTTTGCCCAGCGCGGCAACCAGCGCAGCCATCTCGGCAAAGATGCGGGGTTGCACATATTTGCGCACGAAGCGGGCGGCGGCGGCGCGCAGTTCCTGCTCGCGCAGGCCGGCGTAAATCTGCACCATCTCGCCGCACATATCGTATTCGCTGACTTTGCCGTCCAGATAGGAGCGATAGCGGGTATCAACCCAGTCGCTGGTGGAGCGCGAAACCAGCCCTTCTTCCAGCGACCAGGCCATGAAGCCAAATCCGGCATCGCCGCCCCAAAGCGTTCCATCACAATCAAAGACCGCAACCTTCGGGTTGCTCGCAAAAACCTGCTGCTCAAATTCCTGTGCAGTCCACCGGGGAGTTTCAATTTGTATTTGTGTCAATAGTTCCTCTTGTCGTCATGAAAAAACCGTCTAACTCCATTCTATTCAAATTGCATAATTTTGCACGTAAAGGGTTGATGAACATCAAGGTCGAGTAACAGGATCAAGGAGTTGCGGATAATGAAGACGAGGATTGTGAGACGTGATGGGAATCACGGGCGGGGGAGTTGCATAAGGCTAAGCTTTTTTCGGCAGACGGTCCGGGGCTGATGTGATTGGGTGGCCTGCGAGAATCCCAATGCCTTGCCTGCGCGATGAGCTAGGCGTTGGCGCCCGCCGTGTCCTTTGCGTGCGACGCGGGCCGATGATTTTGATCGTCAAGGAGGGTCGGTTCTATGGAAGCGAACTGTTCAAAATGTGGAGCAAAACTGGAGTCGCCGTGGAAGTTCTGTCCTCTTTGCGGGACCGCGAATGCGGTAGAACCGGAGAAGAAGACAGAGCCGAAACAACACGAATTGTCGCCGGCGCAAGGGGCATTCGGCGGATTTATTTTTGGAATGCTGGCTGTGCCGATACTGGCAATCGTTGGGACGATGCTTTGCCTGACAGGGCTGGGCGCGATATTGGGAATTCCGATGATTCTTGCCGCGTTTCTTGCGCCAGTGGCTGGCCCGATGATCGGCCTGGGGGCAGTGAAAGGGAAATGTCCCTGGTGCGGCACCGCGGTGAACAGCGTGGCTAACAAGAAGGATTTTGACTGCGTCGCTTGCGGCAAGCGGATTGCGATTCTGCATCGGGCGTTTGTGCGGGCAACTTGAGCTACATGTGGTAACCCTCAACAGCACCGCCCTTCAACCAGCCGGTTGAGTCCCGTGGAAGTGTTTCCAGATGGCTTCCGCTGTTTTCCGTGGCACTACGGCGGCCAGCGATTCGGCGGTGGCTTGCTGCACGTCGCGCAGGCTGCCGAAGTGAGTGAGCAGGCGCTGCCGTGTTTGCTGGCCGACGCCGGGAATATTCAATAACTCCGACTCGCGGTCGCGCATGGCCCTGCGCTGGCGATGATAGCCAACTGCGAAACGATGGCTCTCGTCGCGGATGAGCTGGACGAGATGCAGCACCGGCGAATGGCGATCGAGGACGACCGGCTCTTCCTCGTTGCCATACAGGTAGATGACCTCTTCACGTTTTGCAATTGATGCCAGCGGCTGCGTGGTGATGCCGAGGGATTCCAGAGCTTCAGCGGCAGCGTGAAGCTGGCCGAGGCCGCCATCGACCAGGATGAGACTGGGGAGGGTTTTGGGCTCTTTGGAACGGGCGGTTTCGGACTCCCAGGTCCCAGAATCGGGACCTGGGGCACCCGTAGCTTTAATTTCATCCATGATGCGGCGATAGCGGCGGGCGATGACTTCGCGCATGGAGGCGAAGTCGTCAACGCCTTCGACGGTTTTAACTTTGAACTTGCGATAGGACTGCTTGTTCATCTTGCCGTCTTCCCAGACGACCATGGAGGCTACGGTTTCAGAGCCCTGGATGTGGGAGATGTCGAAACACTCGATGCGGCGGGGCAGCTCGGGGAGCATGAGCGCATCCGCCAACGCTTCCTGAATAGCCTTGCGCGTGGGTTCGAGAACGCGGAAGCGCTGAATGTAGGACTGCTTGGCGTTCTGGGCGGCGAGATCGACGAGGGAGCGTTTTTCGCCGCGCAGCGGGACAGCGATTTCGATGCGGTGACCGGTGCGCTCGGTGAGCAGGGAAGCAAGAGCTTCACGGTCGTCGAAGTCTGCGGGGACGAGGATGGTGCGCGGGACGTAGCGCTGGTCGATGTAGAGCTGCTTGAGGAGCGAGCTGAAGACGGAGCCGGGGTGGAATTGAGGCTCAGGCTTTGTGGTATCCCAGGTCTCAGAATCGAGACCTGGGGCACCCATAGTTTCATCCGGTTCTCGTTGTGTGGGCTCATCGTCTCCCACCCATTCCGCAGAAAGACGCGGAATGGATGGGGCACCCGTAGTTTGTGGCGGATATGAATCTTCTGGTTGGGCGGCTTCGAGCAGTTCGGGAAGATCTTCCCAGAAGAATTCGCGGCGGTCAACGATTTTTCCGGAGCGGACGTGGAAGAGGTTGACGGCGAGGTTCTCGTCTTCAAAGTGATAACCGAAGACATCGGTGTCGTCGCTTTGCTCGGCGGTGGCGGCGCGCTGTTTTTCCTGCAACTGGTGGATGGTGGAGATCTGGTCGCGCAGTTTGGCTGCGGCCTCGAATTGTTCGCCCTCGGCAGCGGCCATCATGCGCGCGGTGAGGGTGCGTTCGAGCTCGGCGTGTCGTCCTTCAAGCAGCATGCGCGCATCGCGCACGGCACTTTTATAAATCTCCGGAGTGGTGAGCTCCTGCACGCAGGGGCCGAGGCAGCGATGAATGTAGTACTGAAGGCAGGCGCGGGGATGGTAGCGTGAGAGATCAACCTTGCAACTGGGAATCAGAAAGCTGCGATGAATCAACTCGACCACGCGGTAGGCGAGATTGCTGGGAAAGTAGGGGCCGAAGTAGGCTGCGCCGTCCTTGTACAGGCGGCGCGTGACGAAGACCTTGGGGAATCGGTCAGCCATGGTGAGTTTGACGTAGGGGTAGCTCTTGTCGTCCTTGAGCAGGATATTGAAACGCGGCTTGCGCTCTTTGATGAGGTTGGTTTCAAGGGCCAGGGCCTCGCTCTCATTGCCGACCAGGATGTATTCCAGATCGACGGCCTCGCGCATCAGCGAGCCGGTCTTGGAGTCAGCCTGCGACGACTCCAGCAAATAAGATCGCACCCGTGCCCGCAGGTTGATGGCCTTGCCCACATAGATAACCACGCCTTCGGCGTTCTTGTAGAGGTAAACACCGGGCTGCGTGGGCAGGCTGCGAATTTTTTCGTAGAGGTCCATGAAGACTGCCAGCTTCTAGGATAGCGGGTTTTAGAAGATGGAGAGGAACTGGAAATGCATAGAGCAGAGCCTGCGAGGACTCAGACAGAAAAGTGCAGGGGCCAGCCAAGAATGAATACCATTCGCTGTGGATAAAACGCACAACCGGGCTGCGCGCGAGCCCGGAGCCGATTGGGATTGCAGACACAGCGTGCACTGAAGTTTCCGCGCATCAACGCGGTACTCCTCCATGTTCGAGTTCGTAGCTGGAGATCTCGTGCATGTCTTCGGAGGGATAATTGGGGTTCTTCCCTTCAAAATTTGTCCAGTTATAACCCTTGCCTTCGTAATAGTCGCCGGTGACGGCGTCCTGTGTTCCCCATGTATCGGTGTGATAAACCTTGCCGCCTTCGAGGTCGGAGACCCAATAGCTGTTTCCTCGGCGGTAGTCATCCCATTTTGAATTCATATAATCTTTGCGAGCTTCGCGGTTTTCCCATGCACGCTGCATATCCTGGCTTTGGTAGCGGAGGCCCTGGATGGCATTTGCTGTTCCGATTTCAAGACGGTGCAGGTTTTCCAGGCCAGTTGCGACGTAGGAACGCGCGAATTGGTCATTGATGGTGAAAGAGTCGCCGATTTTTTGAAGAGTCGGAAAGTACTGCGCGAAGTCTTTTTGCGGACCCCAGATTCCGCTGATTGATGTGGACCAGACTCCCATCGCTCCGGGGTGGTTGTCAACCACTTTGAAGCCGCCTGCGCAATTCGCGCCGCCGGCAGATGTCCAGTGCGCAACGATGTCTGCCGCATCACATCCGCCGCGCACAGTGGCCTTGCAATCACGCATCGTTTTCTGGTCGGGAGTTGAAGATTTGATAACGATATTGTGGTGTCCGAACCCCTTGAGAATGTATTGCAGAGTCTGGGCGGGCTGCATGTAGCGGGCGCCGATGATTCCCTGCGCCAGGGTGGCCTGGGTCAGACTGGGTTCACCGGTAAAAGCGGTAAAGATGAAGCCCATGCCTCCGCCGGGCTGCCCTGCGAGAACACGGCCCTTGACCCCCTTAAACTGCCAGTCGGCAGGCATCTTGAGCTTCCAGGAGCCGTCGGCGGCCTGGCGGTCGACGAGTGCAATTTGCAAGGCAGGCGCTTGTGTTGCGGAGTTGCCCTGGGGCGGCTTGATAAAGGAGACGCTGGCCATTACGTTCAGCAATACCGGCCGCTGCGTGTCGAGTTGCTGCTCGGGAGCGGCGTACTCCTGCATGGTGGCCCCGGATGCGCTCACTTCAAAGTACGCGCGTCCCTGCGATTTGATGCCAGCCATCTGATATGAGACTGTCACCGCACCGCGTGAGTTGTTGCGGGATACATAAACTTTTGTGAAAGTGATGTTGGGGTAAGTCTGGGCGAGCACGGAACGGCAGGTGGATATGAAATGCAAAAGATCAGGCTTGGATGCCCTGAGCCACAGCATATTTGTTTGCGACATATGGTCAGCGGAAGCTACAGTGATGGAAAATCTTCCATCGCCGGCGGATGGCCGGACGATCCAATCTGCTGGTTTGGAAAGAGCGAAGAGCTTGTCGGGAGAAACGTAGGAAACAAGCTTGCCGGGCGGGGTTGCCGAGGCAGCCAGCAGCAGAGAAGATGAGCAGGCAAAAAACAGGAGATGAAGAAGGCCCCGATGCATGGCGCAGATCCTCCTTGGAGTCAGGCAAGATTGGCGGGCAACTGAGCCGAGCACGGACAGCATGCACCGCGCAACCCTTTTCGGTGACGCCAACATCATAAATTAAAAATGAAGCATGGAAACATAATCGTTTGGGCGGTCGATGCGGCCGGTTGAATAGGAATATTAAGCGGCAGTTCGGGTCAAATTTTCTCCAAATGCCGGAAACCGCCGGTGCTGATCATCATCAGGAAGAAGAGCAGGAAGTTATAACAGGAGTGAACCAGAGTACTGGCGGCGAGGGAGCGGGTCTTAAGGCGAACCGCACAGAGGATCAAGCTGACAATGACGAGCAGGAGAAAGGGCCCGATCGAATGGCCTTGCTGATCGGCATGGACCAGCGCGAAGGGCAGGCTGGTGGCGATGGAGGCGAAGACCATGGCGAAGATGGACCACCGGGGGTGGCCGTTATCGTCAAGCGGGAGCCTGCGCTTGCCGGTGCTACGTTCGATTGCCCAATCCCAGGCGGTGGCGAGGGAGGGCAGCAGGAAGCCACGGAAGATAATTTCCTCAAAGAAGGGCGCAAAGGTTACGCCGAAGGCGAACATAAGCCATGCTGCGCCGGGAGAACGAAAGATATCTTCGATGGGCGCGTGGGCGGGTCCGGGCAGCAATGTCTCATCCAAAGCGGCAAGAGCAAAGCAGCCGATGGAGATAGCAGGCAACCGCCAGCCGAGTTGAATTGCTGTTGCGCCGCGCCAATGGACGCCGGAAAAGAAACTCTTGTTCCAGAGCAGCGGAAAGATGAGGAGGCAGCCGGCGAGGATGATGAGATAAATAACCGTCTCGCTGCCCAGGATGTAATGAACATCGGCGGCGGCCGCGGTCATATCTTTTGCGCCAAAGAGATGGAAATGCACGGCGGCCAACATCAGCAGCGTTGCGCAAACGAATCCGAGAGCGGCAAGAGCGCCCAGCAGAAAAAGATGGCCGAAATGAGGAATGCGTGGGGATGGAGGGGGTTCGGGCTGTGTGAAGGACGGAAAGATCTCCGCTGGCGCATCCGTTGTGGCGTCTGAACCCCAGGCCCCAAAAGCGGGACCTGGGGCACTTATATTTTCTGGCGCAACAGAAATATTCTGCTCCGGCTCGGGAGGCGTGGAATCGAAGTTGCTCATGGAAGCACGTTCTTCTTTCTGCGGGATGCGGATTTTTGGGTGGGGGGATTCTTTGCGGTTGCGCGCTTGGTTATTGAACGCGAAAAAGCAGGTCCTTCGACTTCGTTCATCCGCTTCGCGGATTCACTTCGCTCAGGATGACAATCTAAATTATGCTCTTCGCTCTGGATGACAGGGGCGCCCAACCGGCTCGCGAAGTCTGATTTATGGCCTGGCGTGGCCTCAGCTTCCACCGGCTCCAGTTGTCCATTGCTGGAGGCGTAATAGCGCTTGAGAAACTGGCCGGTAAAGGAACCGGGCGTGGCGGCAATTTTCGCGGGGCGTCCCTGGCCGACGACGCGGCCGCCGTCCTCGCCGCCTTCAGGGCCGAGGTCGAGAATCCAGTCGGCGTTGCGAATTACGTCCAGGTTGTGCTCGATGATGATGATCGTGTTGCCGAGGTCGGTGAGCCGGTGGAGAACTTCAAGCAGCTTGCGCACATCGTCGAAGTGCAGGCCGGTGGTTGGCTCGTCGAGCAGGTAAAGCGTGCGGCCGGTTTGGCGCTTGCTTAGTTCGCGGGCCAGCTTCATGCGTTGCGCTTCGCCGCCGGAAAGCGTGGTGGCGCTCTGGCCGAGGTGGACATAGCCCAGGCCCACATCGACCAGGGTTTGCAATTTCTGGCGGACCTGCGGAACGTCTGCAAGGACGGTGAGTGCGTCTTCGATGGTGAGGTCGAGTATGTCGGCGATGGAGTGGCCGTGAAATTTTACGGCCAGCGTCTCCTGGTTGTAGCGGCGCCCATTGCAGATTTCACATTGCACGTAGACGTCGGGCATGAAGTTCATCTCGATGCGCCGCTGCCCGTCGCCCTGGCAGGCCTCGCATCGGCCTCCGCCGACGTTGAAGCTGAAACGGCCGGGTTTGTAGCCGCGCTCACGGGCTTCGGGCAACATGGCAAAAAGGTCGCGGATGGGCGAGAAGACCTGCGTGTAGGTGGCCGGGTTGGAGCGAGGCGTGCGGCCGATGGGCGATTGGTCGATGCGGACAACTTTGTCGATTTGCTCAGCGCCGGAGATTTCGTCATGCGCGCCGGGCTCTTCGCGCGAGCCGTAGATGGTCTGCGCAAGCGAGCGGTAAAGTATGTCGTTGATGAGCGTGCTTTTGCCTGAGCCGCTGACCCCGGTGACTACAGTCATAACGCCGAGCGGAATGCGAATCGTGACATCCTGCAAATTGTGCTCGCGCGCGCCGGTGACGGTGAGCCACTTGCCGGAGAGGGGCCGCGGATGCGCACGCTGCAACATGCCCGCCTCTCCGGAGAGATAGCGGCCGGTGAGCGACTCGGGGCAGGCCATGATTTCGGCAGGGGTTCCCTGGGCAACAACACGGCCGCCCAGACGGCCCGCGCCGGGACCGAGGTCGAGAACGTAATCGGCGTGGCGGATGGTTTCTTCGTCGTGCTCGACGACAAGGACGGTGTTGCCGATGTCGCGGAGTTTTTCGAGAGCCTGGATAAGGCGGTTATTGTCGCGCTGATGCAGGCCGATGGAGGGCTCGTCGAGAACATAGAGAACGCCGCGCAGCCGGGAGCCGATTTGGGTGGCCAGGCGAATGCGCTGGCCCTCGCCGCCGCTGAGCGTGGCGGCGTTGCGGTCGAGCGAAAGATAGGTGAGGCCGACGGCGCAGAGAAACTCCAGCCGCTCGGTGATTTCATGGCGGATGCGCTCGGCAATCAACGATTCACGGGCTGTGAAGCTGAGATTGATGGCTGCGGAGAGCGCGCGGTTGAGGGGCAGGGCGGTGAAGTCGGCGATGGAGAGGCCGCCGATTTTGACGGCGAGCGACTCCGGGCGAAGGCGCTTGCCGCGGCAGACGGGGCAGGGGGTCGCGGACATATAGGCCATCATCGATTCGCGATAGGAATCGCTGCGGGCCTCTTCGATGCTGTCGCGGAGGAAGGCAAGAATTCCGTGGAAGCCGGTGCGTGGGGCTTCGCCTTTGGGCGGGCCGTAGACCAGCAGGTGCTGTTGTTTGACGGGCAGCTCCTCGAAGGGAGTCTTGAGATCGATCTTGTAGCGAACCGCGGCCAGGTTGATGAGCTTGAGCAGATATTGCGAGGTGGAACCGGGACCGAGACCGTCGAGCAGCGGCTTGGACCAGTCGGTGATGACTTTAGCGGGATCGAGATCGTAGAGCGAGCCTAGGCCGTGACACTCCGGGCAGGCGCCGAAGGCGGAGTTGAAGCTGAAGCTGCGCGGCTCCAGTTTAGGCACGTCGAGACCGCAATCGGGGCAGGCCATGGAGGAGGAGAATAATTGTTCGTCTCCGCCTGCAACTGCGACAAGGACCAATCCGTTGGCCAGTTGCAGAGCCTTGGCGACGGCGAGGTCGAGACGCTTTTCCATGGAGGGTTTGCCCGAAGATGTCGTGGGCGGTTGAGTTCCCTCCTTGGTCCCCAAATGCGAGGAACCAGGGGCACCCGGCTGCTGGCTCTTGAGCAGGATACGGTCAACGACTGCTTCGATGGTGTGGTTCTTGCGGCGGTCGAGTTGAACCGGCTCGGAGAGGTCGCGCAATTCGCCGTCCACGCGAACGCGGAAGCCTTGCCGGTCAAGCTGGTCGAGGAGTTCTTTGAATTCGCCTTTGCGTCCGCGAACAACGGGCGCCATCACGGTGACGCGCTCGCCACGGCCCAGATCGAGAATGCGCTGGACGATTTGATCGGCGGTCTGGTGGGCGATGGGCTTTCCGCAGTTGGGGCAGTGCGGGGTGCCGATGGAGGCATAGAGCAGGCGCAGGTAGTCGTAGATTTCGGTGATGGTGCCGACGGTGGAGCGCGGGCTTCGGCTTGTGGTTTTCTGCTCGATGGAGATGGCCGGCGAGAGTCCCTCGATGGAGTCCACGTCGGGCCGCTCGATCTGATCAAGGAATTGGCGCGCGTAGGCCGAGAGGGTCTCAACGTAGCGGCGCTGGCCTTCGGCATAGATGGTGTCGAAGGCAAGCGAGCTTTTGCCCGAGCCGCTGAGGCCCGTGACCACGGTGAGGGCGTTGCGCGGGATGCGAACGGTAATGTCGCGCAGATTGTGCTGGCGCGCCCCGCGCACCGAGATGTGAGTAATGGCCATGGATGAAATCAAATGCCTGTGAGGGCTAGAGGGCTAAAGAGTCTTGTGTACTCCGTCGCAGAGAACCGGATGGGCGCTGTGCCTGCAACCGCAGAAGTGGAGTGTTTTGGACTCGGTGGCTTCGAATTTTACCGGCGTAAAATCACTGCCTTTGTGGCTGCCGTCGCAGAAGGGCTGGCCTGCGCTCTTGCCGCAGGAACACCAGTAATAGCTCTTGCCGGCTTCAACATCAACGGCATATGGTTTTTTTTGCGCAATCGTCGGTTCTGGCATGGGAAGATCTCCTTGGAAAAGTAGTAGTGATATTATCGCCGAAATGGGAGAAAGGCCACAGCACTCCAAAGTTGCAGCCAGCGGAAATGGACGCTGCTTTGAAATCCAATTGGCTTAGTCCGGTGAAAGAAAGGGGCAATTCGCCTGTAATGAGCGGTTCGGAGTGATGCAACCGGTGTTGACCGGATTGCAACATTACTAAAGGTATTCTATTGGTCAATAGAAATCAGGGTCAATGCATGATTTTTCAGCGTTAATCGGGGACAATGATTTCTGAGGCGCAGCGCGCGAGTTATCGGACTGCTCAAACGGGAACGCGCGTCAAGAATAGGTGAAAAAGGCGGAAATGATGGCAGAGTTGCTGAATTTGATCATGTTGATCTGCGCCACGGTGGGCTCGCTGGCCTTCGGAATCCTGACGGCTTATGGAGTGTTGCGCGCGGGATTTGCTCTGATGCGTCCGCAGCAGAGGCCGACAGCGATGAAGGTTCAGACCGAAGCCGCGCGAGGGGTTTAGGGACAGATTTCCGATTATTATTTTTGGAAAAGATAAGTTTTCTCATAACCGTAAGCCATGGACTCAAGGACACGCTAATTATTAGAAGCCCAGGCGGAACCTATTCTTTTCTGACCGCATAAAATCATAATTTTCAGTTGACTAACTCATATTTGCTATGAGAAATTTGAATGTCTTTCTACAAAAACAGCTTTATATGAGTAACCCGCGAGACGGCGCGAGCCTGCCGGGTGTGTTTCGCGGGCTCCTTGTTGAGTGTTGCATCAGGAGGTTTATTCGCCTTGCGAAAGTCTCAGGCGCTGTTTTCGCTTTCAACTTTGGTCTTTTTGCTTTTCCCGGCTTTCTTTCTGGCTGAACCTCCGACGGCTTCCACGACGACTCTTGCGCTGTTGCCGGGGAGCAGCGTGAATTCCGGAACGTCGATTACCCTCACTGCGACAGTCAACAACGCTTCCAGCCAGCCTGTCTTGAGTGGCGGCGTGTTGTTTTGCAATGCTTCAGCGGCAAGTTGCACCGGGCCGGCAGTGCTGGCATCGGCACAACTGATCGGCAGCGGACCGGCGCAGGGAACGGCGAGCGCCAAGCTGCGGCTGGGATTGGGCGCGCATAGCATCAAAGCGGTCTTCACGGGGACCAACTTGTATCCGTCGAGCGCATCTGCCGCGCAGAGCGTGACGGTAAAGGGCGATTCGAACAACGCAACCTCGATCTCACTTGCCGCGACCGGAACCACAGGCGATTACACACTCACGGCGACCGAGGGCGTCTCCGGCTGGCCGGAGCCTACGGGCGAAGTCTCGTTTTCTGATACGACTCATGGAAACCTTTTGCTGGGGCAGGCGGCGCTGGCCGGCCCTCCGGTCTTCGGCTTCTCGTCCCCGATCAGCTTCACCACCAACAATAGCTCACAACAATATGTTGCGGTAGGAGACTTCAACGGGGATGGCATTCCCGACCTTGCTATGACGAGCTACTATAGCGGCGTTGTCACCATCCTGCTGGGCAATGGCGATGGCACTTTTCAACTGGGGCAGTCTTACACGGTTGGAGGCTACCCGTATTCGATTGCCGTGGCTGACTTGAATGGGGATGGAAAACAGGACCTGGCGGTAGTGAACTTGGTTGCCGGAACACAAGGCGGCTTCAGCGTTTTGCTGGGCAATGGCGACGGAACCTTCCAGCCTCAGACGCAGTATTTTACCGGCGCCTACACTTCTCCCAGCCAGGTTGTAGTCGGGGATTTCAACGGCGACGGCATACCCGATCTGGCTCTCCAGGTGAGCGGCGGCGTTTTGAATTCAAGCCAGAGCAGCACATTTCTGGCAGTATTCCTGGGCAACGGCGATGGCACCTTTCAATTCCCGGCGAACTACTACTTCCCGACAAACGATGTTGATCCTGAATACGGCGGCGTAGGCAGCGGGGGCGGCACAACAACCCTTGCGGCGGGCGACTTCAACAACGATGGCAATCTTGATCTATTGGAGCTTTACGAGAACGTCAATTATGGGGAATTAGGTCAGATATCGATCAACTACACTGGCCTGAGCATTCGCCTGGGCAACGGCAACGGCACATTCCAGGCGCCTACATTCCTGCAACTCCCCAGTGGTTTCAACGCTTCCGGGGCCACGGTTGGGGATTTCAACGGCGATGGCAAACTCGACGTGGCAGTGATTTCGAATGACGGCACCCAGTTATTGGTGCTGCTGGGAAACGGCAACGGAAGTTTTCAAACGCCGGTCAGCTACAACACCAACATCAACTGCGACTATTGCGAGCTGACGACAGCGGCCAGCGTGACACAGGGCGACTTCAACGGGCAGGGCAGGACAGACCTGGCCATGAGCTTTGGATGGGTTGGATTCGTTCAGGTCATGCTGGGCAATGGCGACGGCAGTTTCCAGCCCGCGGTTGCGTATGGGGTGTGGAGTATTGAAAGCCAGCTTGTGCTGGCGGATTTAAATGGGGATGGATTGCCCGACATTCCAGTTCCCTTGAGCAACTGGGTCTTTTTAGGCCAGCGATATTGGACAGCAACGCTGAACGGGGTATCCTTAGAAGGCGCCAACACATTGGGCAGCGCGCCTCCCTTGTATTGCTGCCTGGCGGATGCCAGTTATGGCGGCGACGTGAATTACGCGGCGAGCGCCTCCAACACTGTTCCCCTGGTCAGTAATGCCACGATTATTCCGACCACGAACACGCTGACTGTGAGTCCGGCGGTCTTTGCTGCTCCGGGACAAACAGTCACGCTGACAGCGACAATTGCGCCTTCGACACAGGGAAGCCTGACGGCCGGCGGACAGGTGACCTTCTTTGATGGAAGCACGCAGATTGGGACCGCAGTCACTTTGGCCAGCGGCAAAGCCAGCACGAGTTCAACTACGCTTGCGCTGGGCATGCACAGCCTGACGGCGGTTTACTCAGGTGACGCCAACTTTGCCGGGTCTGCTTCGACGGCGGTTACGTTGACGGTGATTCAGCCGGGATTTTCCTTATCGCTGAATCCCACGGCGGTGACTATCAGGCAGGGACAAACAGCGCAATCGCAGCTTACAGTTACACCGGTCGGCGGATTCAGCGGAACGGTGACCTTCAGTTGCTCCAACCTGCCGAACTACTCCCTCTGCTCGTTCACGCCCGCCACGGTAACCGCGGATGGGAGCGACAGCGCGCTGACAGCCGAGGTTTCCATCTCCACGTTCGGTCCTAACAAGACAGTGGCAGCGGGACCAGTAAGCGGGGCTAACTCCGGTACAGGCTTGTTTGCGCTGGCAGGGCTTCCGTTGGGGCTGCTGGCATTCTTCTGCGGCGTGCGGAGAAGAAGATCGCGCTGGCTGATGATGTTCGCAGTACTGTCTCTGCCAGTTTTTATAGGAGTTCTCAACGGATGCGGGGCGACTGACTGTTGCACGATGCCTGCAACGCCAGCAGGCGGCTACGCTGTGAATATAACTGCGACTTCTAGTTCGCCGGCCATCAGCCAGAGCGCCGTGCTGAACCTGACAATCACGCAATGATTTTATTTCAAGCGAGGGAGAATCGAGTGACCGAATGGAGAATTGGCGATTGCCGGAATGCGCAGAAGAGTGAGTGCAGGGCGCGAGCCGAAAATGCGCCCGCGGCAATGCTGCATTCGAGCGTGAGAATTACCAGGGTTTTGCTGGCGGTGAGCCTCGCCGTGGCATTGAACCCGGCCGCATGGACACAACAAAGCACGCCGGTTAGCGGCGATGCCTTCGCTCATGCGGCCGCGTCGCGGGTTGAACTGACAGCCGGATATTCCTATTTCAATCCCAGCGGAGCGATTGCAGGCTTTCCGTATCAGAGGATCAGCGCAGGCTCAATTTATGGAAGCTCCTATTTCTTCAACAGAAAATTAGGAGTTCAGGCCGACGCCAGTTTTTATCCACAGAGCGCAAACGATGGCGACCAGACATTCTCCGCTGGTCCAGTCTTCCGATATCCGGGTACAAAAGCCACGCCGTTTATCCATCTTTTGATGGGCGGGACGCGGTTAACCGGACCGAACGTACCCTCGATTGGTGGAACGAGCTACTTCTACAATGGTTGCCATTGGGGTGCAGCGGTTACCGCGGGCGGGGGCGTGGATTATGCCGTTCCGCAGTTATATCACAGAATAGTGGTGCGAATTCTTCAAGCCGATTATCAATTCATGCAGGTGAATTATGGTCCGCTGACGGCCACGGGCGGAGGCACGGCAAGCCTGAACTCGCTGCGGCTCAGCTCGGGAGTGGTTCTCCGCTGGGGAAGAATGTAACCGAATCATTGAAGCTTATTGTGGCGGTTGCCCCTGCATGGGGCGCTGGGGCATCTGTTGCATCTGCTGGGGGACTCGCGGCTGTTGGCCGGGGCCGAAGCCGGGACGTCCGACCGGTTGGGGCTGGTCCTCGGAGTCGGAGTCGTCGTCGCTTGCAGGAGTGTTATTGGGAGTGGCAGTTGCAGTTTCAGAGTGGCGGGAACTGAGCAGGATTTCGCGTGGCGTTCCCTCGCCCAGATCTCCAACCATGACGACGTTGTAGCCGGAGCCAACCAGCAACTGGCTGAGAATCTCGCGCGCAGGACCGGGTCCGTAAACGCCAAAGATACGCTGGTCTGTTTCGAATCCTTCCACCTGCATTCCTGTAGCAGTGGCAACGTCTTGCAGAATCTGCACCAGGCTGGAGTTGGCGGCTTCAATGCGCAGTCCATGACTATCCCAGATAACCTTGGCTGCGACGGGCTTTTCGTTGGCGGGCCACTTTGGAAGCTCAGGCGCAGGAGGAGTTACCGGCGCAGGCGCTGCTTCGGCGGTCGCGGAGTTTTTCTTTGTCTTAACGGAGCGCTTGTGCGAGGCACTCTTCTGTTGGAATGAAGAGCCGGGGGCCGTGGATGCGGGAGCCTGAGCAGTCATCATCTGCGCGGCACTCCAGGCGCCGGCCAGAATCATCAGCGGGAGCAACCCGCGCAATGAAATAACGCGGGAAGAAACATTCGAACTGAGCGGGATGATGGTGCGCATAAAAATCAACCTCTTGCTCCGGTTGGGCGGAGTTGAACTGCGCAGAAAAGCGCTGCAGTTCACCACCGCTCTACTGTACTAGACTAACAGTGACCCGTGGACGCTCGATATGAGTTTTCGCGGGCCGGAGAGGGTTCAACCGATGTGCTTCAGTTGTAAGGGTTTTGCCGCGACTGCGGTTCTTATGCTGCTGTTGAGTGCGCCAGTCGCAGCCCGAGCCACAAGCTGCACCACGCAGGCCGAGCTTTTGCCTCAGGATCGCGATGCGTTGACCGCGGCCGGGGGGCGGATGGCTGTGGCCGTCGCGGAGCAGGATATTGCTTTTCTGAAAGCGGCGCTGCTGCCCGCCGTGGCCCAGGACTGGGATGGAATCAGCGGAGTGGTGCAGTCTTCCGCGTCGCTGATGAAGGGCGGGCAGGTTCAACTGCGCAGCCTTTATTTGATGGATGCAACCAGCCTGACAACACCCGCCGATACGCAGTTTTTTTGCACCAGCGTCAGCGGGGCAATCACCGTGACGCTGACCATGCATGCACTGCCGCCGGGCCGGTACGCACTGGTTCTGGCGGATGCGGCGGGCGCACCTTACGCCGGGCAGTTAGGCTTTATCCTGGTGTGGGACGGGCCTGCCGCAGGTTGGAAGCTTGGCGGGCTGACGGTTCGTCCGGGCGCGCTCGACGGGCAGGACGGCATCTGGTGGTGGACTCATGCGCGGGATTTGGCCCGGCAGGATCAGCCTTGGGCGGCCTGGTATGGCTACGAGGCGGCACGGATGCTGCTGCTGCCGGTGGATTTTTTATCGTCGCCGAATCTGGACAAGCTCACCGGCGAGCAGACGGCGATCAAAGGCTCGCCGCAGAATGCATTTCCCTTGAACATCTCCGACGGTCCGCGCTCCTGGAAGATTGATTCCGTGCAGGTGGATGGAACCTTGCTGCACGCGGACCTGGGCGTAGCTTATGAATCGATTGGAATTACCGATCCGGCGGCACAGCGCACAGAAGCGATTGCGGTGTTGAGCGCGTTTTTGAAGACGCAACCGGCGCTCAGGGAGAACTTTCACGGGGTGTGGGCCATTGCGATGAAAGACGGCAAGCGGAATCCGGTGCTTGAACTGCCGATGGCACAGATACCGTAAAGCCAGGGAACAGCGGACAGTACTCAGTGGTCAGTTTGTACTTCGCCGTTGTCGCATCAGGCGTGAAACGGTTTGATCGATACAGAGTGAATGCGCGGCGTTGAAAATATTTTATTGAGATACCGAAAACCGGAAAGGATAAGAATATGTCAGCAATTATTGATCTTCGTTCGGATACGGTTACGCGGCCAACGGCCCAGATGAGGGCGGCGATGGCCACGGCGGAGGTGGGCGACGACGTTTATGGCGAGGACCCCACCGTAAATCTTTTAGAGCGGCGGGCGGCGGATATCTTTGGCCGCGAGGCGGCGCTTTTTGTGCCTTCGGGCACCATGGGGAACCAGATTGCCATTCGGTTGCACACTCAGCCGGGCCAGGAGGTGATTGCCGAATCTCGCGCGCACATTCTGGATTGGGAGATGGCTACGACAGCGGTTTTCTCCGGCTGCCTGGTGCGCGCGGTCGCCGCGGAACGCGGCATTTTGACCTGGAAGCATATTGAGCCGGCGATCTATGCACGCGGGGCATTTCGCGCGGCTACGGGATTGATTGAGATTGAGAATACAGCGAATCTGGCCGGTGGCACGGTTACGCCGCTGCCGGTGATGGAAGAGATATGGGCCAACGCAAAGGAGCGCAATCTGCCGGTGCATCTTGACGGAGCGCGCATCTTCAATGCGGCGGCGAGGCTGGGCGTGGATGTCCGCACATTGACCAGCGGCTTTGACACGGTAATGTTCTGCTTGTCAAAAGGACTAGGCGCGCCGGTGGGGTCGATGCTGGTTGGTTCGGCGGAGTTGATGGCGCGGGCTCGGCTTTATCGCAAAGCGTTAGGCGGCGGAATGCGCCAGGCAGGCGTGCTTGCTGCGGCAGGGTTGATTGCGCTGGAGCAGGGCCCGGCGCGGCTGCATGAGGACCATGCTAACGCGCGGCTGCTGGCTGAGGCTCTCAGCAGCGTCGAGAATGTCGAGATTGATTTTGATGCGGTGGAGACGAACATTGTGATTTTCCATCTGACTGGCGGTGTAAGTGCGGCCGATGTTGTGGCACGGTTGAAGGCGCGCAACATTCTGGCGAGTGCTTTCAGTCCGACTGCGATTCGACTGGTGACACATTTAGATGTGGACCGCGCGGCTTGCTTGATTGCGGCCGAGGCGCTGGCCGAGGAGATTCGCGCGGCGGCCAGGGCGGCGTGAAAAAGGTGAGGATAGACAAAGGTTGATTCCCAGGTCTCAAGAACGAGACCTGGGGCACCCGTAATTTTGTTCTCTTCATTGTGATTTTTCTAATTCTGATTTCTAATTTCTGTTCCCTTATTCCGGACTCTTTATGGCTCCAGCAGAATCTTTCCTGTGGTTTTACGGGATTCCAGATCAGTTTGGGCTTGCGCGGCCTCAGCCAATGGATAAACAAACTCGGTGCGCAGCTTGAGTTCGCCTTTGGCTGCCCAGCCCAGCACATCGCCGGCTCTCCACTCCAGCTCTGCACGCGTTGCCACATAGTGCCAGAGCGTGGGGCGGGTGATGAAGAGCGAGCCCTTGCTGCTGAGTTGGATGAGATCGAAGGGCGGCACGGGGCCGCTGGATGCTCCAAAGAGGGCCATCATTCCGCGCGGCCTGAGACAGTTCAGGCTGTTTTCAAAGGTCGACTTGCCGACCGAGTCGTAGACGACATCGACGCCCTTGCCGCCAGTGAGTTTTTTGACCTCCGCTTCAAAGTCATGCGTGGTGTAGAGAATCACTTCCGAGGCTCCCGCCTCTTTTGACAACTTTGCCTTGCCTTTAGTGGAAACCGTGGTGATGACCCGCGCGCCGAGCCGCGCGGCAATCTGCGTAAGCAGCAGTCCAACGCCACCAGCACCGGCATGAACCAACGCTGTATCACCGGCCTTGAGCGGAAAAGTGGAGTGAGTGAGGTAATGCGCCGTCATTCCCTGCAACAGCGCAGCCGCGGCTTGCTCCATGGTCAGTCCATCCGGGACCTTGATCAGCGAAGTAGCGGGAACCAGCGCATACTCCGCATAGCTGCCCAGCGCGCTGACGGAGGCAACCGCATCGCCGGCGGCAAATCCAGAGACGCCGGGGCCGAGTTCTTCGACTGTGCCTGCCGCTTCACTGCCCGGGGTGAGCGGCAGCGCCGCCTTATAGACACCCTTGCGAAAGTAGACATCGATGAAGTTGACTCCGATGGCTTCCACGCGGATCAACACCTGCCCCGGTCCCGGTTGAGGAATGGGCAACTCGGCCAGCGTGAGAACCTCTGGCCCTCCTGTCTGGTGAATCTGGATGGCTTTCATCTCAGGTTCAGCATGAACCTTGAGGGGGTAATGCTGCAAGCGGAAGCAGGAGAAAGCGCAAAAGAATATTCGTCACAGATGAACAGAAGCACAATAAGCGCACCAAGGCAAAATCCCAGGCGGGATTTTTGCAGACTCGGTTATAAATCTCTGTTTCCGAATTCCTGTGAGAGCACGTGCGCCTCTTTAGTGGGGCGCAGGCGCACCAGGCGCTCAACGCTATAGGGCGTGCGCTGCTGGCCAGAGTGGAAGTGGCGCACCTGCAACTCTCCGAGCAGGCCGATGGCCAGCAATTGGATGCCGGCGACGATCAGCACCGAGCCAATGACAAACATCGGCCCATGGTGGCGCATCACGTCCAACTGGGGGTTAAGAATTTTCATTCCCAGCAGGATGGCAGCCATGAAGCAGCCGCCCATAACGCCCAGAATGCCCATGCCACCGAAAAGATGAAGCGGGCTGCTCATGTAACGAAGCAGGAAGCGAATGGTCAGCAGATCAAAAAAAACGCCAAAGGTGCGTCCGATGCCGTAGTGGCTCTTGCCGCGTTCGCGCGGGATGTTCTTGATGGGGATTTCGCAGATTGACGCGCCATACCAACTGGCCAGCGCGGGAATGAAGCGGTGCATCTCGCCGTAGAGCGGAATATTCTGGATGACCTCGCGGCGGTAAGCCTTGAACGTAGTGCCGAAGTCGTGAATATCGACGCCGGAGAGCCTGGCCATCATCCAGTTGGCGCAGCGCGAGGGAAGGCGGCGCATGATAAAGTTGTCCACCCGGTCTTTGCGCCAGCCGCTGACGACGTCGTATCCCTCTTCCAATTTTTCAATGAAGTTGGGGATTTCGCTGGGATCGTGTTGCAGGTCGCCGTCCATGGCCAGGATGAACTCGCCCGAGGCGTGGTCGAAGCCCGCGGCTAAGGCCGAGGTTTGCCCGAAGTTACGGCGCAGCTTGATGACCAGTACGCGACTGTCTACAGCGGCAATTTCGCCAAGCAGTTTGTAAGTCCGGTCATTGGAGCCGTCGTCCACCAGCACCAATTCAAAACTGCCGCCTACCTGCTCCATTACCTGCTTCAGGCGAGCGTACAAGACAGTTACGTTCTCCTCTTCGTTATGCAATGGGACGACAATGGAGTATTTGGCCATATCTCTAGAGTAGACTCCGCCTGAGGGTAAAGGGATTACATAGATTTTCGGGATGGCGCGCCGTGGTGCGCAGACGGAACGCTCTGCATTGCCTGGCGATGGGGATAATTACCTGTCCAGCTCGTCGAGCAATGCCTGCATCTCACTGACGGCATGGCGGTTGCCGCATTTTCCGGCACACTGGATGCCATCTTTCAGCCGCTTAATTGCCTCTGGAAGACGACCCGCAGTTGCCAAAGTTTGCGCGGACATAAAATAACCTGCCGTGTAGCCCGGGTCGTTGAGCAGCAGCAAATCAAACTCGGAGAGAGACGCATCAGTATCGCCGAGCCTGGATAGTTCCATTGCCAGTCCATAGCGGGCAAAACTGTTGTTCGGGTCCAGCTCGAGAATCTCTTTCAGGCCTGAAATTTTGTTCATTTTTCTCGAATCGATGAAAGAAGGATTTGCGTATTTTGCGGCGATTGCTGAAACTGGAACTGACGAGCCGCTTCAAACAAGCCGCCAGTATCATTTTATCCGCTGGCGCCGGAGCTGAGCGGCAAGCATGGAATGGAGTACGTTCACTATGAGTTCCTCCGAAAGCAATCCCGCAACCCGCACTGTCGCCAGCACGCAATCGGCGATGACCGAGATTATTTTGCCCAACGACGCCAACATTCTGGGCAACCTGCTGGGCGGACGGCTGATGCACTTTATTGATTTAACGGCCGGCATTGCCGCCTACCGGCACTCGCGAACCTATGTGGTGACGGCGGCCATGGACCATATCGACTTCATCCACCCAGTGCATGTGGGCAGTTTGCTCATACTCAAGTCAAGCGTGAACCGCGCCTTTTCCACCTCGATGGAAGTGGGCGTGAAAGTTTGGGCGGAAGAAGCTCTTTCCGGCAAGCTGTTGCACGTGGCCAGCGCTTACCTGGTCTTTGTGGCCCTCGACAGGGAAGGACACCGGATGAAGGTTCCGGCGCTTTTGCCGGAGACGCCGGACGAAAAGCGCCGGTATGCGGATGCACTGCTGCGGCGGGAACATCGCGAGGCTGAGGCTGCGCGCCGCAAGCAGGAAAAGCTGGCGCACGCAACTCCGAAAAGTACACTAGACTAAGAACCGCAATTGCACTGAATCGCATCTAAACATCAAAAGGGTTAATTAAAGGAGCAGTCACTCACAATGGGTCATTCACCTGCCATGCCTTCGCCCGTCGCCTTGCCGGGCATTTCCAAGATTGTCGCCATCGGTTCGGGGAAGGGCGGTGTGGGCAAAACCACGGTCGCCGTCAATCTGGCCATCGCGCTCAACCGCCTTGGCCAGCGCGTCGGGCTTATCGATGCCGACATCTACGGCCCCAACGTCCCTCTGATGATGGGCTCGAGCCAGCAGCCGGCGGTGGGGCCGGATAATCGCATTGTTCCCAACGAGACTCACGGGATTAAAACCATCTCCGTCGGCTACATTTCACCCGGCGACAAGCCGCTGGTGATGAGGGGGCCGATGTTGCACCAGATTATTCGCCAGTTTTTGCAACAGGTGGAGTGGGGGGAGCTGGACTACCTCATCGTTGATCTGCCTCCGGGAACAGGCGATGTGGTTCTCTCTCTGGTGCAGACCGTGCCGCTGTCTGGCGCCGTGGTAGTTTCGACGCCCAGCGATGTGGCTTTGCAGGATGCGCGCAAGGCCTTGGAGATGTTTGGGCAGGTCAATGTAGAAGTGCTGGGCATAGTGGAGAACATGAGCCACTTTACCTGCCCGCATTGCCAGAAGGAGATCGATATCTTCTCAAGAGGCGGCGCGGAACGCACTGCACAGCAGTTCAATGTTCCGTTCCTGGGATCGATTGAGCTGGTTCCTGCGATTCGCGAGGGCGGCGACCGCGGACTGCCCGTTGCGTTGGCTGGTCCGAAAAGCCCGCAGGCTGGGGAGTTTTACGCAGTGGCGGAAAAACTGATGGCGCGCGCTGAAGCCGCAGCGGCTGCCGCTACCGATGTAATCGAAATCAGATGAGCGGAAGTTCGATTGCCAAAACAAAAAAGCGGGGTTTGCACCCCGCTTTTTTGTTGGTAGAAACTGCAGTTTACCGCCAGTGTCCCTCCTGCATCTCCCAGTGATCTCCCCTGTGAACCCAGCGATGCGCAACCCAACGCGCGCCGGGGTGGGGCGGACGCTCCCAGCGGCCGGGAACCCAGACGTAGCGGTCGTGTTCCCAACGGTGATACCCGTTGATCCAAACGAATCCACGCTCTGGAGGACGTCCGCGCTCTTCCACAACCGGCGGCGGGGGGCCAATGCGAACCACAATCTGCGCGAACGATGCCGCAGGAAACAGGGTGAGTGCAAGCAATAACGCGAATGCAGTCTTCTTCATAGAGAATCAATCCTCCTGATTGGCTTTTGGAATCCTGCAGCCAGACAGGCCTGCTTTTGATTTAACGGATTATCAGGAGAAAAGTTGCGGGTCCAAATCAATTTTTGTCGAAGAGGCATAGGCCAATCATCGGCAATCAATCGACACAGCTACCGGAAACTGGCTAACATTTATCCATGAGCAAGATTTCAATTACGGCGCAGGACCGGGTCTTTGTATTGACCGGGGCGGGCATCAGCGCGGAGAGCGGGTTGCCTACTTTTCGCGCGTCGGACGGTTTGTGGGCGGGGAATCGGATTGAGGATGTGTGCACGCCGGAGGCATTGGAGCGCAACCCATGGCGGGTATGGGAGTTTTACTCGATGCGGCGCAAAGCTGGCGCTGAAGCAAAACCGAACCCGGCGCATGATGCACTGGCGGACTTAGAGCGGGAGCTTGGCGATCGATTCTTTCTCTGCACGCAGAATGTTGACGATCTGCATGAGCGGGCAGGCTCGCGGCGGCTGCTGCATATGCACGGGGAACTGGCCAAATCGCGCTGCGAAGAGGGCTGCGGCCGCGCTCCTGTTGAGGATCGCGCCATTTATCGCAGCCTGGATGAGGTGGGCCGCTGCTCATGCGGCGCGAGGCTGCGTCCAGACATCGTTTTTTTTGGCGAGATTCCGCTGGAGATGGAGCGGATTCAGCAGGAGATAGCAAACGCAACGCTGATGGTAGTGGTCGGCACCTCGGGATCGGTGTATCCGGCGGCCAGCTTTGTTCACTGGGCGCGGCAACACGGAGCACGCGCGGTTTATGTGGGGCCTGAGCCGCCGCTGAACGCCTCGGCCTTTACTCATGTTGTTGAGGGCAAGGCCGGGGATGTGTTGCCGGGGCTGTTTGTGGTCCAGAAGCAATAGCGATGCTTTTCAGCGCGACTTGATGTACTCCACGCGCCGGAAGCGCAACGCGCTCCAGTCTTCGTCGATGGCAATGGCGCGGACAGTATCGAAGCCCGCGGCTTTCAGGCGATCCCAACCGGTGTCACGATTGAAGTCGCACTTGTATTTTTTCGATGTGCCCTTGGGATAGGCGAACCACACGGTCGCATCGCCCGCGGCGCGCGCGGCTACTGCAGCGGCAAGAGCATCCACCTCGCTTTTTCGCGTGACGAATGCGAGGAAGAAGTGAATTTCGGCAACCGACTCGATGTGGTGGTGAATGGTGATGATGGGAAGGCGCCCGAGTTCCGGCTGGAAGCTGTCGGGCGCATTCAAGACGAGGATCTGCTGCTGATCCTTGAGGTTGAGTTTTTCAAATATTCCGGCCATGGATTCTCATCATATTCCGGTTGAGGAAATAATCTGCAAATTCATGTCCGGAAATCGCTTAAAAGTGGAAGCGGTAGCGCAGCTCGGCGGAGACTAGCCGGGGATCATTGAAATGAAATCCGCCGATGGTGATGGAGTTGTCCAGCAGGACGCGGTGGTTGGTAGCGTTGATCACGTTGGCGGAAAGCTTCCAGCGTTTGCCCAGGGCGCGGCCTGCCGCCAGATCAAAGGTCGTATGCACCGGCAGGTACGGACCCTGGTAAGGCCCCAAGCCGCTGCCGGCCAGGCCGTTAGCGAAGCCGGAGCCGTAGTAGACGTTGGAGGAGAACCACGAATGCGCGGGCAGATTCGCGGTGAAACCCGTGTTCAAGGTGTTGCGCTGGTCGTGATCAACGGGAAAGTAGTTTGGTCCCAGAGCGCAGGCCGGGTCGTCCGGCTGGCTGCAGGTGAATCCTCCGATGATGTTGCCGCGCTGCTCGGCAATCTGGTTGGAGTAAGTCAGGTGGAAGCGGCCAAGGCGGGCTAACTCCGGCGAGCGCAGGGTCAGTTCCCAGGCGCGCACCAGCGCACCATCGACGGCGATGGGGAAGTACATATTTGATTCGCCAAGGTTGGAGTGATCGAGGAAGTTATTCACGCGGTTCTTGACATTGGTTACGTCGAGCAGCCAGCCCTTGTACGGAATCTGCAGGCCGAACTGATGTTCTTCGTCGCGCTCGCTGGGCAGGGGCGTGAAGGTGTTCTCGCCTGTCGGCAGGCTGCCGGCGTAGTTGAGCACCGAACTGGAGACGGTTTCCAGCGGGGCGGGCTGGAAGAAGTGCCCGTAGAAGCCGCGCAGCACCCAGTGCAGGCGGGGAATTTCGACGGTAGCTCCGATGCGGGGATAAGCGGCGCTCTCGGCAAGCCCGCCGCGATAAACGGAGAAGCGCATTCCGCCCAACAGCGTAATGTACTGGCCCACGCGCAGGTGGTCGGATAAGTGGAACTCTGCCAGGCCGGCATGGGCGATTCCGGCGGCATTGGGTTGCGATGTTGCGCTGCCGTCGTTGACCTGAACGCCAAACAAATCATTTTCCGCCTGATAGAACGAGTAGACTCCGCCGGAGAAGCTATTCGGCCCTGAGCCGGCGTGCAGGTCGGCCTGCGCCCCGGAGTAATTCGAAGTCTGATGCCAGGTGGTAGCAACGGGATTGTCGTTTGCCTTTGAGTCATAGTCGGCCTGGTTAAAGTGGTAGAAGGGCGCGACGGAAAACAGCGCAATGGGAGAGAGCGTGTGCACCCAGTTGGCAATGACAAATGAATCGCGCTCGGTTTGGCCGTCGCGCAGCCCGAACGACTCGTAATATTGGCTTGCCTGCTCCCAGTCGTTGGGGTTGGGGTCGTAGGGAACCTGAAAATAATCCTGCCGGTATTGCCCATTCAGGCGGAGCTGATCCTTGGGCGTCTGGTTGCGAATCACCGAAACGAAGCCGCTTTGGGAGTGAGTGGCATCGTGATAAGCGGCGGCTACCGGCGTTGCCAGACCGTAGTTGGAGCGGGAACCGGTGAGACTGGCGTACCAGGCGTTCTTTCCCGAGTGGTCACCGAGCGAGATTTGAGTTTCACCGGTGTAGAAGTTTCCGGCGGAAACAAGGACCTCGCCTCCGCGGTTGCGCTCGAATCCGTTGCGCGGCAGCACATTGAAGACTCCATAAGTTCGGTCGCCCACCTCGGCCGGATAACTGCCGCGCTCGGTCTCCAGAGCGTCGATATCCTTGGGATCGATTTGCGGGCCGACGTTGGAGGCGATCTTGGTGTTGGGAATCGCAATGCCATCGATCAGCCAACTCGTCTGGTGGCCGCCACGCATATGCAGCATATCGTGGGTCATGTAAGCGCCGGGCACGTAGTCGGTGATCATTTCCATGCCGAGTGTGCGATCCGCGCCGGGGGTCAGCTCGATATCGGCGCGGGTGATAAGCGTGGTGGGAGTAGCCGAATCCGTGGCCGAGAGGGAGATGCCCAAGCCCTCCACCTCGACAGTTTGTACGGCTGGCGCAAGCTGAAGCACAATGTGCAACACAGGATTGGCGCCTGCGGCAACAGAAAGAGGCTGGGTTACAACCGCGAAACCTGGGGCGGCGACAGTCAAGCGGTAGAGGCCGATGGGCGACTGAGGCAGTTGGAACTCTCCATCGGCGTTGGTGGCGGCGCGCAGTGTGAAATCTGAATCAACTGCCTGAAGCGTGACCTGAACGCCGGCGAGCGGCCGGTGTTGCGGATCGTGGACCACTCCATGCGCAGCGGCAAAGACATTTCCCAGCGCGGGAATGGATGCGGCTACAAGAATTGCAGCGGCAAGTGATAAGAAGAAACGCATGAATGTACAACCTCCGAAGAAACCTGGCTGAAGCGCAGACAGTAAACCGAGCCGCTGATGCGCGGCTGGAAGAATGCCTGGCGGGGAAGAGAAGAAACGATTTTCAGTTGAGGAGGAATGCGGGAGGTCCGCGACCGGTGCGGGTGCGAACCTGGCTCATGCGCGCAGCAGTGCGGTTGGCGGCGAGCGCGTGAGATTGCGCGAGCAGAGCGGGAAGGCTGGACGGCGCGGCAGCCAATGCATCCATTGACGCAGTGGGCAGAACGGCAAAACCGGGGAACAAGGGGCAGGTGATGGGCGCGGTGAAAACGGGTTTGCCCGATGCAGCCTGGGCCGCCATCCGCATCTTCATGGCGCAGTGATGCGCGCCGTGGCGGCGGCAGCAGGGCGGCAGGCGTGATTCGTCGCTGCCCGGCAAGGCTGCCGCCAGCGGGCCCAGCCCGAAGAGCAAAATCATTAATAACGAAAGCCCGCGCCGCATCTGAAATTCATGTTACATGAGGAGCGGCACAAGTGGCTCGCATCCGGCGATCAGGTATCATCAGGTATTAGTAGTTTTATTCAAAACCAAGAGGAAAATCCATTGTCCGAATCGAATCTTTCCGCCGCACCGCAACAACATTCACCGCAGAAATCCATCGGGACTCGCCCGCTGCGCATCGCGTTATTTGGCTTTGGAACGGTGGCGAGCAGCGTGGCGCGGATTCTGGTTGAGACGAAGCCCGCGGGCCTGGAACTGACTCACATATACGTTCGCAGCGTGGCGCGACGGCGAGTGGACTGGGTTCCGGCGAGCGTGGCATGGAGCGAGGATACCGATGCGGTGCTGGCCTCGGATGTGGATGTAGTGGTGGAACTGGCAGGAGGACTGGATCCCGCCGGCAGTTGGGTGCGCAAGGCATTCGCCGCCGGCAAGAGCGTGGTGACAGCAAACAAGAAGCTGATCTCCGTTCATGGAGTTGAGCTGGAGCGGCTGGCTGCCACATGGGGCGTGCATTTGAAGTACGGCGCGGCAGTGTGCGGCGGAATTCCTGTAATTCCCGGACTGGAGCAAGGGCTGGCGGGAGATCAAATCGAGCGCATAGAAGGGATATTGAACGGGACCTGCAACTTCATACTCAGCAGAATGCAGGAAGGCGCTGAGTATGCAGCGGTGCTGGCCGAAGCGCAGGCTAAAGGCTATGCAGAGGCCGATCCGGCCGAGGACGTAGAGGGATTTGACGCGCGCGCCAAGCTATCGATCCTCATGCGGCTGGCGCTTGGCGTTGATGTGGACGTGAAAGAGATCAAGACACAACCTATTACTTCCATTGCATCGGTGGACTTCAGTTATGCACGCGATCTGGGCTGCACCATCCGCCAGATTGCGCGCGCAGACCGCACCGGCGAAGAGATTGCGGCCACGGTGGGACCAACACTCGTGGACCTGCATTCGCCGCTGGCGTGGTCGCACGGCACCGAGAACATGGTGATTCTGACCGGTCGCTATGGCGGCGATGTGGTCTTCTCCGGCCATGGCGCTGGCGGGCATCCCACTGCGGTGGCTGTGGTCAGCGACCTGCTGGCTCTGGCGCACGGCTCGCTGCCGGTGAAAAATTCTTCAGTTACGGCGCATGTAAACGCAGAGTTCGAGGTTCCCCATTACATCCGATTCCTGGTGGATGACCGGCCGGGCATTGTTGCCGAGATTACCGGAGCGCTGGCCAAGGAGCAGATTAACATTCGCGCAATTGTGCAGAAGCCGGGTTATCCGCAACACGCGCTGCCCTTTGTGGTCACCGTGGAACCGTGCAAGCCCTCGGCTCTGAAGCGCGCGCTGGGAGCGATTCGCGAGAGGCAATATCTGCTCGAGGAGCCGCTGGACCTGCAGATGCTGGAGTAGCGGAGCAGGGAAGAGGAGCCTGTTGCCGGCCAATGGCGCGGCCGCTCAGCCAATGGACTCGACGAAGAGGCGGTGAACGCGGCGGTCGTGCGAGAGCTCTGGGTGAAAGGTGGCGGCGAGGATGCGGCCCTGGCGAACCAGTACCGGGAATCCATCGCGCCGGGCGAGCACCTCGACGGCAGGGCCGGTTTGCGTGATGCGCGGAGAGCGGATGAAGACCATCTCCAGCGGACCTCCGGCAAGCTCGGTTTCGGCGGTAACGATGACCGAGTCGATCTGGCGGCCGTAGGCGTTGCGTTCCACGATTGCATCGAGCAGGCCCAATGAGCGCTGCGGCGGATTGAGAACTTCGCGAGCCAGCAGAATCACTCCGGCGCAGGTTCCGAAGACGGGATTGACGGCACAGAACGCTTGCAAGGCCTCGAAGAATTTTCTCTTTTCCAGGAATTTGAGCATGGTGGTGGATTCGCCGCCGGGAAGAATCAAGCCGTCAAGTCCGGCAAGTTCCTCCGGTTTGCGGATTTCGAGCGGGTCAGCGCCGGCCTCGGTGAGGGCTTGCGCGTGGCTGGCGTAGTTGCCCTGAATGGCAAGGACGCCGATGATAGGCCGCTTTGGTTTTTCCTTTTCTTTCAATTGATTCTTCCGCCCTCAGCTGTAAATTCCGACAAATCGATGATCTGCGAAGATGCTCAAGTTAATTTTATCTGTTCGAGCAACTGTGTGGACTTGCCGTCCCGGAGGTTGTCTTCGGCGTGGGGAACGAATGAGCAAGGCTTGCAGCTTTCGCTGGAAAAGGCGAAGGATGGAGCGTCCGGCCATTCACACGCTGCGGACGAAATGCGGAATCTCGAATGGAATCTCCAGCGAGAGTTCGACGAAGCCGCTGTATACGCCCTTATCGAACCATGGCGACTGGTAGATCAGCTTCTTGACGCCCTTCTTCTCGATTGTGTAGATGTTGGGGCGCCCCGCGGCGAGCAGTTCCTTAACCTTGGTGCGCGCGGGCTCGGGGTGGCAGCCGAAGAGATTGGTTCCGATGAGCGCTGCGCCGCCATCACTCTCAAAGGTACGCACCGATTTGTCGTTCATCGCCAGGATGATTCCATTGCGGTCGCAGATGGTCACCGCTCCGGGAAATTCCTTGACCCAGTCAAAAGCCCCTTGATTCGTCATGGCAAAGCCTCACAGAACTCTCTGCCAGGGTTGAAAAGAGAGACTCCCGGCACACTGGCATTTTACCTGTGTCGCCAATTGTGGCGTGGCCGACGGACTTCTGCGTGGGGAAATGAGAGTCGAGGTCTCCTACCCTTCGCCAGAAAAAAGCGAAAGATGGGGCACCCGGCAAAAGCAACTTATCCTGACCGCGGCAGTCGAGGATGGTTTGCTTCAACAATTCCGCCGAAGCCGTGACCTGAAAAAGGCTGTGCGTTCGGCCGTCACCGTCGTCACGAATTAAGTCCGGGTTTCTTGAGGAGCGAAACGCATCTCAACAGCAAAAACGAAAGGCCCGGGCCTAAAGGCCAGCGATTGAAGATGCTGCATTCAGGGGACCCCACGCCCCCTGCTCCCTCCGGATTCTCCGATCGACCACAAACCCGTGCCTTTGTATTGGAGCGGGGATAGATAGCTGCGAACGTCGTGCGAACGAACAGCGAGGCACCTGCGGTGCGGGGACTTGCCGTCCAGGCAACCGCCTACGGCGTAGGGCTACCAACCTCTTGTCTGCAACTGATCCTTCTCTTCAATGGCGGCGGCGGCTAGGCCTTTCATGGTTCCGGTGACCTGCTCGGCGACTTCGGCGAGGATTTTGGGGTCGTTGTAGTGGGTGGTGGCGATGACGATGGCCTTGGCGCGGGAGACGGCTTCGGCGCGCTCCATGGGATCGTGTTCAACGTCCAGGGGAGTGGCGCGTTCCTTCATGAAGATGCCGGAGCCGACGAAGATGGCCTCGGCGCCGAGTTGCATCATCAGGGCCGCGTCGGCGGGGGTGGCGATGCCGCCGGCGGAGAAGTTGGGCACGGGCAGCTTGCCGGATTGGGCGACCATGCGGACGAGTTCGTAGGGCGCCTGGTGGTTCTTGGCGGCGGCATAGAGCTCCTGCTCGGTGAGAATGGTGAGCTCGCGCATCTCGCGGGTGATCTGGCGCATGTGCTGCACGGCATGGACAACGTCGCCGGTGCCGGCTTCGCCCTTGGTGCGAATCATGGCTGCGCCTTCGGCGATGCGGCGGAGGGCTTCTCCCAGATTGCGCGCGCCGCAGACAAAGGGCGTGATGAAGGCGTGCTTGTCGATGTGGTGGGCCTCGTCGGCGGGGGTGAGGACCTCGCTCTCATCGATAAAGTCGACGCCGAGTTCCTGGAGGATCTGTGCCTCGGCGGTGTGGCCGATGCGGGCCTTGGCCATCACAGGAATCGACACGGCGGCAATGATCTCCTTGATGAGCGCGGGCCGGGCCATGCGGGCTACGCCGCCCTCGGCGCGAATCATGGCCGGGACACGTTCGAGAGCCATGACGGATGTGGCGCCGGCTTCTTCGGCGATGCGCGCCTGCTCGACGTTCATCACGTCCATGATGACGCCGCCTTTGAGCATTTCGGCCAGGCCGATTTTGAGGCGCAGGCTGGTGGCGGTAACTGGCTTGTTATCTTTCGACTCCGGCATATACTTCAACCTCGCTGGGAGGCGGATTCGGGGATGTAGAAGACCCGGAATACCGCGCAATGGGATCAGTTACCAGTGTAGCAGTGATGTTGATGGTGAGTTTCATGGAGCGGAATGAAGCAGAGCGCAAATAGATTCATCCATTAATTTTTCCCAATCCAACTGTTCCTATTCTGGTCATCATTCTGCTTAACTTCTCAGCGCATGGCTACCTCCACACAACCACTGTCGCAACAGGACAACGTGTCGCAGGCCTCGAATGACGGGCCAAAGAGAGACGAGGCAGCGGTTGAGCGGGCATTGGTGCTGGCGGCGAACGCGCCTGCGGAGGAGATAGGGCTCAAGCTGACCGCGACGGTGGCACGGCTGCCGGTGGAGCTGGATGTGGCGGTGCCGGTGCGGGATTTCCGGGTGCGCAATCTGCTTGCCTTGCAGCCGGGGCAGGTGATTGAGACGCAATGGGCGCATGGCACGGATATGCCGCTGGCCACGGGCGAGGCGCAACTGGCGTGGAGTGAATTTGAAGTTGTCGATTCACAGCTGGCGGTGCGGTTGACGCGGCTGGTGTGAAAACAGGGACCAGGGACTAAGGGACGAGGGACTGAGGGACGAGAAGATGAGAGCTGACGAGAAGAGAGCGGCAGTGGGCGGATTGACGGGGTGGCTGATGAGGCGTTTGCGGGGCGGCGGGCGCGAAACCTCCCGGCTGGCGCTGGTGGATCGCATCACGCTCGCTCCGCGGCAGTCGCTGGCGCTGGTGGAGGCCGAGGGGCGGCGCTTTCTGGTGGCCACTTCGCCGGAGGGCGCGCCGGCATTTTACGCGCTTGATGAGCAGAGAGCGGCGCGATCTTCGGCGAGGCTCTCATGGTAGTTGCATTCCTATTGGCTGCGCCGGCCGCGGTGCCGCTGATGCCTGACCTCAACGCGCGGCTGCACCCCGGCGACTCGACGCCCTGGACAATTCTCTTTGTCCTGACGCTGATCACGCTGCTTCCCGCGATATTGATGGCCGTCACGCCGATGGTGCGGCTGCTGGTGGTCTTTCATTTTCTGCGCCAGGCGCTGGGCACGCAGACGGCGCCGTCCAATCCCACGCTGATGGGGCTGGCGCTGATGATGACCTGGTTTCTGATGACTCCGGTGCTCAATCAAGTGGATCAGCTGGCGGTGGAGCCTTATCGCACGGGAGCGATTACCGGCATGGAGGCAATCGATCGCGGCTCGCAGCCGGTGAAGCAGTTTCTGTTGCGCTATGCGCGGGAGAAAGACCTCGAGTTGTTTGCCGCGGCAGGGCAGATTGCACGCCCCGAAAAACCTGATGATCTGCCCATGCGAGTAGTTGTGCCGGCCTACATGCTTTCAGAACTGAAGGCGGGGTTCGCGATCGGCGCGGTGCTGTTTTTGCCGTTTCTGCTGATCGACATGGTGACGGCGGCAATTACCACCTCGATTGGAATGTTCCAACTTCCGCCGGTGGTGGTTTCGACGCCGCTGAAGATTTTGCTGTTTGTGATGGTAGACGGCTGGAACCTGCTGGCCCACTCGCTGTTGAAGAGCTTTTAGAGAGAAGTTCTGCATCGGTTCAACTCTGATTGCAGAGATTCCCTCAGGGGCTAAAGCCCCGCTGATTTTGCGGCAAATGCGGCACGACTGAAGTCGTGCCCTTTCAAAACCTCGATTGAGTGATTCAAACCTCGATTGAAAAAGGTTTTTGGAAAGGAAACCTGAATGACGCCCGACATGGTTGCCGAGTTGCTGCGCCAGTTGATGAAGGAGGCGCTGATTCTCTCTGCGCCACTGCTGATTGCGACGGCGCTGCTGAGTTTTGTGCTGAGTCTGATTCAGACTTTGACCAGTTTGCAGGAGCAGTCGTTGACCTCGGTGCCGCGGCTGGGAGCGGTGGCAGTGATTCTGCTGGTGGGGATGCCGTGGTTTCTGGGCCGCATGGCGGCCTATACGCTGCTGCTGCTTTCGGATTTCAGAAGGTTTGTGGGGTGAAAGGACCTAATGCCGGATTGGGCGAATTATTTGAGTGCCATGACGCTGGCCCTGGTGCGGGTGAGCGGGATGGTGGCCTTTGCTCCGTTCTTTTCGTCAACTGCGCTGCCGGTGCGGGTGAAGGCGGTCTTTGTGGGCGCAGTGGCGTTTCTGCTGGCTCCGCTGGTGGCCGCGCTGCCCAATGCGCATGTTGAGTTGGGTTTTTCTGCACTGTTGGGGGAGCTGGCGGTGGGGCTGGTGTATGGGCTGTGCCTGACGCTGCTGACAGAGATGATGATCTTTGCCGGACAGATCATTGGCTTGCAGTTCAGCTTTTCGATGGTGAATTTGCTGGATCCGACCTCGTCGATCCAGACGCCGCTGCTGGGCGACCTGTTTCAGTTGATGGGCACGCTGGTGGTGATTACGGCTGGACTCGACCGGATCATGCTGGCCTCGATGGTGCGCAGCTTTCGCGCGGCGCCGCTGGGCAGTTATGCACTGCTGCCGGGCTCGGCGCTGGAGATTGTGCAGGCTGCCGGAGGTGTTTTTCTGGCTGCGGTGGAGCTGGCTGCGCCGGTGCTGGCGGCTACCTTGCTGGTGGAAGTGGCGGTGGCTTTGCTGGGGAAGTTGAGCCCGCAGTTGCCGGTGATGAGCCTGACCGTGCCGATGAAGACACTGACAGGATTTGCCTTGCTGACGGGCTCGCTGGCACTGTGGCCGCGCTTCATTGAGGCGCGCTTCAGCGGACTGCTGGATCTGGCGGAGAAGCTGATTGGCACTGCGGGCGGCGGCGCTTCTACGTTAACGCAAAGGCTGGGAGGATAGCCGATGCCCGGAGAGCCCACTGAACAGGCAACAGCCCACCGGCGAGAGAAGGCGCGCAAGGAAGGCGACATTCTGCACAGCAGGGAACTGTCTGCTGCTGCGGGAACGCTGGCCGGGGTGATGGTTCTGGGCGCGATGGGCAGCCGGTTGCTGATCACGTGGCGGGAGGACTTTGCCGCATTATTGAATCTTGGCCTGCCGGCGCGCTGGGAGCCGGCGGAGATTCAGCCGACGCTGTATGCGCTGCGCCGGCTGGCGATGGAGACGCTCGGGCCTCCGGCGGTGATGATGGCCGCGGTGGCGGCGGCGTCGTTGAGCGTGGGCGTGCTGCAGACCGGCGGCATCAATTTTCACGCCGGGGCGGTGGGATTCAAGTTGGATCGCATCAACCCGGTCTCGAATCTGAAAAACCTTTTTTCGCTGCGGGCCGCGGCCAGGCTGGCCAAGTCCTTGATTCCGGCCGCGGTGCTGGCGGTGTTTTGCGTGCAGCGCATTGCGCGGCAATTGACCATCCCACCGTTTTCGACGACGCGGCTGGAACTGCTCGGCTCTGATGTGTACGGATTGCTGGTGGCGGCGGCGTGGCTGCTGTTTGCCTGGTCGGCGATCGACTACCTGGTGGAGTGGCAGAGCCGCGAATCCAGGTTGAAGATGAGCCGCGAGGATTTGCGCGACGAGTACAAGGAAACCGAGGGCAATCCGCAGATACGCGGGCGCATCCGCAACCTGCAGCGCGCGTTGCGGCGCAGGCGGGTGAAGGCGGATGTGGGCAAGGCCGCCGTGGTGCTGACCAATCCAACACATTACGCGGTGGCGCTGGGATTTGATTTTGCCACCATGGAAGCGCCCAAGATGCTGGCCAAGGGGCGGAATCTGCTGGCCGAGGAGATCAAGGCTGAAGCGCGCTGGGCCGGGGTGCCGATTATCGAGAACCCGCCGCTGGCGCGGTCGCTGTATCGCTCGGTCGAGGTGGGTCAGGCGATTCCGGTTGATTTGTACGCGGCGGTGGCGGCGATTCTGGCTTACCTCTATCGCCAGCGGCTGGAGGCCGAGATGCGAGAGCGCCGCGCGCGCGAGGCACAGGCTGCGCGGCAGGCAAGGCAGGCGGGCCGATCCGGCACACCACCCATCCGAGGAGATTCCCAATGAGCACGACCGCCTTGAGCGCCAACTCGCTGGCCGCGCCGCAGATTCTCGAGCGGTTGCGGGAGTACGTTTTGCCGCTGGTGTCGATCAGCGTGATCTTTGTGATGCTGGTGCCGCTGCCGGCCGCAGGGCTGGATTTTCTGCTCTCGCTTTCGATGGCCGCGTCGATTGTGGTCTTTCTCTCCGCGGTGCAGATTCGCCGGGCGGTTGAGTTGAGCGTCTTTCCCACGCTGCTTCTTCTGCTGACGCTCTTCCGGCTGGCGCTGAATATCGCTTCGAGCCGCCGCATCCTGCTGCACGGCTCCGAGGGCACGGCGGCGGCGGGCAAGGTGATTGAGGCCTTCGGGCAGTTTGTGGTGGGCGGCAACTACGTGGTCGGCTTCGTGCTGTTTCTGGCGCTGATTGCCATTCAATTCTTAGTGGTTTCTCATGGCGCGGTGAGAACGGCTGAAGTGACGGCGCGGTTCACGCTGGATGCCTTGCCGGGCAAGCAGATGGCGATTGACGCCGACATGAATGCCGGGTTGATTGACGAGCAGGAGGCGCGGCGAAGGCGGCAGGCGATTGCCCGCGAGGCCGAGTTTTATGGAGCGATGGACGGGGCGGCGCGCTTCAACCAGCGGGATTCGCTGGCCACGATCCTGATCACCGGCATCAACATCATCGCCGGGCTGCTGATTGGAACCTTGCAGCAGGGGATTGAACTGGGCGAGGCGGCACGGACATATACAGTGCTGACCGTAGGCGACGGCCTGGTCACGCTGATCCCCTCGCTGCTGGTCTCCGTGGCTGGCGGCATTACGTTGACCAGGGCCAACTCTGCTGGTTTGCTGGGCGGCGAGATTCGCCAGCAACTGTTGGCCAAGCCGGTCACGCTTTACCTGGCCAGTTTTGTTTCGGCGGCGATGTGTCTGATTCCCGGTCTGCCCAAGCTGGCTTTTCTGACTGTTGCGGCCGGACTCTATTTTGCTGGAAGGCGCGTAGCGGCGCATGCTCCGGTAGCGTTGCCTGCTGAGACGGCGGTCGGCGAGAAGAAGAAGCCGGGCGAGGCGCAGAGTTCGGATTTGGCCAACCTGCTGCGGCTGGAAGAGCTGACGCTGGAGATTGGCTTCCAACTGATTCCGCTGGTGGACGAGAAACAAGGCGGGCAACTGCTGAACCGGGTGCGTTCGCTGCGCCGGCATCTCTCGGCGGAGATGGGCTTTCTGGTGCCCCCGGTGCATATCAGCGACAACCTGAGGCTGCGGCCGCGGGAGTATCTGTTCAGTTTGCGGGGGATGGAGATTGGCCGCTGGCAGACCGAGGGGGCGCAACTGCTGGCTGTCTCCGGCGATCCGGATCGCCGTCCGCTGGCCGGCAAGGAGGCGCGGGAGCCGGCCTTTGGAGTGCCGGCAATCTGGATTGCGCCCAATCTGGAGGACCAGGCCGTCGCCGCCGGCTACTCGGTGGTGGATGCGGTCACGGTCATCACCACGCATCTGGGTGAACTGATACGCCGCCACGGTTGGGAGCTGCTGGGCCGTTCGGAGACCAAGCGGCTGATGGACGCGCTGAATGAGAGCCACCCCAAGTTAATGGAAGAACTGGTGCCCAAGCTGCTCACCCTGGGCGAGGTGGGCAAGGTGCTGGAGCAGTTGTTGAGGGAGCGGGTCTCGATTCGCGACCTGGGAACGATTCTGGAATCGATGCTGGAGACGGCGCCGGGGAACAAGAGCACGGTGGCGCTGGTTGAGGCGGCGCGCCAGTCGCTGGGCCGCAGGCTGATTCAACCACTGCTCGACGGGGAGGGCCAGTTGCCGGTTCTGCTGTTGGACGGAGCCCTGGAAGATGAGATTCTATCGACGCTCTCGCCCGATACCGGGCAGCGGATGTTATCGGCGCCGGCTGCGCCGGCAACGCCGGTGTTGCGCCGCCTTGTGGATTCTTTGAGGCGCCTTATCCCCGCATCGAGCGCCGCGGCACCTCCCGTGCTTCTAGTCCCTAGTCCCGCCCGGTATCACGTCAAGCGCTGGCTTGAGCCGGTGTTGCCGCGCCTGGCGGTGGTGGCCGCCAGTGAGATTCCGGCTGAGATTCGCCTGCGCCCGGTGGGCACGGTTCGATGAGCAGCAGGGGTAGCGAATAAGTCCGAAGAAAGTTCCATGTTTAGAGATTTTTAAGGGGGCGGAGATGGGAACCGAGGCAGTGAATGCAGTTGGAAATCAAAGGATGCCGCGGCGTGCCGCTCCATTGGACGGCTACCCGCCCGGTGGCGGCCAGTTGGCGGCGCTGACCGGCGAACAGGAGCGGGTGCTGCTGGAGCATCTGCCGATTGTGCGTTTTCTGGCCCGGCGGATTCACGAGCGGCTGCCGCAGCATGTGGACATTGAGGATCTGGTATCGGCCGGTGTGGTGGGCCTGATGGACGCCTTCACCAAGTTCGACCCAACGAAAAAGGTGCAGTTCCGCAGCTACGCGCAGTTCCGCATCCGGGGGGCGATACTGGACAGCCTGCGGACTCTGGACTGGAGTCCGCGGGAGCTGCGCCGGAAGGGCCGCGCGGTCGAAGAGGCGATCCGGGTGCTGACGGCCAGGATGGGCCACGCGCCGGACGAGGCCGAGGTGGCCCGGGAGATGGCGCTGGGACTGGAGGAGTATCAGCAACTGCTGGGAGATTTGAAGGGGCTGGAGATCGGCACCCTGCACGTGGAGCGCAACGAGGATTCCGGCGAGGAGGAGCTGGCGTACATTCCCGGCCGTCCCGAGGAAGATCCGCTGTTCTGCTGCCTGCGGGGCGAGCTGGAGGAGCGGCTGGCGGAGGCGATTCAGGATCTTCCTGACCGGGAGCGTCTGGTGATGAGCCTCTATTACTACGAAGAGATGACCATGCACGAGATCGGCCTGGCTCTGGGGGTGGTCGAGTCGCGGGTATCGCAGGTGCACGCCTCGGCGGTGGCGCATCTGCGCGGCGCGCTGAAGGACCTGGCGGCGCGCGGGGTCTTTGAGCGGCCGCGCGTGCGCAAGGCGGCAGGGAGAGCGAAATGATTGAGAAGACGCTCAAGCAGGACGAGATCGACGCGCTGTTCCAGGCCGCGCTGAGCGCCGCGCCCGAGGCGCAGAAGACCGAGGTGAAGGCCCGCGTGGTGCCCTACAATTTTTCTTCCGCGGGGCAGATATCGAACGACCAGTTGCGCGCCATCTCGATGCTCAATGACATGTTCGCCCGCAACCTGACCCACAATCTTGCCGCCTGGCTCCGGACCCGCTTTCAGGTGAACCTGGTTTCTGCCGAGCAGATTCCTTTCAACGAGTTTCTGCTGCGCATTCCCGAGATCAACTATGTAGCGTCGGTGCGGATGGAGCCGCTGGGAGCGCTCTCGGTGCTGCAACTGGACCTGGCGCTGGCGCCACCGGTGATCGACCTGCTGCTGGGCGGCGAGGGCCGGGACGGGCCCATGCGCGAGCTGACCGATATAGAGGAGTCGATTCTGGCCAGTGTGGTGGAGATCATCTGCCGGGAGCTGACCGCGGCCTGGCAGCCGGTGGGGCTGAGCTTCAACTTTGAGCGGCGGCAGATGCAGACCCAGGTGGCGCGCATCATGTCGGTGACCGAAAAGACCTTGTGCCTGAGCTTCGAGATTCGCATGCCGCACAGTTCGGGGCTGCTGAATCTGGCTTTTCCGGCGGTGGTGGCCAATACAATTTTGCGGCGGCTGACTTCGGACTGGGCCCACCGCCATCACGCCGGCGAGACCCGCGCGCGCATGGAGGCGGTGGCGCGCCGCGTTCGCTTTGGGGCCAGTTTGCAGTTGCCGGCAGTGCGCATGGCGGCCAGCGCGATTGAAAGCCTGGAGGAAGGCTCGGTGCTGCGTTTTGATCTGGCGGCGAACACGTTGCCGGAGTGGAGGGTGGGGGGACAAACGCTCTCTCTGGCCGCGGCAATCCGCCAGGGCGAGCATCGCGCCGCCCGCATCGAGCGCGCGACGCCGGAGGTTGAGCCATGAAGAGTTACCTGGAGTGCTGGATCAAGGCAGCGACCTCGCTGTTCTCGCAGGCTCTGGCCGGAGAGCCGGAGCTTACAGAGGCCTTGCCCAAACCGCTGGCCGAGGGGGCCTTCGGCTTTGCCGCAACGATTGCCGGGGACGAGGCGGGCCGCTTTTCTGTTGTGCTGGACCCGGCGCTATTGGAAACCACGCTGGTGGGCGAGGGGGTGGAGCAGAAGGCAGGATGGGGCGAGCTTTTGAATGAGGCGGTCAACGCCGCGGCCGGAGAGATGCTGGCCCAGACCGGGAAAAAATGCCGGGTCGAGAGGTTTGAGGAGATTGCCGGGGAAGGCAAGGTCTCCCGCGCATTTCAATTGAAATCCGGCGAGCGCGTTTTCGCGGTTCTGGTGCGTGACGAGGTGAGGGCGTCTAAGCCGGCTGCGCAGCCAGCCGCCCGGCCGGCCGAGTTGCCCGCGCAGCCCGCGGCGCTGAGCCCGGGCATTGATCTGCTGCTGGATGTGGAGTTGGAGGTATCGCTGCGCTTTGGCTCGAAAGAGTTGCCGCTGGGCGAGATTCTCGATCTCGGGCCCGGCGACGTGGTGCAACTGGACCGCAACGTGGCCGACCCGGTGGACCTGATTGTCGGCGACAAGATCGTGGCGCGCGGCGACGTGGTGCTGATCAACGGCAACTTTGGGCTGCGGGTGACCGAGGTGGCTTCGCCGAGAAAGCGTCTGGAGAGCATTCGATGCCTGTTTTGAGCCGGAATCAAGAGCGAGGGGTCAGGGACCAGGGGTCGGGGGTCAGAGGCGCGCTTTCATTCCATCTGGCCGCGGGACTAGATGCCGCCTATGGCCGTCATGCCGGAGAGGAGGCGGGGCGGCAGAGCGGCCGGGAGGCGAAGGCGCGCGGCTCGCTGTTTGAAAGCTGCGCCAACCCGGGCTGCGGCTCGGGCTGGCTGCACCTGTGGCGCAGCCGCCAGGCGCCGGTCTTTGAGGGCGGGTGGAGTTGTTCAGCCGCCTGCACGGCTGCGCGGGTAGAAGCGGCAGTGCACCGCGAGATGGAGGGGCGCGGTGCGGCTGTGGAGATTCACCGCCATCGGATACCGCTGGGTCTGGTGATGCTGGAGCAGGGGTGGATCACATCCGCGCAACTTCGTTTGGCTCTGGAGGCGCAACGGGAGGCCGGCGCGGGGCGGCTGGGCGCCTGGCTGGTGCGGCAGCAGGGGGTAAGCGAGCAGTTGGTGACCAGGGCGCTGGGACTGCAGTGGAGTTGCCCGGTGCTGCCGCTGGAGTTTCATGACGCCGAGGCGCTTGCGGCGCTGGTGCCGCGGTTATTTGTCGATGCCTATGGCGCGCTGCCGCTGCGCATGGTTGCGGGAAGGCTGTTGTATCTGGGATTTGAGGACCGGCTGGACCGGATTGTGGCGCTGGCGGTGGAGCGGATGAGCGGTCTGCGTGTGGAAAGCGGGCTGGTGGAAGAGTCGCATTTCGGTCCTGCTCATGCATTCCTGCTGGGCGCGAGGTTCCCCGCGGTGGAGTTGATGGAAGCTGTCTCGGCGCAGGCCGCGGCGCAGGCGCTGGCCAAATCGATCGAGCGGGCGCGGCCGGTGGCCTCGCGGCTGGTGAGGGTGCATGACTGTCTTTGGCTGAGGATGTGGCGGCGGGCGCAAGCAGGACCAATGCCGGAGCGCGGGACCATTCAGGATTTGATCTGCTCGATTGGCGGGCGCTGAGAGGGCAGGCGGATGGCAATACAGGATGTGGTTCAAGAATTGACAGCGGGAGCCGATAAGCAGGACAGCAGAGGAGCCTGGGCATGAGTGAAGTGCGGACATTGATCGTCGACGATTCCTCGGTGATGCGCAAGATTGTGGAGCGCGCGCTGCGTCAGGCGGGGCTTGACCCGCTGGTGGTGCACGAGGCGGGCAGCGGAATCGAAGGGCTGGATCTGCTGAAGGGCCAGCAGGTGGACCTGATTCTTTCGGACATCAATATGCCCTCGATGGACGGGCTGGAGTTTCTGCGTCAGGTACGGGCGCAGAATCTGGCCCCCGGCGTTCCGGTGGTGATGATCACGACCGAGTCGAGCGAAGAGCACGTCAGGCAGGCAATACAGGCGGGCGCGCAGGGTTATATCCGCAAGCCGTTCACGGCGGAGCAGGTGAAGGAGCGGGTGCTGCCTTTGTTGAGCGCGGCATAGCCGGGAGGCGGCAGGGTGTGGCTGAATGGTGTGCGCGGGGCCGGGATCGCGAGTGCGGGAAGGGACGAAGGCGAGGAAATGGAGCGTAGGATGGCGTGTTCATTGCGGGAGTCCGTGCATCTGGTCTCCGACCCGAGAAATCTGGATGCCAGCGTGGAAGAGGTTTTCAGGCTGATGCTGGGGGTCAATTGCGAGCGAAGCACGGGGCCGGTGGAGATTGTCGAGCCGGAGTCGGTGACCGCGGTGGTAGGCTTTGGCGGCCTGCTGAGCGGGGCCTGCGTCTTTCGCAGCGGAGCTTCGGCGGCCATCAAGATTGCCGCGCGGATGACGGGCATGGAGTTCAGCGAGGTTGACGACACGGTCAAGGATGGAATCGGCGAGATCTGCAATATGCTGGCCGGGGCATGGAAGGGCAAGGTGCCGGAACTGGCGGCCAACTGCGGATTGTCGATTCCCGCAGTAATCAGCGGGAGGGATTACAACATTCATGTGCAGGCTCCCGAGTTCCGGCTGCATCACACATTTCTCTTCGACGACGCCAGCTTTGAGGTCACGATCATCTGCGACGGGCTGCAGTAAAACAGGGTCAGGGGTCAGGGGTCAGGGATCAGGGGTAAGTGTCAGGGGTTGAGAGGGGTATAAATATTTGTGACTCTGAACTCATCCCGAAGTTTTCGGGGAAAATGTAATCTCTCCAGTAGAATTTACCGATTCAGAGAGCCTGAACAAGGGAAATAACACCCTCGTTTTCCTGACCCCTGACCCCTGACCCCGGACCCCTGATTCCTGACCCCTGGTCCCTGACCACCGACCGTTCCAATTCTGATGTTCTCCTAATCTCTCCCTCTCCTTTTTGGTCCCCTTTCTGCTCTATCTCTCCGGGTATGGACAGCGGATACTATGCGGCGATGACCGGCCTGGTGGCGCGCACCCAGGCGATGGATATTGCGGCCACCAATCTGGCCAATGCGCAGACGCCCGGCTACCGGGCCGAGCAGGAATATTTCCGCTCGGTTCTACTGGGGCCGGAGGCCGGGGACTCGCAACTGGGGCGCACGGTCAATAATTACGGCCTGCTGGGCGGCGACCGGCTGAATATGGGCCAGGGCGCAATCGACCAGACCGGCAACCCGCTGGATCTGGCTATCGAGGGCGAAGGATTTTTCCAGGTGCAGACTCCCCAGGGCGTGCGTTACACGCGCGATGGCGGCTTTCATCGCACCCCGGCTGGGCAACTGGTGACGGCAGCCGGAGATCCGGTGCTTTCCGCCTCCGGGCAGCCGATTCCCGTGCCTCCGGGGCAGGTGTCGGTGGGCGTGGATGGAGCGCTTTCGGTGGCCGGAGGCGTGGTGGCCACGGTGGGCGTTTTCACATTTCCACGCGGCACGCAACTGACGCCGGAGGGAGCCAACCGTTATCTGGCGCCCGAGGGCGTGAAGCCGGAGATATCGAAGAGCGCGGCGATTCACCAGGGCGCGATGGAAAGCGCCAATCAGAACGTAATCCAGGGAACGCTGAATCTGATCGTGGTGCAGCGCGAGGCGGAGATGATGCAGCGGGCGCTGACCGTCTTCCATACCGAGTTCAACAAGATTGCAAGCGAGGATCTGCCCAGAGTGTGAAAAACAGGGGTCAGAGGTCAGGGGTCAGGGGTCAAGGGTCAGGGGTCAAGGGTCAGAGATCAGGGGTCAGGGAAAAGGAGCCAAGATGATTCGAGCTTTGTATACCGCAGCCAGCGGGATGAGCGCGCAGCAGTTAAATTTGGACACGATCGCCAACAATCTGGCCAACTCCTCGACAACAGGCTTTCGCCAGTTGCGGCTGGAGTTTCAGGACATGGTGTATCAAAACCTGGTGACACCCGGGGCGGCGCAGAGCCAGTCAACGGTCTCGGCGGGCCTGCAGGTGGGGTTGGGAACAAAATCTGCGGCCACCGAAGTGATCATGACGCAGGGTTCGCTGAACCAGACGTCTAATCCTCTCGATGTGGCGATTGAGGGCAGCGGATTTTTTCAGGTGCAGCGGCCGGACGGGACGATTGCTTATACCCGCGCCGGGCAGTTCCAGTTGAACAATCAGGGAACGATTGTGACCACCGACGGCGACCCGATTATTCCCACAATCACGATTCCCGCCAATGCCACGGCGGTAACAATCACTCAGTACGGAGTGGTGAACGCGACCCTGCCGGGACAGCAGAATCCCTCGCAACTGGGCCAGATTCAACTGGCCACCTTTCCCAACCCCGGCGGCTTGGAGAGCATGGGCTCGAACCTGTTGCAGGCCACGCTCAGTTCCGGCGATCCGGTGCTGGGAAATCCCGGAGGAACCGAGGGGCTGGGGACGTTGCAGCAGGGATATTTAGAAAACTCCAATGTGGATGTGGTAACCATGTTTGTGCAGATGGTGCTGGCGCAGAGGGCCTATGAATCGAACTCCAAGGTAATCAAGGCCGCCGATGATATGTACTCTCAGGTCAACAATATGACGCACTAAACAGGGGTCAGGGATCAGGGATCAGGGGTCAGGGAACAGAGGTGAAAGAGGCGCGTGAAAGCCGAAATGAAAAAGACTCTGGGTATCGGGTTGCTGTTGTTGGGGATGGTCCTGGCAGTGCGCGCCCAGTCTCCTGCCGGCACTCGCTCCGGCGCAATACTTTCACTGGGCGGTTTGGCTCAGGCGGAAGGACCGGCGCGCGGGGAGGTTGTCCGCGAAATCGACGATCCGCACACCGGGGATCGCTGGCTGCTGCTGCGCAACGAGCGGGTTCCGGGAGGGCCGGGCAGGCTGATTCCGGCTGCGGCGCATCGTCTTGCACACATCAATTCTTCGCAACCGGCGGCTGGTAATGCCGAGGGAATTGAAGCTATGCCGCTGCCTGTGATTCGCGCCGGGGACCGGCTGATTGTAGAAGAGCATACGGCGGTGGTCGATGCGGTTCTGGAGGCGCGCGCGTTGAGCCCCGCTGTTGTCGGCGCCGGGTTGGATGTGCGGCTGACGATTGGCGGCAGTATGGTACGTGCGGTGGCAACCGGGCCTGGCCGCGCGGCACTCGAAACCGGGGCGGGGGCGCGGCCATGAGACTGAGCTTGTTGAGGGCCGCTGTTGTAGTCGTGTTGTCGGCAATTTTTGCCGCGCCGCCTGCACATGGAGTCAAAAGCAAGAAAAAAGCAGCGCCGGGGATAGCCGGAAAGGCGACTCCGCCGGAGACGGCGCTGAAGAATTACATGGAGCGGGTGCGCGCGCAGCAGGCAGCGGAGGTGCGGACAACGGGCTCGATCTGGAGCCCGGAGGGCAGGCTGGTCAGGCTGGGCACGGACGCCAAGGCAGTTCGTGTGCATGATGTGGTCTCGATTGTAGTAACAGAGAGTCTGGCTGCTTCGACCGACGGGCAGGTGAAGAACTCCCGCGCCGCAAACGCCAGCTCCGGGCTGACAGGACTGTTTGGCAAATTGAAGGCTACGAACAATCTGCAGAATCTGATTGGCATGACTTCGGCTTCGGGACTGGCGGCGCAGGGGCAGAGCACGACCAACTCGAGTCTCGCGACGACCTTCGGCGCCGAGGTGGTGGATGTGCTGCCCAACGGAATGTTGGTGGTGCAAGCCACGCGCCAATTGACCTTTTCGCAGCAGACGCAGTTGATCAAGCTGCGAGGGTTGGTGCGTCCCGAGGACGTGAGCGCACAGAACCAGGTGCAATCGACGGCCATGACCGATCTGGAACTGGAAGTCACCGGCAAGGGAATTGTGAACGATTCCACCTATCGCCAGAACGCGGTGGTGCGCTTCCTGGAGAAGTTGCTGGTGTTTTAAGAGCAGGGACCAGGGGACCAGGGGACCAGGGGAACAGGGCCAGGAAACTAGGGACTAGGGACCAGGGACCAGGGAACAGAAACCGAGAGGGCCACGATGCGCATTGCGGGAACGAAAACGGCAGAAAGAATGTGTGCAGCAGGACTGCTGGCGGTTCTGCTGCTCGTCGCCGCTGTAATCGCAAAGGCAGAGAGTGCCGGGCATCTGGCGCGGATCAAGGACGTGGCAACGATAGAGGGAATTCGGGACAACCAACTGGTGGGATATGGGTTGGTGGTGGGGTTGCGCGGAACAGGAGACAGTTCGCAGACAGTGTTTCCAGCGCAGACGCTGGTTTCGACACTGGAGCGGATGGGCATCACGGTTCCGCAAACGGGATCCAACAGCGCCAGCAATATGCAGGTAAAAAACATGGCTGCGGTTTTTGTAGTGGCCACGCTACCGCCTTTCAGCCGGCCGGGGTACAAGGTGGACATCACAGTTTCGTCGGCCGGGGATGCGCGCTCTCTGGAGGGGGGCATCTTGCTGATGACACCGCTCTACGGTCCGGACGGCCAGATCTATGCGCAGGCTCAGGGAGCTCTGGTGCTGGGCGGGTTCATGGCCTCGGGCGGGGGCAATACCAAGTTGTCGAACCATCCGACGACAGGGCGGATTCCGGGCGGAGCGATGGTGGAGCGTCCAGTTCCATTTGAGTTGAAGCAGATGCAGGTGGTCAGCGTGGTGTTGAACGACGCAGACTTTCACACTGCCGAGCAGATGGCCGCGGCGATTGACAAGACATTCGGCAAGAAACGAGCGCACGCCGTCGATAGCCGGAGGGTGGAGATTGCCGCCGCTGAGGGCGAGGACATCGCCGAGTTGCTGGACAGGGTGGAAAGCGTCGAGGTAGACGTGTATCCGCGGGCGCGCGTGGTGGTGAACGAGCGCACGGGTACGGTGGTGATTGGGGGAACGGTGCGGCTGCAGCCGGTTTCGATCCTGCATGGAGGGTTGAGCGTCAATGTAGTTTCCGTGACCCAGGTTTCGCAGCCCAATCCGGGGGCGGCAGGAACGACGCAGGTAGTGCAGCAGACCAGCGTGCAGGCAACGGACAAGCCGGTGAACCGCATTGATCTGAAAGAGGGCGCCACGGTGGAGGATTTGGTTCAGGAATTGCAACGAACAGGAGCGGGAGCGCGGGATGTGATCTCGATTTTGCAGGCGATGAAAGAGGCCGGCGCGCTGGAGGCCGACCTGGAAGTTTTGTAATCTCTAATATTTTGTTGAGAGGTGTGGTGTGCATTCGATTGCAGCAACTGCTGTGGGTAGTACAGGCCAGGAATTGTCTGCGCCTCAGCCAAGGCTGGTGAAGGCAGCGCATGAGTTTGAGGCGCAGATGATGCAGGAGTTATTGAAGCCGTTGACCTCAGGGAATGGCCTCGATGGGGAGGACAGCGATGTGGCGTCGGGCTCCGGCGGCGCGTTGGGCGCCTTTGCATCGGAGGCATTGGGGAAGGCGTTAAGCGAGCATGGAGGGTTTGGGATTGCCAACAGCATTATGCGTCAACTCACACCTGCAAGTAACACAGCGGTAACCGCACAGTAACCGGAAATCAGCACCGGGATACCGTGATGAAAATTTATGAATGACTAAAGTGATTAGTTGAGATGCCGATGAATTGTGCGAGGAGTGATGAGTTATGGATATTCGCAGCAGTCTTGAAGGATTGAAATCGCTTTTTGGAACGCCGGGGACAACGCCGTCTGCGACAGAGTCGCCGAAGAGCGCGGTTACGGCGGCAGGCAGTTTGATGGGCAGTGACCGGGCGACCTTGAGCAGCGCCGGGAGCGAGGTTTCTCAAACGGCCAGCGCGGCGGGAGTGCGCATGGACAAGGTGGCCGGCATTCAGGCGGCTTTGGCGTCGGGAAGCTATAACGTATCGGCTGGCGCCATTGCATCGAAGGTTGTGGATTCGATGCTGAGCGGGCAGGAGTAGGTTTGCAGGCTGCTATCCTTGCGCCGGAGTTACGAACCGCAGGTCCTTCGACTCAGCTGCGCTTTGCTCAGGATGACGGGATGGGAACGGGAAAGTTGCCTGAGTAGAAA
>Ga0316217_10000594_pt1 | contig 50502 bp, 24 predicted proteins | sample 1anoAmetaG_FD_203633 | JGI IMG/M metagenome (GOLD analysis project Ga0316217, IMG submission 203633) | Freshwater microbial communities from Trout Bog Lake, Wisconsin, USA - 1anoA | ecosystem: Environmental > Aquatic > Freshwater > Lake > Hypolimnion/Profundal zone | place: USA: Wisconsin...
TTGGCCAGCGTCATGCCCATGCCCTGGTTGTAGATGCCACCACCGGTCGTGCTGGCCGTGTTGGTGGCAATGGTGTCGTTGGTCAGGTTCAGGGTGCTGTAATAGGTCATGATGCCACCGCCATAGACGGTGGTATTTCCGGCCAAGGTCGAGTTGATAATCGTCATCGTGCTGTTGGAGACATACACACCGCCGCCCTGGTTGGCGGCGGTATTACCGCTGAGCGTCACGCCGTAGAGCACTTGGCTCGAGTGATCGGCATACAGGCCGCCACCGTATTGCCCGGCATGGTTGCCGGCGATGGTGGTGTTGGTAATGGAACCATTGCTGTAAGACAGGCCCACGCCGCCGCCATAAGAGCCCGCGGTATTGCCGGTGATGCTTGAAGAGCTGACGGTGATTGGACCATTGGCACTATAGACCGCCCCACCGTCCTGGCTGGCACTGTTGCCGGTGAACGTATCACCGGTAAGCGTTACGCTGCCGGAGTTATTGTACAGCCCACCGCCAAAGCGGTTGGTCGACCCGCCGGTGAAGGTGGTACCGGTGGCCGTCACGACGCCATAGAGGTTATACACGCCGCCGCCGCCGTAGTTGGCAAAGTTGCCGGACAGCACGTCGTTGTTGAGCGTCAGCGTGCCGTGGTCGTTGTTGAACGCCCCGCCGTACTGGGCGCTGGCATTGGCATTGGCCACGGTCAGACCATTGACCATCACGGTGCTGCCCTCAATGTTGAACACCCGCGTAGTATTGCCGCCGCTGAGAGTCAGCAGATTGGCGCCCGGACCCAGGATAGTCACATTCTTGGCGACGTCCAGTTCCCCAAGGGTCAGGTTGATGGTACCCGGACCATTGGTGGTCAGGGCCGGATCGAAGGTGATCGTGTCCCCGGAGGCGGCGGCCAAGGCGATGGCTTCACGCAGGCTCGTCAGGCCATCGGTCGGATCGACCACATCGTTCAAGGTAGTCACGATCAAGGGCTGTGCACCGGCCGGCGGGAGCACATGGAGGGTCGCGACGGCGGTGGCCGAGTTGTCCTGGCCGTCGTTGGCCACGAAGGTAATGGTGCGATCGGTCAGGTTGGGCTGGGCGGCGGTGTTGTTGTAGGTCACGGTGCCGAGCACCTGCTGATACTGCGCCGGGGTGGCAGCGCCCGTCAATTGCAGCACGCCGGTGGTCGGGTCGTAGCTGGCGGTGATGGGCGTGCCGGTGGTATCGGCGGCCAGCACTTCCGCGGTGCCGTCGGGCCGGTTGGTCAGCGTGATCGTGGCGCTCTGGAGCAGGGTGCTGTCGGTATCGGTGACGGACACGTTGGCGCTGGTGGCATGGACCGCCCCGCCGCCACCGGTAAAGGTGGTGGTATAGCCCGTACCGGCCTGCGTGGAATCCAGATCCACCGCCGGCGGCACATTGACCGGGTTAAACAGCTTGACCGTCAGGCTCACGGTGCCCGGGTCGCTGGTCGAGACGCCATCGGTAATCTGATAGGTAAACTGGTCGGAGCCTACGTAACCGGCATCGGGCGTGTAGACAAACGCCCCGGTGCTGTTGAGCGTCAGGGTGCCGTGGGTCGGCCCGGTGACCAGTGAGGCCAGCAAGGCGTGGGCACCCGGATCGATGTCATTGCCGACAATGCCCGGTGCGGCGACCGTGAGCGTCTGATCCTGGTTAAGGCTGTAACTGTCGGCGACAGCAGTGGGCACAACATTGGCGACCGTCAAGGTGGTGCTGGCAGAGGTGACGATATGGCCATGGCCATCGTTGACACGCACCGCGACGTTGCGCGTTGCCGGACCATCGGTGATGCCCAGGGCCTGGAGCTGAGCCCAGGTAAGGGTTGGGCTTACGCCGGTGGCATCGTTGAAGTTGCCATCGCCGTTGACATCCCACTGGTAGGTCAAGGGGTCGTGATCCGCATCGGAGGATGCGGTGGCGTTGAGGGTTACACTCTGGCCTTCCAGGATGCTGTAAGGCCCGCCGGCGTTGGCCACCGGTGCCTGGTTTAGGCCCCCGCCGTCTTCAAAAGCGCCGACGTCCACGGTGGCAATGCCGTTGGCATCGCCATCCTGAATACGGGGCTGGCCACGTTGATCGCTGGCCAGGGTCTGGCCGTTGGCATCGAGCGCCAGGGCATTGCTGCCGGCATCAATGGCCGGGCTGCCGCCCAGGAGGCCCATGGTATAGGTTGGGCCGCCGTTGTCCTGCAAGGCGCCCAGTTGCGGATTGGTGACGCCGACGATGTTGCCGTTGACGCCGTTGACCAGGCCGCCGCCGACACCGATGAGGTTATAGCCGCCGGTCAGGCCGTAGTCGCCATAGACATCGTTGTTGACGGCGCCCAGATGGTTGCCCGAGAGAATCGTGTTGTTGGTCAGCACCGTGCCGACGCCCTGGGTATAGATGCCGCCGCCCTGGGTGCTGGCGGTATTGGCGCTGATGGTGTCGTTGGTCAGATTCAGGGTGCTGTAGGAATTCAGGATGCCGCCGCCGTAGGCGGCCGTGTTACCAGTCAGGGTATCATTGATGAGCGTCAGGGTGGTGCTGGTGTTGTAGACGCCGCCGCCCTGGAGATTGGCGGCATTGCCCGCCAGGGTGGTATTGGTCACCACCACGGTGCTGTGGTCGTTATACAGGCCGCCGCCGTAATTACCGGCGGTGTTGCCGCTGAGGGTGGAATTGTTGACGCTGCCGGTGCTGTACAAGGCATAGACGCCGCCGCCATAGGAGGTGGCGCTGTTGGTGCTGAGGGTCGAACTGGCGATGGCGAAAGTGCCGTAGCCGCTGTAGAGGGCTCCCCCGCCCTGGCCGGCGCTGTTGCCGGTCATGGTCGCCTGGGTCAGGTTCACGCTGCCGCCGTTGTTGTAAATGGCCCCGCCAAAGAGGCTGGTGCTATCGCCGCTGAAGGTGGAGTTGGAGACCGCCAGGGCGCCCGCGAGGTTGTACACCGCGCCGCCGCCGTAGTGGGCCGTATCGCCGGAGAGCACATCGTTGCTGAGGGTCAGCGTGCCGCCGTTATTGTAGAAGGCCCCGCCGTAATCATTCAGGGCGCTGCCGTTGGCGATGGTCAGACCGGTGACGGCCACGGTGCTGCCGGTGATGGCAAAGACGCGGTTGGCATTCTGCCCGCTGATGGTAATCACCCCGGCGCCGGGACCCTGGATGGTCAGGCTCTTGGCAATGTCCAATTCGCCCAGCGTCAGGTTGAGGGTGCCGGTGAGGGCCGGGACAAAGGTGATCGTATCGCCGGACGGATTGGCGGCGGCGATGGCTTCACGCAGGCTCGTCAAGCCGTCGGTGGGATTGACCACATCGTTCAAGGTGGTCACCACCAGTTGCGGACCGGGGGTCGGCAGCAGGTGGACCACGGCCACGGCGGCCGGGCTGTTATTCTGGCCGTCGTTGACGACAAACGAAATACTGCGGTCGACCAGGCTGGGATTGGCGGCGGTGTCGCTGTAGGTCACGGTATCGAGAACCTGCTGGTAATGGGCCAGGGTATCGGTGCCGTTTAATTGCAGGATGCCGGTGGCCGGATCATAGCTGGCGGTGATGCTGGTACCGGTGGTGGTGGCGGCGAGGGATTCGGCCGTGCCATCGGGCCGGCTGGCCAGGGTGATCGTAGCGCTTTGCAGGGTGCTGCCGGCAGCGGTCACCTGCACATTGGGGCTGGTAGCGACCACCGGGGCGCCGCCGCCGGTGAACGTGGCGCTGGAGCCCGTGCCCGCCTGGGTGGTATCCAGATCCAAGGTTGGCGGGGTATTGATCGGCGTGGTCGCCTGGACCGTAAGAGTCACCAGGGCGACGGCGCCGGAGGCGACACCATCCGAGGGCTGGTAACTGAACTGGTCAATGCCCACAAAGTTTGTATTGGGGGTGTAGGTAAACGAGCCATTGAGCTGGAGGGTCAAAGTGCCATTCGTGGGACCGGTGACCAGCAGGGCACTCAGGGCATGGGAGCCCGGATCGGTATCGTTGGCCAGAACGCCCGGCGCTGCGACATGCAGGGCCTGGTTTTCATTGGCGTTATAGGCATCGGCAACGGCCGTCGGAGGGACGTTGGTCACCGTGAGGCTGCTGGTAGCGGTTACCGTATGGCCATGGCCATCGTTGACGCGCACGGCAACGGTGCGTGACGCAGGCCCATCGGTAATGCCCAGGGCCTGGAGTTGGGCCCAGGTCAGGGTGGGGCTGACACCCGTGGCATCGCCAAAGGTACCATCGCCATTGATATCCCAACTGTACGTAAGCGTATCGTGATCCGGATCGGTGGAAGCCGCGGCACTGACGTGCAGACTCTGGCCTTCGGCGATGGTATAAGGCCCACCGGCATTGGCCACCGGCGGCTGATTGGCGCCGCCACCGCCGCCGCCGTATTCATAGGCGCCGATATCCACGATGGCGATGCCGATGTTGTCGCCATCCTGCACGCGGGCCTGGCCGCGCTGATCGGAGGTCAGGGGCAGGCTATTGGCATCCAGGGCCAGGGCATTGGATCCGGCATCGATGGCCGGGCTGCCGGCCAGAATGGCCATAGTCTGGGTCGGGCCGCCATTGTTCGCCAGCGCGCCCAGGAGCGGATTGCCGCTGGTCAGGTTGTGGCTGCCCGATAAGCCGAAGTCGCCGGCGATATTGCCGACACTGTTGGCCGCGACGATCGTGTTGTTGGCCAGGGTGGTGCCCAGACCCTGGTTGTAGATGCCGCCGCCGGCCGTGCTGGCGGTGTTGCTGGCGATGGTGTCGTTGGTCAGGTTAAGCGTGCTGTAGTAGGTCAGGATGCCGCCGCCGTAGACGGCAGAGTTGCCGGCAACCGTGGAGTTAATGGCGGTCAGGGTGCTGTTGGAGGTATAGAGGCCGCCGCCCTGGTTACTGGCGGTATTGCCGCTGAGGGTTACGCCGTAGAGTACCTGGGTGGAATGGTCGGCATAGAAGCCGCCGCCGAACTGGCCGGCGGTGTTGCCACTGAGGGTGGTGTTGGTGATGCCGCCATTGCTGTACGAAGCGCCCACGCCGCCGCCGTAAGAGACGGCGGTATTGCCGCTGATCGTCGAACCGGTGATCGTCAACGGGCCGCTGGAACTGTAGACGGCCCCGCCATTCTGGCCGGCGCTGTTGCCGGTGAAGGTGTCGTTGCTCAGGCTCACGCTGCCGCCGTTGTTGTAGATGCCCCCGCCGAAGATGCTGGTCGAATCGCCGCTGAACGTGGTGCCGCTGGCGCTCAGCACGCCGCCCAGGTTGTAAACGCCGCCGCCGCCGTAATGGGCCGCATCGCCGCTGAGAGTGTCGTTGCTGAGCGTCAAGGTGCCGCCGTTGTTGTAGAAACCGCCGCCGTAATTGTTTGTCGAGTTGCCGTTGGCGATGGTCAGGCCCGTCACCGCTACGGTACTGCTGTCAACCTGGAAGACCCGGTCGGTATTGTTGCCGCTGACGGTGAGCAGACTGGCACCCGGTCCCTGGATCGTCACGTTCTTGGCAATATCCAGCTCGCCCAGACTCAGATTAATGGTCGCCGGTCCGCCGGCCGTCAACGCCGGGTCAAACGTGATCGTATCGCCGGACGGCGCCGCCATGGCGATGGCTTCACGCAAGGAGATCAGACCGTCGCTGGTATTCACTTCATCCTGGAGGGTCTGCACCGGCAGAATGACGGTCAGCGTGCCATTGACGAAGGTAATGGCGTAATCGGCGGCGGTGGCGCCCGAGACGTAAATCGGATACGGATTGCCGGCCATGTGGCTCGACGCGGTGGCGGTGGTGGCCAGGACTACCGGGTTGGTCAGGACGGTCGGATCCTCACCCAGGACAAAGCCGCTGTAGCTGGCGGTGAGAGTCGGCACCGGCGCATCGACGATCTTGATCTTGTTGTCGGCGGTGATGGTCAGCGGCGCCTTGACGACCCACAGCAGGCCATCGACGTAGCTGATGTTGTAATCGGTATTGACGGCCCCGAAAATATGGATGGGGAAGGGCGTGATCGAGACGTGGTCGGTGGCGGTGGCGGTGGTGGTAAGCGTGGGGGCCACGGTCATGTCGGCCGGGGTATCCGGACCTTGGAGGCCGATGTACGTGGTGGTAAGCGACGGCACAGCGCCATAGGGCTTGTACTTGTTGTCAGCCTGGAGGGTCAGATCCGCCGGGGTGATCACGCCGGTGGAATCGGTGACGAAAGTCACGGCGTAGTTGTTGCCGCCGTTGCCATCGAGCACCAGGCCGGCAGGCGTGAGAACTTTGCCGGACCCGACGTGCTTGGTATCGAAGGTTTCGCTAAAGGCGGCCGTATCGCCGCTGACGACGGTGCCCGAGGTGATGGTGGGGATGACCGTCGAGGTGTTCCAGCCGTTGTATACGCGATTGTCGGTATTGGCCGTCACGGTGAGCGCCCGGGCGGTGATGTCGGCATGGGTGGTGGCGACGGCGTTGACGGTGTAGTTGCCGGCATCGGCACCGGTGATGGTAATGCCGGTGTCGGTGACCAGCTTGCCAGTGCCGACATTCCGGTCGGCAAAGGTGGCCGTGCCGTCGACCAGCGTGACTGCGTCGGAGCCCTGCACGCCGGCGAGCGTTGGATGATCGGTCGCCGCCGTGGTGCCATCATAAATCTTGTTGTCGGCTGTGATCGTCACCGTCAAAACAATCCCCGTAATGGCGGCGTGGGTGGTGGCGGTGCTGTTGACGGTGTAGTTGCCGGCGTCGGCGCCGCTGACGTGGATGCCGCTATCGGTCACCAGCTTGCCGGTGCCGATATTCTTGGTGTCAAACGTCGCGGTGCCATCGACCAGCGTGACATCGTCGCTGCCCAGCACGCCCGTGAGCGTTGGGGTATCGGTCGCCGCCGTGGTGCCATCATAGGCCTTGTCGGACGCCGTGATGGTCACGGTCAGGCTCGCCGGCGTAATGGCGGCATGGGTGGTGGCGGTGGCGTTGACGCTGTAGTTGCCGGCATCGGCGCCGGTGACGCTGATGCCGCTATCGGTCACCAACTTGCTGCCGCCGACATTCTTATCAGAGAACGTTGCGGTGCCATCGACCAGGGTGACCGCGTCGCTACCGAGCACGCCCGTGAGCGTCGGGGTATACGTCGCCGCGGTGGTGGTGTCGTAAACCTTGTCGGACGCCGTGATCGTGACCGTCAGGGTGGCCGGCGTAATGGCGGCGTGGGTGGTGGCGGTGCTGTTGAACGTGTAGTTGCCGGCATCGGCGCCGGTGATGGAAATGCCGCTATCGGTCACCAGCTTGCCGCTGCCGACCGTTTTGTTGGCAAAGGTGGCCGTGCCATCGACCAACGTGACCGCATCGCTGCCCAGAACGCCCGTGAGCGTTGGGGTATCGGTGGCCGCCGTGGTGGTATCATAAACCTTGTCGGAAGCGGTAATCGTCACGGTCAACCCCGCCGCCGTAATGGCGGCATGGGTCGTGGCAGTGCTGTTGACGGTGTAGTTGCCGCCATCGGTGCCGGTAACGCTGATGCCGCTGTCGGTGACCAGCTTGCCGGTGCCGATATTCTTGGTGTTAAACGTCGCGGTGCCATCGACCAGCGTGACCGCATCACTGCCTAGGACGCCCGTAAGCGTTGGGGTATCGGTGGCGGCGGGGGTGGCATCGTAGACTTTGTCGGAGGCGGTGATGGTCACGAGCAAGCTTGCCGGCGTAATGGCGGCGTGGGTGGTGGCGGTGCTGTTGAACGTGTAGTTGCCGGCATCGGCGCCGGTGACGCTGATGCCGCTATCGGTCACCAACTTGCTGCCGCCGACATTCTTGTTGGCAAAGGTCGCGGTGCCATCGATCAAGGTGACCGCATCGGAGCCCAGCACGCCCGAAAGTGTCGGGGTATCGGTCGCAGCGCTAGTGGTGTCATAAACTTTGTCGGAGGCGGTGATCGTCACATTCAGGCTTGCCGGCGTAATGGCAGCGTGGGTGGTGGCGGTGCTGTTGAAGGTGTAGTTGCCGGCATCGGCGCCGGTGATGGTAATGCCACTATCGGTAACCAGTTTGCCGGTGCCGACCGTCTGGCTGGCAAAGGTCGCGGTGCCGTCAACCAGCGTGACATCGTCGGTGCCCAGAACGCCCGTGAGCGTTGGGGTATCGGTGGCGGCGGTGGTGGTGTCATACACTTTGTCGGAGGCGGTGATGGTTACATTCAGGCTTGCCGGCGTAATGGCGGCGTGGGTGGTGGCGGTGGCATTGACACTGTAGTTTCCGGCATCGGCGCCGATAACGCTGATGCCGCTGTCGGTCACCAGCTTGCCGGTGCCGATAGTCTTGGTGTCAAACGTTGCGGTGCCATCGACCAGCGTGACCGCATCACTGCCCTGGACGCCCGTAAGCGTTGGGGTATCGGTGGCGGCGGGGGTGGCATCGTAGACTTTGTCGGAGGCGGTGATGGTTACATTCAAGCTTGCCGGCGTAATGGCGGCGTGGGTGGTGGCGGTGGCATTGACGCTGTAGTTGCCGGCATCGGCGCCGGTGACGCTGATGCCGCTGTCGGTCACCAGCTTGCCGCCGCCGACATTCTTATCGGAGAATGTCGCGGTGCCATCGATCAAGGTGACCGCATCGGAGCCCAGCACGCCCGTAAGCGTCGGGGTATCGGTGGCGGCGACGGTAGTGTCGTAAACTTTGTCAGAGGCCGTGATCGTCACGGTCAAAGCCTTCGGGGTGATCGCAAAATCGGCGCCCACGTAGGTGATCGCATAGTTACTGCCGGCGCTGACTGTGCCTTGGCCGATCGCGTAGGTGCCCACGATCTGGCCAACCGCCCGGGTCAGGTTGCCGGTGAGCGTATCGGTACCGACCAGGGTACCGGTGAGGGTATAGGTCAGGGCGGGATCGGTCTGGCCATAGACCTTGGTCTGGCCGGCGTCGGCGGTAATCGTTAGAGCCGCGGGCGTAACCGTCAACGCACCATCCACATAGGTAATGGAGTAGTTGGTACTGGCCGCAGCGCCGGAAACCGTGATGACATAGGGGCTGCCGCTGACGGGACTGGTGTCCGTGGCTAGGGTGCTCAGCACGGGATCGGTCAGGAGGACATCGGTGCCAACCAGGCCTGAAACGGTAGCCGTCAGGGTCGGTACGGCCGCACCGTACACCTTGGTCTGGGTATCGGCGGTAATCGTCAACGACTGCGGGGTAATCGCAAAATCAGCGGCCACATAGGTGATGGCATAGTTATTGCTGGCACTCACCGTGCCCTGGCCGATCGCGTAGGTGCCCACATCCTGGCCCGCCGCACGGGTCAGGCTGCCGCTGAGCGTATCGGTGCCAACGAGCGTACCAGTGAGCGTATAGGTCAGGGCCGGATCCGTCTGGCCGTAGACTTTGGTCTGGCCGGCGTCCGCCGTAACCGTCAAGGACTTCTGGGTGATCGAGAAATCAGCGCCCACATAGGTGATGGCATAGTTACCGCCCGCACTGACCGTGCCCTGGCCGATCGCATACGTACCCACGTCCTGGCCGGCCGCACGGATCAGGTTACCGGTGAGCGTATCGGTCCCGACCAGCGTGCCGGTCAGGGTATAGGTCAGGGCCGGGTCCGTCTGGCCATAAATCTTGGATTGCCCGGCATCCGCGGTAACCGTCAGGTCGACCGCCGTAACCGTCAGGGTGCCGGTAACATAATCAATCGTATAGTCCGTCCCGGCATCGGCACCGGAGGCGGTAATGGTGTAATGGCCGACGCCACTGCCGGCATTGGCCAGGGTGGTCAGGGTCGGGCCAACCGAGAGCGAATCGCCGGTAACCAGTCCGCCAATGGTCGAGGTCAGGGTCGGCAGCGCCGCTCCATAAACCTTGCTCTTGCTGTCGGCCGTAATGGTCAGGGTGGCCGGGGTGATCGTCAGGTTGGCCGGCACATATGTGATGGCATAATTGCTGCCCGCCGTCACGCTGCCCTGGCCAATGCTGTAGCTCCCCACGTGCGGACCGCCGGCGCGGCTCAAGGTGCCGCTGAGCGTGTCGCCGTTAACCAAAGCGCCGCCGGTAATCTGATACGTCAACACCGGATCGGCGGCGCCGTAAACTTTGGTCTTGGCATCCGCGGTCACCGTCAGCCCGGCCGGCGTAACCGTCAGGGTGCCGGCCACATCGCTGACCGTGTAATTGGCGCCCGCCGAGCCGCCGGAAATCGTAATGGCATAGTGGCCCACGCCGGTGGTGGTGTCGACAGCCGTGCCCAGGGTCGGAGCGGTCGTGACCGTGTCGCCATTGATCAAGCCCGTGGGCGTGTAGGTCAGCGTCGGGGCGCCAACGCCGTATACCGCCGACTGGGCGTCGGCCGTGAGCGTCAGGGACTTGGGCGTAACCGTCAGCGTGTTGCCGACATCGGTAATGGTGTAATTGGCGCCCGCATCACCGCCGGAAATTGTAATGGCATAGCCGCCCACGCCGGTGGTCCCATCCACCGCCGTGCCAAGCGTCGGAGCGGTCGTGACCGTGTCGCCGTTGATCAGGCCCGTGGGCGTATAGGTCAGTGCCGGGGCGCCCGCGCCATACACCGCCGACTGGGCATCGGCCGTTAGCGTCAAGGCCTTGGGCGTGACCGTCAACGATCCGGTATTTCCGGTGACGGTATCAAATTGCACGTTGTACGCAGCGCTGTACGCGTAGGCCACGGCGTGCGGCGAACCGGCCACTGGCAGATTGTGCGTATCGAGCGTCGCGCCGGTGAAGGCCCCTGAACTGATCGCCGGAGTGGCGCTGGCATTATTGTCGGCGATGGAAACCGCCACCTGGCCACCCGCCGGCAGCACGTACGTTAGGCCGCCATTGGTGGCACTGATCGTACCGCTGGGCGTGATGTTCGCGGTACCGTAGGTGATGGACGTGGTGGTCGTGAGCGTAAAGGCCAGGGTGCCCTGCACGTAGATGTTAGCGCCCGGCGCGGCGAGACTCTCCGCCCGCCCGATCGCGCCGGCATTCGTGCTCTCGCTGGCCGCCGTGACAAACGCGCTGCCGGCCTTGATTTGCACCAGGCCCAGGCCGGCTTGATCGACCACATCGGTGATCTTGTTTTCGGCCGCATACATGTCGACCACGCTGGAGCGACTCAATGCGTCGAAACTGGCACCGGCGGCGTTGATCGCCTGGCCCGCCAAGGCGCCATTGGCCAGGGTGATGTAATCGCCGGATTGCCCGCTCAAGGTGGTGGTACTGATCGTATTGCCCACGAGGGCGGTGTTGGCGCCGTCGATGGAGATGCCCGTCGTGCCACCGGCTATGTGGTTGCCGCTGCCTATGTTCACAGCGCTGCTTCCGCCACTCCCATCGCCATGGATCAGAATGCCGGTCGTGGCGTCGTTGATGGTCACGCCGCTGACACTGACGGTGGTCGTGCCCAAAGCGCTGCCAAAGCTCGGATCCACGTTGTCCAGATTGATGCCAACGGTCGCATTGTCGATCGCGCCACCAGAAATCGCCAAGGCGCTGGTGGTGGGGGCATTCCAAATGGAGATGCCGGCGGCCAACTGGCCGCCAGTGACGCCCACCGTGTTGCCGGTAATGCTGGCGCCCATGTTCCCGTCAAAGCTGGTCAGGTAAATACCGAAGACGGGGGCATCATTGGCCACATCCGCGGCACCATTGACGATGTTGTTCGTAATATTAAGAGTCGAAGTCCCCGCCGAGTTCGGATGGAGCAAATTGGCCCAGATCGCGCCATAGCCATCCTGGCTGACCGTGATATTGTTCGATGAGACGTTGACGGTCTGGGTCGCCGTCGTGCCGCCGCTGGCGGTAAAGTCGTAGATCCAGACGCCGGCTTCCGCGTAGTCCGGCGCGGTAATGGTATTGCCGGTTACGTCGCCATAGGCGTTGTAGGCCAGGACAACACCGTAATCGAGGAAGTTCTGGAGGACATTGCCGGTTACGACATTACCGGAGGTAATCGCCGAACCATCCGTCGGGTTCAGGACGGCAATGCCGTTGTGATCGACGTTCTGGACAATGTTGTCCTGCACCGTCAGATTATTCACCGCCTGATAGCCCGAACCGTTGTACGTGTCGATGCCATTGCGCGCATCGATCGCCGGCCCGACGCCGTTGATCTGGTCGGCACCCGTGGTGGTCAGAGCGGCATTGTTGCCATCGAGCACCAGGCCGTCGATGGTGACGTTGTCGGCGGTCACCCGAATCAGCCGTCCGCTGCCCGGATTGACGCTGGAAGGCGTGACGATCGTTTCAACGGCCGGATCGGCCTTGCCGGCCACAAACGCCGCCGCACGTGCATTGGCATCATTGCCGGCCTGGGCGCCCTGCAGGGTCAGGGCCTTGTTGATTACGACGTTTTCGGCATACGTGCCGGCCTGCACATTAACCGTGTCGCCCGCCGCGGCGGCATCGATGCCGCGCTGAATGGCGCCGGCGCTGGCCGTTTCGCTGGCCTGGGTTACAAATACATTCCCGGCCGCGATGCGCACCACACCCACACCCGCCTGGTCGAGGCCATCGGTAATACCGTCCTCGATGGCGTAATTGGAAGTAAGCGTGGTGCCGTCCTGCTGGAAGATCGTGCCCACCGCCGATAGCGGCGCGGCGGCGGCGTAGTCCAGGAACCGCCCCGGGCCCTGAATGTTAATCGTGTTGGGCGTGGAATTATCGAGCACCAGAGTCCCGCCGCTGTCGACTTCGATGGCCGCGCGGTTGCCGCCGCTGGTCTCGGTCACAGTGCTGCCCTGCAAAGTGAGGGTGCCACCGGTAACCAGTACCGTCGGACTATCCGTGGCCGTGACGAGTGTAACGCCATTGCATACGAGCACGTCGCCGCCATTAACAACCAGCGCCGGGGAATGGCCGTGCACGGTGACCGTGCCGCCCTGGCCATTGATAACCAGCGTCACATTGTGCGGCACGTCGACCGTCATGCCGTTGTAGCTGCCATTGCCCAGATCCAAGTTGATCGTCACCGGATTGGCCGGCGGCGCCACGCTGGCGAGTTGCGTCACAATCGCGCTTAAGGTGACCTGGTCCGTAGCCGTGACGACCACCGGCGGCTGGTCGGTAGTGTCCGACGAAGCCTGCACGAAGTCGTTGAGCACGGCCGGAGACGCGACCGGATCAAAGGTCAGCGTCCCGCTGCCACCGCTGGAAATGTTCACCTTGCCGACCCACGGATCATAGCTGACCGCACCGGAAATCTGCGTCGCCACGGCCGCAGCGTCAATAGTGCCCCACCAGTTGTTCGTCGCATCCAGCGTGCCGGGATAACTCCCATCGACCTCCAGCGCCGGAGCCCCGCTGACGCCGGTAATACTGTTATTGTTGACGGTGATGGCGCTGTTGGCCCCGAGGCCGTAGCCGTCATCCAAAACTCCGATGCCGCGATAGACGCCATGGATATTGTTATGGGAGACACTGATATTCGCGTCGGCACCGCCCAGGCGAATGCCCGTCGCCTGCCCCTCGGTTGTGATATCGTTACCACTGAATACGCCGCCGCTGATGCCCACCGCATAAACCGCCGAGGCGGCCACGGGATTATCCAGGGTGTTATTGGTGAACCGCAGATTCTGGTGTACGCCGGCCGCCGTCGCGCCAAAGAGCACCGGGTTGTTGTCGGTCTGGCCGGTGATTACATTGCTATCGATCGTTAAGTTATTGGTGTATTCCGCATAAATACCGGTACCGCCGGCGGGTCCCGGCAGGTTGTTGGCGGTGATCAGGTTGTCCTGGATGGTCGAACTGTCGCTGCTGTTGGCATAGATACCGATCGTATTGTTGGTGATGATATTATCCTGGATATCCACGCCGCTGGTGCTGCTGCTCATGGCGATGCCGGCGTTCCGACCGTTAAGCCCTCCCTGAATGGTAAAGCCGTTAACGGTAACGTTGCTGGCGTCGATGGCGAGCGGCGCGTCGATCTGCTGGCCATCAATAATCGTCTCGGCGCTGCGCGCGGCGGTGTTGGGGTTGCTATCGGCGTTGGCACCCCGCAACGTGATGGCCTTGCTGATATCAACATGCTCATCATACGTGCCGGCCTGCACATTCACCGTGTCGCCGGTCGTGGCGGCATCAATGCCGCGCTGGATGCTCGGAGCGGTGGCGCCCAATGCGGACGCATAGGGAGAAAGGCTATGGGCAACGTAAACATTGTCCGTCGTGGTGCGAACCAGACCCAGGCCACTGAAGTCCACCCCGTCGACGATCTTGTCGGCGAAGGCGAACTGCTCGGCCAACGTACCGCTGCCAGCCGAAGTGCCGCCGGTTACGGTGTCATTGGCACCGCCGGTGCCGGCAACGTAGCTGGCGTCGAAGTACTCGCCGGTGGCGTCAAGATTGACGGTCGAGCCGGTGTCGCCGAGGTAGTAACTGAGCACAATATAGTTATCCAACGTAGTCGCGTAGTAGTTGCCGCCAAGGGTAACGTGGGCTGTGGCCGGCGTGTCTTGGACCGACAGACCAACGCTGTAGCCGCCACCGCTGCCGGAAAGCTGGTTGTTTGTGACGGTCAAGGATTCCCCAGATGCCGCCGAAATAGCGATGCCGTACCACGCCTGGGTAACCGTGTTGGAGTCAATGGTTGCCGGCCCGGAGACGGTGATTCCCGTGGAGAAATTGCCATCTGTATACGCACCAGAGCCGGTGATGATGTTGCCCGTAACCGTGGCACTGGCCCCCGGGATCCAGAACGGGCTGCCAGCCTCATTGGCCACCATGATGCCACTGGAGAACTTGCCGGTGAGCGCATTACCGGTAATGGTTGCGGGGCCATCGGTGAAGATGGCACTATCGCCGTAGTTGTTCCCGACGATCGTGTTATCGGTAATCGTGGGCGCCGGCAAACTGGCGGGCGTGGTGTCCCCCACCTGGACAACGATCGCATTCGAGCCCAATGACGCATTGGTGCTGCCAAGGTTTATGGAGTTATGCGAAATAGTCAGCGTCCCGGCGTTCGCGGCCAGAATACCCACATCCGCAGCCCATGCGGTCCCCGTGTAGGAGAGGTTGGTGATGCTATTGCCATCGGCGGTATGCGTGCCACCGATGGTGCCGCTGGCCCCCTCGAGGACCTCGATACCATTCTGCGCGATGCTTGATGAATCACCCGCGCCCGCGACGCTGTTGCCATGGACGTTCACGGTCAAGTTCTGTCCGGAGAAGACCATGCCGTTCTTCTGGAAAGCGTCAACGGTGGATCCCTGGACCTCCAAGTTGCGGGTAGTGCCGTTATCCGCCGCCGCGTAGATGCCATAGCCATTCTGGCCACCGGTGATGTTCTTCACCTCCACCGTATCAATCTTGCCGCCGGCCTGGTAGAAGGCAATACCTTCGAACAAGTCGTTGCCATTGCCATTCAGGTTTCCATCCACCGTCAGGTTCTGGATGGTCACGCTGGCGGTGTTGTTGACATAGACAATCGCCTTGTTGGACCCAGTGGTGGTAAAGCTGTTGGTTAACGTGGCGGGTGCTTGGATGATGGTCTGTCCCGCGCCGGCACCAACCAAGGTGAGGGATTTGGCTATAGTCAACTGTTCGCCGTACGTGCCGGCCTGCACATTGACCGTGTCGCCCGCGGTCGCCGCATCCACACCACGCTGGATGCCGGCGCTGGCCTGGGTGACATAAACATTGTTCGCCGTAAGGCGCACCAGGCCCAACCCGGATTGATCCAAGGCGTCGGTAATTTTGTCTTCGACGGCGTAGAAGGTGGGCAGATTGGCTGCGTCCACCGTTAAGGTCCCGACGGTGGCGCCGCCGAATTTATCGGTGGTGGCGTCAATACCGGCGGACGCCTGGTTGTTGATGTACTCCACGCCTGTAAAGGTGTCATTAGTCAGCGACGAAACAGTGCCGGACGCCCCGACCTTCAAGTCCAGAGCGTTACCGGAGAACGTGTTGCTGTCGATGGCGGCACTACCACCTTCGATATCGATACCGGTGGTGCCGCCGGTGATCGCTCCGCCCGTCACGGTGACGGTGGGCAGCATGCCGCCCGTGGATTCAATGTACATGCCGGTTTCGGCGTTGGTGATGGTGTTGCCCTTGAAGGTGGCGGTGATGGCGGCGTCGCCGTAGCCCAGCAAGGAAGTGCTGACGTATGCACCAACCGAGCCAGACACGACACTGCTGTTGGTCACGGTGTTGTTGGTGAAATCGACCGTACCGCCGGCGCTGCCGAACGCGGCCAAACCGGTGGCGACATCGGTCATGTTATTGTGATCGATGGTTATGGTGGCATAAGGGCTGAACGCCCAGACGCCGTAGGAGCTGTCGGTCACCACATTGCCCTGAATCATGTCCGCGGCCTGGGCGTTATCGGTGTGAACACCCGAGCCCGAGTTGGTGATGGTATTACCAAGGAACTGCGTGCCGGCGGACCAGTTGGCGGAGATGGCGTCGGTGGAGTTGCTGACGGTGTTGTTCTGGATGATGCCCGAACCGCCAAAATTGTAGATGGCAACAGAACTGGGATCGGCCTGCACGTTGGTGACGGTGTTGTTGGAGAAGTTGAAGGTTCCACCCGTGGAGGCGTAAATGCCGCGCAGGTAAACATTCTGCACCGTCACATCGTGAACCACCAGATTGTCAAACACGGGGCCCAGTGTGTGATCGGTGATGATGCCGTTGCGCGCGTCGATACTGACGCCACCCGCGGTAACGCCACCGGTCAGACTTGGATTGGCACCGTCCACCGTCAGGTTGTCGATCGTCACATCGCTATGCTGCACCAGCATGACGTTGCTGGATCCCGGCGTCAGCGATCCGCCACCGGTGTCCGCGCCGACGAACGCCGGCATGATGACCGTCTGGCCCTGGCCAGCCCCGGCGATCTCCACCGCCTTGTTGACCGTCACGTTTTCGATATACGTGCCGGCCTGCACATGCACCGTGTCGCCGGCGCCGGCGGCATTGACGCCGTCCTGGATCGTCGCGAACGCATCGGTGCCGAAGGTGTGGCCGCTGACGGTTGCGCCCGGCGTCATGCCGGCCCAGGTCGCATCGACATACACCGCCGAGAGCAGCGTGCGCTGCTCCATGGCTTCCATCACGCAGCGCGCATAGGCGGCGCGCGGGGAACCGGGCCGGGAGGACCGGCGGGGCAGAATGAAACCCAGGATGGCCATGAGTGATTGCCGAGCGTTCATAAAATTCTCCTTCTGCTCTCGATCCCCGATACCCACGAACACTTCGCGCCGCCCCGGTCCCGGCCCCAGCCGGCCCTGCCCACCCGGAAAACGACGGCGCCCGGCCGGGTCTTCCCCGACCGTCTAATCGAACGGATTAACACATATCAAACCATATCGCCGCGCAAGAAACTCAGACCAACACGTCCAGTAACGCACAAATTGAGATATGACACAACATTTGGATGTGCGGTGCCGCCACGTTCGAACAACCGCCTCACGCGCGGGAATCCATTCCTTCTCACCGCCCGTCGTATCACCATTTGTCTTTAAAATACGTAACGGCAAGGGCTAATGCAATGGCCGGGCGGAGCTAAAAAAATATTTCTTCACGTTCTCAAATCCGGGTTTTGAACCCTCCGCCCCCCTCCTCATCCCCCCCCCCGGCCGCCACGCCTGCGCAGACTACCATCCGCACGCCATCTGGTGCGAAGCTGGGGCATATGGAAACATTGGCAACCTTGGGCAGACTTGGCGCTTTACGCGAATGCGGCTTCATGGGCACTATGGATAAGACGATCCATGTTTTTGCGGCGCTCCGCCCTATGCGCTGCTCCCTTGGATTCGCCGTATCCTGGCCCCGGAACCAGTCTTTACCCGGCCGGGGATTATTATCCTAATTCGGCAGCGCGCCCGGACGGGCTTGTGCTATGATGGCCATGCGTTCCCGCGGCTAACCTCCCTTTGCCCTCAGGGCAGCACGAAAGGATTTGCGCATGGCCCCCAGTATTAACAAGCCTGCTGATGCCGGGGAACCGGCCGGCACGAGTCACGAACCGGTCTTCAATGCCGCCGCCTATCTCGAACGCACCCTGCCCCGCAAGCCCGGCGATTTTCTCAAGGTCTTCCCCATGCACAACCGCAGTTCCTTCCGGGTCAACTGGTACGCCAACCGCCCCCCCGAAAAAGCCACGATGCCGGGCCTCAATATCGCCTATGTCCGCGAAAGCAAATTTCTCTTCTGCCGGCTTAATGTCCAAGGCACCCCGGAAATCACCTACCCTGACAAACAGTAAGCCGGGGCACCCCACGACCCGATTTCCCCGGGTGCCGGGAATTCCGCGCCATCCCGCGTAACCCGATTACAGTGCCTGCCAACAGGCGCAGGGCTGCGGTTGCAGGGGGGGGGGGAATAAAGCAGTCGCAAATTAACACAATTGAACACAAATCCAGAAGATTTAATCATTACCTTCCAGGGGAAGAACGGCAGCGCCTGACATCAGTCCCCATTGGTGTTTATTGGTGGCTCATTTACGTCGGGCGTCGGTTTGGCGTCGTTTTGGCAGGAATTGTCAACCGCTTCAAGCCTTGATCCTGCCGACCTTCCGCACCGCCCGATCAGCCGCTGCCAGGCTGAATTTCGCGGGGTCAAAACGCCCCAGCCACTCGCGTGCCTGGGCGTGGCCGCGGCGCCGGGGATTCCCCAACGCCGCAATCATATGCGTATACACCTGTGGGCCGCCGGAATCCTCCGGCGGGCAGGCTCCCTGCCCGGCCAGGCAGCGTGCCGGACCCTCGGCCAGGGCCGGCAGCAGTTTCTCGACCACGATTTCATGCACCCAATCGTCACCAAAATCATAGACATACGTAAACTTGGACCGCGCCCGGGTTACCAGTTCGGCCAGCGTCACGGCGGTTTCATCCGCCGCATCCTCCAGGTTGAACTCCGGCAGGCTGTAGGCGTGCTGCCCACGGATCGCCGCGAGATCCAGCCGGCGCAGATCCATGCGCGATTTCTGGAGTTCCGCCCGGCTGGGCAGCCGGGGCTTGGATTTAAATACAAATTCATGCATGTGGGCATCTTTCCAGCCCAGCGCGGCCTGCAGCACCGCATGCAATTGGTCCAGCCGCACCGTGCCGGGCACGGTCAGCCTCCGCCAGACCGCCGGCCGCACGCGTCCCACCGTAACTTTGAGCTGATAAGCAGACCCACCAGTCTTTCGCGTCCCCATGTGCACCTCCGGTTAACCAAATCCAGGCGCTATCCTAACCTGATCTTTGACAACTGGCTATATCCTGCTATCATGTAAATCAATGTGAGGGGCCAATCGGTCGGATTTTTCTCGGTTTTCCTGAGTTTATCACTTCTCTTGGTTTTGATCTCGCTATAGAATTTCGTTGTTTTCACAAGGGGCATTTTTTGCCAGAACGTTTCCACCAGACCATCATTGATTTTCTTTCCGAACACAGCGGCCCGTCGCTGCCAACCGCCGCCATGACCGAGCGCCTTAATATCGCGCCCGCCGACCACCCCCGCTTCCAGGAGGCGATCGACCAACTCCTGACCGCCGGCCGCCTCATCAGTTTTGAGGGCGGCGCCGTGGGTTTGCCCGCGATGGGCAATCGCGTCATCGGCCGCTTCCAGCAAACCAGCCGCGGCTTTGGCTTTGTCATTCCCGACGAACCCAACGCCCACGGCGATCTGTTCATTCCCCCGGGCGAGAACCTCGGCGCCATCTCGGGCGACTTTGTCGCCGCCAAGGTGGTCGTGCGCCAGAAGTACGATCTGCGCGACAAAAAATCGATCAGCGGTCGCGTGGTCGAAATCATCCGCCGCGGCACCAACCAGGCGGTCGGCACGCTCACGCGCCAGCTCAACCGCTGGGTCATCATTCCCGATGGCAATGTTTTCCGTACCCCGATCGAAATCCAGGATGTCACCGCCAAGAGCGCTGTCGAAGGCGATAAGGTCGTCGTGGAACTGCTGCGCTTCCCGCAGCCCGACCAGCCCGGCCAGGGCGTGATCACCGAGGTGCTCGGAGCCCATGGCGAGCCGGAAGTGGAACTCCAATCCGTCATCCGCCAGTTCGACCTGCCCCGCGAGTTCCCCCCCACGGTCATGGACCAGGCCCGCACCGCCGCCCAGACCTATGACCCGGCGGCCTGCGCCGACCGCGAAACCCTCTACGACGACGTGATCGTCACCATCGACCCGGACGATGCCCGGGACTTCGACGATGCGATCAGCCTCAAGCCGCTGCCCGAATCCGGCCGCAAGGGCCCGGCCGCCCCACCCGCAGACGACGATGAAGAAGTCGACCGCCTGCTCGGTTCCGATCCGCAGCATGCCGGCCCGGCCATCTTTGAGCTGGGCGTGCATATCGCCGATGTGGCGAACTTTGTGCCCGTCGAATCCCCCATGGATATGGAAGCCCGGGCCCGCGGCAACAGCGCCTACTTCCCCCACTATGTCATTCCCATGCTGCCCGAAATTCTCTCCAACGGCGTCTGCTCCTTGCAGGAAGCCCAGCCACGGCTCACCAAAACCGCCTGGATCCGCTACGACGCCCGGGGCAACGTGGTCGGGACGCGCTTTGCCAACACCATTATCAAGAGCCGCAAGCGCCTCACGTATCGCCAGGCCCAGGCCGTCATCGATGACGCCAAGGGCGAAGGCCAGCCCTACACCAAGGGCCTGCTGGAAGCCCCGCCCAACCCCAACGTGCCCCAGGTCGAGCCGGAGGTGCGCGAACTGCTGGTCAACATGGACCGCCTGGCGCGGATCATCCGCCAGCGCCGGCTCAACGCCGGCATGATCGTGCTGGACCTGCCCGAGGTCGAACTGATCCTGGACGTCAACGGCCACGTGATCGACGCCCGGCCCGAGGATGATTCGTTCACCCACAAAATTATTGAAATGTTCATGGTCGAAGCCAACGAGGCCGTCTCGCGCTTCTTAACCCGGCATGATCTGCCGGTGCTGCGCCGCATCCATCCGGACCCGGATGTTTTCGCTGCCGAGCAGGTGCGCCAGTTCGTGGCCGCCGCCGGCCGCAAGCTGCCCAAGATCATCGACCGCCAGGTGATCACGGGACTGCTGGATTCCGTCCGCGGCACGCCGATCGCCTACGCGGTGCATCTGGCGGTGCTTAAGACCTTCAGCACCGCCGAATATTCCCCGCTGGTCCTGGGCCACTATGCCCTGGCCAGCGAAAACTATGCCCACTTCACCAGCCCCATCCGCCGGTATGCCGACTTGGTCATTCACCGCTGCCTGGATGCGGTGTTGACGGGACAGGGGTTGAGGGGCCGAGGGGTCGAGGGGTCAAGGAAGAAGACGCACAAACCCAAGAGTATCAAGAGCCGTGTGGAACACAGTGCTCCGCAGGGCGACGCCAAGGTGCAGGCGGAGGCCAAGGTTACGCCACGCGGCGGCAATTTGATGCCCGAACATCTCGGCCAAGTGCCGGATTACGCTTCATTAGAGCAGTTGGGCAAGCATCTGTCGTTTACCGAACGCCGGGCTTCGGATGCCGAACGCGAGCTGCGCGCCGTCAAGGTGCTCCAGCTTCTGGCGGAACATGTCGGCGATGTGATCGACGGCGTGGTCACCGGCGTGACGGGCTTTGGCGTATTTGTTCAGTCTACGCGGTTCCTGACCGAAGGACTCATCCGCGTCGGCGATCTGCCGGACGATTTCTGGCAGCTTGATGACCGCATGGGTTGTCTGCGCGGGCAGCGCTCCGGCCGGCGCATCGCCCTGGGCGATCGGGCCAAGGTGCAGATCGTGTCGGTCAACATTTCGGCCCGCCAACTGGAATTCCGCCTGCTCGAGCATGGCAGTTCCTTCGGCGTCGATACCACCATGCACCGCCTGGAGCCGCGCAAGTTAAAACCCCCGCACAAGCGCCACGCCGAGCTCGAAGTGGCCGAAGGCGACCGCCCCCAACGTGCCAAAAACCTACCCAAACGCATGGAACGCAAACTGGCCGCACGCCAGGCGGTCCAACAAAAGCGCGCCGGCGGCGGCCGACGCGGGCGCGGCCGTGGTCGCGGGCGACGTTAAGGAACAAGCCCCGGCAATAGTGCTGGTCCGCCGACACTTTGGATCTCTCCGGGCCTTTCCGACCGGTCTTAGCGCCAACATGGCAGATGCACCACTTTCGGATCGGCTATGACGCAACGCACCGCTGATTCGCTGAATGTGCCAAGAGGCACGAAAAGACTGCTATTCCAGCTCCCGCAGTATACGGGCGGCTTAGCGTGCCACGATTCCGCGCGGGTGCCTGTCATCGGGAGTTGGTCTGTGCCGCGAGCGGCCCAACGGGAAATCCGTTCTTGCGGCATAGCGCGTCGGCACGCTGCTGAACGGCAGCCTCCGCGTCATGCTGGCCGGCGGCTTGGAGCGCCGTGGCTTCATTCTTCAGCGCGTCGGCCAGATCTTCCCACTGCGCCTGGGTTGCAAAACGGGCCTGGGCCGCATGCAGGTGGCGCAGACCTTCTTCGTCGCGGCCTTCCAGAATCAGATAGAGGCCAAGGTTGGCTTCCAGCCGGCTCTGGCCCGGCCATTCTCCGGCATCCGCTTGCGCCAACGCTTCGCGCAGCAGGGGAATGCCATGCTGGCGATCGTCCAACACCCGGCACAATACATCGCCCTGGACGGCCTGGGCACGCCGGACAAGGCGTGGATCGCCGGCGTGAAGCAAGGTTTCGAGCATGGGAAGGGCCGAGGCCGCCTGCTGGAGCGCAATCATGCTCTGGGCACGGTAGAGACGGGCCAGCGCCCTTTCGCCGACAATGACCGTCTCGGTCTCGGCCCGGCTCAAGGCCAGCAGCGCCGGCTGAAAGGCGCTGCGTGCCAGATACATCTTGCCCACACCGATCAACACCTGCGCCGTATCGGGCGCCGTTCCGGGAGTGAAATCAGGCTCGCCGGCACCGGCGGTAGTTGGGGCATTGGGCCAGGCTATCTGTTCGGGCTTGGCCAGGAGCGCCCGTTCCCACAGTTCCGGATCGCGGATGTTGGCGCCGACCGCCACCGCGGATTTCCACGCCGCCACGGAGGCTTCCGCCCGGCCGCTGCGCCGCTGGGCTTCACTGGTCAACAAGCCGATTTCAAACTGGATATGGCATGGTCCCGGCGCGGCGGTTTCCAAGGCGCGGGCAAACAGCGCCGCGGCGCGATCAGGCTGGTTGTTCAGCAGAACCGCCAACCCCGCCAGGCGCAGGGCTTCGGTATGCAAGGCCGGCGGCGCGGCGGCCGGCAGCGCCGCCACCGGATCGATCTTCGCCGCTTCGGCAAAGCGGCCCGATTTGAATAACGCCAGGATTTGTTCCCGGGTGCGCCGGAAGCGGTTGTAGGTTTCGCGCTGGGCGCCGGTGGTGGCGACCACAGCCGACCAGCCGGCGTCGGGTTGGGCCGCGGCGGTCACCCGGTCGTAAGCCCCGGCAATGACCAGTCGCAACGGCAAATCGCTTTCTCCGCCCACACCTTGGCGCAACAATTCCAACGCCACATCCGGCCAGCGCTGCACCAGTCTATCCAAGCCCGCATCACCTTGTGGTGCTGCCTGGCGGGCGCGTTCCAGAAGCCATTCCGGGGCCGGGCGATTCTCCGTTGCGGAATAGGCCCAGCGGCTATCCACCAAAACCTGGTGCGGACCAGGCTTGGGGAGGACCGGTGTGGTGGCGGGCGTTTTGGCCTGCGACTTCCCATTGGACGGCACGTAGCAGCCCGCAAGGGACAGCACAAGGGCCAGCCCGGTCAAGGCGCGGATGGTCTGGCGCGGGTCATGCCAGTGCGGCGAGTCGAACGCGCGTGTTGTGGACAAAGACATTCGTCCCGGCGATGGAATCGTTTTTGGCATTGAGCGGTACCTCGTTTTTGCAGCCTCCGTTGGCGGAGGCTTGTGGGGGTTAAAAATCCGTGGGCAGCACGCTGTGGAACCGGAAGATTTGTTCCAGTTGGTTGTGTGGCGGATTGGGGCGTAGAACCTCATGCGGCAGGTAGGTCTTCATGGTCCCAATGGGCGTGCCCGGCGCCGGATTAAGTTCCGGGGTCTTGGGATGCAGGGAATTGGCGGCGGTCAGGCGCTTGCCGGCATCTTCCGCTTCGGATGGCGTGCTCAAAATATACGGGCGAATCACAATGATGGTCTCGCGCCGATAGCGCCCGGTCGACTGCCGGCGGAACAGGATGCCCACCAGCGGAAGTTGCCCCAGCACCGGAACCTCCTCGCGGTTATCCTGGAGGCCTTCCTCAATCAGGCCCCCCATCGCCAGGCTCAGGCCATCCTTGGCCACCAGGGTTCCGGTGAGCGTTTGGGCAGAAACCACATCGACGGGCGCGTTGGTGACGGCGCCGGTGGGGCCAATGACCGGAATGGTGGCACCGCCAGTGACCACGGAGGATGTCTCCTGCGTCAGCCGCAGGGTAACGGTGCGGTCGGCGTTGATGTTCGGGGTAATCAGCAAGGTCGTGCCGACAGGTTGCAGGTTGAAATTGGTGTTGGAATTGGTAAGGCTTTGGGTCTGGTTCTGGCTGGTCTGGCTGCCGATGTTGGTGATGATCGGGCGTTCCTGGCCGATGAAGATCCGGCTGACCTCGTTGTTGGCCACCAGCAGCATGGGCGTGGCCAGCGTGGTGACCCGATTGGTGGTGTCCAGCATTTGCATGCGCAGGCGAAAGTTGCTGTCCACGTACTGATAGATGGCGGCGCTGGGGTTCAACGCAAACGGCGACCCCGCTCCAGCGCCGGTCCCGCCGATGGTCAGCGCCGGCGCATTGGCCGAGGGCGGCGGCAGGATGTCCCCGGTGCTGAAACCGGCCGAGTTATGGCTATCGCCGAACTGGGTGTCGAAAACCGAAAGAAAGCCGTCCGTCAGATCGACCGAGAGCACCTTCATTTCCAGCAGCACCTGCGGGGTCGGAACGTCGATCCGGGCCTTGAGTTCGGCGATCTCCGTCAACACGCTCGGATCGCTGGTGCGGACAATCACCTGGTTATTGCGGTTCACGACCGACACGTGAATCACCGAATTGCTGTCGCGTCTCACGCCGGCTAGGGCGTCGGCGTCGGCCCCATGTTCCTGGCGAAGAAGACTGGTGAGACGCTGTAACTGCTGGGGGGTTATGGCACCCGGGTCGTTGGATTGCGACCCGGTGTTGTCGCGTGAGGTATCGGTTAATTGGCTCAAGCCGCTGCCCCCTCCACCCCCTCCGCGGGAGCCGGAGGAACCGCCGGATGAATTGCGCCCGCCACTCCCGCCGCCTGAAGAATTAGCGCCGCCACCGTTGGAGCTTCCATTGCCACCGGTCAAACCCAATGAAAGCTGGTCGCTGCGGCCGTCGATCAGATCGAATTTGTCCAGCGCCTTCTGGATCAGATCGCTGTCGTTGGCGCCGTTGGCCCCCAGGCTCAGCCGCACGCGTGAACCAAATAGATCGCGTATGGCCACCGCCAGGTCCACCGCATTGGGATACAGCAAGGTGTAAACCTCCGTCTTTTCCTCGCGAAAGACGGTGAGGCCTTCCTGGAATTCCTTGACCGTGGTCACGATATCGATGCCGTCTTCGCTGGGCTTCTTATTGAAGAACAGTCCGTGGGTCTGGCAAATGGCCTGAACGGCACCATAGGCCGTGACATTGCGCAAGTGGATGGTCACCTTGGTCTTGGCCGCCTCGTCGCTGGCGGCCAGGTTCAACCCGGCGGGGCCGCCGATAAGCGTCAGGGCGTCGCGCAGGGGGGCCTCCCGGAGATCCAGATCGTCGAGCGGCAGATCGCGCTGCGGGCTGCTGGGACCGGCCGGAACGGTTGCCGGTGGCGCCGTATCGGGCGCGGCGGTGACCGTCTGGATCGATGGCGGCAGGAATGCCGCGGCAGCGAATACGGCCGCGGAAATAATGGTGCAAATTTTCAACACAATACAATCTCCAATGGTCCGGCCGGCCCGGTTTCGGGCCGTGCCGACGGTCGTTAGCGGATAATGATGGTCTGGCCCAACAGGCCGGCCTCGACGGTTACACCCTGACTGGTGATTTTCAGCACTTTCAGGATGATTTGGCTCTGGCCCTCGCCCTGTCGGGCCGCATCGGCGGCAGGTTTGGCGGCGTCATTCAACCCCGTGAGTTCCGTGTGGCCCACGGGCGACAAACGGCCGGGGATGGTGATGGGAATCTCCGTGCCGACCTGAATCAGAAAGACACGATTGAGCTCGGCGATTTCCAGCAGGGCCTGCGGAACCTGGCCCCGGGGTTCAACATACCCCCGCAGCGCCAGGGCCGGCATGCGCGGTATATCCACGCGCTTGAGGCCCACCGGATTCACGCCCAGCAACGAGCGCAAATCCTCCCCGCCGGCGGTGGCGGGCACACCTTCGCGGAGTGGTTCTTTCCCGGGTTCCAGGGGCGCCGGCGGCGCCTTGGCTGGGGCCGGGGCGGTGGTGCCGACCGGCGCGCCGGGAGACTGGTCTGCCGCCCGCAACGGCAGGCCCGCACTGAGCAAGACACCCAGGGCTACGGCGCGCCAGCAGCCTGGGTCGGCCAGGGCTCGGAATTGTGTCGGTGCGGGGGTATCCAAACGCGAGATCATAAAAAACTCCTGTTCATTTAAGCGGTGCCGAACCGTCGGTATTCTCCAGCACCTCAGTGACACTCGTAACGCCCGCCAGCAATTTGTCGGCGGCATCCTGGCGCAGGCTGCGCATGCCTTTGGCTCGGGCCACGTCGCGGATTTTGCCTTCCGAAGCGCCCGCGACGATAAGCTCCGCAAGTTCCTCATCGGGCACCATGATTTCGTAGACTCCAATGCGACCGGCATAACCCTGGTTGGCACACATGGGGCAACCGCCCGGATCGTAAACCGTAGCCCCGGCGGCTTCCGGCCGGCCGATGGCAAGGGCTTCGGGCGGGGCCAGCGCCCGCGGCTGGCGGCAACTGCCGCACAGCCGCCGCATCAGGCGCTGCGCGGCACTGAGGCGCAACGTGGCCGCCACCAGGTAGGCCGGCACGCCCATGTCGATCAGACGCGTGACGGCGCCGGGGGCGGAATTGGTATGCAACGTGCTGAAGACCAGGTGCCCCGTCAGGCCGGCCTTGATGGCCACGTCGGCGGTTTCCAAATCGCGGATTTCCCCGACCATCACCACATCCGGATCGTGGCGCAACACGCTCCGCAAGGCTTTGGCGAAGGTGACCTTCTCGGCGGTGTCGACTGCCACTTGGGAAATCGCATCCATCTCATATTCGATGGGATCTTCCACCGTGACGATATTGAGCTTGTCGCAATCCATTTCGCGGATGGCGGCATAGAGCGTTGTGGTTTTGCCGCTGCCGGTTGGGCCGTTGAGCAAAATCATGCCATGGGGCGCCTGGATGGCGCGGGCAAAGGTCTGAAGATCGGCGTCGGCCATGCCCAATTTTTCGAGCGTGAGCCTGCCCCCTTGCAGATTCAGCAGGCGCAGGGTCATGCGTTCGCCGTACTTCACCGGCACGGTGGCCACGCGGATATCCACTGACGGCCGCTCCGGGCCGGTGCCCATGGTCCAGGTAAACGCGCCATCCTGCGGGGCGCGCTTCTCGGCAATGTCCATGCCGCTGAGCACCTTGAGACGTGAGATCAAGCCGATCTGCCGCGCGGTCGGGAGGCGGCGCAGTTCTTCCAACTGTCCATCGACGCGCAGGCGGATGCGCACCAGGTCGCGGCGCGGTTCGATGTGAATATCGCTGGCCTGGCGCAACACGGCAAAGCGCAGGATCTCATCGGTCAGGGCGATCGCATCGTCGTCAGTGGGTTCGGGTTCGCGCCGCCCCGCGGCGGCATTGGCGCGGAGGGCCGGCGCCGTGGGGTCTGGATAGACGCGCTGGAGCAAGCGGCGCAAGGCTTCGGGCTCGGCGCGGCGTGCCACCACCGGCAGGCCCACGTAGCGCTCGATGGCCTCGAGCCCGGCGCGATCGGTCGGATCGGCGCAAGCCACCAGCACCTTGTTGTCGGCCTGGGCAAACGGCAGCATGGCGCGGCGCAGCGCGAGGTTCGCCGGCACGCGCAGAGCCCAGTTCGGGTCGATGCGCAGCTTGTCGGGATTGAGAACCGCGCCGTTGGCCTGGTTCCCGGAAGGCGGTGTGATTTCCACAGTCATCCCCCCCTCCGTAGCAAGGTGGCCCGTTCACGCATCACCGACACATTGCGGCAACTGCCCACCGCGGTCTGCTCGGTAATGCGTCCGCTGACCCACAGGCGGGCGATATCCTGTTCGAGCGTTTGCATGCCCAGGTTGCGCCCGGTCTCCATGCTCGAATAGATCTGGCTGCTCTTGCCCATGGCAATCAGGTTGGCCACCGCCGGGGTGTTCATGAGCACCTCGGCGGCCGCGACCCGGCCCTTGCGGCCGTTCTTGATGGCCGCCGGCAGCAACTGCTGGTTTACAATCGCCCGCAGCACCAGGCTTAACTGGCGGCGGATGCCATCCTGCTCATCGGCGGGGAATACGCCCACCAGGCGCTCGATGGTGCCCACGCAATCGCCCGCATGTACCGTGGTGTAGACCAGGTGGCCGGTTTCGGCGGCGGTAATCGCGGTGCGAATGGTTTTAAGCTCGCGGATTTCACCCACCAGGATCACGTCGGGATCCTGCCGCAAACTGGCCACCAGGGCTTCGTTAAAATCAGGCACATCGGTATACAACTCGCGCTGGTTGACCTGGGCCAGTTGCGGATGATGCACGTACTCGACGGGATCTTCGATGGTGATCATGTGGCAGCGGCGTTCGCGGTTGATTTTGTCCAGCAGGGTGGCCAGGGTGGTGCTTTTGCCGGCGCCGGTGGGCCCGGAAACCACCACCAGGCCGTCGTTTAGTTCGGAGAGCTTGTAAAGTTCGTCGGGCAGGCCCAGTTCCGCAAGCTTGCGGAATCGGTCTTCGAGCCGGCGGAGCGCGATGGCCCGCCGTCCCTGGCGGCGAAAAATGTTGAAGCGGAAGCGCGCCCCGCCCGGGGAAGAGCAGGCGCCGTCGGCCGAGCCGCGTTCCTCCAGCGAACGGCGCTGGCCGGCGTTCATCATCGCCTCCGAGAGGGCTTCGAGATCGGCGGTGGAAAGCGGCGCGTAGTTGGGAAGGGGCGCCAATTCACCGTGCAGGCGCAGTTGCGGCACGCGCCCCGGCGCCAGGTGCAGATCGCTGGCGCCGGCGCGTTCGCTTTCGGCCAATAGGTGGGCGAGGCGCTGGTCGGGGGTTTCCACCGCGGGGTCGGCGGAGAAAATACTTTGCGCTACAACATTCATGGACGGCGTTTTATCCATCTGCAATACAGGCCTTAATACAACAACCACAGTTCCAGGAGCCGCGTTTCGCCGTCGTTGTCGGGGTTGTAGACATAATTCAACGAGAGCGGCACGACTTCCGGGACTGTTTCCGTGACTTCTTTGAGGGCTTGGGCAAAATGCGGCGGCACGTCGTTGAACACGTAGTGCCACAGGTGCGGGCCAGTGCGTCCACTGGTGGAATCAGGTTTGGATTTCGGGGCCAGCGCCGCCAGCAGCGCGGTGGGTTGACGGTCGACTGCCTTGTCCGCGTCGATGGCTTCGCTGACCAGCGGCGTCATGGCGTGGCGGTTGAAGATGTCCTCGACGCGGGCAATCAACCGCGCCGGGGCGTGGGCTTCCGCCAGGGTCGCACTGTTTTTTGTGAGCGCGGCAATTTCCGTTTCCATCTGGGCGCTGTGGGCCTCATGATCGGCGATATCCTTTTTGATTTGTTCGAGGGCGGCGCGGGCGTCGAGCAGGGTCTTCGATGGCGGTGACGGCGGCAGCGGAATACTGGCCGCACGAAGGCGCTTCTGCTGGATCTCCAGTTCTGCCGGAAAATTCCCGGCAAAGCCGTATACATAGACCACGGCGATCAGCAAGGCGGGCGCAAAGGTCAGGATCCAGCGCTCGCGGTTGGAAACTTTATAGGTTGGTTTCACGAATGAATCCCTCCCGTGGCCGGCGGCAGTGATTGGGCGGCGCGGTGACCGCTGGCGGGTGCCAGGTTCGGGGATGCGCCACCCGGAGGCGCCGGCTCCGTCAGTACCTGGGGCGTAAGTTCCACGGAAAAATCAAACGCCAGTTGATCAGCCCGCAGGTGCTTTTGGGCGGCGCCGACCTTCCAGCCGGCTTTGGTCAGGCGGCTTTCGAGCCGGGTGGCAAATTCATCCGCGGCGCCGGAGTGTTTGCACAAACCGGCCAACTTGAGAGCGCCGTTGTCCTGCTGCCGCACTTCCTTGATCACGACGCTGGCCGGATCTTCCTGGCGCTCGGCATCCGCCAGCGTGCCGAGCAATTCGGCGAGGGCCGGGCGGTGCAGCGCCTGCAAGGCACCAAGATGATCTTGCTCCGCGCGTGCCTGGGCAGCGGCTTTTTGCAGGCTGGCATGGCGGGCCGTCAGTTCGGCATCGCGTTGTCCAACGGCCTGTGCGTCGGGCCGAAGCTGATTGGTCTGGGCTGTGACTTTGGCCTCTTCGGCACTGCTGTTATCTTTGGGCGCCAATGCGCTGCGCAGCGCCTCACGCTTATCGGCTTGGGCGCGGGCGGCCAACGTCTGTACTCCCAGCACACTGCTGTGGCCCAGGCAAAGTGCCAGGGTGATGGCCGCAGCCAGGCCCCCGGTCAGATAAAATTTGCGATAGGGCGAAACCCGCGACTGAGTCGCCACCACCGGAACGCGGCGCACTTTGGCCGTCAGTTCGGCCGCCCAGGCCTGCAACCATTCCACCGGGACCTCGTTGGCCGGCAGATCAATCTTCACTGGCTGGATCGGATCACCATTCGTGGTAAATAACGTAAAGGTGTCGGCAACCCGCTGGCCACCGGGCCCCACCCGTGTGGCCGGCGCGGGCCCCAACCAGGAGATGGCGCCATGGGTGGGCAATTCCGCGGCCCACCACTCGGCACCGGGGGTGGCGCGGATCAGGCGCGTTTCCACCGTGCCATCGGGCCGGCCGTGCAGGCTGAAGATAAGTTGATCCCATACCTCGATCCGGCGCCATTCGGCGGCGTTGTCGGCTTCCGACTCGGTACTCCATTGGGCGCGGGGCAAGCCGCCGGGATGCGTTATGCCGGCCAGCTTGGCATCCGTATGGTTGACCGCCTCTTCCAATCTGTTGCGGACGGCCGCGGAAAGCTGCGTCACCCAGTACCGGCGGGAATCGGGCAAGAGACCCGTGGCAATGCGTTGCGGGATGCCGTCGATGGCCGAATCTCCCGCAGGAACGCCGGTTAATGGTTCAGCCTCAAAACTCAAGGAGTCCGCCAACTGCTGCGGTTCGAGACCATCGACGGCGCCGGTGGGCATATCGAGCATTTGCGCCACGGCGCCTTCCCAAAGCACCCAGACAAGTTTGCCCACCAGGCGCGTGGCCGCCAGGGCACTTTCCACGCGGATGACTAAATCATCGGTATCGTGCGGAACCAGATGATTCTGCGCCAGCACTTCAAAATCGGGTCCGGGCCCCAAGTCCACCCGATCGGTGCGGTCGGTTCCGACAAAAACCAAGGTATGTGTTGGACGTTTAGCCATAGCCTTTCCGCTCAATTAATGCAGGTTCCCAAGTCTGTTCCGGGCCGATTGGTGTGTTCTTTCTGCCCGGAAAGGCAGACACATTCAGCGCGTCAAGTAATCCTATAACGCTTGACCAGAGGTCTAACTATAGTAATTCTATAGGAATTGTCAACAGCATTATATTCATTTGATTTGCTATCGGTATGTCGCTTGCAATATGAACCAGTGCAATAGGTTACTAGATTAAGGTTTATATCCTATAGGAAAACTATTAAATGTCTAATATACTGTACATCAGATAAACATGCATTGACGCATGGCGGAGGCGTTTGCTATGATACCCGCGAACTCATACAAAATCGGCCGATTTAGTATAGTAAAAACAAAACGGTTCGCGATATGTTTCGCGGACAAAATTTCAGTGGGTTCCATAAGTGAAAGGAAATGGAACATGCATACGACGACTTCACGTCCCTCCCAGCGTTCAAACCGCCGCGGCTTAACCCTGATCGAACTGGTCTTTGTCGTGGCCATCCTGGCCATCCTCGCGGGCTTCCTGGTCCCGCGGCTGGGGCTCCTGCGTAATCTCGCGGCCGATGCCGGCAACGCCGACCAGACCCGTGGGGCGCTCGATCAGTCAGTTCTTTACAACATCGAGCAGGGCAAATATCCCCAAGGTGAAGATTCCCTGCTTGATGGAACCGGCGCCATCTTCAGCAAGGTCGATCCTAGTCTCGCCGCCGTGCTCAGCCCCGTAACCCTCACTGCCAACGCGGCCAAAAGTATCAATACGCAGCTCACCTTCGATTCCACCGGCAATACGGCCGCCTATTTCTTTGACGCCCCCAGTGTGAACACCTCCTCCGTCGATGACAGCTTCAAGGCCGTTAACAACGTGACTGTCGGCGGTGGCAGTACCGTCGCGCAGGTCACACTCCCGACTTCCACCAGTTCGGCAAGTTATTCCATCTATCAGGGCGTCTATGGTGTCGACAAGCTCAGTGCCACGACCGGCGCGCCGCTGGATGGGTCTTACCTCGTGGCCGTCGGCTTTGGTGGCAACTCCGAACTCAATGGCAAGACGGCCCTGGGCGCTCCGACGCTCTTCACCAAAGATCCCAGCAGCTATAACCGCCCGATCTTCCTCCTGAAGGTCTACCCGACCACCGTAGCTTCCTACACCGGCCCGATCAGCCTTCAGACATTCACGGGTACGTCTGCCGGCACCGCGGCCGCTACCGCCGGTGCTTTGAGCCCGGACGGCAAGCTTGTCACCGCCAGCCTGGCCAAGTACCAGACCGACAAGAATCGTTAATACCATACGGTCCGGCGGCCCACGGATTTCAGCCAACAGCTCGTGGTACGCGGCAAATATGTTCAGGGCGCAGCGGCCAAACCGCCGCTGCGCCCTTTCTTCAATTTTTCCGAGTCCAACGCATGCCCCTTCAAATATTCCGAACTCGATCCCGCTACGGCCTGACCCTGCTGGAACTGGCCGTGGTCGCCGCGCTCCTGGTCATCCTGGCCGGGGCGGTGGTCCCGCTGGTCTCGCGCTATGCGGTAGTGGGGCGCGCCACCGCCGCCCGCGCCAGCTTGGTGCAAATCCGCAACGCCATTGTCGGCACCGCCGAGGAGCCGGGATTTCTGGCCGATACCGGCCAGTTACCCAACACCCTGAACGATTTATTCAACAACCCGTTCTCCCCCGCCAATCCCTTCTCGGCCGCCAATCCGTACGGCAATTTTGAGCGTGATACCGGCCGGGGTTGGCGCGGCCCCTATCTGCTCAACGCGACTGGAACTTATGCCATCAATAACGCGACCAACTTTACCGTGGCTTATGGCCACAACGGCGATATTACACTGCTGGATCCCTGGGGAAACCCCTTTGTTCTACAACGGCCCACCGTGGGCACGCCGGAGGTCAACAACACTTATGCACGCCTGATCTCCGCCGGCCCCAACGGCGTGATCGACACGCCCCAGGATTATGCCGGCACACCCTATCCGCCCGCCGGGGCACGCGGCGACGATATCGTGCTCTTCCTTAATCATTCGGACTCTTACCCCTGAGGGGAACTGGTGCCATGTTTCCAATGCAACCACAATATCAGCCGGGACGTTCCGGGACCCGCCGGCGCCCGGGTTTTTCCCTGATCGAATTGCTGGTGGTGCTGGCCATTCTGGCCGCGTTGACCACCATTGCGCTGCGCTCGGTGAGCAACGTGCAAAGCCAGGCACGCTATCAGCAAACGACCCACGCCCTGGACGAAATCCGCAACGCCATTCTTGGGCCGGCCCACCAGCGCAACCCCGATGGCACACCCCTGGTCACCGGGTTTTTGGCGGACACCGGCTACCTGCCGGTTTACGTGGCCGCCGGCGACCCGCTGGGCGAACTGACCACGAATCCCAACAATATTCCAGCCTACGGTCTGGTCTACGCCGCTTCGGATTCCGCCATCCGAATCGGGGCCGGCTGGCAGGGCCCGTACGTCAGGTTGGGCCCGGGCGCCACCACCCTTCTGGACGGATGGGGAAATCCCTTCCATTTGTATGATGGAACTTCCAATCTTATCACGGCGCCCACCACCCCCATCGCCGCAATAACGTCCTGGTGTGCCGACAACAACGCCGACCCGGTTTACGGGGGCACAGGCAATACGAATGGCTACAACGCCGATGTGGCCGTGCCCATCCCCGCGACGGGCCTGGGTTCGTACCAGGCCCAGCTCACCGGCACCCTGCAAATACTTGATACCAGCGGAAACCCGATCGTGCCGCTGCCCACCACCTATGCCACCAGCCCGGTGACGATCTACGTTGTTTACTTTGGTCCCAATGGACATGCCGTGGCAGAGACTCCGGCCGCGGTTAATCTGACCACCGGTCAATTCACCGTTTCCGGAACCATTGGCCCGCGCGTGTTAAAGGCTTATGTGCTGGCGGGGTCCGGCACGTCTTTCAATGCCGGCACGGTAGCGGCCGCGCACGCCTTCAGTGTTCCGCTGGACATTATCGCCACCGGTGGCGGCCAAATCGTGCCCAACCTGGTGATACGCAATTACACCCCATAGACGCCCACCCGCCGCGTGCCGGCAATACCCGAATGCTTGAAGGACCACTTCTCCCATGCCCAATTTCACCTTTACCGCCCGCGACAAACACGGCCAATGGCATAATGGAACCCAGGCCGCCGACAGTGCCGCCGCCCTGGCGCTGGCCATCCGCGCCCTGGGTTGGTCCCTGGTCAATGCGCGGCCGGCGGAAGGGGCCGCCGTTGCCGCGCCGGGCAGCGCTCCCAAACGCCGGATCGGCATTCTGCCGCCGGCGGGCCTCGATGTGGAGTTTGGCTTGCGCATGCTTGCCAACATGCTCGAAGGCGGCGTAACGCTCCTGGCGGCACTCAAAACGTGCGCCGACCAGGCGCGCCGCGTGCGCATGGGCAACATCTGGATCGCGGTGCATGACCGGGTGGCCGGCGGTATGCCCTTCGCCGAGGCGCTGGCGCGCCATCCGCGTGTCTTCCCGCAACTGGTTATTCAACTGGTGCGCGCCGGCGAACTTTCCGGTAACTTGGAAATCGTGCTTGAACAGGCGGCCGATCAATTGGAACGCAAACGCAATCTGTCGGTCGCGGTCGTCTCGGCATTGATGTATCCCACCTTTGCCACGGTGGTCGCGGTCGGTGTAACGGCCTTCCTTCTGATCAAGATCATTCCGGACATTTCCGGATTCCTGATTTCCCAGGGCCGAAAACTGCCGGCGATGACCCAGGCCCTCATCAGCACTTCGCAATTTGTGACCGGCTACTTCTGGCCCATCAGCATCACCTTGGGGGCGATCTTCCTGGCCCTGATTATCATCCACAAATGGCCCCCGGGAGCCCTGTTCATCGACCGGGTTCTGTTGCATATCCCGCTGGTCGGAAAAATCTTTCGCCTGGCTGGCACCACCATGTTTGCGCGCGGCTTTGGCATGTTGCTGGAGGCCGGCGTACCGGTGTTGGCGGCGCTGGATACCGCCGGGGGCCTAATGAAGAATCGCGCCATTGCCGAGCGCGTCGACCATGCGCGGCGTGCGGTGCTGGCCGGCAGCGCCCTGGCCCGCCCGTTGGCCGCGGGCCGCGAATTCATGCCCATGTTGCCCCGCATGGTGGCCATCGGTGAAGAGACCGGAACGCTCAGTAATGTGCTGGCAAAAGTGGCAAACTTCCACGAGAAGCAACTTGAGTCGTACATCAAGCGCATGACACTGCTGATTGAGCCGATCATGACCGTGGTGGTCGGGACGATTGTGGGGTTTGTCTATCTGGCATTTTTTATGGCGGTCTATTCCACGGTCGGCGCCGGTTAACCCGTTAAACGCGGGCGCTGCGGACGAAATGCCGCCCCGGCCAAGCCGTGACGAATAGTGCAACGATGGTGGCGCCCATTATAAACAACGGATCGAAGCCGACGATGACCAGCACCATGAGCATGATCCATGCGGAGAAGGTTGGCGTGCTATGGCGACCCATAGCGCTAGAGTTCCGGGAGATTGTCTGCGCCTCCCAACCGATGGTTTCCATGGACGCCTCCGATATTGGAACCATTTTCCGGCGCGGCGTTATGTCACCGCGCTGGCCTGCGGCCAATATTAGAGCACTTCGGCTTGATTGGCACCTGAAAAATAAGTAATTCTTGTGCACGACACATTCTTATATCAACACTATCTAAGAATACAACTTGGGAACCCATGTACAATATAATAGACAAACTCTGAATTAGCATTGATTTAAGGTGGTATCGGACGATAATAATATTATTCCTATATGAGAGATATAGGCGCTAGAAATGATTGTCATCGGACGTCAAAAACCAATCGGGTATTTCTGAGCATAGGAATGGGGATCGGGGCCACCCCGGACGGACCCGCCAACGACCAGAGGACAGGCACATGAACGTGCGTGCGTACGGCAGAGTGTATTGTACCAGGGCACCGGCACAAGGCCGTGGGGCTTGTTGCTGCGGTGCCTGACTTGTCCGCCCGAGGACTGCCGCTCCACAAACGGCACCCTCGACACCACACGAGGTTCGGGATTGCTATGGGGAGTAATCCTGAAGAATCCTGTTCGAAGCCCGCGTGCGCCATCACGCGGGCTTCTTCTTTTACCTCTTGACAAATTCCACCGAGATGTTATGCTAAAACATGATTCCTATATTTTAGATAGACAATATAGGTTCTTTGGGTAAAGTCATGACTTCTGAACTGAACAAGACAAAGATGCCTTTGAGCCTGCGGGGCAGATGTTGTTGTCGCAATCTTTGCGGCGCAATGTTTCACTAAACCCGTGCCATCGCCTTTTGGTGCGCTGGCACCTGCAAAAAGGCTTTCGTCATGAGTCAATTACCCTATATGGTTCAATCCCAATCCAAGTCGCTTTCTTCCAACGGCGTGCTGGCGCAGAACCTGTTGCTGGCCCGCATCGGTGCCAACTGGACCCAACACAACTTGGCAGAGGCCTCGGGCGTTTCGCGCGCCACCATAGCGCAGATCGAAGCGGGCATCGGGGATCCGCGCCTGTCGACGGTGGAACTGCTTGCCGCGGCACTCGAGGTACCGCTGCTGCTGCTGCTCTACGGGCGGGCGGAATTTCTGGCGCTGGCCACCGTGGTTTCCACGCCGGGGCCGGAGGCCGCGGCGGCGGCCCTGCTGCCTTCAAAACTGCGCACGATGAATTACCTGGTCGACTCGGGCAATCCGCGCAACCGCCTGGAGGCGGCGCGCCTGGGCGTGGAAACACTGCGCGACGCCGGGCTTAATGATTTGGGGCAGGTGGTGGGCGCCGCCATCGGCTCGGCCCGCCTGCCGGGTCGTGGCACCTTGATGGCGGCTCGCCTGGTGCAACTTCTGAAAAGCAAGAAGAGTGGGGACCCGGGCACTGTGCCGCCGGCGGCGGGCAGCGGTTCTCGCCCTCCCAGGAAGAGCGCCTGACGGAGTTGTGCGCCCGCGCCGGAGTCGGCAGCCAAGTATCCGCCTCCGCCGGACGACGGCCGCGTGCCACCGAACGTCGTCCTTTTTCCACCAACATCCCCAAAGGGAGTTTTGGCATGAACATAAAATTGAAAATCGCCGTCATCGGCGGCATTTGGAGTTTAGCCCACACGTACGATCGGGAAGTCAAGAAACATGGCCACGATTGCCTGCACTACAACGGCTATTGCACACAATTGCGTACAGGATTACAGCGTGCCGATGCGATTATCCTGTTTACCAGCACTGTATCCCACCAAGCAGCAGACATGGCACGGATTCTATCACGCCAATGCGAAATACCGCTGCTATGTGCCAAAGGATCGGGTATTTCGGCGCTCCGTCGAGCCTTGGGTTTGCTTGCCGGTCCGAGAAATGTCCACACCGGCGGGGCGGGCCGCGGCAGCATATCAGCCCCGCAAAGGGCAGTTGCATGAATAATAGCAGACTATATAATCTGATTTGTCTATAGATTAAGTGGGCTTTTGAAGGATATGCCATGGCCAGTCAAAGTATTTACGAGTTGCCCGCCAGCTTGCGCGACGATCTGGAACAGATGGGGCAGATGAGCGCCCAGTTCCAGCAAGGCACAATTGCCGCCCCGCGTTTTCAGGCGTTTCGGGTGCCGCAAGGAGTCTACGAGCAGCGGGAATCCGGCACGTACATGCTCCGCGTTCGCCTGCCGGCGGGAATCCTGCTGCCGGCGCAACTGCGCCGGGCGGCGGAGGTCGCCACGACCTACGGCAACGGCACGCTCCACTTCACCAGCCGGCAGGATCTGCAAATCCATGGCGTGCGACTCGAAGGCATCCATCCAGCGCTGGTGCAACTGGCCGATGGCGGTTTATCGACCAAGGGCGGCGGCGGCAATACCGTGCGCAATATCGCCGCCTGCCACCGGGCCGGCATCTGCGCCGACGAAACCTTCGATGTCACACCCCACGTGGTGCAACTGACCGAATACCTGCTGCCCGATCCGCTGTCGTATCAGTTGCCGCGCAAATACAAGATTGCCTGCTCCAGTTGCGGCCAGGACTGCGCCGGGGCCACCATTAATGACCTGGGTTTCGTGGCGCGGGAGCGCCAGGGCACGCCGGGCTTTGCGGTCTACGTCGGCGGCGGCATGGGCGGCCAGAGCCGCGTGGGCCAGTTGCTCGAGGAGTTCATTCCCACCGCCGCCGCCTGCCATGTCGCCGAGGCCGTTAAACGCGTTTTCGACAAACATGGCAACCGCAAGAATCGCCACCGCGCCCGCATCCGCTTCCTGCTCGAAGATCTGGGGCTGGCCAAATTCCAGGAACTATACCGCGCGGAACTGGCCGGCCTGCAATGCAGTCCGACACCCGCCCTGCGGCCCGTGGAGTTCTTGCCGCCCAAGGCGCCGGCGCGGGCGGCACGCTCTCATCCGGCCGACGGCTTTGCGGCCTGGCGCCGCACCCATGTGGCACCACAGAAACAAGCCGGCTACATGACCGTGGAGATCCCCCGGCCGCTGGATCCGATTGCCGCCGATAAGTTACGGGGCCTGGCCGATACCGTCGAACGCTATGGTGAAGGGGTCTTGCGCGCCACCCAGTGGCAGAATGCCGTATTGCGCTGGGTGCCCGAAGCGGATCTGCCGCACCTCCATGCGGAACTGGCGGCACGGGGCTTTGCCGGCAGCGCCCCGCCCATCCTGCGCCACCTGGTCGCCTGCGCGGGCGCATCGACCTGCCGCCTGGGGATCGGCTTGGCACGCGGCCTGGCCCACGCCATTCATACCGCGCTGCTGCACAGCAACCTGCGCCTGGATGGCGCTACCGGAAACTTGCGCCTGCACATCAGCGGTTGCCCTAATGCCTGCGGCCGCCATCCGATCGCCCAGATCGGTTTCTACGGGGCCGCGCGCCGGGTCCATGGCCACATGGTCCCGCATTACGTGCTGCAACTGGGGGGCCATGTGGAGGAAGGCAAGACTACCCTGGCCACCGGCAACCAGGCCATCCCCGCACGCAATGTGCCGGCCTTTCTGGTGGAATTTCTGCACGCTTTTGAACAGTCCTCCCAGCATCCGAACTTTGCCGCGTTTCTCGCCGCCGACGGGCGCACGCTGGCCGGCAAGATCGCCGCCAAGCACACTGCCGTTCCGACTTTGGAGCAGGACAAGAATTACTACTACGACTGGGGATCGCCGGTGCAGTTTTCGCTCGCCGGGCGCGGCCCGGGCGAATGCGGCGCCGGCGTCTTTGACCTGATTGAAGTCGACCTGGCCAGCGCTGCCGAAGCCCTGAGCGCCGGGCGCCTGTTGGCCGCCACCACCCTGGCCGCCCGGGCCCTGCTGGTCACGCGCGGAGAACAGGCCGATGGCGATCTGGCGGCGCTGACATTGTTCCGCAAGCACTTTGTGGAGACCAACGTGATTTCCGCCGAGCTCCATCCGGTAATCGACCAGGCTCTGGCGGCTACGACCGGCACGGCGCCGGCGTTTGCCATCCCCACCGCCGACGTGGCGGCACTGCTGGCGGCCGTCCGCAAACTCTACACGGATATGGGACCCTCGCTGCGCGTGCCCATCGCCGCCTGCGGCGTACCACCGACGCCCGCGGCAGTTTCCGCGGAGCTGCCGCCGGCCGATCTGGCCGAGGATCTGCGCAGCGCCAGTTGCCCGCACAATTACGTCAAGACCCAAATGGCCCTGGCACGCCTGCAGTCCGGACAGGTCCTCGCCGTGCTGCTCGATGATGACGGCGCGCAGAATGTTCCTTCCAGCGCCGCCAATGACGGCCACACCATCCTCACGATCAGCAAGCAAACCGACCATTGGCGGGTGCTGATCCGCAAGGGGTCATAGCCCCGCTCAATAGCGCGGCACGCTGGGGTCCACATCCTTCGACCACGCCAGGATGCCGCCCTTGAGATTGATCAGGTGCCCGGAAAAGCCCGCGAGCTTGAGGGCGGCAATAGCCTTGGCGCTGCGCACGCCGCCTTTGCAGAAAACCACCGTTTCGCGGCGGGCGTCGATTTCGGCGGCACGACCGGCCACCTGGGCCAGCGGGATCAGGCGCGCGTTGGGCAGGCGCGCAATCGCGTACTCGTGCGACTCGCGCACGTCGATGAGTTGCACGTCATGCCCCAGGTCAATCCGGCGCTTGAGTTCCGCAGCGGTAATTTCATCCAGGCCCGCGGCCGGGTCGGGCGCCGCATGGTTCAAGCCGCAAAACGCCTCGTAATCGATGAGTTCCCGGATCGTCGCCTGGGGGCCGCAGATCGGACAGCGGGGATCCTGGCGCAGCTTGAGTTCGCGGAAGCGCATGCGCCAGGCATCAAAGAGCAGCAGGCGATTGACCAGCGGTTCGCCGCCGCCCAGGATCAGCTTGACCGTCTCGGTGGCCTGGATGGTGCCGATGATGCCCGGCACCACGCCCAGCACGCCGCCTTCGGCACAGGAAGGCACCATGCCGGCGGGCGGCGGCTCGGGATACAGGCAGCGGTAGCAGGCGCTGCCGCGCACGCCAAAGACGCTGGCCTGCCCTTCGAAGCGGAAGATCGAACCGTAAACGTTGGGCTTGCCCAGCAGCACGCAGGCATCGTTGACCAGGTAACGCGTGGGAAAGTTGTCGGTGCCGTCCACGACGATGTCGTAGTTCCGGATAATCTCCAGCGCATTGCGGCTGGTCAGACGCGTCTCATACGCCTCAATGTTCACATGCGGGTTGATGTCGTGCAGGCGATCGCGGGCCGAGGCGATCTTGGGCCGGCCAATGTCGCGCGTGCCATGAATAATCTGGCGCTGGAGGTTCGAGGCATCAACGGCATCAAAATCCACGATGCCCAGCGTGCCCACGCCCGCCGCCGCCAGGTACATCCCCAGGGGCGCCCCCAGACCGCCGGTGCCCACCAGCAGCACGCGCGCCGCTTTGAGTTTGCGCTGCCCGTCGATGCCGACTTCCGGCAGGATCAGGTGCCGGCTGTAGCGGCTGATTTCTTCGTTGGAAAGTTCCGGCAGCGTAACGGGGGCGACGGCGGACATGCTTTAATCTCCTGGTAACAAGGCTTCATCGATTCCACCCCGCCGCGACACAGGGGCCGCCACGGCGCATCGGGGTACGATATCATATCACCCAGTCCAGGGGCAGTTCCTGCTTGAATTCCTGGGGCTTCCGGTTGCGATATTGTAACTCTGGATTCTTGACGGTCACCCGTGTGCCCGGCGGCACCGATTGGGTCACAAACACGTTGCTGGCAATGACCACGCCCTGGCCAATGACGGTTTGGCCACCCAGGATCGAGGCGCCGGCGTAGACCGTCACTTCATCTTCCAGGGTGGGATGGCGCTTGACGCCGCGCAGGTGCTGGCCGCCGCGGGTGGACAGGGCACCTAAGGTTACACCTTGATATATTTTTACCCGCTTTCCAATGGTGGCGGTCTCGCCGATCACCACGCCTGTGCCATGGTCAATGAAGAAGTGCTCGTCGATCGTGGCGCCGGGGTGAATGTCGATGCCGGTGAGGCTGTGTGCGTATTCGGTCATGATGCGCGGGATCAGCGGCACGTCGCGCACGTAAAGTTCATGGGCCATGCGAAAGATGCTGGTGGCGAAGAAGCCCGGATATGAGAAGATGATCTCGTCGGGGCCAGCCGCCGCCGGGTCGCCTTCGTAGGCGGCCTGGACATCGGTGGCCAGAATCGCCCGGAGCCGCGGAATGGCCCCCAGGAATTCCTGCACAATTTGCCGGGCCTGGCTCTCGGCGGCCGGCAATTCGGTACCGGTGCGCAGCGCTTCGTGGCGCAAAACATGATGGACCTGCTCCAACAGCCGGTCATTGATGTCGGTCACGAGTTTGCCCACGTGATACCCGATGGTGCCCGAGGCCAGGCTCTGCTTGCCGAAATAGCCCGGGAAAATTAACTCGCGCAGCAGGCCGACGATCTCGATGATCGTGCTACGATTGGCCAGTTTTCCCGCGCCAATGTGCCGGGTACGCGGATCGGCGTGGTAACTGCCGACGATTTCCTCGACCAGAGCTGGTAACGCATCGTGTTCGCTGGGTTGCAGTGCCAGAGTCATATTTTCCCTTCCAATTAACTTTCGCCTTGACCTTTAACACCTATATGCTATTATTCCTATAGGAATTGTCAATTGTATAGGAGGAGAAACGAAATGTCCACGGCCACTGCGACCTTAGAAGCGTTACCCGAACTTGCCCGGGAACAGATCACCGCCATCGAACTCCAGCACTGCATCAAGCGGCGGCGGAAGTTACAGATCATCGACGTGCGCGAACCCCACGAGTTTGCCCGCACCCGCATTCCCCATGCCCGGTTGATTCCCCTGGGGCAAATCGTCGATCGGCAAAGCGCCATTGATCCGACCATCCCCACCGTGGTGTTCTGCAAGGCCGGCACGCGCAGTGCACGCGCGATCGCAGCACTTAAGGACGCCGGCTTCACCGGACACCTGATCAATCTCCAAGGCGGCATCCTGGCGTGGTCGAAAGACGTGGACCCGCGCGTGCCGCTGTATTAATGTTCGCCGCGGACAGAGCGCAAAACCGTCCATCCCCCTCACCCTTGACCCTGCTCGCTCCCGGGTTTAACGCCAACCGTGGTTGGCAAGCCGCTGCGGGCCCAGGCGTCAATCCCCCCGCGGATGCTCTTGACGTTCTGGTATCCCTTGGCCTTGAGCAGCAGCATGGCGTAGAGCGAACGGGTACCGGCGGCACAGATGGTGACGATGGACGCACTGCGATCATCAGGTAACGCGGCCAACGCTTGACCGGCCGTCAGATCGCCCAGCGGCCAATGGATCGCACCGGCGATCGACTGCCGTTGCAACTCGTCGGCATTGCGCACATCAACCAGCGGCGCGCCTTGCGCCAGCAACTGCTGCGCTTCAAGGGGCTCAATGATGTCGGGACTGGCTTTGGCAAAGCGCACGGCCGCCGCCAATTGGTCGGCATAGGGGACGGGCGCCGGCGCTGCGGGCTCGGCGGGAAACAGATCCGGCAGGTGCTTCCGATACGACGACATGTACTTGAAGGCATTATCCGGAAAGACGACCACGACCACATTGCCCGGTTCATCGGCAATGGCCTTAAGCACGCCGGCCAGGGCCATGCCGCTGGTGGGTCCGACGATCAGGCTCTCCTCCTGGATCAAGCGCCGCGCCATACCGTACGCCTCTGCGTCGGTGATCTCAAAGATGCCATCATATTCTTCGGGTTTGAAGAAATCCGTCAGTGCCAGCGCCTTGCGGCTGCGCACGCCGGGGATGTCGTGCCCGACGGTGGGATGCGCCCCATAGATCTTGATCGCGGGGTTCTGTTGCTTTAAGAAGCGGCCGGTGCCCGTGATCGTGCCGCAGGTGCCCAACCCCGCGACAAAATGGGTAATGTGCCCCCCCGTCTGCCGCCAGATTTCCGGCCCGGTGGTGCGGAAATGCGCTGCGGGATTCGCGGGATTCTTGTACTGATTAAGCGATTTCCAACCCGGCTGCTGTCCCATCTCGGCGGCTATGGCCATGGCGCCTTCGGGCTGGCCGGGCATTGGACACAGATCATCTTTCAATTCAACCAGGTGCGTGCCAAAGAGCCGCAACGCCGAGCGCTTCTCCAACGGAATTGCGTTCGAGAGCGTCGCGGTGAATTGGTAGCGCCGGGCATTGGAGATCAGCGCCAGGGCCATGCCGGTATTGCCCGAGGTCGGCTCCACGAGATTCTCCAGATGTTCGCCCCGGTTCTCGGCATCCGCGACCAGGTTGGCCGCGACGCGATCTTTCACCGAGCCAAACGGGTTCAGCCATTCGAGCTTGGCGTAAACCTTGGTGTGTTGGAACGGCACCACCCGCTGGAGCCGGACGATGGGCGTGGGGTTGTCGGCATTGGAAAGCATTTCCATGGCCGATTCATAGACGCGCAGGTTATGGTCGGGCATATAAGGAACTCACGCTTATTGTTGGAACGTCGTCCCGCGGATAGTTGCCGGCTCCGGTGGCCCTGAGCCAATAAAAGTTAATACGACAGAACTCCATCGCAGGCCGGAATTTAGAATTGAGAAAACTGTTTGGCAATAGCAATTTGCGCTTTGTCTATTATTCTAGACATTACAGCGTCTGCATCTTGACGCCCCGTGGGGTTTGCCAGATGCTGGGACGAGCTAACACTTGGGTTTAAGTACATACAAGGAGACTTGCCATGCCTGAGGGCGCAACGGTTCATCACACGCTCGGCGAGAAGGCGGCGTTTCAATTAGCCAACGTCACCAAGACGCCGCCGCAATATGGCGCCATTACACCGCGCTGGCTGGTGCGCCTGCTGGATTGGAAGCCCCTGGAGGCTGGCACGCTGCGCGTCAACCGCGTGGTGGAAGATAAATCCGTCGAGGTGGTCTGCGACTCCAAGGAGGAGCGCACGCTGCCCGAATCGTTTGTGAACTACGAGGAAAAGCCGCGGGAATACACGCTTAACTCCATCTCCGCCGTGCTCGATGTGCAGACCAAGATCTCCGATCTGTTCAGCAATCCCTACGATCAGATTCGTGAGCAACTTCGCCTGGCGATTGAAACCGTCAAGGAACGCCAGGAAAATGAACTGATCAACAACGACGACTACGGCCTGCTTAAGAACGTGCCGGCCGCACAGAAAATCTCCACCCGCAAGGGTGGACCCACGCCCGATGATCTCGATGAATTGCTGACCAAGGTCTGGAAGGAACCCTCCTTCTTCCTGGCCCACCCCCGGGCGATCGCCGCCTTTGGCCGCGAATGCACCCGCCGGGGTGTTCCGCCGCCGACCGTGACGCTTTTTGGCACCCCCTTTGTCACCTGGCGCGGCGTGCCGCTGATTCCCACCGACAAGCTGCACGTCGATGGTCAGACCAAACCGAATTCCGCCAACGGCAAGACCAACATCCTGCTGCTGCGCGTCGGCGAGAAGCGGCAGGGCGTGATCGGCCTGTTCCAACCGGGCCTCCCCGGCGAGCAGACGCCCGGCCTCTCGGTGCGGTTCATGGGCATTAATCGCAAGGCTATTGGTTCCTACCTCATTTCATTGTATTGCTCGGCCGCGGTGCTCACGAACGATGCGCTCGCCGTTCTCGAGAATGTTGAAGTGGGTAACTACCATGAGTACAAGTGATCCGACGACGGCGCTCGAGGAACTGGCCCATCAGGCGGACACCACCGGCGCGCTGAGCGCGGCGGCGGCCGGTTTTCCTGATCCGGCGGCCCTGGCGCGCCTCGCCAATGAATTCTTCCACGGCGCGCCGGTCCCGGCGCAGACCACCGGGGTCGCATTGCCCGGAGCACCCCGCATCCCGCCCGCACTGCCCAACGCCGGCAGCGTGCCGACTCCAACCGCCAGTATCCCCACGGAGGCCCAACTCGAGGCGTTGCCCGCTACGCTGGCGGATACCACGGCGCTGTCCCAGGCAGCCGCCAGCGCCGGTCTTCCGGGACCAGGCATCTTCGGCGGCGTTTCGCCCGCGGACTTCTCGCAAATTCCATCGTTCTCTTTCCTCGACGAAGCCCGCAGCCTTGCCGTGGCCACGCCCACGGCCGCCATCCCCGCCGGCGTACCGGCACCCACCATCAAGATCCCAACCGATACGGAATTCCAGGCGGTACCGAACGTCCCAGGCACCACCACGCGGATAGAGCCCGCGGCGCTGGCCTCCGCCACCGCGCCGCAGATTCCCGGCGCCGTGACTCCGACAACCGATTTTGGACGCGGCAGTTCCTTTGATTTCCTCAAAGATATTCATTCCCTGGAGCGCGTGGACGTGGTGCCGTCCTTGGCGCCCACCACCGCTTTGGACGCCGCCGCGCTGCCGGCGGCTGCCTCGGACCCGTTCGATGTCAACGCCATCCGCCGCGATTTCCCGATCCTGCAGGAACGTGTTAACGGCCGACAGTTGATCTGGCTGGATAACGCCGCCACCACGCACAAGCCCCAGGCCGTCATCGACCGCCTGTCCTATTTCTACGCCCATGAAAACTCCAATATTCACCGTGCCGCCCACACGCTGGCCGCCCGCGCCACCGATGCCTATGAGGCCGCCCGCGAAAAGGTGCGGCGTTTCCTCAACGCCCCGGCCACGCGCGACATCATTTTTGTGCGCGGCGCCACCGAAGGCATCAACCTGGTGGCCCAGAGCTGGGGCCGGCGCAATATCCAGAAGGATGATGAAATCGTCGTCACCTGGCTGGAGCACCATGCCAACATCGTGCCGTGGCAGATGCTTTGTGCCGAAAAAGGCGCCAAACTCCGCGTAGCGCCCGTGGACAATACCGGCCAGATCATCCTGGAAGAGTACGAAAAATTGCTGGGCCCACGCACACGCCTGGTCTCTTTAGCCCAAGTGTCCAACGCCTTGGGAACCGTCACCCCGGTAACCGAGATGGTCGCCGCCGCCCACCGCCATGGCGCCCGGGTGCTGGTCGATGGCGCCCAGGCGGTTTCCCATATGCGCGTGGACGTGCAGGAGTACGATTGCGATTTCTATGTCTTCTCGGGTCATAAGGTCTTCGCGCCAACCGGCATCGGCGTGGTCTATGGCAAGTCCGACGTGCTGGACGCCACGCCCCCGTGGCAGGGCGGCGGCAATATGATTGCCGACGTGACCTTTGAAAAGACGCTCTACCAGCCTCCGCCCGGGCGCTTTGAGGCGGGCACCGGCAGCATCGGCGACGCCGTCGGGCTGGGCGCCGCGATCGATTACCTTGAGCGCATTGGCATGGCCAACATCAGCCGTTACGAACACGACCTGCTCGTCTATGCAACTGCGGCCTTACAGCGTATTCCCGGCTTGCACCTCATCGGCACGGCGCGGGAGAAGGCCAGCGTGCTCTCATTCGTCCTCGATGGCTTCCGCACCGAGGATGTCGGCGCCGCCCTCAACCAGGAGGGCATTGCCGTGCGCTCCGGCCACCATTGTGCCCAACCGATCCTACGCCGCTTCGGCGTGGAGAGCACCGTGCGTCCCTCGCTGGCGTTCTATAACACTTGTGAAGACATTGACGCGCTGGTGGCGGCCTTGTGGAACCTCAAGAGCGGCCGCAGCCCGGGCTTGTCCTGACCGCCGCCGACTGCCTTCAATATGGAACTGCGCCGCCAACTTCCGGCTCCCAGCAGCATCCCCGCCACCACGGCGGCGATCATCGCGCCGCCCAGGGATAGCTTGACCAGTATCCCCGCCAAACGGCTCCAGATGTCCGCTGATTGTCTCACTGCCCAAAGGCGACTACGCCGCCGTCCGCTTTATCGAAAACGGCAAAGACGCCAAGACCCTCCCCGCCGCCACTCCACCGGCCGATACCAAATGAATCGGGTTGCCTTACTCAAGCTTATGCGCACACCGCCTCCGCCCTGCCGCACCTGCGCATCACCATGATTGCCGACCAGCTTGCTATAATTATTGCAAATCGCCCTTGGTAGGAGTTTATGCCATGCTTCAGGCCGCCACAAAACGCAAAGTGTCATCGCTCCGGGTCGACGAAACGGTGCGCATCCGCTTCGGCGGATCCCTTCATCGGGCGCAAATCATTGAGGATCGCGGCCCCATTGGCGTCAATGGCGGCCGTCTGCTGCGCATTCAACTCCTTGGAACGAAATACGAACCGAAACAACCTTTTGAAGTTCCTGCCGACGATATTCTGTCGGCCCCTATCGCACGCCGACGAGCGACCACGCGCCCATCATCCACTCTAACCGGTGCGGTTCGTATAAATGGAACCAAGCGCTGACCCTGCGTGCGATTATGTATAGTCCCGCACAATTGGGACAGCCGCCCGACGGTTGGGAATGTAGGGTGCGTCATACCACCGAGTATCTGTTCTCCAATCAGTATTCACAATTCCTCGGCTTCTCTTTCTTTTCAAACCGCCACCAACACGCGGCGCATATTTCTTTTGTCATCCCCCCTACCGGTGCCACTCCGGCGCCAAAAAGGCCGTGGCCTCGGCAAACGTGGGCCGACGGCGAAAGTCGGCGGGATTATACGCTGGATTCTTCGGGTCGGGGTTGGCCCATACCGGGTCGCGCCGCCCGAAGTAACTGCCATAGAACTGGTAATTGCTGTCCACCCACCGGCTCAAAACCATCAGTTCCATCGGCGTCAGCAGCTTGGAGTGGTCAACCTTGGCATTCTTGGGATGCCCGGCGGTGGTCAGCAGGGCCAGCAGAGTGCTGGTTCCGCAACCCAGGCTGCGCGGCGGCGCATAGGCCCCGTTGTAATTGCCGCGGTCGCTGCCCTGCAACGTGGTAAATTCCGCAATGATTGGCCCGGCCAGTTCCTTCCGGGCCAAAGCCTCGTAGGAAATGTTGTATTGCCCCGTCACTTCACCGGTCAGGCGCAAGCCCCCCGCCGGCTCTTTGGCCCCGTGGCAGGAGATGCACTTGGCATTCCACAGCGGCTGGATATCCGTCGGATAATGGATCACCTGTCCGGCCAGGCCATCGCCGCCGTTGCCGACCAGATCGCACGGCTGGGACCCGGGCACGCTGGGCGCCCGCCCCAGGGCCAGCGGATGGCCCACGGTCCCCGTCGCGCCGCTGTGATTGGACGGCAGGTGGCAGCCCGTACACGAACGGGTCTCGCCGGGGGCATAATTCACATAGGTCCGCTCGCGCTGGATCTCGCGGAAGTTTTCATCCAGCGCCTCAAAGAATATGTTGCGGTTGGCCGGCACCACAAAACAGGCCGAGCCGTCCTTCTCGACCGGCACCACGCCCCATTGCACCCGCGGCCACAGCGCCGCCTTCCAGCTCGAGCTGCTGTCCGCCGGCGCCCACCGTGGCGTGGTGGACCAGTACCGCGGCAGGGCTTCATTGATCCGCAGCCATTTCACCGCCCCGCGTGGAATGCCGTCCAGCCCCTGGTACACATCGTGCAGCACGCACAGCGCCTGGTTCTGCGCCGCCATATGCGGCTCCCGTGGCGTGGCAATCTGCATGGGCACCGCCCGCGGCTGGAGCGGCAGCGGATGCCAGCACGAGAGCCCCGCATCCCCATGCACATACCGCCGCGCCCCGGCGGTATCGATCAGGTAGATGGCATACGCGTTGGGCACATTCTGAAAATGGTCGGCCGGATTGACCTTATACGCCACCAGGAACTCATGATCGTTGATCGGGTAGGGCTCGGTATACAAATGCCCGCTCTGGCCATGCTGGTCCGTCACGTACTTGCCCGCCGCGGTCTGGAATTCCCAGCCGTGGTACGAACGCCGCGCCACAAACACGTCTGGCGTGATGTTGGCCACCGGGTAGCGGGTATCGTTGCGCACAAATCCGGGCTCGTTGGGATCCGGCCCGAGCACCTCGGTTCCGCGGCCCACATCCACCAGCATGATCGAACCCAGGCACCCGCCCTGCGGATAGTGGCACGTACCCACCGTGACAAAGCAATGGTTGTTGCCCGGGATCGGCTGGGGATACATGTACACGCACGTGGAATCGTGGGACAGCCCAAACAACTCCCGCGCCCCGGTGCCGTCGGGATTGATCGACCAGAACATCTTGGCCACCCGCGACCCGCGATCCACATACTCCCACCGGTGATAGACCACGCGGCCATCGTCGGTGACCACCGGGCAAAACTCGCTCACCGGGCTTTGCGTCAGCGCCTCGACATGGCTGCCGTCGGCATCCATGCGGTACAGGTTGGTGGCCACCAGGCTCGTCGGCCCACCGCACAATATGGTGTGCTCGCTGCGCGAGGAACAAAAGACAATCTTGCCGTCCGGCAGATAGCAAGGGTGGATATCATCCGTATGCCAATGGGGCCGCCAGCGGGCCGCCTTCTGGGCCTCATCCGCCGGCGGGAATGATACTTGCCGCAGGCCGGTGCCGTCGGTACGGACCTCCCAGATGCGGAACGCCGACGCCGGATCTGGGCGGAAATCAAACAGGATCTTCCGCGCATCAAACGAAAGGCTGATCTTGCCGATCAGCCCTTTGCCCCCGGGCAGGTCCGCGGCCTTGACCACGGGCCGCTCGGTTTGCGTGCCCACATTGAAAACATAGATGCCATTCTCCGGCCCAAAGCGGTCGGCACTCGTGCCGTTGTTGATTTCCGTATAGTAATGATCCGAAGAAAACGGCTTTCGCTTGATGAAGGCAATCTCCGCGCAGCCCAGTTCCT
>Ga0316217_10000595_pt1 | contig 50470 bp, 42 predicted proteins | sample 1anoAmetaG_FD_203633 | JGI IMG/M metagenome (GOLD analysis project Ga0316217, IMG submission 203633) | Freshwater microbial communities from Trout Bog Lake, Wisconsin, USA - 1anoA | ecosystem: Environmental > Aquatic > Freshwater > Lake > Hypolimnion/Profundal zone | place: USA: Wisconsin...
AGGGTGGTGTTCATGGCTCAGTTCCTCCGCAGCAGAACCAGTTTCAGGTCCGCTATTGGCCAACCCTTGTCTAAGACCGAAGTTATGAGGCCGCGGCTGGGCGCGGCCGCAAATAGAAAGGCCGGGCCTCACCTTGGCCCGGACATTTTTGGAAGATGAATCACCTCTTACCGCCAGAGGAGGAAATTCCCCTGAGAACCGCGTCGCCTGGCGGGCGTTAGAGCTGCTAACATCTTCAAATCAACATTAACAAACAAAAACCAAGGAGGACAAAGGATGGGGACTCGCCGCCTCTCTATTTTGGTTTCATTGTTTTTCTTTACGGTGGTGTCAGCCGCGCCCGCTGCCCCAAAGATCCCCTGGTCCTATGGCCCATGCATTGGTCACCTTGGGACCATGGCCGACATCAATGTGCCCAAAGGGTTCATGTTCGTTGGACAGGATGCCGCCAAGGACGTCCTCACCCTTAGTGAGAACATCCCCACTGGCAAGGAATTAGGGGTGCTCTACCTCCCGGCCGAGAAGAAACAAGGCGAAACGAAGGAGGGTGAGACCTGGTTCGTGATCTTCGAGTTCGCCCCAATCGGTTTCGTCAAGGATGACGAGAAGGACACTCTCGACGCCGATGCCATCCTGGCCGGCCTCAAAAAGGGCACTGAACAGGCCAATGAAGAGCGCCGGACCAAAGGTTGGTCGACCCTCTCCATTACCGACTGGGTTCGTAAACCTTTTTACGATTCCCGCACCCACAACCTGACTTGGGCTTTGGGTGCCCAGGATGACAAAACCCACGAAGAGGTAATCAACAACAGCGTCCGGATCCTGGGACGGGATGGCGTCATGACCGCGAATCTCGTACTCGCGAAGGACCTCGGCGACCAAGGCATCTCCCATTTTGACCAAGTCCTCACGGGCTTCCATTACACGGGCGGGAAGTCCTATGCTGAATTCAAAACTGGGGACAAGGTAGCAACCATTGGATTGACCGCCCTTATCGCCGGTGGCGTCGGAGCGGTTCTGGTCAAGTCCGGCTTGCTGGCCAAGATGTGGAAATTGGTTGTGGTTGCGGTGATTGCGGCGTTCGGCTTCGTCAAGCGGCTCTTCACCGGCAAAAAGTCAGACACATTGCAGGGGTAGCCGGATGGAAGAGTTCGGCCTGGTCGCCCTTGTGGCCATCGGTCTTTGGCTTTCTGAAGGCTTGGTGAGGATCCCCCGGGGAACGTGGCTTTTCCGTCGCCACGGGAAAACTTGGCGGATCGAGGGGACCGCCGACCTCCTACATAAGGGCCCATGGGCCTGGCTGTGGCTTCCGTTCTGGCTGGGCCGGCCATCCGTGTTTCTGGCGCATGGGAGCCCTATCAGCCCTGTGCTGGGAGGTCTCTGGCTTCACTCCAGCCAGGCGCCTAACCCGGGGCCCAGGGGCGCGGCATCAGGGGAGTTCATCCGCTGGGCCGATGCCCCCGAACTCCGGTTCGCTGATCATCAAATTTCCTTCCGCGGTGCCAACCAGGGAGACCCGCTGGACCAGACGACCCTAGCCCTGACGCGGCAGGACCTGAAAGAGCTCGTTTCGGCCTCGGAGAGCGACAGGGCGGCCGCCCTGGATGCCTGGGCAGCACGAACCACGGACCCCTCCATGGTGCGCCGGCGTCTGTCCCGCCTCAACTTCCTGACAGGGCAACTAGGGGCCAACCTGACCCTCTACTTATGCTGGCTGTTGGTCCTCATGCCAGCGATCGGGATCATGGTCGGATGGTCCACCATCTGGCCCGCACTTGTGGTCATCACTCTCGCATCGCAGATCCTCCTCGCCAAGGCAGCCCGGAAGGCCCACCAACTCCTGCTGCCGGATCACGCCAAAGAAAGGACCGCCTGGACCATCGCCTGCCTGCTGAGCCCACTGTCCTTGCTCCGGGCCTGCGAACAACTCGCGGTAAAGAGCACCGCCGGAGTCCACCCCATCGCGCTGGCTTTCGCCCTCGCCCCTGAAGAGGCTCAGGCCCGGGCCGAGTTCCTTGGCCCCATCGTCCGTGATCTCCTCCATCCCTGTCAGCCCCTAGCTGAAATCGTTCCCGACATCCTGGCCCACTGCGACCTTGAACACCGGGAGCGTCTCCTGACCCACCTCCAACGAAGAGCGGGAATGAGCCGGGAGGCACTATCCGCCTTGGTCCATCGGCCAAAGCGAGAGGATCCAGGGGCCGCTTGGTGCCCTCGGTGCATGGAGGCCTATTCACGAAACCATGGCGTCTGCACCGATTGTGGGGTCAGCCTCCAGGGCCAGACACAGCCGGGAGTGGACCAGCCAGGAACAGGTGAACATGCCGCCCCCAAACCTCCTGAACTCTCCGCACGGGATAGACGCCAGTTGGCCCGTCATCCGGAAGGGCCTTCGCCATTCCACCGCAGGTAATCCTGGGGTAATTTCGCGGAACAGAGATCGATCGCGCCTGCCCTACCCCTCGCCGGCCAGCACCTGGTCCATCAACCCTTCCAGGATGCTGGCGTGGATCTCCCGGCGCAGGGTGGACTTCTCCTCATCGGTCGCGTCCGCGAGGTTGAGGGAGAACGAATCCGAGCAGCGGTCGGCAGCGGTCGCCACCGCCCGGCCGATCCCCACCACGGTCATCTCCTCGGGGAAGGCCACGCGGTAGCCCAGCAAGGCCTTCTCGAAAGCCTTGTTCGTGTTCGTCCGGAGACCTCGCAGGCTTCCGCCCTTCTCATGATCGTCGACCATCGCGTGGAACGCACAGAGGCCGGCCTGGGCCTCCACAAGAAGCTCCCAGGCATTTTGCTCCCCAACCGTGTCATCGGCCTGCCCCGCGGCGAATTCAGCCGTGGACGCGGCCACCTGCGCTTGCAGGCCGCTTCGCTGGGCCCGCTCCTCGCTCGGGCCGCAGGCCCGAAGGGCCACGGAGGCCTGGCGATCATCACCGAGGGCCCGGTACAACCGGACCAGATAACCGCACGCCGCCACGGCCTGCACCGTCCAGACGTCCACAAGCCGAGTGAGAGGCTGTGCCTCAACGGTCGCCGCCGGGGGGAGAGATCGAATGCCCATCAAGACAATCCTAATCCCTTGCGGGAAAAGATGGTTCGCGACCCCTCACCAGCACAAGAACTGGGGAGAGGCCGCGCCGCCTGTTCTGGAAGGAGCGTGCCCGGCTAGGCCGCAAAGACCTGCGCCACCTGGTCGGGGCTCTTGAGCAGGAAGGTCAGCAGCGCCTTCCCCTGATCGATGCCGAGGTTCTTGATGAAGGCTTCGACCAGCCCCTTTTCGACCCCGGCCTTCTCCGCCAGGGTGCGGATGTAGTTGGCCTGGGGCATCGTCAGGTCCTTCTCCCCGGCCTTCCGCTCGGGCAGCACCACGACCGGGGCCGGCGCGGGAGTGGGAACCTCAGCAGGTTCGGTTTTCTGGTCGTTCACGATCTCCTGGTCCGCCACGGCAGCGGCCTCAGGTTCGACCGTCACGTCTTGGCTGGTCCCCGCCGGCATGGTTTCGGTGGCCACCACCTGGGCCTCAGCGGCTCCATCCACGACTTCGGGGACCGGCACCGCAACCCCGGCGGCCGGGGTTTCGACCTTGGCGCCGTTCAGGGTCGAGGGACTGAACTCGGCGTTGATGGCGAAGGACTCCTTCGCATCCTCGAAGCCGATCGTCCGGCCCTGGCCCCGGAGCAGGTCCTCCACGGTGGCGCTCTTCACGGCGCGAACCGCCTGGATCGCTCTGTTCTTCTCCCGGCGCAGATGGATCCGCTGGACGATGTCCTCCAGCTCGTCGGGCAGCCCGTCGAAGGTCAGGCCCACCGAGTAGAACGCGCTCACGCCGCGCCGGGTTTCACGCTGCATGGTCAGCATGAGCGGAATTCCAGCCAAGATTCCACCGGTCAAAGCTTTGAAGTCGCGCATGGCGTTCTGGAGGAGCTGGGCGGTGTTGTCGCCATGGCTGCGAAATTGCCAGACGCTGTTCAGCGGAGTGTGCAGGAGGCCGCGGCTGTTCCGGCCGGGCACCATGAGCCGGGCGACGCTCACACGCTTGCAGGAGCCGTTCTTGCCATACATGCAACTCTCGCCGCAGGCACAGGCGATCTTCTCGAAGGGCTTGGCCGGGTTGAGCTCCGGGCGACGCTCGGGCTCCATGTCGCCATTGCCCAGACCGCGGCAGACGGTGGCCCCGCCCTTCATGAGCTGCCAGCCGAATTCGACGTTCAGGGTCTCGTCGTCGGAGTAGAACTCGACCTTGATGGCGTCGAGCTTCTCGCCGTTCTCCTTGGCGAAGTCCGGGTGGTCAGGGTAGACCCCGTCCTTGTTGGTACTGGCACTGCAATACCGGAAGTGGTCGAGTTTCTCGGGCCGGGGGCCCTTCCCACCCGTGACCATGGCGCCGATCTTGAGGATGCCGGCGGTCAGGATCTTGGTCCGACGATACCAGGACGGAGTCCCGGGCTTCGCGGCCTCGGGCCTGGCGACCTCGGTCTTGACCTCCGCATCGGGAGAGAAAGTGGACTGCTCGCTCACGGTGAAACTCCTTCCAGCCCCAAGGAGAACAGGAGCCCCAGGGAGGGAATATTCTGAGAATGGAGAAACCCGGGCCCTGGCCCGGAATAGGAACGCCCCCGGCCGAAACCGAGGGCGTTCGCATAGGGTCAGTCGGCACTATTCCTCGACGGGCGTGGCCTTCTTGGCCGCTTCGGATCCGGCCTGGGCCGGCTTCGGATGGGCGTGATTGATCTCGTCGACGATGCTCTGCAGAACGGACTTCTGAAGATCTGCCGACTCGACGAACTGCACGATATTGGGGTAGGCCATGGTCCCGCCGCCCTGGGTCCAGGCGGCGAGGATATGAGGCTTCACGGAAATCCGGGTCGTCGCCTTCCCCCCCTTGAACACAGTGTCCTGTGGCCGGAAAGCCAACAGAAATTCGACGCCCCTGCCGTTGGTGATCCGGCCCTGTTGGCGATCCCCGCGAATGCTCACCTTGTCGCAGGTGAACTGGGCGACCCCGTTTGAGGCAGGCGCGAAGAGGGCGCAGCCACGGACGGCACCCACGAAGATGCTCAGGATGCCAGGGTGGCGCCTGATATCCTCGAGTTGGGGCTGGCGGATGGCGACGAAGCCTTGTTTCGCCATGGCCATTTCGATCACGTTCTGAATCCCGTCGGTCAGTTCGTCTTCGGTCTCGGCGGGCACGGTGAGCTGGAGCGAGGGCTGGTTGATGTTGTCGTCGAAACCGTCATCCGTGAAGCCCTTGGACTCGAACGTGAAGGCCGGGCCGGAGTTCTTGGCCGGAGCCTTCTTGGCCTTGACCGGAGCGGGCTTCGCCGCGAAGGCCGGGCAGATGCAGAGGCCCAGGGCGAGGGAAAGGACGGTGCAGGAAAGACGCATGTGGCTCCTTGATGGGTTGGTTGGACGGTTCAAGCCGCAATCCCATTGTTAACCGCCCAGGTTTTGAGATCGACCAGAAACGAGTTGTAGTTCTCAACCCAAACCTCCTGGAGGAAGGTTTTGAATCGCGAGTCGATGGCCGCGCAGGCCTCCTCGACCAGGAAAGTCCGATCCGCGAGCCGGGCGACCATGTCCTTGCTGTTGGTCTTGGGGAGATTCAGCCCGCTGATCTGCAGGTGCTGGTCCAGCGTGAAGATCCATTCCAGATCACCCTGGAGCAGGCGCAGCTTCAGGGAGGCCGGAAGCATGCCCTCGACCAGGGCTTCCATGGCGGCCCGGCTCTCGACGGGTTCCCCCTTCTTGAGGGTGACCTCCTTGACCGCGCCGCTCTCGCCGACCAGTTTCATGGGGTCCAGCAGGAGCACGCAGGTCGAATCCTCCTCGCTGCCGGTGCCGCCCTGCTCCACCGCCCGGCGCCACAGCCAGGCCAGGAAGGCCTGCCCCATCATGGGGGCGGCGACCTCACGGTCCTGCCCTCGCAGGAGCTGGTCCTCGGAGAGGTTCCCCAGGAGCTGAGAGGCGAGGTTGACCGGGTCCAGGCTCCGCGCCTCGGCGCCGAACCGCTTGTGCAGGATGTCCATGACCAGGCCCAGGGGCTTCTTCCCGCCCCCGGCCACCAGGAGCAGCCCTTCCTTCAGGTTCCAGATCGCCTGGGTCACCTTGGAGACGGTGCGCTGCTTCTTGAGCAGGTCCGCCTTGATCTCGTCCTTGAGCGAGATCCGCATCTCCTTGCCGACGAAGGCCAGGTCCTGCTCCTTGGCGAGGCTCTCGAGCTTGAACTCCAGGATCGCTTCCAGTTCGGAGGCCGGCACCTTCCGGGTGTTCTGCTGCACGCCGAAATGGACCTTCCCATCCATGAAGGTGTAGGAGTCCTCCTCCTTGGGAGAGCCCTTGAGGTAGTTGCGGAAGTCGCAGATGCCGAAACGTTCCTCGTCCGAGCCGTCCTCGAAGGGCCGGCAAGGCTCTTGCCGCAGGGCCTCGATGACCTGCGCCGCGGTCGGGACCGGGCCCAGAATTTGGAGTCGAGTAAGGGAAACGCTGCCTTTGGCGATGCTCATGGATTCTCTCCTCCTGCAAGGGTGCGGGAGGAGGATTTTTCCCTTGGGGAGAGGATGGAAAACGAGGAGAGGAGAGGACGTGACGGCATTCGGTCGGGGGCGAGGTCTGGCAGAAGCGTGGCGGCTGGCGTGCGGCGCCCGGTTCGACGCGCAACTGGTCACGGCCCTGGCAGGATTGGCACTCGGCGCCCCATTCCTCCCAGCCGGAGGCCCCGGCCCCATCGTCCATCCCCTCCTGCCGATCACCGGGGGGTTCCTCCTGGCCCGGCTGGCAATCTGGAAGGACAGCCCCCGCGCCCTCCTGAGGTGGCTCCCGGTCCTCGCCCTGGGAGTCATCTACTCAGCCCTGGACAGTCGAGTCGGGATCACCCATGCCGTGATGCGCCTGACCGGAATCACCCCCAAGGACCAGATCATGCTGGCCATCGACCGGGCACTGTTCTTCGGCCGGACCCCGGCCCAGTGGTTCGACACCGACCTCCTGGCCAGCCCCGGGGCCCTGCGGTTCTTCCACGCCTGGTATCTCCTGGGCTACTTCCCGATGATCGCGGTCTCCCTGGCGGTGGTTCACCTCAAGGGAACCGAGCAGGCGTTCCTGGCGGCCCGGCGACGGGTGGTCCTGCTCTACCTGTCCGGCTACGCCCTCTACGGGCTGGTCCCAGTCACCGGCCCCTTCCGCTTCGAGGCGCTGGCCGGCGGGTTCCGCCACCCGGACGCGGGGATCTCCCTGGTCCAGTCCGCCACCGCCGCCTTCGACTGCTTCCCCAGCCTGCACACGGCCGGGAGCATCCTGTTCGTATGGATCCTCTGGCCCAACCTGGGCCGGGGCTGGCGATCCCTGGCGGTGTTCAATGCGGCCCTGGTGATCCTCACCACCCTCACCACGAGGGCCCACTACGGGATCGACGTGATCGCCGGCGCTGCCTTCCTTGGCGTGTTCCTGGCGGTGCTCCCCCTGTTCGAGGGGATCGCCCACACAAAAACGAGAGCCCCGGTCTCCGGGGCTCAACGATGAAGACTCCGGCGCCCCTATTCGGTGGCGGCGAGGATCTTATTGGTCCGAAGGTCCACCAGGTAGACATGGGATCCCTCAAAGTTCATCTCGTATTTCGTGGTGTGCGTGACAAATTCAGTCGGAGAGTCCATCGTCGCCCCGGAGGATACCGATTCACGTTCAATCCGGGCAAGCCGCGCATCCACCACGATCGCGAGGGATTTTTTGGTATTCGGGGCCTCGGACGGCTGGCAGGGGACAAGGATCCGGAGCTCGTTCACGCCCGATCCGAAGCCTTGATGGAAGCTGGTTGCATCCGCATGGGAGAACAACCGGTAGCAGTTGTAGTTCCGCCCTACTCCCTGGAAATTGATCTCGATGGAGGCGCCGTCGAAGCGGCGAACCACGGTCGAGGCACCGAAACCATTGGTCCCGACATAGGACCCCGAGGGACGTGACTTCTTGTCTATCACTAGAACGGCGTGGTAGGCCCCGATCATGAAACCCTGCTTCTCCGCGTTGTAGCCCATGTCATTCCTTACAGGGTTCAGGAGAGAATAGGGGATGAGAACCCGAACCGGGACTGCGTGATCGGCCACCCGCTTGTCGTAATCGGGGTCCCGCTCATACTCGGTTTTCGGAGAGGGGTTTTTGAACTTCAGCTTCTCCAATGCCTCCAGTTTCATGACCCCCTTGATGTCCAAGGTCTCTACCTGTTGCACCACTGGGGCGCTCGCCTCCTGCGGGTCCGGGTCCTGTGCGCAAACAAGGCCTCCGGCACCCAGGAGAAGCTCAACAGCAAACAACGTGGCAGGCAGCCTATTCATTCATTTCTCCAAAGAATTCAGGTGGCTATCGTCCGACCAGACAAGGAAATTCCTTAAAATCTTACAGTTCCAGCCGGTTTGGGCCCAGAGGTATGAGTGGGCCCTGGACATTCCCCCCTAACCCAAAACCCCGCCGTTGAGGCGGGGCGCAGGTCTTGGATTGGAACGGCTCGGCGATCGATTAGTTCCGGGTGGGCGGCAGTTCGACCCGGTCCCCGGCCCGCAGGGAAACCCCGGCAGGCGCGTTCGCCAGGGAACCGATGGAGATGCGGTCGCGCACCTCGGTAATGGTGATCTGGCCGGCCGGAGTAGTCTCGGAATCCAGCACCTCGCCGGTGGTCGGGTCCTTGAGGACCTCACCCACGGAGCTGGCCTTCAGGATCATGCCCGGCTCCAGGCCAGTGTCCTTGCCGGCGTTGATGTAGACCTTGTCGGCGGTTGCCTTCATGACGGAGCCTGCCCAGGGCTTGTCCTTGAGGGTCTGGGCGATCCGGTAGACCGCCTTGTTGATGCAGGCCTTGACCGCGTAGTTGACGGGGGACTTCTCCTGCATCCCGCCGCCGGCCGCAGCACCACCGCCGGCACCGGCACCGCCGCCGAACAGGCTGAAGCCCCAGTTGCCGGCCGTGGCCCGCTCGTCGATCTGCCACTTCACTTCACCGGTGCCGCTGTCGACGATCCGGAAGGCCATGGCGACCTCGGCCTCGGACTTGCTCAGGCCGCCGGCCAGGGCGCTCACGGCGCCGAACAGGCCGCCACCGCCACCACCGAGCTTGGCGACGCCGCCGCCCACCTTGGTCTTGCTCTTGTCCGGGGTCCACTCGACCACGGAGGCCAGAACCATGTACTGGGCGCCCATGGTCTTGGCGGCCTGCATGGCGTTGGCGGCCTCGGTCAGCGCAGGCTTGTTCAGGGTCTGGCCAGCGGCAGCCGCGGCCTGGAGGGCGGCAACCTGGTCGGCCGGGTTGCCACTGGCGGCGCCGGCGGTCTGCACTTGGGCGACGGCGGTGTTGGCCTGGAGATTCTTCTCGCCCTGGATGGTCTCCAGAGCCTTCCGCTCGAACAGGCGGAACCGGCCGGTGCCGGACAGGGACGAACCCAGGAGGTCCTCGATCCCGGCGACCGGGATGTTGGCGAACTGGGCGCCGTAGGCGGCGGCGAAGGCCGCAGGCAGGTTGGCCGGAATGGCCTGGGCCGCCTTGTTCTCGACCGGCATCACGGCGATGCGCAGCTTGGCGCCCTTGAACTCGGTCCAGGTCAGGCCCATCCACTCCTTGGAGTCGACGTCCTCGATCTTGGGCGGCAGGTTCTTGTCGGTGCCCTTCTCGGGGTCGTGCAGGTAGGCGCCCCAAGTGGCAGGCTTCACGAACGGCGCATCGGCGGCCGGAAGCACGGTGGCGAGGAGGAACGGGAGGATCAGGGCGGTCTTCTTCACAGTCTGGCCTTTCGATCTGCGGCACGGCCGCAAGCGTGGTGGATGAGGTGGCGTGGGCTCTAGCCCTGGTAGCGACTGACAAATCTTTTAAGTAGGGGGGCGCCCTCGGCTAGGCCATCTGGCCAGCCAGGTGGTTCCGCAGGGCGATGGCTTCGATCCGGGTGTGGGTCCGGGGCCGCATGGCCACCCAGTCGCCGCCCACCCGTTGACGCACTTCCATGTCGCGGCCCTTGCCGTGTTCGGCAGGGACAGGAACGATTTTGAGATTCCGGATTTGCTTCATGTGCTCTCCTCTTCTGGATCCATTAGGCTGTGCAGAAAAACCAAGATCCTTCTCTGAGAAGGGTTCCTAACGGGCCGCCCGAGGCGGCTGACGGCCAGCCAGAATCGCCACCCAACCACTGGCCGCTCTCTACCGAGATCCAAGCCTGGAACCTGGGTTGGGATTCGGCTGTTCGGCGGAGCCCTTCGACCTCGACTTCGACCTCAATCAGTCGAATTCATAGAGAGAGGGCAGCCCCGGCCCAGAGACAGGTTTACGGCCGGCGCCTCCAGGGTAGCTGCCGGCCGCGGGTTGTCGTGCTGCAGGTCCGTTCCTCAGGTCCAACCGGACTACTGGGCATCCGGACTGCTAAGCGCCTTGAGGACCTTCGTGTAGTTGTAGTCGGAGATCCAGAACTGTCCGGCGTAGCCCATGATGTCGTGGTACATCTGCTCCTGGGGGTCGACCGGAAGGAGGCCGGGCCCGGTGATGTCGACCGGCTGGCCGGGGCCGATCAGCGCATCGGTGTAGGGATAGTTGGGATCGGGATCATTGGCGCTCCCGCCAGGGGCATGCTGGAGGCCAAGGGTGTGCCCCAGTTCATGGGCGCTGCTGACGGGCGCTCCCAGGACCACCATGGAAGTCCGGTTGTCGGTGCCGGTGGGTGAACCGATGTTCGCCAGGCCCGCATACACGCAGGGGACGCCCGACGCCCAGACACCCTGGTAGTAGGTGTGCAGGTCCCCGTTAGCGATCCGCTTGGCTTCCAGATCCGCCAGCGCCCGGTTGACGTTCGCCACCGTGGAGATGTCGGAGACGGAAGGGGTGAACGGAGCCCCCACGGTCGCGACGATCTTCGCCAAGGGGAAGATCCGGGTCATTCCCTCAACCATGGCCTGGACGTCGGAAGCACCGATGCTCGGGGTGCCCCCGGCGAGGACGATGGGGATGAACTTGATGTTCAGGTCCAGCACCTTCGCGGCATGGATCGTCCAGACCGGAGCGGTGATGTTCTGGCCGCCCGGGTCCAGGGTGACCGCGATCTTGGCATTGGCCTGGATCAGGCTGGCCGGCAGCATGATGTCCCAGGTCTGCGAGGGGTAGGCCGTGACGTCGGCCGCCGTGGGAACCCCGGCCGCCGACGAGGGGACGCTGAAGGTCGCAGGGGCCTGCCCCGGGACCGTCACGGTGACACCCACGCTGGGAGTCAGCACGTTGTAGGCGGACGCCTCACAAGCGACCCGGAGCAGGCCGGCGCGGTTGGCGACCAGGGGAACGGAACCGTCCGGGAGTTGGATGCCCTGGTCGATCAGCATGGTGCGGATGGACAGGGAAGGCTCCTGGCCGCTCTGGGCCACGACGTTGAGCGTGACCGTATCGCTGGCGACCGAAATGCCGGACGCCGTGGAAATCGATTGGACGGTATGGCTTCCAGCCGTGGCCGGAGCGTTGAAGGACATGCAGGACGAGAACCCCTGGGGGTCAGGGGTCACCGAAAAGATCGTGGACGAGCCCCCGAGATCCGCCTGGGTCTGGCCCGGGGCGAGGGAGACGCCATCGACGATCCAGACCACGCTCGAAGCCGCGGCCGTGGAGGAGGCAAAGGTGACCATGGCACCCGGGTAGCTCGTCACGCTTCGGGGCTGAATCTCATAGAAGGGCGCGGCAGCCGCATCCACATGGAGGATCGCGTCCCGGGAGGTGACCCGGCCGGAGGCATTGGAAACCACCGCATGGACAACCGCACCGTCGAGGGACAGGTCCGGGAGGGCGAAGGCACAGAGGGTTCCTGTGGCCCCATCGACGGGCGTACCGTTCACAAACCACTGGACGGCCGGCGTCGGTGCCCCCTCGACCATGATGGCGAACTGGGACCAGTCGCCCTGGCGGAAGGTTCCGGCCTCAGGCTGGAGCAGGATCGTGGGGGCGATCCCCTTCTGGACCACATGAAGAAATGCCTGGGCATGGGCGCTGCCGCCAGCGTTGGAGACGGTGATGGTGAACACCTTGCCGTCGTCGGCCAGGGCCGTCGCGGGAGTGGTGTAGGAGGCCGAGGTGCCGAGGGTGGCTCCGCCGCCATCCTGCCAGATATAGCTGACGTCCGAGCCGGTACAGGAGACGGAGAAGGTCGCGCTGCCTCCCACCACAGCCGTCTGGTTGGCGGGCGCGGTCTGGATGGCCGGGGCAGCCGGCACCGCCGGGGAATTGGGGACCGCCGGGGCGGCCGGGGACCCGGGTGCCGTGGGAGCAACCGAAATAGCCGTGCTGCCACTCCCGCCCCCGGAGCAACCGAGGGCCAGGAGGATGGCGGCCAGGATCAACGTCTTGCGGAGCATGGGAGAACCTTCCAGGGGGGAAAGCCTTGAAAGACAGGCCTTCGCCAAGCAGATTCTCTGGCTGAAGAAAATTTCCCTGATCTGAGAGCAGGTTTGAGGCTGCCGGCTGGCCGGCACGCCCAACGAGCGGCCAAGAAGTGGCTCCGCCTCGGGAAAAAATCCTCCGCCGGGAGGATGGGAATTGGTCCAGGCCGACGCCCGGACCGGCCCGGGCTCTTCGGACGGGTCAACACCCCAGCGAAATGAGCGAACCAGCGTCTCGATACCGGCCAGGCCGGCGAGGTCGCCTTACCTACTCAAAGGCCCGTCATGCTCAGCCTGCGCCACACCATCCTCTCCCTGCTTCTCACCTTGAGCCTGGCGCCCAAGGCTGCCGCCCACGACGATTGGACCAGGATGGACACGGTCTACGAGAGCGTGATCGTCGCCTCCGACATCATTGACTGGCACCAGACCCGCACGCTCATCGCCCGGCCCGGCATGTGGGAGAACAACCCCATCCTGGGCCATCACCCCACTAGCAGTCAGGTGGACCGCTACTTCGCCGTCAGCATCATCAACAACGTCGCCATCGCCTACCTGTTGCCCAAGGATCTGCGGCACGCCTATCAGGCCATGTCCTTCAGCCTGGAAGTCTACCACGTGACATCGCCGAGAACCACATTCGGCGCGGAGCGTTCAAGAGCGTAGATGCCCTGAAGCAGACGATCCTGGAGGCTATCGAGCAGCACAATGAAGCGCAAGGCCCTATATCTGGACTGCCAAGGCCACCGACATTCTCGCCAAGGTCATCCGCGCGCGCACCACGCTGAATGGTTCAAGTATTTCTGAGACCCCACACTAGTTCGGTTCATTTGGATTGGAAAGCGAGCCTATTAGTGATTTTCCTACTAAACCCGGACTGATCGAGGCAACCTCCAAGAACAACATAAGTAATCTCAGTAGACGGGCGTTGTCCTTCTCTAATTGCTCAAGTTTTCGGACATCCCGAACATTCCGCACATTGCTTCCTGCGAACTTATTTCGCAATTGGTAGAAGGTTTGCTCAGATACCCCGGCCTTCCGGCAGATATCGGCTATATTATTCTCGCTTCGTCCAGCCGCTCGAAGAAGGGCGACGATCTGCTCATCGGTGAGCCGAGGCTTGCGCATTCAGAGTTCTCCTCCTTCAGGATCAGTCCGAACAATTCATCTATAATTCAGATTCCGAAAAATCTAAATATTCTTTGCCATTTTCATTAACCCTTATAGTATTTATCTAGCCTGGTCAACTTTGTTCCCTTCGTCCGTGAAATCCACGTAGTTTCCTTTCCCCAAATTGATTTATGAATTATGTAATTTTCGTATATCGAGCTATTAGTAAATACTTCAAATACACTATGTTAATCAAATGGTTTTGTTTATTGAATTCATTTTATATTAATACCACTAAATAGTTTTAGATATATTTTATGATATCGTTACATTTGTTGAAAATGGTATATTTTAATTTCATAAATATAAATTTTTAAAAATCCCCATGACACATGTCGACCTCACGATTCGACCGCGTTGAGCCGTCCATATATACATACAGCGAAGCAGTGACACCCGCACGCCTGAGACGCTCTCCGTTTCTCTACCAGTAATGTTTAGCCTGATTGCAGGTTGCGAATAAGATTCGGATTCCAGGCCGTTCAAGTGGAACTAAGGACTGATTTTCCTCGCCACTGTAGAGCCAGATGCTTTTCACCAGGCCCTCCGGAAATCGCTGATAATGCTACAAGAGGAACACAACGAACCCGATGGCTTTGAGCGGTTGCCCGAAGATCTTCCCGCTAGGGATCAGTTTATTGAACCATTTGGTAGTCTCGGTCTGCACATCGACATTTTGGCCTCATCGCTAGCAACGACGAATCTTGCCGTATGCCTCATACGCCCAAGCACCGTGATTGGCCCAGAATTCCGGATCAACTGTGTACTGAACAGCAACGTTCTGAGGAGCCGACGACATTGTCGCGATTTTCTCCGGGGAATATCCGGCAATCTCAAAGGCCTTCATATTTACCGGGGCCGTCGGAAAACTGTTTGACAGGTTTTTCTGGTATTCAGGCTTTGAAATCTCTTTGAGGAAGCGCATGGCGGCGTCTCGATGGGGAGCATCTTTGACAACCGCATAGCCGTCTGTCCCAAGCTGCCCATCATTGAAAGTGTATCCAAAATTCGCGCCTTCATCGATGGCGCCTTGGACGCGTCCGCCCCACGTGAGAATTATGTCAACTTCGCCATCTTTGATGAGCTGAGACGCCTGGGCTCCGCTTTCCCACCACACTGATATGAAAGGAGCGATTTCCGCCAGTTTGTTGATAGCAGACATTCGCCCTTCCTCAGTTGACAAAAATTCATACACCTTGTCACGTGGGTTGCCCAATGCTAAAGCGGCTGCTTCAAGCATTCCAACAGGTTCGTTCCAGAGTGCCCGCTTACCTGGGAACCTTTTGATATCCCAGAAATCGGCCTTTGACCTAGGAACGCAATCTCCATAGGTATTCTTGTTCCAAGCCATTACAGTCGAATAAAGGCTGTTTGCGACAAAATAATCTGTGCAGGATCCGGGCACAAAATCTGCCGAATTGTAAACATCTTGGTCAAGTTTCTCAAGAACCCGCGCATCTTTCGCCTGAGGTATTTCTGCAAGGGCGATCTGGAGAATGTCCCACCTGATATTACCCGTTTCTACCTGAGCACGAACGTCGGCCCAACTCTGGGACGTGTCTAGTTCGTATGTGATACCGAGAACCTTAGCAGCGGGGGCCCATAACGCCTTGTCCTGCGCCTCCTGCCAAGACCCAGCAGATGACTCCGTTTTGACGATTGTCAATGACCTACTACTCATTTTTATCTCCGTTCCTGGTTCTGGCGATTGGCACTTGTATTTGCTTTTATTGGATCGCCCCAAAGGCCATTGTTCGGCATTTAATTGTTCGCAAATTTTTCCCTGGGTATCCTCAATTACCGGATCCGTATGCCGGACATAGTTCTCTGGGTAGTTCACTGCTAGGCAAGGTTTAGCTCTTCAACCACAAAAGCGTTCAAACCTTGAACCTTGAGACCAGGGCATGCAGGCTCTCCGCTGCGTTTGTTAGATCATCCACAGCGCGGGTTGTCTCGTGGATGGTCGCGGCCATCTCCTCCGTGGCGGTCGCGTTCTGCTCTGCAATGCTCGACAGGTCGCCCATGACGGCCACGACGGTTGTACTGTCCTGGCTCTGGGCTTGGCTCTGGGCACCAACGACCTTCATTCTTTGACCGCTATCTGTGATGGCTTTCTGAATGTCGTGGAGGATCGCGCCCACGGCGTTCACCATGCTGTTACCTTCTTGGATACTCTTGCTGGAAGTCTGAATCAGGGTCGTGATCTCCTTGGCCGCATGCCCCGAACGCTCCGCCAGTTTGCGTACTTCTTCGGCCACTACGGCGAACCCCTTGCCATGCTCACCGGCCTTCGCGGCCTCAATGGCGGCATTGAGGGACAGTAGGTTGGTCTGATTGGCGATTTCGGTGATTACCGTCAGAATGCTGCCGATCTGCTTGGAGCTGTCTTGAATTCCCTGCATGCCGCGGATGGCCTCACCCACGGAGGTGCCGCCCCTGGTCGCGGCCTTCTGCGCCTGGTCGAATACCTGCAAGACGCCAGAGACGTTGGCATTATTCACCTGGGAGGACTCTGCGATGGCGCCCACTTTGGCAGTGGCATGTCTAACACTTGTCTTCTGGCCTTCTGTCGTTTTGGCGATGGACTCAGCGGTGACGGACATCTCTGACATGCCGGCATTCATCTCCTGTGAACCGGATGCGATTGTGGTGGAAATGGAGATGACCTCCCGGATGATGCCCTGGATATTCTGCGCGAATTGGTTGAAGCCTCGGGAGAGCTGAGCGATCTCATCATCACCGTGAATCTCCAGGCGGGCAGTCAGGTCCCCCTCACCCTCTGAGATGTCCTTCATGCGTTGTTGGATGATCTCCAGGGGCCGCACCAAAGCCTTGGCGAGCATGCTTGCAGCAAACAATGCGAGGCCGAGGACACAGAGGCCCGCGATTGTCATGAGGATAATGCCGTGCCGGATTTCAGTTCCGGTCCTAGTCTTGTTCACCACCAGAAGGACATAGGCCGTCCTCGGTGTATCGGGGATGGGAACCACATAGCTATCGTACCCTTGAACCTGCATGGAGAGGACCTGTTTGGCCGCAGGAGGTTTCTCCAAGAGAACATTCGCAAAGGCCGCGGCATTGAGGTTCGACGCCCTAGCGGCCTTCTTCTCGCTCAGTACAACGTTCTTGCTGCCATCGAAAACCACAACCGCCGCAAGGCTGACATCCGGGTTCGCACTGATGAGCTGGTTCAATGAGATATCAATCACACCAATGTCTTCGAACGTCACGGAAGCCTTCACGACATCGGCCATCAGGATCGCGATGGTCCGACTGTTAAGCTTCAAAGATTCACTACTGGAGGATGAAAGTTTCCAGGCGGAGATGAATACCAGCGCCAAGGTGGCCACGAGTGTGGTGACCACATTACCGAAGGTGAGCTTTCGCTTGATGCTGAGTGAATGCCACATGGACATGATTCCCCCGAAGCGATTAATTAAGCGGCACGATCTTCAAACAGGTCGTCTCAACAAGAAGGGCACGTCTTAAGCTCGCTTCGCCCCATCTTCATTTGCTACCGTTTGCGCGCTGCTACTGCATGATGTAGGTGTTCCAACGGGTCTTCACAGAATCGCGGTTCTCGTTCCACCACTTCGGATCGAGGACGGCCCCGAGCTTCGCGTTTTCAGGGTAGCTCGGCAGATCCTTGGCCACGGCAAGGTCAAGAAGCTTCAGTGCGCCTACGTTGGTCGGGCCGTAGGGCATTTGCCGGGTGAGCTCCGCCTGCTGGGCGGACTGAACCGCGAAATTGATAAACTTCATCGCTTCCTTGGCATGCGGAGCGCCCTTCGGCACCACCCACCATTCGGTGTCCGAGACCGAGGCGGCCCAACCGTAAGCCCAGGGAGCTCCAGCCTTAATGGCATTGTTGACACGGCCATTCGGGATGTAGGCAAGGTCGACCTCGCCCTGCTGGATGAGCGCCTGGGTATCCGCGGCGCCCTTGAAGGCGACGATCTGGTCCTTGACCCGCCCGATAACCTTGAGGGCATGATCGACATCCAGCGGATAAAGCTTGGCCGCCTTCACACCGTCAGCCAGCAGGGCGAATTCCAGCATATATTCCGGCTCCAACGGCACGGCACGACGGCCCTTCACCGAAGGGTCGAAGAACTGAGCCGGAGTGAGGCCGTTCGGAAACTTGGTCTTGTTCCATGCGAGGTTCATGCCGAACTTGATGTAGCCGACACCGTACTTCGTACGGAACTCCGCCGGGATGCCGTCAGCCTTGATGATCGAATAGTCGATCGGCTGAAGAAGGTCATCCTTCACCTCGTTCGAATAGGCCGAACTCTCCGCGGAGACGACGTCCCAGCTGACATTACCGCTCTTGACCATGGCCTTCACCTTGGCATAGCCCGAACCGGTGGTTCCGGTAACTTTGATGCCCGTGGCTTTGGCGTATGGCTCGAAGATGGCCTTTGTTTGGGCGTCCTGGAAGGATCCGCCGTAAGAGGCAACCACGACCTCCGCCGGAACGGCGGCAGGTGCTGGGGTCGCTAAGAAAGTAGTGCAGGCCGCTACAAGCAAGGCAGCGGGTTTGATATACAGCCTCTTTGGTGCCATGGCGTCACTCCCCTTAAAAATCCGCTTCAGGAACATCCTGCAGTCGGAAGAACGGCGACAGATGACGGCGCCCATCGCGCGATAACGGGCTTGCCGGGATCGAGATAACTTGCAACGTCATTTCCGCGCGTGATGCTGGCGAGCAGGGACTGTCCATCGGGAAGCTCGAGCGCCACTCGCCAACCGGCGCCGAGATAAGTGACATCGCGGATCGTCGCGGGAACGCCGAAGGCACTGTCTGATACGGTTTCGGTTTCGGATCCGGGTCTGAGTCCGGGGCTGGGTTCGGGTCCTAAGCAGACGGAGACGTTCTCCGGCCTCACCGCAATATCGAAAGGCGTCGTTGCGGGAGATGGCAAGGCCTGGCGCACGCCAGCGATCTCGTATCCACGGCCGCCATCCGTCGCGGTGACGTGCAGAATCGAGCAGTCGCCAATGAAACGGGCAACGAAGTGATTGGACGGCGCTGAATAGATGGTTTCCGGGTCGCCGACCTGCAGAAGCCGCCCCCCGTCCATGATCCCAATCCGGTTCGCCATGGCCATGGCTTCCGACTGGTCGTGCGTTACGTAGATGACCGTGATGCCGAGTTCGCCCTGAATGCGCTTCAATTCTTGCTGCATCTGTTCGCGAAGCTTTCGATCGAGGGCGCCGAGCGGTTCATCCATCAGCAGGAGGTCCGGGCCGAAGACGAGTGCGCGGGCAAGCGCCACGCGTTGCTGCTGCCCGCCTGACAGCTGCGAAGGGTTTGAAGACCAGCGATCGGCAAGATTGACGAGCCCGAGCGCTGCATTCACTCGCGCGTCACGCTCGGCACGCGCGACGCCGCGCATCTTCAGCGGGTAGGCGACGTTGTCGGCAATCGTTAGGTGCGGGAAAAGCGCATAGTTCTGGAAGACCACCCCGATTCGCCGCCGATGCGGAGGCAGGTCCGAGATGGGCGTGCCGGACATCAGCACGCGGCCTTCGGTCGGCTTGTCGAACCCCGCCAGGAGCATAAGAAGCGTCGTCTTGCCGGAACCGCTTGGGCCGAGCAGCGCGAAGAATTCCCCCTGCGCGATATCGAGGCTAAAGTCGCTCAGCGCACACACGCTTCCGTAGCGTCGGGTGACACCTTGGAAGGAAACAGCAGGGAGCGGTTGGTCTGTCATTCGAACGCCCTACCCAGGGAAAGCGGCGTGAGCGGCTCGTATCCGGTTTCCGTGACGAGGATCGTGTCGCCAAAGCGGGCGCCGCCGACGCCTTGGACATATACGCCCGGCTCAATGCCGAGCAGCATGCCTGGTTCGAGAACGGTCGGGTCGTTGGCCTTGATCTCGGGCCACTCGGGATCGGAGAGACCGATCCCGCGACCGGTGCGATGCTGCATGGCGCGATCCCACCCGTGACGGCCGATGACTTCGACGGCGGCAGCGTGGACCTCGCCGCTCGTCACACCCGCGCACACCTTGGCCAAAGCGGCTTCCTGGGCCGCACGCGCCACATCCACGATTTTGTGAACCTCCGCAGGCAATCCCGTCGAGCCTACCTGGACCGGTCGGTCAAAACAGATTCCATGTCCGAAGAACGGTCGGCCGCAATAGCAGAGCTGCAGGAGTTCCCCCTCCTGCATCGGACGACCGGCGGCGACGGCATGGGCGCGCCCGGAACGGATGTTGCCGCTGCCCATGACATGAATTCCCTGCAAAAGCGGTGAGTGGTTCTCGTTGCCGTTCCACCATTCCGCGGCTCTCCGCATCGCGGCCGTGCGGGAAGCAAGCGCCACTTCCCATTCGGGAACGCCTGGGGCCACAACTTCGCAACTTGCCCTGAACTGATGGGCTGCGATGTCGGCGCATCGCCGAACGACGTCGATCGTTGCGGCATCCTTGCGGCGGCGCACCTCGCGAAGCATGGCCGTGACGTCCCGAATGCGTTCGGCGCCAAGGACATCCTTGATCAGATCGAGATTGCGTGCCGAGGTGGCATCGAAGTCGACCCCAATCGTGCGGGCTTGCGGCGCGACTCTTCCGATGTGCTCAGCGAGCGCCGCGGAGAACGACATGGGAGGCTTCGCCGGTTCTTCCCATTCGATCCATTCGACAGCCACCGGCACGCTACATTGCGCCCGTATCTCCGCGGCTTCAATGCGGGGCGAGACAAAAGCCGCCGCGCCGTCCTGTGGCAGGACGAACCAGACGGGCCTGACGGTTGCGATGCCATCCAACCCGGCGAAAAAGCGATGATTGTCGAAGCTCGACAGAGCGATGACGTCGATCCCGTCCTGCTTCATCGCAGCTCGGGCGCGTGCGACGCGATTGCCGTAATCCCCTTCCGAAGGGAAAGCAAGCTTGGAATTTACAGGGGTCTCGTTCATAGTTCCCTCGCTATGGTTTTTTGCGGAAGAAGGGACGGGCATGGCCGAAGCCGCCGCGCGTGCCACAGATGAGCGCAGAATACAGCGCCGCGTCGCTGCCAGCTTCGGCAAGTGATACGCCGGACAGCACGCGGCAGGCGAGGCGGCTTACGAATGCATCGCCCGCGCCGAGCGTGTCGACGACATCGACAGGGACTGTGGGCACGAACAGGATCTCGCCCTTATGGCACACCGTGGCGCCACGCGCCCCCTGGGTGACCGTGATCAGCTCGACGCCGGCCGATTGGGCGGCATCCAGCACACGCGCCACTTCGTCGTCGCTTGCATCGGCACGCGAGAAAGCCGCTACCTTCAGATAGGGCAGCACCCCCGCGGCATATTCCAAATCCCGATCTGAAAAATCGAAGGAAATTGCAACGCGCTCCCGAATCTCGGGAAGCCAACTGTCTAACCGGCTTGTCTCACCGGTGTGAACCAAGTCGAAGCCCGCAAGGTAATCGAGATCGGCGCCGTCAAGCTGGAACATGGACACGCCTTTCTCGCATAGGCCCCATTTGCGGTTATTGCCGTCGTCGTCCATATGAACGGTGGCGAAGGCACTGGGCCCTTCCTTGACGCGGAGCCGTGTGAGCTCGATGCCTTCCCCTTGCAGGCTTGAGCGGATCAGGTCGCCCTCGGCATCGGTGCCGATGACGCCGAGATAGGCGGCGTGCATTCCGCTCCGTCGGGCGTGGACGGCGAAATTCACCGCGTTGCCCCCAGGGAACATGAGCCCTTGATTGAAATACCGGTCAACTACATTGTCACCGACGCCACAAACACGCATGCGGAACACCTCAGTAAGTGGTCTTGAACATGAAACGGCGGTCGCTAAGTGAATGCCCGGTGACCGCCTGGTAGTGTTCCGCCAGACGCTTGGAAAGGGTCGAGAGAAGGAGCGGGGAAATGCATCCGCGCATCGATACGGGCACGCCGGGGAGGCTGTAGTCCTTCGAGTCGATGACACGGCAGCGCTGGGTGTTCTTGTTGAGGAACTCCTCTACTCGATCGATCACCGGGCGGGTTTCGTCTTCCCCCTTGAAGAGAAGAACCACCGTTTCGTCCTGAACGATCTCAAAGGCCCCATGCAGGAATTCGTTCGCATTGAACCAGGCCGCGTTCTTCCACTGCATCTCCATGAGATAACACATGGCAAAGCCGTAGCCGGCACCCTGGTTGGGGCCCGCGGACAGGACGTAGGTCATGGGCTCAGCCGCGAAAGCAACGGCGATCTCGTGGAGGTTTGCCTCTGCCTCCTGCACGGCCTGCTCAAAGGCTGCCGGCACCGCCGCAAAGGCCTGTTCAACAGCCGCGAAATCGAGCTTTGCACCGGCCTCCTTTAAAAGCGCCGTCACCATCAGGCCGATGAGCACTTGCTTCGGCGCCAGGATGGTTCGATCGCTGTGGTAGGTGAAGACCTCATCACATTGTACGGCCAGCTTGGTCGTCTCGTCCTTGGTGAAGCCGATGACGCGAGCGCCCGCGGAGCGCGACCAGCGTGCGGCTTCGATCGTTTCTCCGGTAGTGCCGTTGTGGGAGGCCACGAGCACCACGGAGCCCGGCCCGAGCAGAGCCGGCCGCCGGCAATTGAATTCCTCGCTGTTGAGGCAGAAAGTCGGGACCCCCGAGCTCCGGTCGCACTGGTACAACGCGGCAGAGAAGTCGTTCAAGGAACCGCCGCAACCGATCAGGAAGAGGTTGCGCATTCCGCCGGCTGCGGCCTTGGCCACCTGCCCGATCCGTTCGCGCTGGGCGACGGCGGCTTCGGTGATGCGGCGGAAATCGACATCTGTTGGGACAAGATTGGGATACGGATTCACGGGGCCTCGCTCCTATGGGAAAGTGCGTGATAGCGGTTTCAATGTGATAACGCTCTCACACCCATGGAAGGGTTGTCAAGGGAGTATCGCGATGGTTTAATTTATTCACTATGGACACGAGTCCCGGAGCGCCAATGCGAGCAAATCATGAAAGATAGCGGACGTTCAGGCGCTCAGCCGACGATCGCTGACGTTGCGCGCGCTGCGGGTGTCTCAAGTGCTACAGCGGCACGGGTGCTTGGCGGTTACGGTTATGCCGGAGCTGAGACTCGCCAGCGCGTCGTCGCCGCTGCAAAACGCCTAGCCTACCAACCCAACGAACTCGCCCGCAGCATGGCGACCGGCCGCAGCAAAACGATCGGTGTGGTTGTAGCCGATATTGAGAATCGCTATTTTGCACGAGCCATTCGGGCTATCACGGATACAGCCAACGCAAATGGTTTCGGTGTGGTTCTAGCCAACACTGACGAAGACATTAAGCTCGAACGAGACGCGGTGCGGGTGCTGCTCGCCAACCGAGTGGATGGTCTGATTGTTTCGCCGACCTCCAGCATCGAGGTGGATCACCTCATCGGCGCAAGGGACACGGGTTGCCCATTTGTCCTCCTCGACAGGCGCGTACCCGCACTTAATGCCGACACCTTTGCCATTGATAACTTTCGCGCAGCTCATCATGCAGTGGCATCTCTCGTTAAGGAAGGTCATCGACGCATCGCGCTTGTATCCAGTGCTCCTTCGTATGGGGAGAAAAAGTACCTGATTTCCTCTGTTCGCGAGCGTATCGACGGCTACCGCGCAGCACTTCATGATGCCGAAATTCAGATCCTCCCCAAACACATTATCCTCGGCGGTTGGGACACGGAGAATCTCACTCGCCAGTTGCATAAGCTCTGTCAATCCTCGAATAAGCCGACCGCTTTTCTGGCAACTGACAGTTCCGTCGCCCTCGTTCTTCTAAAAATTCTTCGAGAACATGATTTAACTATACCAGACAAGGTTTCGCTCATCTGCTTTGACGACGCCGACTGGACAGCGGCAATGACGCCCCCGCTGACCGTCATATCGCAACCGATCAGAGACTTAGCGAAATCTGCTACAGAAGATTTGATCGCCCGCATGCTTGGCGAGGCTAATGGTCCTGGAGTGGAAACCTTGCTCTTGGCGACACTTATAAATCGAGGATCAGTCAGCAGTCCCCCGTGCCAATAGTAATGAGACGGAAGTTTTTCAGCCGGCTCAGCGAAACTGGACAGGGAAGGAAATGGAACAAATTAGGTCACCAATATTGAGAGCGGTATAGTGAGCGTATTCGTCGGAAATCCCATGAGGTGCTTGGGGCAATGAAACCCGATGATCATGCCATCGAAGATTGCACCTGATCCTCCACCGTCCTCATGTTATTAAGTTGGCAAACGAGGCCATGGACTGGGTCTGGCGGTTGGAGGCTAAGAAATACTCGGAACTCAAGTGCACCCGTTATTGCTGACTCAAGAGCCCTTCGAATCTGCCCAACTACCACGAGAGCGGATTCAGGAGCTGAAAGGTTCCAACTTTCAGTCCGCCTGAGCCCAACGAATGAAGCTGATCTTGCAGAGCTTTTACGAGCAGCCCAATGTTGTCCGCCGAGCGGTTCTTGGAGGATTGGTGTGACCATGGAATCCGGCCTGGCGCCCTTTGAAAAGTTCTCCCTAGCTATCCGGGAACAAACTTCCAGCGTCCTAAACTGGTTTGTGAAGGGCCTCGCCAACGGGATTCAAAGGCATCAACTCGCTGGTCCAGGCCACCAAAGCCAAGGCCCGAGGCTATCGAACGGTCTGCAGCGTTGTCACCACCGGCTACTTCATTGCCGGTAAACCCCGGTTCATTGGATTGGCCCTGCTCTGGGGTTCGCCACTGTTGGCCGCTACCCAGTCACCCTCCTGAAATTGCGAGGAATCAAAATCAACCTCCGGTGCGAAATAGCCGCACTCGGCCGCCCTTCAAACGAACGCCACCGGCGCCTTGCCCGGTGCTTCCACCGGGTCCGCCCTCACTGGCGGTGCGAAGCCCCTCCCAGGCCAAGAGGAACACGGAAGTGAAGATGAATGCGCCGCCCACCGCCCGCATCGGCGTGATGGTTTCGCCCAACAGCAGAGCGCCCAGGCCCACCGAGCACAGGGGCTCCACGGTGGAAAACACTGAGGCGCGTACCGGCCCCACCCGCCCCAGGCCCTGGAAGAAGCACAGGATCGCCAGGACGCCGCCCACCCCTGCCACCGCAAGGACCGCCCCCCAACCGAAGGGGCTGGTCGGGAGGTGTAGGCCATGCGCGGACGCAGCCCCGCCGCAGGCCGCCGCGGCTGCGGTGGTGATCACCGCGGTGGTGGCGCTTGGCGACACCGTCGCCGGGATCCGGCTGCCCACCAGGACGTAGACGGAATTGATCGCCGCGGCCAGGAGGCCCAGTAGGATGCCCGCCAGCTTGCCATCTCCGCACTGGCCAATGGTGAGGGCACTCCCCACCAGGGCAATGGCCACCGCCGCCACCTGCACCCCAGTCGGGTGCTGGCCCAGTACCATCCAAGACAAAATCGCCACCAGCGCCGGGTAAAGGTAGAGCAGCAGGGACACCAGCCCCACCGAGGCCAGGGTGATGGCATGGAAGTAGCACATGGCCTCGCCGGCGCAGCCCACCGCGCCCATGGCCACCAGCATCAGCAGGGCCCGGCCCCGGGGCAAGGCGAGCCGCCGGCCCAGGCAGATCGCCCACATGCAGACCGCCGCCAAGGTGAAGCGCAGCAGCATCAGAGTCGATACGTCCACCCCCTCGCCCAACGCCAAACGGGCGAAGATGGGCATGCTGCCAAAGCACATGGCGGAAGCGAGGATGTAGACGATTCCCACTGCTAGGCGCCGGGCCTGGTTGTGGGTCGCCGGACCAGCGTCCACCGCCTGCATGCTATGTTTCGCCATGGACGACGCCTCGATCTTTTCGGCCAGGTTCTGGGGCATAGGTGCGGTCGCCATGGGGGGTGCAGGCTGCTAGCCGCCCAGCGCCCGAACCTGGAGCAGCGTGACGAACGTTTGGGGGTAGCCGCGCCCGTCAACGATGGCAAAGGCACGGCTTGCATAGTCCGTTGCTACCGAGGTGCCAAAGGACTGCCCGGAGGAGTAATGGATGTCTCCCGCCAAAATTGGCAACTACCGTATGGCCCTACCCAGCTCGCCAGAACTCGGCCGTGCTCTCCACCAAGCCTGGGGCGAGCATGTGAAGCTCTGAGCGGCGAAGTTCGAGTGTGCGTTATTGCAGCACCCGTCCGACCGATTTGAATTTGCAGGATGCGATGAAAGCCATGACCTCGGAGCGGGTTCGGTTTCCGGTGCATCCAAGTGGCCTAATGACGACTATCCGGCAACCGAACGGAATGATCCGGTATCAGTCCTACCCGCAGTGAAGGTAGCGGTTAACCAGGGCCCTGAGCGAGTCGGCATTACCAAAAATCATCTCGCTCATGTTGAGATCGTCGTATGCCTTCAGGCCCTTGACCAGGGCGTCCAGTAGTCCTGGGGGGAACACCCCGTCCTCCTCATAGCGGGCCCGGTCCCGCAGGAGACAGTCCGCCGACTCGAAGCAGGAGGCCGGTAGTTCCTTCAGGCCCTGGACCTGTGTGGCGTCGGCCTTGACGTAAAGGTCCTCGGCCACATTCAGAGCCTCGGGGTGCTCCAGGCCAAGCCGCGCCGCCACCGCCATCCCGGCCAGCAAGAGGTGGACGTTGGCACTGCCGTCCGGGCTGCGCAGTTCCACGGTCTGGTTGTTCTCGAAGGGATACACAGCACCCGCCGGTTCTTCGGGATTGGCGTTCCTGAGCATTTTGTCGCCCATGCCCACCCAGCCCAGCGGCACCCGGACCAGGACTGAGCGATTGCGGTCGCCCCAGCAAATCCGGGTGGGCGCCTCCTGGTGCGGCACAAGGCGCAGGAAGGAAGTCGGCACTGTGTTGCCGAAGGCGGTGAGACTTTCGGCGCTCAGCAGAAACCCGGCGATGACTTTGCGGGCAGTGTCGGTCAGGCCTTCGGCGTCGGCCATGGCGTTCTCGCCGTCCTTCATGAACCGCGTGTGGATGTGCAACCCACTGCCGGCCTGGCCAGCGATGATCTTAGGCGCGAAGCTCACCTCCAGATTGTGCCGGTAGGCCACCTCGCGGATAGCCCACTTGGCCATCACCAAATGGTCCGCTGCGTCCTCGATGGGGGTTGGCAGGAATTCAATCTCATGTTGGACCATCTCCAGGTCGCCGGAGAGGATGTTGCCCACCTCGGCATGGCCGTACTTGATAGTGCCGCCCATTTCGCTGATCACCTGCATTGCCTCGCGCCTCACCAGGCCCCATTTCGAGAATGGATGGGACTCGTGGTAGCCCCTCTGCTCTACGATGGGGTAGATACTGTCGACCTCCGAGAACAGGTAGTACTCCAACTCGCCCAGGGCCTCCATGCGCAGGCCGGTGCGCGCCTCCAGGCTGCGCTGGGCCTTCTGCAGGATGTACTCCGGGGCGCTCTCCAGGGGGTCACCCTGGTTGTTGTAGAAGCTGCAGATCAGGTCCAGGGTCGGTACCTCGGTGAATGGATTGACGAAGGCGGTGCGGAAGCGAGGTACCACGTAGAGATCGCTGGAGTCCGCCGAAACGAATGGGAACAAGCTGGAACCATCCACCCGTTCGCCCATGGAGAGGACGCGCTCCAGGTGGGCCCGACTGTTGATGACGAAATTAAGCTTCTTCAGCCTGCCGTCGCCGGCGACATAGCGGAAATTGAGCATGCGGATGTCATTCCGCTCTATGAACCGGATGATGTCTTGTTTGCAGAATTCCCCGGCCGGCTTCCCCAGGGCCTTGACGATCTTGTTAGGGTTCAGGGCGAGGCGATCGTTCATTAAGGTGCTCCTGGGGGGGGAAGAGGTAGGGCGTGATCCAGTCTTGGGCAGTGGAAGTGGTTAAAAAATCCATACGAATATTTGGCACCGGCCCCAAGGAGCTTACTCATGGTGTATTGCTTCCCTTCCGTGGTGCTAATGGCCGATCTGTTCTTGAACTGTTCCCAGAGAGAATTTTTCTCTGCAGACTGAGGTATTCCCTTTCTTGGGTAATGACTAGTGCTATTTTACAACCAAGGTTATGTTTATGAATTCCACCCTCGAACAAAGATTCCGGACTATCTTCCATGGGTTGCCCATTCCCCTGGATTGCATGCCAGGCTAAGGGCATCAAATCGATTCTTACCTGCTCTGATTCGATGACCATCAAGTATATTGGGTAATTCACCAATTGACAGTTCCGAGAGTCACCAGGCGTGGCGTCTAACTATTGGGCTGAATACCTCCGGCATCCATTTAACGCGCATGGCTTGGATAAAAATCTTATTGGCGGGCTTGCAGCTTCAAGAGAGCATTTTTCCGTCGCCCGAAGACAATCGCGATGCCGGCGATGACCACGATGCATGTTAAACCAAGGAGCATAACGGAGACTGCCGCAGATTCGGGGCTTGTATTGAAGCGAATACCCTCCCACAACTTCCTCGGCAGTGTCTTCACCGACAGATTGCTAAGGAAGAGAGAAGCAACCGATTCATCGAATGAGAGAAGCATCGCGAGAAGAGCTCCGAGAGTCAGGCCCGGAAGCAACAATGGAAAGACGATGGTACAAAATATGCGCCAAGGATTAGCCCCAAGGCTCGCTGCAGCTAAGGATAGTCGAGGATCGATGGAACTATATGTTGCAGATGCGACCAGGTAAACCACGGGAAAGATAAGAACTGTATGAGCAATGACGATACCCAACTCGGTATCTACTAGTCCCACATGCGCGAACGTTAGGTAGGCACCCAGCGCGAAAACAACGCTTGGTACAGTTACGGGCGATAGCACTAGGGCTTCGGCAGCACTCTGAAACCGGAATTGACGCCCGAAGCCAAGCACCGCAAGGGTGGCCATGAGGAGGGTCAGAAGACAGGTGGCAATTCCAATGCGAAGGCTGGTCAGTGCTGCCGCTATCCATTCTTGGCTTCCGAGGATCGTTTGGAACCATCGCATCGAGTATCCAGGAGGTGGAAAGATCAGCACATCCGCAGAACTGAACGATACCGGAATGAGCACGACCAACGGGAGCAGAATGAACAGAGATAAGGTGCAAAGATAGGCCGGCTCAATAAGCCGCGTGCCGAATTGCCAAACCCCAGGAAGGCAGGGACGCGAGGTTGAGAGGGCCACGGGCCTCCGAAGAAGGGCTTTGTCCACCTTTTGCGCCTGGTGTTGTGGCAAGGTCGGTGACACAGAACCCGGGCGCTGCCAGCGCGAGAAGTACCGCGCCACCGAGGAGAGCGCCACGACGAGGATTGTCGCCGTCAAGGCGAGCGTAATACCGAGTGCCGCGGCGAAAGCCCAATCGGCCCCGGTCTCGATTTCCGACTGAATCACTTGCGCAAGCATTTGCTGGCGCTGGTTGCCGAGGAAGGCAGGCGCAATAAAGCTCGCCATGGTGAAAAGGAAGACCGTGATGACACCGGATTGGATCCCGCGGATAGCAAGTGGGACAAGGATGTCTATCCAGGCGCGAAACGGGTTGGCGCCGAGCGTATGAGCGGCCAGGAGAATGCGTCCGTCGATACGCCGGAGGACACTGAGGAGGGCGAAGACCATCATCGGAATGGAAGAGTGCACAAGGGCGAGCACGACTGCCGGTTCGCTGAAGAGAAGAGGGAGCGGTGCGGATATCAGTCCAAGGCTTAGAAGCGTGGAGTTGACAAGGCCATGTTGTCCGAGGATAGCCACCCAAGCGAAAGTTCTCACCAGCACGCTGGTCAGGAAGGGTACCAGCACCAATAGTCCGAGAAGCAGGCGTTTGGTCCCAGTAGCCTGGCTTAAGAGCCACGCTAAGGGGAAGGAAACAATGAGAGTTATCGCGGTTGCTTCCAAACTGATGCGCACCGTCGTCCAGATGACCCTTCTGTATACCGGATTTTGGAAAATTCGCAAGAAACGCCCGACGGCATGGCCGCCGAACGCCTCCGGCACGATGGCAAACAGCGGTAAAATGAAAGCGAGAAATAGCACTAGGAATACTGGAGCCAGCAGGAAATACTGCTCCCAATTTTTGAACCCGCTTCGCCTCATCTTCGTTTGCTCCCATTTACACGCTGCTACTGCACGCCGTAAGTGTTCCAGTGGGCCTTCACAAAAATCTGCAGAAGGAACTCCCGACGGCATCACCGCCGAGCGACTCCGGCACGATGGCAAGCAATGGTAGAGCGAAAGCGAGGGAGAGCAGAAAGAATACTGAAATCAGCAGGAAAAACTGCTCCCAAATTTTTAAACTCGCTTCGCCCCATCTTCATTTGCCACCGTCTGCGCGCTGTTACTGCATGATATAGGTGTTCCAACGGGTCTTCACGGACTCGCGGTTCTCGTTCCACCACTTCGGATCGAGGACGGCCCCGAGCTTCGCGTTTTCAGGGTAGCTCGGCAGATCCTTGGCCACGGCAAGGTCAAGAAGCTTCAGTGCGCCTACGTTGGTCGGGCCGTAGGGCATTTGCCGGGTGAGCTCCGCCTGCTGGGCGGACTGAACCGCGAAATTGATAAACTTCATCGCTTCCTTGGCATGCGGAGCGCCCTTCGGCACCACCCACCATTCGGTGTCCGAGACCGAGGCGGCCCAACCGTAAGCCCAGGGAGCTCCAGCCTTAATGGCATTGTTGACACGGCCATTCGGGATGTAGGCAAGGTCGACCTCGCCCTGCTGGATGAGCGCCTGGGTATCCGCGGCGCCCTTGAAGGCGACGATCTGGTCCTTGACCCGCCCGATAACCTTGAGGGCATGATCGACATCCAGCGGATAAAGCTTGGCCGCCTTCACACCGTCAGCCAGCAGGGCGAATTCCAGCATATATTCCGGCTCCAACGGCACGGCACGACGGCCCTTCACCGAAGGGTCGAAGAACTGAGCCGGAGTGAGGCCGTTCGGAAACTTGGTCTTGTTCCATGCGAGGTTCATGCCGAACTTGATGTAGCCGACACCGTACTTCGTACGGAACTCCGCCGGGATGCCGTCAGCCTTGATGATCGAATAGTCGATCGGCTGAAGAAGGTCATCCTTCACCTCGTTCGAATAGGCCGAACTCTCCGCGGAGACGACGTCCCAGCTGACATTACCGCTCTTGACCATGGCCTTCACCTTGGCATAGCCCGAACCGGTGGTTCCGGTAACTTTGATGCCCGTGGCTTTGGCGTATGGCTCGAAGATGGCCTTTGTTTGGGCGTCCTGGAAGGATCCGCCGTAAGAGGCAACCACGACCTCCGCCGGAACGGCGGCAGGTGCTGGGGTCGCTAAGAAAGTAGTGCAGGCCGCTACAAGCAAGGCAGCGGGTTTGATATACAGCCTCTTTGGTGCCATGGCGTCACTCCCCTTAAAAATCCGCTTCAGGAACATCCTGCAGTCGGAAGAACGGCGACAGATGACGGCGCCCATCGCGCGATAACGGGCTTGCCGGGATCGAGATAACTTGCAACGTCATTTCCGCGCGTGATGCTGGCGAGCAGGGACTGTCCATCGGGAAGCTCGAGCGCCACTCGCCAACCGGCGCCGAGATAAGTGACATCGCGGATCGTCGCGGGAACGCCGAAGGCACTGTCTGATACGGTTTCGGTTTCGGATCCGGGTCTGAGTCCGGGGCTGGGTTCGGGTCCTAAGCAGACGGAGACGTTCTCCGGCCTCACCGCAATATCGAAAGGCGTCGTTGCGGGAGATGGCAAGGCCTGGCGCACGCCAGCGATCTCGTATCCACGGCCGCCATCCGTCGCGGTGACGTGCAGAATCGAGCAGTCGCCAATGAAACGGGCAACGAAGTGATTGGACGGCGCTGAATAGATGGTTTCCGGGTCGCCGACCTGCAGAAGCCGCCCCCCGTCCATGATCCCAATCCGGTTCGCCATGGCCATGGCTTCCGACTGGTCGTGCGTTACGTAGATGACCGTGATGCCGAGTTCGCCCTGAATGCGCTTCAATTCTTGCTGCATCTGTTCGCGAAGCTTTCGATCGAGGGCGCCGAGCGGTTCATCCATCAGCAGGAGGTCCGGGCCGAAGACGAGTGCGCGGGCAAGCGCCACGCGTTGCTGCTGCCCGCCTGACAGCTGCGAAGGGTTTGAAGACCAGCGATCGGCAAGATTGACGAGCCCGAGCGCTGCATTCACTCGCGCGTCACGCTCGGCACGCGCGACGCCGCGCATCTTCAGCGGGTAGGCGACGTTGTCGGCAATCGTTAGGTGCGGGAAAAGCGCATAGTTCTGGAAGACCACCCCGATTCGCCGCCGATGCGGAGGCAGGTCCGAGATGGGCGTGCCGGACATCAGCACGCGGCCTTCGGTCGGCTTGTCGAACCCCGCCAGGAGCATAAGAAGCGTCGTCTTGCCGGAACCGCTTGGGCCGAGCAGCGCGAAGAATTCCCCCTGCGCGATATCGAGGCTAAAGTCGCTCAGCGCACACACGCTTCCGTAGCGTCGGGTGACACCTTGGAAGGAAACAGCAGGGAGCGGTTGGTCTGTCATTCGAACGCCCTACCCAGGGAAAGCGGCGTGAGCGGCTCGTATCCGGTTTCCGTGACGAGGATCGTGTCGCCAAAGCGGGCGCCGCCGACGCCTTGGACATATACGCCCGGCTCAATGCCGAGCAGCATGCCTGGTTCGAGAACGGTCGGGTCGTTGGCCTTGATCTCGGGCCACTCGGGATCGGAGAGACCGATCCCGCGACCGGTGCGATGCTGCATGGCGCGATCCCACCCGTGACGGCCGATGACTTCGACGGCGGCAGCGTGGACCTCGCCGCTCGTCACACCCGCGCACACCTTGGCCAAAGCGGCTTCCTGGGCCGCACGCGCCACATCCACGATTTTGTGAACCTCCGCAGGCAATCCCGTCGAGCCTACCTGGACCGGTCGGTCAAAACAGATTCCATGTCCGAAGAACGGTCGGCCGCAATAGCAGAGCTGCAGGAGTTCCCCCTCCTGCATCGGACGACCGGCGGCGACGGCATGGGCGCGCCCGGAACGGATGTTGCCGCTGCCCATGACATGAATTCCCTGCAAAAGCGGTGAGTGGTTCTCGTTGCCGTTCCACCATTCCGCGGCTCTCCGCATCGCGGCCGTGCGGGAAGCAAGCGCCACTTCCCATTCGGGAACGCCTGGGGCCACAACTTCGCAACTTGCCCTGAACTGATGGGCTGCGATGTCGGCGCATCGCCGAACGACGTCGATCGTTGCGGCATCCTTGCGGCGGCGCACCTCGCGAAGCATGGCCGTGACGTCCCGAATGCGTTCGGCGCCAAGGACATCCTTGATCAGATCGAGATTGCGTGCCGAGGTGGCATCGAAGTCGACCCCAATCGTGCGGGCTTGCGGCGCGACTCTTCCGATGTGCTCAGCGAGCGCCGCGGAGAACGACATGGGAGGCTTCGCCGGTTCTTCCCATTCGATCCATTCGACAGCCACCGGCACGCTACATTGCGCCCGTATCTCCGCGGCTTCAATGCGGGGCGAGACAAAAGCCGCCGCGCCGTCCTGTGGCAGGACGAACCAGACGGGCCTGACGGTTGCGATGCCATCCAACCCGGCGAAAAAGCGATGATTGTCGAAGCTCGACAGAGCGATGACGTCGATCCCGTCCTGCTTCATCGCAGCTCGGGCGCGTGCGACGCGATTGCCGTAATCCCCTTCCGAAGGGAAAGCAAGCTTGGAATTTACAGGGGTCTCGTTCATAGTTCCCTCGCTATGGTTTTTTGCGGAAGAAGGGACGGGCATGGCCGAAGCCGCCGCGCGTGCCACAGATGAGCGCAGAATACAGCGCCGCGTCGCTGCCAGCTTCGGCAAGTGATACGCCGGACAGCACGCGGCAGGCGAGGCGGCTTACGAATGCATCGCCCGCGCCGAGCGTGTCGACGACATCGACAGGGACTGTGGGCACGAACAGGATCTCGCCCTTATGGCACACCGTGGCGCCACGCGCCCCCTGGGTGACCGTGATCAGCTCGACGCCGGCCGATTGGGCGGCATCCAGCACACGCGCCACTTCGTCGTCGCTTGCATCGGCACGCGAGAAAGCCGCTACCTTCAGATAGGGCAGCACCCCCGCGGCATATTCCAAATCCCGATCTGAAAAATCGAAGGAAATTGCAACGCGCTCCCGAATCTCGGGAAGCCAACTGTCTAACCGGCTTGTCTCACCGGTGTGAACCAAGTCGAAGCCCGCAAGGTAATCGAGATCGGCGCCGTCAAGCTGGAACATGGACACGCCTTTCTCGCATAGGCCCCATTTGCGGTTATTGCCGTCGTCGTCCATATGAACGGTGGCGAAGGCACTGGGCCCTTCCTTGACGCGGAGCCGTGTGAGCTCGATGCCTTCCCCTTGCAGGCTTGAGCGGATCAGGTCGCCCTCGGCATCGGTGCCGATGACGCCGAGATAGGCGGCGTGCATTCCGCTCCGTCGGGCGTGGACGGCGAAATTCACCGCGTTGCCCCCAGGGAACATGAGCCCTTGATTGAAATACCGGTCAACTACATTGTCACCGACGCCACAAACACGCATGCGGAACACCTCAGTAAGTGGTCTTGAACATGAAACGGCGGTCGCTAAGTGAATGCCCGGTGACCGCCTGGTAGTGTTCCGCCAGACGCTTGGAAAGGGTCGAGAGAAGGAGCGGGGAAATGCATCCGCGCATCGATACGGGCACGCCGGGGAGGCTGTAGTCCTTCGAGTCGATGACACGGCAGCGCTGGGTGTTCTTGTTGAGGAACTCCTCTACTCGATCGATCACCGGGCGGGTTTCGTCTTCCCCCTTGAAGAGAAGAACCACCGTTTCGTCCTGAACGATCTCAAAGGCCCCATGCAGGAATTCGTTCGCATTGAACCAGGCCGCGTTCTTCCACTGCATCTCCATGAGATAACACATGGCAAAGCCGTAGCCGGCACCCTGGTTGGGGCCCGCGGACAGGACGTAGGTCATGGGCTCAGCCGCGAAAGCAACGGCGATCTCGTGGAGGTTTGCCTCTGCCTCCTGCACGGCCTGCTCAAAGGCTGCCGGCACCGCCGCAAAGGCCTGTTCAACAGCCGCGAAATCGAGCTTTGCACCGGCCTCCTTTAAAAGCGCCGTCACCATCAGGCCGATGAGCACTTGCTTCGGCGCCAGGATGGTTCGATCGCTGTGGTAGGTGAAGACCTCATCACATTGTACGGCCAGCTTGGTCGTCTCGTCCTTGGTGAAGCCGATGACGCGAGCGCCCGCGGAGCGCGACCAGCGTGCGGCTTCGATCGTTTCTCCGGTAGTGCCGTTGTGGGAGGCCACGAGCACCACGGAGCCCGGCCCGAGCAGAGCCGGCCGCCGGCAATTGAATTCCTCGCTGTTGAGGCAGAAAGTCGGGACCCCCGAGCTCCGGTCGCACTGGTACAACGCGGCAGAGAAGTCGTTCAAGGAACCGCCGCAACCGATCAGGAAGAGGTTGCGCATTCCGCCGGCTGCGGCCTTGGCCACCTGCCCGATCCGTTCGCGCTGGGCGACGGCGGCTTCGGTGATGCGGCGGAAATCGACATCTGTTGGGACAAGATTGGGATACGGATTCACGGGGCCTCGCTCCTATGGGAAAGTGCGTGATAGCGGTTTCAATGTGATAACGCTCTCACATCGCTAGATTGGTTGTCAATAGAGTTTCTAGGATGTTTATTTTAATTCACTCTGAACACAGATCAAAAAATGCAAATACAAGCATATTAAGATAGTTACATGATATTCAGTCGATGCGTGGGTTCGAGCAAGCCTACTTCTTGGGTTCATGCACCGGACGAGATCCATTCCGACGTGCCAGGGACACACGAGCATGGGGCCTCCGCGGCAAATCGACGCTCCCAGCCCTCCCAGACGTCCAGGAACTAGTCGAGGACGGAGCACTGCGCCCGGAGGGATCTCAGTTCCCTCGTGTATTTCGGCCTTGCCTAATCACCTGCAACAAGGTCCCGCTTGATTTCGCGGTGCTGGACCACTGCCCGTAACGATGGGGGTTTGCATGAGTCTCTCGAAGACCTAAGGATGCGCGAAATGGAACGGATCGTCTTCACGTATGGCCATCGTTCCGGAGAACTGACCGTTGCAGTTGGCCACGGCGTACAGCGGCAAGTTGAGGTCGCTCGTGTAGGGACAGAGAATCGCCGCGCGGAACCAAGGCATTCAGGATCGCCGGTACCACGAGTATTCGTGAAGGGGTCCACCTGTTTCTGAATCACCTAAGGCACTGGGCCATCACGGTCGAACGCCTCCCATCGCAGCAAAAGGTAGGTCTCCGCTCAGGCGCGCCAACACTGGTCTCCGCCGGGTCTCCGCCCGGGTCTCCGTAGGTTTCGGAATCCACGAAATGTCGGATCCCTCGGTGTGGTCCCTCTCTACCAACCATCGAGGTAATTGAAGTGTTCGCGAAAGATTTTCTCTGCGCCCTGGAACTAGGCCGCGGGCCCTGGGGGCAGTTCCGGCAGGCGAGTGTGGCAAAGATATCTTGCCCGCTCCTTCCCCAGAAGGGGAAGGGGCCTTCAGGGACTTCCTCATGGAGCCTCCGGGTGATCCCCACGAGGCTATCGGCCGTCAGGCTAGGCGGTCACGCACACTTGCCGGAAACACACGGTCCTGCAGGGTAAGGGTCTCCCCGGGGTTGCCTTCGAAAATCGGCATGGACAGGGGGATTCTTTCCCAGGTGCAAATGAACCCACCTGGATCTGGAACTTGTTGGGCCGACCCTCCTTTGGGTGACCATGGCGGCCCAACTCGCAGTTTGAGACCTCCAGGTAGAAGGTGGTCATGTCGTATCGGATCAGGGCCCCATCGGCCGGATGGTGCTTGGCGGGGTTCTTCTTGATAACGTCCTGGCGTCCCACCAACTGATCCATGGGAGCGTTTAAGGATTCCACGGGGGCATTCACCACATTCAGTTCCTCACCCAGCCCTGGTTTTCCGGATCTCCGCTGCCACGACTCGGGCCAGGGAAAGCCGTGAACCAGGCTCGCCCACCCGCCCAACAAACAAACCATTGCCAGGCTCCGTTCGGGTGATGGCTGGTTGCCCAGAATCGTTTCTAGTTTGAGCCGGAGCATGGCCCCGAGGACAGCATGGACATTCCCACGGGCACGGCCAGGTAGGATGTCGAATTCTCCGTCAACCATGATCCGGCCACCGCGGAGAGCCGCGTCAAGGGTGGCGATCTTTTCCTTGGACCAGTGGGCGAGGTTGGCCGGGGTCCGGAAATGGCCATTCCCGTCGTCCCGATGGGATTCCCGCAACAGAATCGCCGGGTTGGAGCTCTGGTTCGGCGCGGTTCAGTGGAACCTTCAGCCTCATCCATAGTGAATAAAAAAAATCATCGCGATACCGCTTGACAACCAGTCCAATGAAGTGAGAGCGTTATCACATGAAACCGCTATCACACGATTTTCATAGGAGCTAGGCCCTGTGAATCAGTATCCCAATCTTGGCCCAATAGACGTCGATTCCCGTCGAACGACGGAGGCCGCCGTCGCGCAGCACCCTCACAGCCGGCCTGGCGAGTTGGGCAAGCAGATCGTGGAGGGTAAGGCCCAGCCCTCCAACACCCAGGACATCTACGATGCCCTTGCCAATTACATTCTGGGCACCAAATGGAACAGCGCCTACGGCACCGAAATGAGGATCGGTGTCCGCGCCAAGAATGAGCTCCTTGTTTACAAGGACACCGACGTCGTTGGGAAGGGTCACCAGGACACCACTTCCCAGGAAATTCCATAGAAGTACTTCGCCATCAAGAAGTAACACCCCTTTCGCCACCGTTCCAATTGCTGCAAAAGCCTTGCATGCAACTTCCCAAAGGAGAAAAGAATGAGCCCCTCTCGAAACCTGCTTTCCGCCCTGGCCGCCATGCTGCTGGTTGCCCCCACCCTCCACGCCGTGGACGTCACCACCGTCGGTGATACCAAGCTGCGCGTTTATGGGTTCGTGCACCTTTATGGCAACTACTTCATTGACCAGGACCAGAACTCCGCCTCTGTCTTCGGCAGTAATTTCTCCAAGTTGGGGGCGAATTCGTTCTTCTATACCAATGTTACCGACCAGTCGAAATTCCCCACCGGCACTTTCAGGATGAACTATGCCCCGACTCGTCTGGGATTTGCCATGACCACCCCGAGTGGCGACCTGGGTGATGTCAGCACAAAAATTGAGATGGATTTCAACGGGACGAATTATCCGCATATTCGTCTTGCCCAGGCCTCCTTCGGCGACTGGACGTTCGGCCAGACTTGGTCTCTGTGGGTTGATCTCGACGCTGGCGCGGACACCGTCGATTGGGCAGGCCCGATCGGGGGCCCTGGCTACGACAACAACCGCATGATGGCGATCAACTATAGCCACAAGCTCGACAAGAACAACGCCCTGGCCTTCGCCCTTGAGCAGGCCAAGGGGCTGGGCGATGGTGAGGTCTCCACCAGTGGCGTGACCCCCGCGGCCAAGCTGCCGACCCTCGTTGGCGCCTACACCCATAGCGGAGACTGGGGCCATATCCGTTTGGCCGCCTTGGCAATCAGTTACAACGGTGACGTGCCGGCTACCGCCACCCAGGGCAGCAGCAAATTCAGCAAGACCGCCAGCGCTGGCCAGTTATCCGGCGCTTTCAATATCGCCAAGGATGCCCTCGTTGCGAGTGTCTACACGGGTAGCGGCCTGAGCGACTATGGCACCGGCAACCAGGACTATTCGATCAATGTCGCAACCAAGGAGATCACCCTCATCAAGAGCACGGGCTGGATGGTTGGCTACACCCACAACTGGACCGACGCTGTGCGTTCCAATATCGTACTCAGCGGCGTGAGCTTCAGCTCTGACAGCGACATCACCGGCACCGACAGCACCAATGGCGCCCTGGCCAAGTCCTACTTCTACGGCACCGTCAACACCTTCGTGAAGGTCGCAAAAAATGTCGAGGTCGGCATGGAGTTCATCAACGAGAGCGCCAAGGCCTTCGGCTCCAACAACCCCTGGATTAACAAAGACGCCAAGGGTGCCACCAAGAATTCCAGCAACAAGATCGAAGTCAGTCTGCACGTCGGCTTCTAATTGATCAAAGCGGGAGGGTGGACAGCAGTGTGCTTTGGGGTAACCCAGTTGTGACCGTTTGCTGTATACCCTTCTGATTTTTTGAATTCCAAACAACCGATCCCCCCGCCTGGGGGGATCGGCGCGTCAATGAGGAATACGGCGAATTGCCTGGCCTCAATCCTTACCAAGCCTTGACTCTTCACGACCACGCCGGTGCCATCGAAATCGCCTGCCTTCACCATGACCAGGCGGGCAGGGTCTAAGTGTTTCGCCAAGATGGCCTGGATTTCCTCACCATTCAAGGCGAGAACCTTCTCCTGCAGAGCGGCCTGGAAGGCTAGGCTGCGGCCGATATGCAGGCTCTCTGCCAGCAACTCGACCAATTCGCCGTCCTGGGCGCAACTCAGAACCTGCGTTTGCAGCCAACCCTGCTTGGCTGCCTGGACCTCCTCAGCGCCAACCCCCTCGTCCCGGACCTTGGCCAGCACCTCCCGGAATGCGGCCTGCACAACCTCGGCATTCTGCGGCGCGAACGTGGCGTGGGCCGTCCAGGTGGGGACCTTGTCCCAAGCCGACGCAACGAAGCTGGAGCCCACCTCATAGGTCAGGCCGTCCCGGATCCGGAGCCGGTCTCCCAGGCGGGAATGGATGAACCCGCCGCCCAGCAGAAAATTGCCGAGGACCAGGGCTGGGTACTCCGGATCCGTATCCTGGATGAGAAGGTCGAGCCCAGCCAGGAAGAAAGCGCTGGCCTTGTCCGGGGTCCGCAGGATGAAAGTCCGGGCTTCGGCCTGACTCGGCGCATCCGGGATCCCGGCATAGGCCATCGGGTTCTTCCAGTCCCCCAGCAGGCGGTCCTCCAAGCGCTGAGTGTCGAGGGACATCGGAAACTGACCCCCTCAGGCCACGAATCTTGACCCCCCTTTCAAGGAGGGATAGATGGCTCAGAACGGGGGAATACTCGCTTCCAGAAACCTGGGGGCCGAGATGCTGGAATCAGAGGCTGTCCGGACACTGTTTGCTTTGAGGCGACTTGGCTGGGGGGCCAAGTCGATCGGCAGGGAGATGGGAATTGCCCGGAATACCGTTCGCACCTGGCTGCGGAACGGGGCAGCTCGCCAATACGCCATCCAGAACAGGGTTCCGATGCTCCGGGAGCATCTTGGGTGGATCCGAGAGCGCTTCCAGGCCGGCGTCCATAACGGCGATGTCCTCCGGCAGGAACTCGCTGCCCGCGGGGTGCTCGTGAGCACCAGGACGGTCAACCGCACTCTCCAGCCGCTACGCAAGGAACTGGTGACGGCCAGCCGCGCCACGGTGCGGTTCGAGACGCCACCCGGGTGCCAACTGCAGGTCGATTTCGGCGAGAAGTGGCTGGAGATTGGTGGGATCCCGCAGAAACGCTACGTGTTCGTGGCCACGCTGGGGTTTTCCCGAAGCATCTTCGCCATGGTGCTCGGCTCCATGCGCCAGAGGGACTGGATCGTGGGCCTTGAGGCTGCCTTCCACCATTTCGGTGGAGTGCCACAGGAGATCCTCTCGGACAACGCCCGGCCCCTGGTCCAGCGACAACAGGGCGGCAGGGCCGTCTTTCACCCGGAGTTCCTGGCCTTCTGCAATCACTGGGGCGTGCGTCCCAAGGCCTGCCAGCCCTATCGGGCGCGCACCAAAGGCAAGGTCGAGAACGGGGTCGGCTACGTGAAAGGGAATGCCCTGGGGGATCCCTGCTTCGAGGATGACGATCACCTGGATCAGCACCTGACGAGGTGGCTGAGGGAAGTGGCCGACCAGCGCATTCATGGAACCACCCACGAGCGGCAAGCAGAGCGCTTTGCCCGCGCGGAGAAGGGGGCGTTGACGCCAGTCGGCAACCATCCCAGCTACCTTCGCCAGCGCCGCTTCCTGCGCAAGGTCTCGGCAGATGGCCGGGTGGACATCGACACCAACCGCTACAGCGTGCCGCCCGACTTCCTCGGAGAGAACGTGGAAGTGCTGGTGGAAGGGGACCGGCTCCAGGTGTATTGGCGCGACAGGATCATTGCGGAGCACACGGTCGCGCAAGGCCGTTACCAGGTGGTCGAGGACCCCAATCACGCTGCCCTCCTGAGTGGCAGGGCCCAGCAGCTGGGACCACCATTGGGGATCCTGCGCGACCTCGCGGAATACGAGCGGGCGGTGGGAGGTGAGGCATGACGGAATCGCGCATGGAGCGACTGGAACGGCAGGCGACTCCCATTTCCGGAGCTTACGCCACCTAAGGGACCTGGGTGTCATCCCGATCAACCGCAGCGAGGCTGAAGGACATTGGCCGCGATCGTCCCTGCCAAGACATGGCCGCACCATGCTTCACTCGGCTGGCATTCTTTCAGTCATCTGCTTCTTCGTCCGGGCTCAGATAACCCAGGTCCAACAGGTCGGAATCCACGTAATCCGAGGCCCGCATGCTTTCGTAGTTTGTGAATGTGCCATCCACGTGGATGAAGGGTGGTTGCGGCACCTTGAGCTTGGCCAGCCAATCGGTGAGCACTTGGCCGCGGTCAGCCTGCTGCGCCTCGTCTTTGAGAATGAACCAGAGGAAGACGCGGATCTCGGGTGCATCCCAGCAAGGATGGGCCTGGACCCGGACTTCCTGCAGATCGTCGAAGGCCCGGGCGTCCGGGCTCTCAAGCTTGGCCAAGCGGGCCCAGCGATTGCGCAGCGGCTTGATCCAGGGACTGAAGGCATCCGGCAGGGCAGAACGATTCCGTTTCCGCGCCAGAAGGCGGCTGAGTTCTCGCCGCTCCGTATCCGTTCGGCATCCTGCGATCCGGGGCCAGCGGGCCAAACAGGCTTTCTCAACCGTGAGGACCCGATCCAGGTCAGCGGCCTGGAGCGTGGCCTGCAAGGGTGCCACGGTGGCGAAGCGCGGCCGCGCGCCCAGGCGGGCTTCCCGGAACGCCGGTTCCGGCAAGGTGACCAGGGGCGCGACCTCGATAAAGGGGGCCAGAGCTGTCTCCTTGACGATGTCGCAAGTCTGACTGATCACCATCAGGCCTTCCACCGGTTGGGAGGCAAACTCCGCACCCGGAGCAGCGGTGGCGGCCTCCTGGGCAGCCTGTGTGAGGGGGAATTCAGGATCGAACTGGAACAGGAACTCCCGCGTACCGGGGATGCAGTCCCCCTGGCGCCAGAACTGGATGCAGGCGTTCAGGTCCGGGACCGTCCCGTCGGTCACCGGTGACCCACCCGGACCACCTTGGCAGGGTGACCGGGACCCAGGATGGGAATTTCCACCGGGGTATCCACAAGTGGAACCTGCTCGGAGATCGGCCGGCCTCGGCGGGATCGCCTGACCTCCGCAGACAGCGTAAGAGGAGCGGCCTGGGCCAGGGGGGCCGGCAACGCCTCGGCCCGGGCCATGGCCGCCGGGAAATCTCCCTGCGCCAGCAGGTCCTTGAGCATTCCACTGCCGGCTGTTTCCAGTAGCACCTGCCGAGTAGCCGCAGCCTGCCCCCGGTCGGCCTTCCGGACCACCTGGAGCACCCTGTGCAGGCGTTCCTGGTGCCGCGGGCGCATGGGGCGACCAGACTCCCACAGGTGCAGGGTCCGGCGGTCCACTCCAAGGATTTCTCCGATCTGGTCCCAGGTCAGACCGGATCGTCGGCGCAACTCGGCAACCGGATGCTCCCCGGCCATGGCGACGGCCGCGCCCTGGGTCCAGTCCTGGAACCAGGGAAGCACCCAGCGGCCAGGTGTAGAAGCGGAAGTGAATTCACCCAACCCCAATGTAACTAGCTGGGTAGGCGCGAAGCTAACCCGGCGGATCCGACTGTCCGGGGTGGTGATCTGGAAGGGCGAGTCCAGGAGAGCGGTCATGAGTTATCCACGGAACTGAGCGTCGAAGGGTGGCATTACGGACCAACGGAAGAAAGTGTAGACCCTTTCAGCGAGGCCCTTGGCGGCGATTGCGAGCTGATCCGCCTGGAAGGGCTCAATTCCCTCCCTATAGGCGTCCAGGTCCAGGATCCAGGATTCCTGGGATTCAGGCTGGATCATGACGGGATCGATGGTCTGGTTTGCCGGCAGCACGCCCCAGCGAACCGCCAAGGTGCCTTCGGGGACGTCCAGGACCGCCTGGGAAAGGAACTGCCGCACCTTTCGGCCCAGCACCTGCTCGTCCCGCAGCCCGAGGAGTTCAGGGCGGAAGAATGTCCCAACCTTGGCCAAAGCGTCTTCGCCCTTGATGCGGTCCAGGTAGCGGATGCCCAGTCGTGTGCAGTGGCTGGGCTTGATGTGGGTTTCAAGGGCCTCCAGGGCTTGGCGCAACCGGGCCAGGAAGTCGGTCCGGCTGCTGTAGCCGCCCTGCCGAGTCTGCAGGCTCATGAAGTCTGGAGCGAGGGTCAGGGACCAGGGATGGTCAGGCGAATGGAAACGGTATGTCTTGGTGGCGGGCTGTTGGGCCGAAGGGGTTTCGCCGCCCACTGCCAGAAATTGAAAGGCCTGGATGACCTGTGTCTCAACCAAGGGGTAAACCGTGCCGAGCGCCTCCTGGAAATTCACCACGTACTCGTCCTTCCCGATCTTGAACATAGTGGGGAAGCGCACCTGGCAGATCACGAAATCCAACGGTGCTTGGGCGAGCGGCATTTCCAGCGGCGGAGGGTCGATACAGGGGTTCATGGGCGGATCCTCCAGACTCAAGGATAATCCCTTTTGCGGAAAATGCGAAAAGAAATGGGAAGTTTAATCTTGACCTGGGCAATACAACGTGCACAATGAATGTGTGGTAGGGGGTTTCCCCCTTCCACTTGATCTTTGAGGCCAAAACAAAAACCGCCCGTAAGGGCGGCTGGGATCCGGGGTTCCTTGACACCCTTGGGTCAGGTAGGTCGTGGGATCTCCGGGCTTCGACAACCTAAGATTCCATCGACCCTCCTGCTCCCGTCAAGGAGAAAGGAGGGCATCCATGTCCATGGACGACTTCCAGGCCCCGCCTGGCTTTCGCTGGGTGTTCTGCAAATGCTTCAAGCATTGGCGGACAGGCCAGCTGGTCTATCGTCGGGATGGCGGCTTTTTTCGCTTTCTCGTGAAGGCTTGAGCCGAGCGGACCCGGGGCGGGGGCGCAGGCCCCTGCCCTGCCACCCGCCCCCCGGTTTCAGTACGGCCTCGCCACTCCAACCCTCATCCCAGGAGGCGCCCATGGCGGCCAAACCCACCCTCAAACCCGGATCGATCGCTCCTCGCTCCGGTCAATACCAGAACACCACGACTCACACCGAGGTGACCGTCACCCGCAACGAGCCCCTGCCCCCGACCCCAAAGCCGGGACAGGGCTACCGGTTGGTGGACCCGACCAAGCACAAGTCCGGCAAGTAGGCGGTCATCTTCACCGGAGGGCGGCCCATTGGCATGGGCCGCCCTCTGCTCTTCTGGGGTTTTCCCTCTCCAAGTTCCTTCAAGCTGCTACCCCTGGAGTTTGGCGGCCAGGTAATGAAGGAGCGTGCGGGCACAGTTGATGAACAGCATTGCCTCCGCCTGGTCGAGGAGGGCCTCATTGGGGTGAGCCACGCTGCCGCGGTTGCGAAGCGGCTCAAGTGTGCCGATGACCGCCCCCATGCTTCGCAGCAGGGTGGTTACTTGACCAGCCCAGGGCCCATTCGATGCGAAGGCTGGATGGTGGTCCCGGATGAGGCCGAACAGACGGGCCGAATTCGGGTCAGCAAATTCGCAGGGGATCTCGGCCTGGCGGCACTGCTGCAGGAGGTAGCCGTGGAGCGCGGTGTGCGCCCGGTCCACGGCGCTCACAGGACCGGCCTGGGCGAGGAGGATCTCCGCATCCCGCAAGGCCCTGTCCACCACTTCCAGAGTTAACGCGGGCTCGGGAGCCTGCACCATGGCGAAGTCATCGCTGATCTCGGAGGCGATGATTCGAATATAGATCCCCAACTCGCCGAAGACCTCAGCTATGGACGCCAAAACCAGCCTGGATGCTGGGTCGGAACGGAACAAGCGGAGTTCCTCGTACCGAGCCAGGGGCACCTCGAACACGAGGACGCCAAAGTCATCGCCGAAGTGGTTGTGGGCATCATAAAGTCCGCAAGGAGTTCGCTCCAGCAGGTCGACCGCTGCGGGCCGGTTCCGCCGGGCCAGGAGTTCCTTGGTGCGCTGAATGGTCCTGGCATGGTCGTCGGTGGAGGGGATCGGCCCTTTCAGTTCATAGTCCGTCGCGCTCCCCCGGTCCCATAGGTTCATGCCTTGTCCTCCGGCCGCTAGCAAGAAGATCATGGCTTGATTCGGGCATTGGTGGAATCGTTCCAAAGATTGTCGATGGTGTCGCCCCCGGTAGCACCGTTATTCATCCAAGATCAGGGCTAAGTTGTCGCCCTTCTTTCTTGGCTGGACATCCGTATGGAATCTCCCCGGGAAGGGGGAGAACCGGAGGACGTGCTGGGCGGTTGCCCCAAGCTCTGCCACCCGGCAGGGGCTCGCCCCCGCCGGGATGAGCAACGCGAAGAGTGACCGGAGGCGAACTGGGCCCCGCCGCTTTCCGGGCGGTGGGCGAGCCGGAGGGAACGGGGACGGGCCCCAGTCGAAGCGCCCAAGCCGGCCCCCATCAAACAGGTACTCCGGTCACGCTCTACCTTCCTCCTTGATGAGGCCCAACCTGCGAATGAGCGATTCTCCCTTGTGGAATGTAGCCGGCCCCATTTGGTGAATCCATCCTTGCACGTCCTTTAGGCCCAGAATCGAATAGGCTATTCCAGCAGCCGCTCCATGGTCATGGTGTCCTGCGGGAACTTGCGGATGGTCATGGAGGCCTTTTCGCAGGCCGGCGGGATGATGATGTTCACCCGCTCCCCGCCCGGGAGACGGCCGTTCAGCACGGGCCGCTCCTGGTTGATCCGCCGCTGGATCACGTCGGAGATCCGGGTGCAGGCGGTGGTGAAGTCCTGCAGGTCGGCCCAGCCAGGCCCCTCCACCCGCTGGTGGCCCCGGATCCCCTCCCCCTTGATCCAGACGTCGTCGAAGCCGTTGACCTCGATCTCGGTGACCCGCTCGCCCTCCAGCAGGTCCCGGACCGGGTGCAGGGCGCTCAGGAGGGCGGAATCCCAGCGCTCCGGGTTACGCAGCGCCATGGGGCCTCCCTTCCGCCGGCTCCTGGCCCAGGGTGGCGGCGCAGCACAGCACCCAGTCCAGGGCGGCGCCCACGGAGTCCTCGATGGTCGGCTTGGCCACGGAGAAGCGGTACAGCAGGGTCCCGCTGGGACTGGCCACCTTGACCTCGATGCAGACGCCCCGGCAGGGTTCCTCCCGGCTGGTCTCCAGCACCGCCCCGACGCAGGCGCCGCTGACCCGGATGGGGGCCTTGGGATCAACGACCCAGTTCCGCTTCCGGGCGATGATCCGGAATGCCTCTTCCCAGGCCTTGGCGGTGACCGCAGCGGCGTCCGTGGTCACCGGGCTGATCCCGTGCCAGGCCACCCGGTTCCCGACCCACTTGAACCGTCCCGGGCAGGTGTAGCCCAGCACCGGGTTGCCCCGCAGCCGGGCGTAGTCCTTGCGGTCGAAGAACCGGTAGAGGCTCTGCGGCTCGGAACGGCATTCCGCCGAGTCCAGGAAAGCCTCCTTGGCCCCCAGGCGCTGCCAGAGCATGGATGCCTGCTGGGGCGTGATCGCCCTGGGCGGATTGACCGGCCCCTGGACCACCGGCTGACCTGCCAGGGGAATGCACAGCCCGAGGATGAATACCCGCCTCATCCCTTCCTCCTCACCCAGGACAGCTCCCACCACCGCATCGACTACCGGCACGTGATCGAGTCGCTCATGCGCAAGCCCGGGGCCTTCGAACGCTACCGGTACCGGGATTGCCTGTTCCCGGGACTGGTCTGGCGCCAGGCCTACGATGCCCTGCAAAAGGCCCTGGGCGACCGCAAAGGCGAGGTGGAATACCTGCGCCTGCTCCACCTGGCTGCGGGGACCTTGGAAAGCGAGGTCCAGGCCGCCCTGGAGGCGGCCCTGGCAGCCGGCCGACTGCCGGAGGCCGATTCGGTGAAAGACCTGATGGGCGCAGGCAAGCCAGTCGATGTCCCGGAAATGCCGGCCCCAGCCGTGGACCTGGGCGAATACGACGCACTCAACCCCGGAATGTTGTCGGAGGCGATGTGAGCAAGGACCTGGATAAGGAACTGGACGGGCTGCTGCGGGAGCTGAAGCTCCCGGGCGTTGCGGCCCATCGAAGCCATACCGCGGCTCGGGCTGAGCGGGAAGGCTGGAGCTTCGGTCGCTACCTCCACGCCCTGCTGGAAGGGGAATTGGAAGAGCGCCGCGTGCGGCGTCTAGAGCGGGCGCTGAAGGCCTCCAAGCTCCCCTCCGACAAGACGATGGCGACGCTGGAACAGGCGCGGCTGCCGACTCCCGTGCGCCGCATGCTGCCCAACCTTTGCGCCGGCGGATTCGTGGACCGGGCGGAGAACCTCCTGGCCTTCGGCCTGCCGGGACGGGGCAAGACCCACGTGGTCTGCGCCATCAGCGCCGAGTTGCTCCAGCGTGGCTACAGCGTCCACTTCACGCCGGCGTTTGCCCTGGTCCAGAAGCTGATGGCCGCAAAGAAGGCGCTGATGCTGGAGAAGGAGTTGCGCCGCCTACCGGTTCAAGCGGCAGGGCTTCCTGACCAACCCGGTGGGCTACTTCGAACTGGTGGCGCGCGACCGCGATGGCAAGGCCGTCTGGATCGCCCAGGACCACGTGAAGAGCACTCAGTCCCTGGCCACATCCCTCGCTGATTCCGACAGCCAGATCATCGCTCGGGAACTGCGACGCAAGTTCCGCGTGGCTTTCCAGAAGTAGTGCCGCGCATGGGCCGGCGCCGAATCCGCATTGCCTGCGGAAAGCACCGGCGCCGGCCCCCGGGTTTCCAGGAAACCCAATGGCACCGCCAAGCGGCACAGGAACGAGGGCACTTCTGTGCCTAGTTGAGGGCAGGCTAAGGTTCACTTGAGGAACGCTGCCAGATCCCGCATGAACTCGTCCACCAGGCCCCTTGGCGAGTCGCCGCGGTCCAGGATCACACTGTCCACGAAGTAGGCCTTGGCCTTGCCGGCCTCAGTGATCGTGCCTTCCAGCAACAACTGCGGACCGATACTGTCGACCGCAAAGTAGGTCACCTTGAGGCTGAGCAGGTTCGAATGTTAGCGCCCACGCTTTCCTGGAGCGGATTGCTCGCGTTTGATCTGAACTGCGCACAGGCGCCCCGGGGTGGTGATCTCGGTCGGATCAGAATGCATCGTGGTCGGGGTCCCAGGGCTGAGCAGGATCTGGTGCATGCGGGCAATCCGGGTCCGGATCCCAATCCGGAAACCGTGCGCCTTGGTAGTCCGCCATGGCCGGGCCATGGAACCGCCAGATGGCGTCCAGGAGGTCCTCCAGGATCGCCGCCACCACCCAGGCTTCCTCGGCCGTCAGGGCCTTCAGCCGGATGGCCGCCCCGGGCTGGCGTCGGCCCCAAAGTGGTGGCAGCGGCATCCGGTCCGGCCTGGGGCGGTTCACAGTCCCTCCATGTCCACCACGGCCTGCTGGACGGCGGTGGCATCGATGACCTTGCCACCAGCGGCCATGGCGGTGAGGGCCGAGGCCAGGGCGAGATTCTGGATCAGCCTCGGTGTCCCTTTGGTGTTCTGGAAAATGGCCGAGACGGCCTGGGGCTCGAACATCGCCTTTGGCATTCCGGCGGCCTTGAGGTGCTGGGTGAGGAATTGGCCGACCTCAGCCTCGGTGAGCGGCCGCAGGCGGATGCGGACGCCGATTCGCTGGCTGAGGGCCCAGAGCCGGGGCTCGGCGAGCCGGTCGCGCAGCAGCGGCTGGCCGCAGAGCACCAGGGCGAACGGGCTCCGGCGGTCAAAGTCGTCGGCGCTGAGCAGGTGCCAGGTCCTCCAGCGAATCGTCCGGCAACAGGTGGGCCTCGTCGATGAGCAGGACGATGCGCCGAGGAAGGCTGCGCAGGTGGCCGATCAGGGCCGCCGCGGTATCACCCTTGAACCGCCGGGGTTTGATGCCCAGGGCGGTGGCGATATTGGCGAGCAGACTGAACGGGGCCAGGGTGGTGAGGGAGAGGGCGACCAACTGGTGGCTGGAGGCGTCCAGGGACTTGGCGAACAGGGACAGGGCGGTGGACTTGCCACAACCGCTCTCGGCCACCAGCAGGGCGATGGTGTCCCGCTCCAGGGCGAAGTGGAGCTTGGCCAGGACCTCCTCCAGGCCCTTGTGATGGAGGATGGCCTCCTCCGGGGGCACCCTGGGAAAGGGCGGGCGGGTGAAGCCGAAATGCTTCTGCAGCGTGGTCATGGCTGGCCTCCTTTGGCTTTGATGGCGGAGCGGGTGCGCACCAGTTGGGTTTCCAGGGCCTGGAGGTAGACGTCCAGGTGCAGGCCGGGGCCGAGGCGGCGCCGGGCGCCGTCGAGGAAGGTGCGGACCTGAACCGGCTCCAGCGGACGGAGCCTGCGCCAGAACCGGGCTGCCTCGCTGCGTTCCGAATCGGAAAGCAGGGCCTCCCGGCAAGCTTCCAGCAGGGCCACCAGGCCCGGCAGGTCCAGTTCCACGGCCGGCGGCGGGCTGAGCCGCAGGCCCGAGAGTTCCGTCCGCATGCGCCGTTCGTAGTCGGTGCGCAACTGGGCCAGATAATCGGTCCGCTCCCCTGTCGGGGCTGGGGAGGGCTCTGGCAGCGGCGGGGCCACGCCGGGCTTCTGAGGTTCGGCCCGCTCCACGATCCGGCCATCGTAGGCGATCAGGACGTAGGCCGGATCGGAAGGATCGTAGAGCACCTGGACCGTGCGCCCGCGCAGGGCGGCGTTGACGGCATAGCGCTGGCCCGCCACTTCCACGATCGACCACTTCCGGTGGACAACCCTGGGCTCGCGCAGGCGCAGGAACTCCTCCACCAGATCCATGGCCGGGGCGGGCCGGCCCGCGGTCTCCCGCCCGAACCGCTCCTCCGGGGACTGTCCGGTCTCGGAATGGACATCCCGGTGGTAGCGTTCCGCGAGCCAGGCATCGAACCAGGCGTTCAGTTCGTCCAGGGTGGGCAGGGTCTCCCGGATCCGGACCTCGCTCTCGAAACCTTCCTTGAGCGTGCGGTTGAAGCGCTCGATGACCCCGCGGCCCTCGGCCACGTAGGGCTTGGAATGGACCAGGCGCAACCCCAGGGCATCGCAGGCGGCGTGGAAGCGGTTGCCATGGAAGGCCGAACCATTGTCGAGGTTCTGTGGCCAGTCTGATTATGTGGCGGGTTGATTCCCCACTTCAGCCACGCGTTGGTGCCAGGTTCGAACTTGCCACATTAATACCTTGTCCGAGGATGGGGGCTCGATTCCGCATGTCTGCGGGAAAGGAGGGCAACCATGCTTACAAATCAGCACACCCTCACGACCGAGGCGCTTTCAGGCTCTTGGTTGAAGCCAGCCATCGAGAGCTACTTCGAATGGCTTCGAGAGCGCGGTTCCAGCAATGCCGTTCTACGGCGTCGGGTCCCACCGCTTGTCAAATTCGGAGCGTTCGCCAAAGCCAAGGGTTCGACACAGATGGACCAGTTGCCCGCCCTGGTCGGCCCCTTCGTCGAGGAGTGCAATAGAGCCCGCATCCGTCCCTGCCCGGGGCCGGAACGAAATGCTCCCTATGCGCTTGAGGTTCGCCGGCCAATTGAGCAGATGCTCCAGTTGGTGCTACCCAGCCTTTGCAAGGATCATAGATCCTACGAGCCGTCCTTCTTCGGGCAGGCTGCCGGTTTCTTTGAATCGCTCCGGCAGGAGCGAGGACTGCGCGAACCCACGGTCCAACTCTACCGCTGGCACCTTCAGATGTTCGAGCAATTCCTCAACGAGGAAGGTGTTGGGGACCTGCGCCACGTTCTGCCGGACCACCTGGATCGGTTCATCGTGGGCGCACGGGCACGGATGTGCATTAACGCCATGTCCGGGCTATGCAGCGCATTACGCCTGTTGCTTCGGTGGCTGTATCGCGAGCAGCGGATCCCACGTGATCTC
>Ga0316217_10000596_pt1 | contig 50439 bp, 41 predicted proteins | sample 1anoAmetaG_FD_203633 | JGI IMG/M metagenome (GOLD analysis project Ga0316217, IMG submission 203633) | Freshwater microbial communities from Trout Bog Lake, Wisconsin, USA - 1anoA | ecosystem: Environmental > Aquatic > Freshwater > Lake > Hypolimnion/Profundal zone | place: USA: Wisconsin...
CACGTCGTCGTCACGGCGAACGAGGGGGTGCGGGCCGGCAAGCGGATCCCGCTGAAGAAGATCACCGACCGGGCCGTCGAGGGGATGAGCTCGGTCACGACCGTCCTCGTGGCGAAGCGCACCGACGCCGACGTCACGATGCAGACCGGTCGCGACTTCTGGCTCGACGAGGAGTGCGCCAAGCAGCGCTCCACCTGCACCGTCGAGTGGATGGGGGCCGAGGACCCGCTCTTCATCCTCTACACGTCCGGGTCGACGGGGAAGCCGAAGGGGGTCATGCACACGACCGGCGGCTACATGGTCTACGCCGCGTTCACGCACAAGATCGTCTTCGATTACCACCCCGGCGACATCTACTGCTGCGCGGCCGACGTCGGCTGGGTCACGGGCCACACGTACATCGTCTACGGCCCGCTCGCGAACGGCGCCACGACCGTGATGTTCGAGTCCGTCCCGACCTACCCGGACGCCGGGCGCTACTGGCAGATGGTCGACGACCTCGGCATCAACATCTTCTACACGGCGCCGACCGCCCTCCGGGCGATCGCGCAGGCGGGCGACGAGCCGGTCAAGCGCTTCAAGCGGTCGAGCCTCCGCATCCTCGGGTCGGTGGGCGAGCCGATCAACCCGGAGATCTGGAAGTGGTACCACGACGTCGTCGGCGAGGGGCGCTGCGCCGTCGTCGACACGTGGTGGCAGACCGAGACCGGCGGCATCCTGATCACGCCGCTCCCCGGCGTCACCCCGACCAAGCCCGGGTCGGCCACGCTCCCCTTCTTCGGCATCCGGCCGGAGCTCGTGGACCCGGTCGACGGCAAGCTCGTCGAGGGGAACGGCGTGTCGGGCGCGCTCTGCCTGACGCAGCCGTGGCCCGGGCAGGCCCGCACGGTGTGGGGCGATCACAGCCGCTTCCGCGCGACCTACTTCAGCCAGTACCCCGGGAAGTACTTCACGGGGGACGGCTGCACCCGAGACCAGGACGGCTACTACTGGATCACGGGCCGCATCGACGACGTCCTGAACGTCTCGGGTCACCGCCTCGGCACCGCCGAGGTCGAGAGCGCGCTCGTGGCCCACGACGCCGTGGCCGAGGCCGCCGTCGTCGGCTACCCGCACCCGATCAAGGGGCAGGGGATCTACTCGTACGTCGTCCTGTCGTCCGGGTACACGGCGACCGCCGACGACGCCGGCATCGTCGGGTCGCTCAAGGAGCAGGTCCGTCACTCCATCGGCGCCTTCGCCGCCCCGGACGTCATCCACGTCGTGTCCTCGCTCCCCAAGACGAGGAGCGGCAAGATCATGCGCCGCATCCTCCGGAAGATCGCCGGCTCCGAGTACGAGGGCCTCGGCGACCTCACGACGCTGGCCGACCCGGACGTCGTCGAGAAGATCGTCGCCGAGCACAGGGAGAAGGCCAAGTGAGCTCCGCCGCCGAGCCGGTGCGGAACCGGGGCGTCGTCGTCGCCACGGCGGGGACCGGGATCAACCTCGCGCTCGGCATCCTCTACGCGTGGAGCGTCCTCAAGGGGGGCATCCCCGAGAGCTGGCACTGGTCGGCCGCCGACAAGGCGCTCCCCTACTCGGTCGCGTGCCTCGTCTTCGCGATGGCGATGATCCCGGCGGGGGCGCTGCAGGACAAGTGGGGGCCGCGCCGGGTCGCCTCGGTCGGCGGCATCTCGACGGGCCTCGGCTGCATCGTCGCCTCGCTCGGCGGGTCGTCGCTGACGGCGTTCGTCCTCGGGTTCGGGGTCCTGGTCGGGATCGGCATGGGGTTCGGCTACGCGGCGGCCACGCCCCCCGCGGTCAAGTGGTTCCCCCCCCAGAAGACGGGGCTCGTCGCGGGGCTGGTGGTCGCGGGCTTCGGGCTCGCGTCGGTCTACATCGCGCCGCTGGCCACCAAGCTGCTGGACGTCTTCGCCCGACCGAACGCCGCGGGGGTGATGGAGAAGGGGATCTCGAGCACGATGCTCGTCTTCGGCGTCGGCTTCCTCGTCGTCGTGACCGGGCTGGCGCAGCTGCTCGTCAACCCGCCGCCGGGCTTCGTCGCCGCCGCCCCCGCGGCGAAGGCGGCGGCCAAGCCGAAGGTGGCCGATCAGTCCTGGCGCGAGATCCTGAAGACGCCGCAGTTCTACGTCCTCTGGGTGATGTTCTTCGCGGGCTCGGCCGCCGGGCTCACGTACATCAGCGTGGCGCAGGGGCTCGGCAAGAAGGCGCTCGGCGAGTGGGCGTTCCTGGCCGTCGTCGTCCTCTCCGTCGGAAACGCCGGCGGGCGCGTGCTCGCGGGGTTCGTCTCCGACCGCATCGGGCGCCCCTGGACGCTGTTCGGCGCGTTCGTGATCCAGGGCCTCGCCGTCCTCGCCCTCTACCTCGAGAAGGGGGGGGCCGACTGGCCGGCGCTGATGCCGATCGTCTTCCTCATCGGCGCGAACTACGGCGCCAACCTGGCGCTCTTCCCGGCGGCCACGAAGGAGTTCTTCGGCCTCAAGAACTTCGGCATGAACTACGGCGTCGTGTTCAGCGCCTGGGGGGCGGCCGGGCTCGTGATGCCCTGGGCCAACGGGAAGATCACCGACATGACCGGCTCGGGGAACCTCACGTACTTCGTCATCCTGGGTCTGCTTGTCGTCGGCGCTCTCCTGACGTTCGTGAGCCGCAAGCTCGCCGCGGTCCGGCCCGAACCCCCGGTCGGGTCGCCCGCCTGACGGCGGCGCAGGACACCTACCCGACGAGGCTGCGGACGAGCGCTCGCACGTCCCCGATGACGAAGGGCTTCTCGATCATGGGCGCCCCGACCTGGTCGAGGAACTTCCTGGCGCGAGGGGTGAAGGCGCCCCCCGTCAGGAAGACGAACTTCGACCGCTGCTCGGGGAACCGGGCGACGACCTCCTGGTAGAGGTCCATCCCCGAGAGCTCCGGCATCATCAGATCGCACAGCACGAGGTCGAAGCGCTCGCCGCGAGCCAGCCGCTCGAGGAGCTCGCCCCCCCGCGTGATCGCCACGACGTCGTGGTCCTGGGCCAGCCCGCGCAGCAGCGACCGGGCGACCAGCGGCTCGTCTTCGACCACGATGACGGTCGCGCGCCTCCCCGCCCCCGGCGCCGCCACCACGGGCGCGTCGGCCTCCGCATCGGCCGGGGCGGCCGGCAGGGACACCCGGAACGTCGTCCCCTGGGGCTCGCGGCTCTCGACCGAGATCTCCCCGCCGAGCCCGCGGACGATGTTCTGGCAGATGGAGAGGCCGAGGCCCGTGCCCACCCCGACGGGCTTCGTCGTGAAGAATGGGTCGAAGATCCGCGGGACGACGTCGGGCGCGATGCCGCTCCCCGTGTCGCAGATCTCGATCACCGCGCGCCCCGCGTCGTCCGTCCGCGTCACGGCGAGGATCTCGTGGCCCTGCGCATTCCCCTCGGGGATCGCCTGGGCGGCGTTGATGAGCAGGTTGAGGAAGACCTGCGCGAGGCGCGACTCGTTCGCGTACACGGCCGGGATGGGGCCGTAGGTCTTCACGAGCCGCGCCCGGTGCCGGATCTCGTTCCACGCCAGGTTGGCGGCGGCGTCGATGACGGCGGGGACCTGGAGCCGGCTTCGCGCCTCCTCGCCCCCGCGCGAGAACGACCTCAGATCGCTGACGATCGACCGCACCCGCTCCGCTCCATCGAGCGCCTCGCTCAGCGCGCTGCGAAGCTCCTCCATCCGGCTCGCGACGAGGGCGATCCCCCCATCGTTGGCGCTGTCGGACGCGGCGAGCGCCGCCACCTCTGCGACCTCCGCCGTCGCGAACTCGAGGTTCGCCATGATGTAGGCGAGCGGGTTGTTGATCTCGTGCCCGACCCCCGCGGCCAGCGTCCCCACGGCGATGACCCGGTCCATCTGCGCGATACGCGCCGCCAGCTCCTTGCGCCCCGAGGCGTCCCGCGCGACCACCAGGCGAGCCGGGCGCCCCTCGAACTTCGTCGCGATGACCGAGATCTCGACCGCGAACGTCGTGCCGTCCCGCCGGCGCCAGCTCCGGTCCACCGGACCCAGCGGCCCTGCGCTCGTCGTCTGCGCCTGGAGGACGGCGGCGAGCGCCTCGGGGGCCACGACGTCCGGGACCGTCATCCCGACGAGGTCGGCGGGCGCGTCGTAGCCGAGCATGCCGGCCGCGGCCGGATTGGCGTAGCTGTAGGTCCCGTCCTCGTTGATGAGGACGGCGTCCGGGAGCATGTCGAGCAGCTCCCGGAAGCGCGCGTCGGAGTCGCGCTGCACGTCGTCCGCCTTGCGCCAGTCGGTCACGTCCCGGAGGTAGCTGAGCAGGCCGTAGACGTGCCCCATCTCGTCGCGCAGCGGGAGCTTGAAGGTCTCGTAGGTGTGCGTGGTGCCGTCGGCGTGCGGCCTGGCCCGGACCACGTTCACGACGTCGATCCCGGCGAACGCGGCGCGGTCGTCCTCGTGGGTGCCGACCAGCCCCGCCGCCGGATCTCCCCCCCAGACCCCCGCGGGGATGAAGTCGCTGTCCGGCCGCCCGAGCATCGCGTCGGGGTGGACCCCCTTGGTGCGGGCGAAGGCGTGGTTGACGAGGACGAAGCGGTGCTCGAGATCCTTCACGAAGATCGGGTCGGGGGAGGAGTCGAGCACGAGGCGGAGCAGGTCTCTCGTGCGGCGTAGCTCCTGCTCGACGACGACGCGGTCGGTGATGTCCTGGACCGTACCGATGGACCGGAGCGGCCTGCCGTCCTGGTCGTAGGTCGTCTCGCAACGCTCCTGGACCCAGCGAACGTCGCCGTCGCGCAGGCGCAGCCGGTGAACGATGGAGTACGGGGTCCTGGTCTCGAGCGAGCGCTTGTACGCCTCGTCGACGGCCGCCCGATCGTAGGGGTGGATGGCGGCCAGGAACGCCTCGTACGAGGCGCCGAACTTCGAGCGATCGACCTGGAACATCCGGAAGATCTCGTCGGACCAGCGGAGCTCGTTGCTCGCGAGGTCGAGCTCCCAGCTGCCCAGCTGCGCGAGCCGCTGCGCCTCCTTCAGGCGCGCCTCGCTCCTCTCGAGGTCGCTGGCGATCCGTCGGTCGTCGGTCAGATCACGCGTCGTCCACAGGAAGAGCTCGACGTCCTTCCCGCCGGGCGCGATGGGGACGATCCGGTGGGTGGCCGCGGCGCCGTCCATCCTCGTGTCGTCGAAATCGACCTCCTGGCGAGTCTCGCGCGCCCGCTCGACGAACCGCGCCCGAAGCTCGCGCCGCCCCTCCTCCACGAGCCCCCGCCACGCCGTGCCCGTCAGCGCGGCCGGCGCGCGCCGGGCGAGGCGGCCGAACGCCTCGTTCGCCAGGGCGATCGTCTCGCCGTCGGCGGCGACCAGGATCGCGGGGGTGTTCAGGCTACGAACGAGCGCCTCCAGGAGCGACCACTGGGTGTTCGATGGTTGTGTCATCGGGCCGGCGCCCGCGCGGGGCTGGCGCCGAGGGTAGCGGCAACGCGGCCTGTCCGCGAGCGTCGGCCGGGGCCTCCCTGCGCCGGGTCAGGCGCCCTGGCCCTGGCTGGAACTCTGCCGGTTGCCTGTGCGCTCGTCTTCGAGTATGACCACCGGCCCGCGTTCGAAAGAGGGTTCCGATGTTTCTCATGCTGTCGAAGAAGCCGCGCCGCACGAACAGGACCAAGACCAAGCGCTACCGCGCCAAGCTCAAGGCGAAGAACCGCTCGCGCCGCAACCGCGTCTACCAGCGCGGCTGAGCCACCCCCCCCCGGTCCCGGGGGAGGTCCTGAAAACGGAGAAGCCGGCGGGCCCCAGGGGGCTGCGCCGGCTTTCGTGCGTCGACGGTGTCAGGCCGGGCGCTCGAGGCGCCCGGTCACGGGGCGGTCAGCCCCCCTTCTTGAGCTCGGTCAGCACCAGCTTCGCGACCGCCTTGAGCGTGTCGAAGACGCCCACGCCGGTCCGCGCCACGGCCTCGAAGTCGGGCACGTTGGTGGGGTTGAGCATCTGGCGGAGCTCTTCGAGGTCCGCGACGTTCGGCAGGTCGCGCTTGTTGTACTGGACGACGTAGGGGATCTTGTCGAGCTGGTAGCCCTGCTCGGAGAGGTTGGTGCGCAGGTTCTCGACCGACTCGAGGTTGGCCTCCGCTCGCTCGATCTGGGAGTCGGCGACGAAGATGACCCCGTCGACCCCCTTCAGGATGAGCTTCCGGCTCGCGTCGTAGAAGACCTGCCCGGGGACCGTGTAGAGGTGGAAGCGCGTCTTGAACCCGCGGATCTCGCCGAGGGCGAGCGGCAGGAAGTCGAAGAACAGCGTGCGCTCCGTCTCCGTCGCGAGGCTGATCATCTTCCCCTTCGCGTCGGGGTTGGTCCGCTCGTAGATGTACTGCAGGTTGGTGGTTTTCCCGCAGAGACCGGGGCCGTAGTAGACCAACTTGCAGTTGATCTCGCGAGCCATGTAGTTGATGAAGCTCATTCGGGCAGCTCGCTCGGATCAGTCGTTGAACAGGTTGTCGATGTCTTCGTCGGTGATCTCGGCGAAGGGGGTGTCCTGCCCCGGCTCCTGGACCTTCTTGAGGAGCGACTCGAAGACGTGGTTGAGCTCTTCCGTCGCCTTCTTCACGCGGAGCCGAACGAGCCCCAGGCTGGACCTCGAGTCGAAGATGACGACCAGGATGACCCGGTTGCCGACGAGCTGGATGTGGATGTTCTGGCTCTCCCCCTCGTGGAACTGAGTGGCGAACTCGTTCTCCTTCAGCAGCTTCGCCATCCCCCCCGTCGCGGCGATGTTGCCCGCGGTGAGCGACGCGAGGCTGGTCGTGTCGATGTTGTCGAGGTCGCCGCTCGCGGAGATGAGCTGGCCGTTCTTGTCGACGATGAACACAACCTTTGCGTTCGCGTCGCGGACCAATCGATCCACGACCGCCTGGATCTGATTGAACTCCTCCTCGTACATCACCATCTGCGAATTGCCCATGAACCCTCCACAGCCTGAGCGCGCGGTGCCTCTGACTTCGCCTGGCTGCTTCCTCTCCGTCGCGGAACTGCTTGGGCGCCCCGGACGGGCTCTCACCTTTCCGAGGGCCCGTATGAAACGTCATACGGTTCTATCCGAAGCGTGTGTGCGGGAGCAAGGGCGGCCGTGTCTGGCCCGCCGAGGCAGGAGTCCCGCGCGGCGGTAGAGGGCGTCTCCGACGCGCCGGAAGGCGCCTCACCCCGTGGCAAACGAGGCGACGGCGTCGAGCAGCACCTCGAGGCCCCAGGACAGCCCCGCGGTGGGGATGCGCTCGTCCGTTCCGTGATACAGGCGCGAGAAGCTCAGGTCGGCCGCCGGGTCGAAGCGGATCGGCGAGAAGCCGAAGCAGCGTGACCCCAGCCGGGAGTAGGCCTTCGCGTCGGTGAACCCGGGGATGACGAACGGGACGGGGATGCCGAGCGGATCGTGGGCCCGGAGGCTGGCCGCGAGCTGCTCGAAGAGCGGGCCGTCAGGGCGGGTCTCGACCGCCGGCATCGACCGCAGGACCTCGATCTCCGCCTCGGCCCCCTCGGCCCCGAGCGCCGCGCGCAGCTCGGCGATGAAGCTCTCCTCGGTCTGTCCTGGAAGGGTCCGCCCGTCGATCTCCACGGACGCGGAGCCGGGGATGACGTTGGTCTTGTCGCCGGCGCGCACGACCGTCGGGGTCGCGGTGTTGGAGAGCAGAGCGCCGAACGTCCGTCGTTGCCCGTCGTCCTTCACGAGCCGGTCGAGGATGAGCCCGGCCAGGGCGGGCGTCGTCAGGCGGCCGAGGACGGCTCGCTGCGGTTGCGGGAGGTCCTTCGCGAGGGCGCCGACGAAGGCGCGGACGGCGGCGGTCGGGTGCATCGGCAGGCGCTGCCCCGTCAGCCTCGCGAGCGCCCGCGCCAGCTTCAGGACGGCGGTGTCGTCGTGGGGCATCGCCCCGTGGCCCGGCTCCCCCCGGAAGGTCGCGCGCACCCAGCACATCCCCTTCTCCGCCACCTGGATCGGGTAGAACGTCCGACCGAGCATGTGCAGGGAGAAGGCGCCGATCTCGCCGAGGACGTACTCCGCCCGGACGGCGTCCGGGTGCTCGTCGACGAGGAACATGCTCCCCTTGGCGCACCCCGCCTCCTCGTCCGCCACCCCGGCGAAGATGACGTCCCGCGTCAGCTTCTTCCCGGCCGCGCCGCGCGCCAGGAGCCCCATCACGACGGCGCTCATGGCCGCCATGTTCTTCATGTCGACCGCGCCGCGGCCCCAGAGGTAGCCGGCGTCGACCTTCGCCTCGAAGGGCGGGTGGGTCCACGCGGAGGGGTCGGCCTCGACGACGTCGAGGTGCGCGTTCAGCAGCAGCGGCGGCTTCTCGCCCGTCCCTCGAAGGCGGGCCACGACGCTCGTGCGCCCGGGCTCGGGCTCGTAGAGGGTCGGCTCGACGCCCACGCCGCGGAGGTAGTCGGCGAGGCACTCGGCCGCCGGGCGTTCGTTCCCGTCCGGCGGCCCGCCCGGGCCGCGGTTGACGGTCGGGATGCGGATCAGGTCGCGCAACAGCGCGAGGCACTCGTCTCCGGCAGCGGCGTGGCTCGCGGGCACGGCCCCAGGATACCGGAAAGCGAGGTCGACGCGTGGTAAGTCAGGAGCGTGCGCGCACCCGCGGCCCTCGTGCTCGTCCTCGTCGTCGCGTGCGATCGCAACCCGCGGGCAGGGGGAGTGCCGTCCGCGAAGCCGAGCGCCGCCCCGCGAGCTCAGGGCTCCGCGCCCCGCGTCGCACCGGGGGGGGGCCGGGCCCCCGTGAGCTGCACGCCCGACCCTGCCTACCCCGGGATGTGGCAGCTCCCCGAGGCCTCGGCGGCGGTCGAGCTCGAGCTGCGACCGGGAGAGCGGTCGATCCTCGCGCTCGCCGACTCCGGCAACCACGGCGAGGCGATGATCTGGCCGATCCAGGGCGGACCGACCCGGGCCGTTCGCCTCGAGCTCGACCCGCTCGCGAGCGACGACATCGAGGGGGCGGCGTGGGCCGGCGGGCACCTCTACACGCTCACCTCTTCGGGGGCCGTCCGGCGCTACACGCCTTCGCCAAACGGGGACCTGGTGCGGGACCGGAGCGCGTACGCCCTAGGACCCCCCCCCCAGGCTTGCGACGACCTGCGCGCCGTGAACTGTGGCCGGAACTACGAGGGGCTCTGCCTTCGGCCGGCGACGACGACCGCGCGCTGCGCCGGCTACGCCGCCAGCAAGGCGAAGGGGACGCTGTACTGCGTCGTCTACCGCGGCGACGCGCTCGCCATCGACACCATCAAGCCCCCCATCACCCTGGGCGTCCCCCCCAATGCCCTGAGCGACTGCGCGTTCGGCGCCGCGGGCGGCCCGGCGGAGGACGTCCTCCTCGTGACCACCAACATCTACGGTGGTTCGACCACGTACGTGGTCGACGAGGCGACCTCCGCCCTGGCCGTCGTCGACGTCGCCGGGCTCCCCAACAACGAGGCCGTCGCCGTCGATCGCGACGGCGCCCTCTACCAGTTCATGGACGGCGACATGCGCGTCAGTCCGACCTACCGCGCCAGCTGCCACGGCTGGTCACTCCCCCCCCTGCCAGGTCCCTGACCCGTGACCGGGCCGCTGCTCGTCATCCGGAGAGGAGCCCTGTCGGCCGTCGAAGCGGCCCGCCATGGCCTCGCCGCGCTCGATCGGCCCCTCGAGGGGGACGCCGAGCTCTCCGTGATCGAGGTCACGACGCCGGCCACCGTCCTCGGGGCCTTCCAGCGGCACCACGGCGTCCCCATGGACCTGCCGCTGACGAGGCGAGTCTCCGGGGGGCCCGCCGTGCGGGTGGGGGTCGGGACCCTCCACGTCGTCCTCGCGCTGGAGCACCCGGCGGCGCTCGTGCCTGGCGACGCCCGGCGCATCGTCAACCGCTCCGTCAGGCCGCTCCTGCGCGCGCTCACCAGGGGCGGCGCCCTTGCCCACTACTTCGGCCGGGATTGCGTCAGCGTGAGCCACCAGCCGGTCGCGGAGGTCGGCTTCGCCCACGACAGCCGCAGCGGTCGCTCGGTCTTCGAAGCCTTCGTCGCCGTGCGGTACCCGTTCGCGCTCGGCCCCCGCCCGTCGTTCCAGGGGAGAGCGCCCGGGACGCTGGAGTCGGTGACCGGTCGAGCCTTCGACCTGGCGGCGCTCGCGACAAGCATCGCGGAGGCCTACGCCGTCGCGTCCGGGCGCGCGCTGTCTCCGCGGGCGCTCGAGGCCCAGGGCGTCTCGGACGATGAGCGCTGGGAGGACCCGCCCTGGGTCGCCTCCGTCGAGGAGGCGATCGGGGTCGTGGCGGCGGGCCCGGACGCCCGCGGCGTGCTGCGCCTCGGCGGCGACCTCATGGCCTCCCGGGACGCGCTCGACCGCCTCGCGACGGCGGTCGACGCCTTGCCCGCGGACGCGGCGCTCGCGGCGATCGGGGGCCTCGTCGACCAGGAGCTCGGAGCGCCCCAGGTCGCCCTCGACGGCGTGCGCGATCTGGCGAGCGTGCGTGACGTGCTGGCCCTCGCGAAGGCCGCGCGCCTCTAGCGCCACCGGGCATCCACCGCAAAGCACCCACCCCGTCACCGAACCGTCACCGACGCCGACTACATAACGCCATCAATCGCCGGACCCCCGAGGGATCGCCATGGCACGGATTCTGGTCATCGAGGACGAAAAGGATATCCAGGAGGTGCTCGAGTACAACCTCCGCCAGGCGGGCCACAAGGTGAACCTGGCGTCGACGGGGCAGGACGGCCTGAAGCTCGCCCGCGAGAAGAAGCCCGACCTCGTCCTCCTCGATCTGATGCTCCCGGACATGTCCGGAACGGACGTGTGCAAGGCGCTGAAGCAGGACTCGGTGACCCGCGACGTCCAGGTGCTCATCCTGACAGCGAAGGGGGAGGAGATCGACCGGGTCGTGGGCTTCGAGATCGGGGCCGACGACTACGTCGTGAAGCCCTTCAGCGTGCGGGAGCTGGTGCTCCGCATCCAGGCAATCCTCCGCCGCGTCTCGGGCGATCTCGACACCTCGCCGACCATCTACTTCGGGACGCTCAAGGTCGACCGCGAGGCGCACCGGGTCTGGGTCAGCGACAAGGAGGTCGAGCTCACGGCCCTCGAGTTCAAGCTCCTCGTCACGCTGCACGACCGCAAGAACCGGGTCCAGACACGCGACGCGCTGCTGCAGGACGTGTGGGGTATCGAAGCCGACATCACGACGCGCACCGTCGACACTCACGTCAAGCGCCTCCGGGAGAAGCTCGGCGGCGCCGGGGAGTACGTCGAGACCGTCCGCGGCGTGGGGTACCGGTTCGCAGACGCCCCCGCCTCCACGTCGGTCGCGTCGTAGCTTACGCCGTGGCCGGGCCAGCGTAAGCTGCGCCCTCCCGCGTGCGCCGCCATCGAGCCCCTCTCCTCGCCCTCGTCCTCGCCGGTCTCGCGTGGGGCGCCGAGGCGCGGGCCGCGAACGACCCCGCCCTCGTCTGGCATACGCTCGAGACGCCGCACTTCCGCATCACCTACTACTCGGGCGAGGCCGAGATCGCGCAGCACGTCGCCGACCTGGGCGAGGCGATCAACGCCCGACTCACCCCCATCGTCGGCTGGCACGTCAGCCAGCGGACCGAGATCGTCATCACCGACCAGACGGACTCGGCCAACGGCTCCGCGACGGCCGTCCCCTACAACGCCATCACGCTCTACGTGACCCCGCCGACGGACATGTCGCCGCTCGGCGACGTGGACGACTGGTACCAGGAGCTCGTCACCCACGAGTACACGCACATCCTGCACACCGACCACATCGGCGGGATCCCGGCGGTGATCAACGCGGTGCTCGGCAAGACGTACGCCCCCAACCAGGCGCAGGCGAAGTGGATCCTCGAGGGGCTCGCCGTCTTCGAGGAGAGCGCGCACACGAGCGGCGGTCGCCTCCGATCGTCCCAGTGGAACATGTACATGCGCGCCGACGTCCTCGAGGGGAACGTCGCCCCGCTCGACGTCTTCTCCAACACGCCGCGGCGGTGGCCCGAAGGGAACATCTACTACCTGTACGGCTCGTTCTTCATGCAGTGGCTCGTGGAGACGTACGGGGAGGGGGCGCTGCGCCGCATCATCGACGACTACGGTTCGCAGCTCGTCCCGTACGGCATGAACCGGTCGGCCAGGCGCGCGACGGGGCGAACGCTGGAGGACATGTACCCGTCCTTCGTCGACACGCTCCGCCGCGAGTTCACCGCGCAGGTGGAAGCGATCCGCGCGCGAGGGCTCCGCGAGGGGACGCGCGTGACCTTCGGCGGGTACACGGCCGAGCATCCGCGCTGGATCCCGAAGAACGCGTGGAAGGGGCGCGAGGGGGACCTGCTCTACTACCGGGACGACGGCCACGACCGCGCCGGGTTCTACGCGTTGCCGACCGTCCGTGACGCGAGCGGCGCGGTCACCCGGGTGGACGACGCGGCACGCCAGCTGCTCATCCGCATGAACGGTGACGGGAGCGTCAGCTTCACGCCGGAGGGGGGCGTCGTCCTCAGCCAGAGCGAGATCACCGACAACCTCTGGAACTTCAACGACCTGTCGTCCCTGCCGCCCGGTGAGACGAGCGCGAACGGCCTGGAGGGGCGGCGCACGCGGCTGACGCACGGGTTCCGCGCGGTCGACCCCGACGTCTCTCCGGACGGGCGCCGCGTCGTCTTCGCGACGAACCACCGCGGGACGACCTACCTGGAGATCGCCGACCTCGGCCCGCAGGGCATCTCGAACACGCGAACGCTGGTCCCGAGCGGGCGCTTCGACCAGGCGTTCACGCCCCGCTGGTCGCCGGACAACGTGCACGTCGCCTACAGCGCGTGGACGCGCGGCGGGTTCCGGGACGTACGCATCGTCGACACGCGGGACGGGTCCTTCGTCGCCGTCACGCAGGACCGAGCGCTCGACCAGGACCCTTCCTTCTCGGCCGACGGCAAGACGCTCTACTTCACGTCCGACCGCACCGGCGTGATGAACGTCTACGCCTACGAGCTTGCGACCGGGGCGCTGTCGCAGGTGACCAACGTGGTGAACGGGGCCTACTACCCGGAGGCCTCGCCGGACGGCAAGACGCTCGCGTACATCGGCTACACGTCGGCGGGCTTTGACCTCTTCGTCATGCCGCTCGACCCGGCCAGGTTCCTCCCCGCGCTCCCGTACGAGAACTACCGCGGCGACCCGCCGCCAGTGCCGGCCCACCACGACTACCCGGTCCACGCCTACCACCCCCTCGATACCCTCTTCCCGCGCGCGTACATGGCCAGCGTCGGCCCCGGCGACTTCGGGTACCAGGCCACGGTCTCCGCCAGCGGAAGCGACATCGCGGGGCTCCATGGCGTGTCCGTGAACCTGACCAGCGAGCTCAAGAACCCGAGCCTGCAGCCGGACCTCCGGTACTCGTATGGAGGTCTCCCCGTCGACCTCAACTTCCACGTCTACCGCACCATCACGCCGGGCTCGGGCTACTCGCTCAACGGCAACAACCAGATCTCGTTCGTCACCGAGCAGGCTGGCTTCGAGTCGGGGGCGAGCTTCTCCCTGCCGCGCGCGTTCGAGAGCCAGAGCTTCTCGGTGACCTACTCGTTCGAGCGCGTGGCGGCGAACCTGCCCGTCCCGGTGAACCAGCTCGACCCGTACCAGACGCCGAGCACCCCTTTCCGCGGCTACGTCGGCGTTGCCCACCTCGGCTGGTCCTACTCCAACACCGAGGGGCACCTCTGGAGCGTCGGCCCGGAGCAGGGCTTCGCGGCGGGCGCGGGCGTCGACGTCTCCGACGGTATCCTCGCCAGCCAGTTCAAGGGCTTCGACGCGACCGCCAACGTCGCGGCGTACCTGAAGATGCCGTGGCTTCGCCACCACGTCCTCGGGCTGCACGCGAGCGCGGGGACGAGCGGCGGCGGCTACCCGGGGCAGGGGGAGTACTACGTCGGTGGCTTCGACGATCTGAACGTCGTCGACACCCTCAGGAACCAGCTCGCGCAGGGGGGGGTCGTCCTCCGCGGCTACCCGGTCGTCGAGCAGGCGGGACCGAACTACGCCCTCTTCAACGCCGAGTACCGGTTCCCCATTCTCAACGTCGATCGCGGCGTGTCGACCTACCCGATCTTCCTGAACCGCTTCTACGGGGCGGCCTTCACGGATATCGGCAGCGCCTTCGGGCAGCCCTCCACCGCGGACTTCAAGATCGGGAGCGGCGCCGAGGTGCGCGTCGACTTCACGCTCGGATACATCGAGGCCTTCACGTTCCGCATGGGGTACGCCCATGGCTGGTCGACCGATGGGCTCGACAAGCTCTACTTCCTGTCGGCCGTCCAGTTCTGACGCCGCGGCTCGCCTCGCGCGTCACGCCCCGTCGACCCCCGTCCTTTCGCGAGCGGACCCCTGCTCGTGGACCTCGAGCGGCCCCTCCTTCACCTGCTCGGCCGGACCGACCACCTCCGCGTCCACGAGGCGCGCGCGGGCCGTCCCGCCGTCCACGCGCTCCACGGACACGACCGTCCCGCGCACGGTCCTCCGGGCGGGGCCGAGCACGTCGCTCGGCGCGCCTGTCTCCATCGTCCTCCCTCGCTCGAACCGGACGAGGCGGTCCCCCAGCGCCTCGGCCTCGGCGGCGTCGTGGGTCACGAGGAGGGTCGGGAGGTCATGCCGTCGCACGATCTCCCGGACGAGCGCGCCCAGAAGGCGGCGCCCCGCTTCGTCGATCGAGGCGAACGGCTCGTCGAGCAGGAGCAGGCGTGGCTCGACCGCGAGGGCCCGAGCCAGGGCGACCCGCTGGCGTTCCCCACCGGACAGCAACTCCGGGCGCTTCGAGGCGAGGTGCGCGATACCGAGCTCCTCGAGCCACCCGGTCACGCGGGGTCCTCTGCGGAGAGAGCGGGGGAGCCCGAAGGCGACGTTGCCGGCCACGTCGAGGAACGGAAAGAGGGTCTGGTGCTGCGGGACGTAACCGATCCGTCGACGGTGGACAGGGACCCGGAGCCCGCGAGCCGTGTCCATGAGCGTCTCTCCCGATGTGCGCACGTGCCCAGAGTCGACCTCGACGAGCCCGGCGAGGGCCTTGAGGGTCAGGGTCTTCCCGGCGCCCGACGGGCCGAAGAGGACGAGCACGCCAGCGTCGAGCGCGAGCCGCGCGTCGACATGGAACCGCGGCGCCACGTCGCCGACCGCGAACGAGAGCTGCGCGTCGAGTGCCGGCGCGGCGGTCATGGCGCGAGGAGGCGCGGGCCGAGGCGGCTGGCAGCGAGCACCACGCCGAGGGAGACCAGGGTGAGCACGCCGACGTAGAGCGCGGCGCGGCCGTCGTCGCCCATCTGGTACGCGGTGAAGATCTCGAGCGGCATCGTGTTGGTTCGCCCTGGCAGGTTCCCGGCGAACATCAGCGTCGCCCCGAACTCGCCGAGCGCGCGGGCGAAGCCGAGCGCGATCGCGGCGAGGACACCGCGCCACGCCGCGGGGAGGGTGACCCGCAAGACGACCGCGAGCGGGGAGAGGCCCAGGGTGCGCGCCACCGCTTCGAGCTCGGCCGGGACCGCCTCGATGGCGGGCTGCGCAGTCTTGACGAGGAGGGGGAGGGCGACGACGGCCGACGCGATCACCGCCGCGGTCGGCGTGAAGATGACGCGAAGCCCGACCGTCCGCTCGAGGATCATCCCGAGGGGGCCTCGCCGGCCGAAGACGAGGATGAGGAAGAAGCCGATCACGGAGGGGGGGAGGACGAGCGGCAGGAGGATGAGCGCGTCGACCGCGCGGCGAAGGCGGTAGCGTGCGCGCGCCTGCACGAGCGCCAGGGCGAGCCCGGCGGGGGCAGCGATCGCCAGCGCGAGGGCGGCGACGCGTAGCGACAGGACGACCGGAAAGACAGCGTCTGCCGTCATCGCGCGGAGGCTATCACGGGGGGCCGAAGCCGAAGTCTGCGAGGGTCTTCTCCCCATCCTCGGACCTGACGAAGGCGACGAACTCGACGGCTTCGGGGCGCCCCTCTTTGACCCTACCGGCCACGACCTTGGGCTCCGGTGCCGCCGGGCCCCGCGCTTCGTCGAGGACCACGAGATCGGTCGTCCCGCGCGCCTCGGTGCGGTAGACGATCGCCGCGGCGGCCTCGCCTCGCCGCGCGTACACGAGGACGGCCGCCACGTTGGCTCCATAGACGAGCCGGGGCGCGAGCGCGTCCCACTCGCCGAGCGCCGTCAGATAGTCGCGCGCGTACTCGCCCGCCGGTACGGTCCGGGGGTCTCCGACCGCGAGGCGCTCGCCTGGCGGGAGCGCCGTGAGCGACGCGAACGTGAGCGGCTGGCCCCCGGCCCGACCCACGAGTACCAGCGTGTTGGAGGCAACCACGCGGCGGCTCGCGGCGTCCACCCGCCCCTCGGCGATCAGCTCGTCCACGGGGCGTGCGCCGGCGAAGAAGACGGCGTCGACGGGCGCTCCGGCCGCGACCTGGTGCTTCAGCTCCCCGGATGCGCCGTAGGTAACCGCCACGTGGCGGCCCGGGTGATGTGCCTCGTAGCCTCGCACCAGCTCCGGCATCACGGCGTGCAGGCTGGTCGCGGCCGCGACGGAGAGCTCACTTCTGGTCTGGGGTTTCGGGCAGGCGGCGAGCGCGCCGAGCACGAGCATCGGGAGCGCTGCGCCTCGGGGGCTTCGCGGTAGGCTGGAGGCGTGGCGGTGTCGCACGGCGTCGCCGAAGAGAGCTACCATGTCGGGATGGAGACGCCGATGCTCGTCCCGTCGCCCGGAGGCGCCACCGAGGCGCTCTCCGCCGCAGCGGCGTGCGCGCGCCGCGGCGTGCGCGGGGCGCTCGCGACGGTCTTCGCGCGGCACGGCTCCACCCCGTCTACCCCGGGCCAGAAGCTCTTCGCGGCCGCGGACGGTACGTGCATCGGGACGGTCGGCGGCGGCGCGGTCGAACGCGAGGTGCTCGCGTGCCTGCAGGCCCTGATCACGGGGGGCGACGCTGGCTACGAGACCCGTAGCTTCCACCTCGGCCAGGAGCTCGGCATGTGCTGCGGCGGGCGCGTGGAGGTCTTCCTCGAGACCATCGACCCGGTCGTCCCTTGCCTGATCGTCGGCGGCGGTCACGTCGCTACCGCGCTGGCGCCGCTGCTGGCCCGCCTCGGCTTCGCCGTGACGGTCGTCGACGAGCGTGAGGAATGGGGGCGAACCGGGCGTATCGACGGTGTCCGGTGCGTCGTCGGCGAGTTCGACGACGTGGAGTGCGGACTCGATGCCGAGCGCGCCCCGCGGACCGCGGTCCTCGTGATGACGCACGACCACGCGCTCGACCAGCGCGTGATCGAGGGGGCGCTGTCCCGCGGCGCCGGCTTCGTCGGTGGGGTAGGCAGCCGCGCGAAGGCGATCCGGACCCGAGAGCGGCTGGAGGCGAAGGGGTTCGGCGAGGCCGATCTCGCCCGCGTCCGGATGCCGCTCGGCGTCGACATCGGCGCGCGTCTGCCGGACGAGATCGCCGTCGCCATCGCCGCGGAGATGGTCGCGTGGCGGCGGAGGGGACTCGTGTCACGCGAGGAAGTTCCAGGCGACTGACCGGCGCAGCGCCCGACGCGCGGGGCGCAGGTCGCTCGGGACCGGACCGAACTCGCCACCGACGGCGAGAAGCTCGCTTCCCACGGCGAACTGCTCCGCCGGGTCGCCAGGCTCCTCAGGCCTTCGTGCTGCGTGCGACCGCGAGCGCGCGTTCGGCGGCGCGGAGCTGGTCCGGCAGGTCGATGCTCTCGGTGACCCCCGGATCGTCACACTCGACGTCGACCTGTCGCCCGCCGCTCGAGCGCAGCGCGTCACGGAGCGTTATCGCGGGGCCTGCCGCGATGATGTGCGGCAGGAGCCCGGAGCCCAGCACGACCGGGTGGCCGCTCTCCCCTCGGAACACGGGCCGCGCCCACGCGTCGGCCCTGCCCCCGAGCGCGCCGGCCACGAGCGCGAGGGTCGAGGCGCGCACCAGTGGTAGGTCGACCGGAAAGACGAGGACGCCGTCGATCGGGCCGTCGCCCGCGAGGGCCGTGAGGCCGACGTGGACGCTCGACGACATGCCGCGCGCGGGACAGGGGTTGATCGTGAGCGCCGCCCCCAGGCGCGCGCAGGCGTCGCGGACATGCGCGTCGTCGGCGCGGCCGATCACCCGGACCGGGCCGAGGGCAGCGTCGTGGCAGGTTCGGACGACGCGATCGAGGAACGTGTCGCCACCGAGGCGGACGTGGGCCTTCGGTCCGAGCCCGAGCCGGAGGCCGGCCCCCGCGGCGAGGACGAGGACGTGTACCCGCGTGACGTCTCCGGCGACGCTCAGGTCGGCGCGGTCACGGGTGCGCATCGCCGACCAGTGCGGCGCAGTCCTGCGGGACGCCGGACGCGGTCGCGAGGACGTGCCCCAGGACCGGCAGCAGGATCGCCAGCTGCTCGCGCACGGCCTTTGGGCTACCGGAGAGGTTCACGATGAGGGTCGACCCGCGCTGGCCGCACACCCCTCGCGACAGCATCGCGAAGGGAGTCTTGGCGAGCCCGCCTGCCCGGATCGCCTCCGCGACACCCGGCACCGGTCGATCGATGACGGCCAGCGTGGCCTCGGGCGTGACGTCGCGCGGAGATAGCCCCGTCCCTCCGGTCGTGACGATGAGGTCGCAGAGCTCTTCGTCGGCGAGCTCCATCAGCCGCCTCCGCAGCAGCCCCGCGTCGTCCGGGAGGACGTCGGTCGCGAGGGGCGGAGCGCGCAAGGCCTCGGCGAGGATGGACGCTGCGAGCGCGCCGGAGGCGTCCGGTCGTGCCCCGGACGCGCTGCGGTCGCTGAGGGTCACGACGGCGAAGCGTGGTCGGTCGAAGCTCGGATCTGTCACCAGCGCGTCGCCCGGGGCGGCCGGTCCGCTCCGGACCACCCTCGCGAAGAGCCACGCGACGCCGTCGCCCCCCTCCGCCGCGCCGGCGACGCGGGCGCGCTCGGTCACCTGGAGCACCGCGCGATCTCCCACCCGCACGCGCCGGCCTTCCGTCAGCGCCGAGAGATCGAGCCCGCGCGTGCGGAGGTTCTCCCCGAACACGCCCGGCGTCGTCTCCACGCCCCGTGCTCGTAGCAACGGCATCCCCTCGTCGGCGAGGAGGCTGACCTGACGATGCCCCGTGTCGCCGTGCGCGTCCCCGAGCGCTCCTCCCCCTCGCATCAGGTCGATGCGGTCGCGAAGGACCTTCGGCGCCCCGCGCTCGTCGCCGACGCAGACTGCCACGACGCTCCCGCCCAGGGTGGCCTCAGGATCCATGTGTCCTCTGCCTCCGCCGGAACGTGCCGCTCTTGCCGCCGCGCTTCTCGTCGAGCTGCACCCGCTCGATGACCATGCCGCGGTCGACCGACTTGCACATGTCGTAGAGCGCGAGCGCCGCGACGCTCACGGCCGTCATCGCCTCCATCTCGACGCCCGTCCGCGCCGTCGTCGAGACCGTCGCGCGGAGGGTGACGCTCCGCGCCTCGAGGGTCGCCGTGAGCTCCACGCGGTCGAGCGAGAGGGGGTGGCAGAGCGGGATGAGCTCCGCCGTCTTCTTGGCGGCCATGATCCCGGCGATCCGGGCAACGGCGAGGACGTCCCCCTTGGGGACCTTGCCCGATGCGATGAGCGCGTGGAGCTCCTTGTCGATGCGGACCCGCGCCGAGGCGACGGCGGTCCGCGCGGTGACGGCCTTCGCACCGACGTCGACCATGCGCGCGTGCCCGTGCTCGTCGAGGTGAGTGATCTTGCTCACGACGCCCCCTCTAGCCAGTCAAACACGACCTCGCTACCGGTGGCCAGCTCGCGCGTCCCCTCCGGGACCTCGAGGTAGGCGTTGGCGGACCATGCTGCGAAGAGATCCGACGAGCCGCGCGGCGCCCGCGGCGTCGCGACCCACGCGTCCCCCTGCCGCTCGACGCGTGCGAGGACGAACTGCTGTCGGTCGCTGGTCGTGCTCCACGCCGCCCCGAGGCGTGCCCTCTCCGCGGTCCCCGGCCCCGGGAGCCCCGCGATCGCTCGCAGGGCAGGCGCGACGTAACGGTGGAAGCCGAGGTGACAGCCGAGCGGTGTTCCAGGGAGGCCGAAGAAGAGACGCCCCCCTTTCACCGCGAAGAGAAGCGGCTTGCCAGGCTGCTGCCTGACCTTGTGAAAGACGATTGTGGCGCCGTGCGCCTCGAGAGCGGCGGGGACGAGGTCGTAGTTGCCGGCCGAGACCCCGCCGGAGAGGACGACCACCTCGGCCGCCTCGCACCTCGCGAGCGCGTCGGCGAAGCTGTCCATCGTGTCTCGCACGGAGAACGAGCTCACGGTCGCGACGCCGGCCGCGCGAGCCATCGCGGAGAGCATGGGGCCGTTCGAGTCCCGGATCTCGTGCGGCCCCGGGTCGCGGCCGGCGGACGCCAGCTCGTCGCCGGTCACCAGCACGGCGACGCGAGGCGGTCGCAGCGCGAGGACGGAGCCCCGACCCACCGCCGCGAGGAGGCCGAGCGCGATGGGCGTGATGCGCGCCCCCTCCGGCAGCACGACCGACGCGGCGCGGCACTCCGTCCCCATCCGGACGATGTTCTGTCCCGCGCGAATCCCGCCGGGGAGCGTCACGCGATCCTCCTCGCGCTGCACCTCCTCCTTCATCACCACGGCCTCCGTTCCGGCCGGGCACGGCGCCCCCGTCATGATCTCCACGCAGCCGTCGTCGTCGGGGCCCGGGGGCGGCGGCAGGCCAGGGCGCGATTCTCCCCGCACCGCGACGCGCGTCCCCGCGTGGTCGAGCCTGACCGCGAACCCGTCCATCGTCGCGCGGTCGAAAGGGGGGTAATCGCGGTCCGCGACCACCGCGCGGGCGAGGACCAGGCCAGCGGCCTCGTGCGCGGGGACCTCCTCGGGCTCGCCGCGGACCGCGTGCGAGAGCACGAGGTCACGCGCCTCCGCAGCTGAGATCATCTTGCGCACGGCTTCACTCCTCGTCTTCCGGTCGGTCGCGCCCGGACGGTGGCAGGTGTGGCGTTTCAGCTACCACGCGTCAAGCTGGTGCCCGAGCTGGGGGCTGGCGGGAGCGTCCGGTTCGGCACGAGGGCCCCCTCGTCTCCGGCGAGCGCGCGGAGGCGCTTGATGTTCTCGGTCTCCCCGATGGCGATGAGGGTCCAGCCTTCGCGCAGCACGATGCTGGGGTCCGGGTTGTAGGCGAACGCGCCGTCCGTCCCGCGCACCGCGATGATCAGCGCCCGCGACTCGCTCCGAATGGGGCTGTCCCTGAGCGCGACGTCCACGAGCGGTGAGCCGCGGTGCAGCACGACCTCCTCGAGCCCCAGCCGCTTGTCCTTGTCCCGGAGCATCTGGTCGAGAAACTCGGTAACGTCGGGGCGGACCAGCTCGCTCGCCAGGCGTCGTCCGCCGATCATCGCCGGGCTGACGACGCGGTTGGCACCGGCCTTGAGCATCTTTGCGGTGGTCTCTTCTTCCACGACCTTCGCCACGATCCGAGCGGTCGCGTTCAGGCTGCGCGCGCTGAGCGTGACGAAGACGTTGTCCTTGTCGAGTGTCAGCGCAGCCACGACGCCGCTCGCCCGGTCGACGCCGGCCTGCAACAGGACGTGGTCGAGCGTCGCGTCGCCATAGACCACGAGCATCTTGCCGCCCATGAGGTCCTCCGAGAGGCGCTCGCCGTGCTCGCGGTTGCGTTCGATGACGACGAAGGGGCGCTCGGTCGCGATGAGCTCGTCGATGACGTGGCGCCCCGTCGAGCCGGCGCCGGCCACGACGACGTGGCGGTTCAGCGCGATGATCTCTCTGCGCATCCTGTTTCTCCTGAGAACCTGCCGGATCGACCCTTCGAGGAGTAGGGAGGTGAGGGTAGCCTGGAAGTAGGCGATGACGCCGAGCCCGCCGGCGATGAGGCCAAGCGTGACGGCACGGGCCCCCGGCACGTCGACCATCCGAGAGAGCTCGCCGAAGCCGACCGTCGAGATGGTGATGACCGCCATGTAGAGGCAGTCGCCGAAGCTCCAGCGGCCCCGGCCGAGCACGTAGTAGAGCGACGCTCCGGTCAAGGCCACGGTGGCCATGGCGACGAGCGAGGCAAAGAGCCGCTGGATCGCGAGGTCGTGCCGCGCGAGTGGGACCTCGACGTGCCGCGGGCGATGCGCCGGGTCGCTCATGGGTGCTCCAGCAGGTCGCGGAGCGCGGGGAGAATCTCGGGGAAGGCGAAGGCGTAGCCTGCCGCGAGGAGGCGCCCTGCGCTGGCCCGCTGCCCCGAGAGGATGACCGCCGCGCGCTCGGCCCCGAGGAGCGCGGTCAGGGCGAACGCAGGGACGCGCGCGCGGGCGTGCGTCCCGAGCGCCGTCGCGAGGGCTTGCGCCTCCTCGTTCATCGTCACCGGCCGTGGCGCGACCAGGTTGCATGGCCCCGAGAGGCCGACCGTGTCGAGCGCCAGCTCGAGGGCGCCGACGACGTCGCGCTCGTGCACCCAGCTCACCCACTGGTTGCCCGGGCCGAGCGGCCCCCCGGCGTGGAGCCGGAACGGGCGGACCATCGCGGCGAGGGCGCCGCCGTCGCGGCCGAGCACGATGCCGAGGCGAGGGTGGACGACGCGGATGCCGGCGTCTCGCGCAGCGTCCGCGGCCTCCTCCCACCGGACGCAGAGGTCAGCAAGAAAGTCTGTGCCGGGCGGCGCGTCCTCGGTCAGCACCGTGTCGTCGCTGCGCATCCCGTAGACGCCCACCGCCGACGCGCTCACGAGGACCCGCGGCTCGCTCGCCCTCCGGGCCATCGCGCCGGCCAGCGCCAGCGTCACGTCGACTCGGCTCGCGACCAGCTCCCGCTTCCGCGCCGGGGTCCAGGGCCGGTCCATGATGCCCGCCCCCGCGAGGTTGACCACGGCGCCCGCCGCGTCGACCTCCCGCTCCCAGGCGTCGCGCTCGGGCCCCGGGTCGAGGGACCAGCGGAGGACGCGCGCCCCGGGCGCGAGCGTCGCCCGCGCCGCCCTGGGTTCGCGGGCGAGCACGGCCACGTCGTCCCCCCGCGCGACCAGGCGCCGGACGAGCCTGCGACCCACGAAGCCGCTGCCACCCGCGAGGACGACCTTCAGCATGGCCTCACTCCGTCGACCTCACTGGGCTGCCTCGGCGAAGAGTCATCTCGATGCACCAATCATCGAAAGGGTCAAGGTGACGAGGTCGCAAAGGTGTGCGATCAGCGGGCACTCTGCAACGTCACCCCCGTGGCGGTGTAGCATGGTCAACTCCGCCCGAGGCTCCTGAATGTTCGCGAAGATTCGCCAGCTTCTCTTCGGTCCCCCGAAGGACGTCCACGACAAGCACACATTCCACAGCCTCTCGCTCATCGCGATGCTCGCGTGGGTCGGGCTCGGGGCGGACGGCCTTTCGTCGTCGGCCTACGGTCCGCCCGAGGCGTTCAAGGAGCTGACGAAGAAGGGCGAATTCGCGACCTCGCTGGCCGTCGGTCTCGCGTTCGGGACGGCGCTGACCGTCCTCATCATCTCGTACTCGTACTCACGGATCATCGAGCACTTCCCATCCGGCGGCGGCGGGTACGTGGTGGCGACGAAGCTGCTCGGCCCCAAGGTCGGCGTCGTCAGCGGGTCGGCGCTCCTCGTCGACTACGTGCTCACGATCACCACGTCGATCGCCGCTGGCGGCGACGCGCTCTTCGATCTCGTGCCGAGGCGCTGGTTCGGGGACGCCGCTGGGCAGCTCGCGGCCGCTGACCTGGGCACCTGGACCGACCCCGTCCAGCGGTTCAAGGTCGTCGTCGAGCTGGTCGTGACCGTCACGCTGACCCTGCTCAATATCCGCGGAGTGCGCGAGTCCGTCACCGCGATCCTCCCCATCTTCGCGATCTTCGTGCTCACCCACGCCATCGTCCTCCTGGTCGCGATCGGCGGACACATGGGTGACGTCAGCGCCGTCGCCCACACGACGTCGGTGAACTACGCGCACACGGTCGCTAACCTCGGTGCGGTCGGGACGCTCGGGCTGTTCGTCCGCGCCTACTCGCTCGGCGGTGGTACCTACACCGGCATCGAGGCCGTCTCCAACGGCGTCGGCATCATGCGCGAGCCGAGGGTCCGGACCGCCAAGCGCACGATGGTGCTGATGGCCGTGTCCCTCTCCATCACGGCCGGCGGCATACTCCTCTCGTACCTGATCATGCACGTCGTGCCCGACGCTGGCGGCAAGACGATGAACGGCGTGCTCATCGAGACGCTCACGGCGAACTGGCACATCGGCGGCTGGAACGCCGGCGAGACGTTCACGCTCGTCGCGCTGATGAGCGAAGCGGGCCTCCTCTTCATCGCCGCACAAGCGGGCTTCGTCGACGGCCCGCGCGTCATGGCCAACATGGCCGTCGACTCGTGGATGCCCCACCGTTTCGCGGCGCTCTCCGAGCGGCTCAGCATGCAGAACGGCGTCCTCATCATGGGGGGGACGTCGATCGCCGCGCTCATCTACACGCACGGCGACGTGAGCAAGCTCGTCGTCATGTACTCCATCAACGTCTTCCTGACGTTCTCGCTCAGCAACCTGGGCATGAGCAAGTTCTGGATCCAGCACCGAAAAGAGCATCGGGACTGGTACAGGCACCTGCCCGTCCACCTCATCGCGCTCGTGCTCTGCATGACGATCCTCGTCGTCACTTGCTTCGAGAAGTTCGGCGACGGCGGGTGGCTCACCCTCGTCATCACCGGCGCTCTCGTCGTCACCTGCCTGGCGATCAACCGGCACTACAACAGCGTCGTGAGGGCGCTACAGCGGATGGACACCGAGCTCCCCGATCCGCTCGCCGATCGCCCCCAGGAGGCGTCGAGCGCGCTCACGATCGATCCGCGACAGCCGGTCGCCATCCTCTTCGTGGGTCGGTACAGCGGCCTCGGGCGGCACGCGCTGATGACGCTCCTTCGGATGTTTCCGGGCCATTTCAAGGGGGTCGTCTTCTGTTCGGTGGCCATCATCGACTCGGGGAACTTCAAGGGGGTCGACGAGGTGCACGAGCTCGAGAAGCGGACGCTCGATGAGCTCGACAAGTACGTGAGGTACGCGGCGACCCTCGGGGTGCCCGCCGAGCGTATGCTGTCGACGGGGATGGAGGTGCCGGTGGAAGCCGAGAAGATCGGGACGACTCAGATCATGCGCTTCCCGAAGGGGCTCTTCGTCGCCGGGCAGCTACTGTTCGACGAGGACTCCACCTGGAAGCGCCTGCTCCACAACGAGACGGCATTCCTGATCCAGCGGAGGCTGCAGCACGCGGGCATCCCGATGGTCGTCTTGCCGGTTCGCCTGCGTCTGGCCGAGGGGCCCCGCCTCCTGGCGCCCTCCCTCACCGGGCCGAGGGAGGCGGCATGAGGGGCCCGCGCGCCGTCGCCAGGCTCGCGCTCTTCCTCTCCCTGGCGCTCGCGTCGGCATGCGCGCCGCGGTCCGTGGGGGAGGCCGAGCGTCGAGGCGATGTGGCGTGGCTCGAGGCGGAGGGGTCGGCGGAGGCAGTCTCGGCGTTGGGCCGACTCGCCGACAAGGACGCACGGGCCGCGCAGGTTATCGAGGCAAGGTCGAGCTCGGACGTAAACGCCTACATCGCGGCCTGGAATGCGACGGTCAGGGGTTCAACCTGGGGAACGGCGATCCTTCGATCCGGGCTCGGCAACCCCGTTCGCGCCGAAGAGACCGCCTCGGTCATGGCGCGGAGGGATCCCCACCTCCTCCCCTTCATCACCGACCTCGAAGGGGCCCTCGTTCGCCTCGCTGCGAGCAAGCACAACACGGCGATCACGGCCGTCCTCGCCAGCGTGGGGCCGGCCGCCGAAGCGGCGTTGACGCGACGGCTGGCGGACAGCTCGACGCGCGGAGCGCTTTGTCGCGGCATCGGGTCGCCGGACGCCAGCACCAGCGCGCGGAGGGTCCTCATGCGCGTGCCGGTGGCTTCACGCGACGACGAGTCGTGCGTGGAGGCGGTGCTGATCGCTGCGTCGCACGACGACACCGCGCTCGACTGGCTCGCCTCCGACGCCGAGCCCGGCCTCCTCTCGGCGGCCGGAGCGCGTGAGGAGTTCCCCTGCACCCGCCTCGCGGGGGTCTGGGCGAAGGCCTTTGCGTCGCGCGCCGGCCAGTCGGGTGGCGGGCTCACGGTCCCGCTGCACAACGCGGTCGCCCGGTGCGGTCGCGCGCTCGACTCGGTGCTCGCGCCCGCGCTGACCCAGGAACCGTCGGTCTATGACCTGGTTGTCGCCGGAATCGACCCGTTCGGGACCGAGACGCAAGATCTTCCTCAGACCTGCGCCGCGCTGCGTCCGCTTCAGGGCAGCAGGGGGTCGGCGTTCAGCCGCGAGCGGGCCCGCTCGGCGGTGACCCACGGCTGCGTGTTCGCCAAGTAGGCGAGCTTACTTTACGACGCGCAGGTACGGGGGAATCTCCCGTTTCGTCTTGCCGACACCGGCCCTGCCCGGCGCGGTTGCTTGCGGTCGGGCGTGTTCGGTCACCGGCTTGGGAGCCGTCGGCGGATCGACCGACGGGGGGGAGGCGGGCGTTCGCTCCGACCGGCGGTGCGCGCCGGCCCTCTGTCCCGCTCCCGGCTTCGCCGCGGGAGCCGCGATGGGGATGAGGACCCCTTCACCGGCCGGGGTCGAGGGGAGCGTCGCGCCAGCCCCGTCCGCCGTGCGATCCAGAGCGCCGTCGCGAGCCTTCTTTCCGCGTGGCTTCTTGGCCTTGGACGTCTCGGTCCCGTCGCCTCGGGCCGCGCGGGGCTTTGCGGTGGCGCGCGTCGCCGTCTTGCGAGGCGCTTCTGTCGGCGACTTCACGACGGCGAGGCCTCGGGCCGCCGCCGGCTTCTTCGCGGCGGGCTCCGCCTCGCGCGCCTTCGCCTGCAGCGCCACCTCCGGCGGGACGTCCTCGGGCCATACCATACCCCGCCCGTCGTCTCCGACCATCGCGTAGACGGACGACCACGGGACGATGCAGAAGAAGGGGGAGCGATTGAAGCTCAGCGTGCAGCTCATGCCATCGTCGTCGACGCGCAGGTCCGGGATCGGTACGGGCATGTTGAGCCCAACCTGCAGCACGAGCTGTGGCTGTCGCTTGAACCAGGCGGGGACGACCACCCCGGCCGCGCGTGGGTCCAGATGGACATGGACGCTCCCGCGCTCCAAGAGCGCAAGCGCGACCTCCTTTTTCGGTGGCAGCGGGTTCCCGTTCATCCTCGTGCTGACGCATACTACGCGCTAGGCGTCTCGCAGTGCGAACCATTCTCGAGACCCCACCCATCCCGCGCATCGTGCCGGAGGACGTCTTCGACGCGTTCGGTTGGTGCCCGAGCCGCCAGCTGGAGTGGCGGTGCCCGCCCGGCTGGTCGCCAGGTGGCCGCGTGACGGCCGACAACCCGCCCCGAATGGTGTTCGTCCTGAAGCAGGAGCTCCCGTTTCTGCCTCGCGAGCTCGCGTGGCTTCACGCCCCCGGACTGGGGCTCCTGGACGAATGGGCGCTCGCCCCGTACGGCATCGACGACGCGACCGACGGCCTGTACGAGCACCGCGTCCCGCCCGACGCCGCGCTCTGGCTCGCCGCGGCGAGCCTGCCGGCGCTCTTCTGGGGGCTCCACGACTGGGCGCACTTTCACAACCACGGTCCGCTGACCCAGCGCGCGCTGACCGAGCTCCAGTGCGACGCCAGCGCGCTCAGCTGGCTCTGGCGGAACCGCGCGGCGATAGGGCTGAATGAGGGCCGCTGGGAGGGGGCGCGGACCGACGTCGAGCGCATCACCATCGCCCGCTACGCCGACGAAAGGATGTCCTTCGACCCCGCGCTCCTCGGTCCGGATCGCCTCCGGGAGTGGGCCGAGACGCCGCCGTCACCCCGCGTGTGACGGCGGGTCAGCGGCCCGCGTCGGCGCTCGTCCTGGCCCCGACCTGGAGCGCCTGGACGCACTCGGCTGTGACCGTTGCGGACTCGGCCTTGCACAGCTGCGGCACCGACGTGAAGCTGCCGCTCGCGTTGGCGATGCAGGTGAGGAGCGCCTGGAAGTCGGCGTCCGCGCCGGCACCGGCGCTTTCGCAGCTTGATTGCATGCTGGCGCAGCTCGTCGCGCAGCTACTGCTACCTGATGCGCACACGTCGCCGCACGCAGCGGGAGCCTGACCACACCCGGCCGTGAAGGTGAACGCGACGAGCCACGAGGCGGCGAGCGCCACGGATCCAAAGGGGGCAGCACGGGTCAATTGTCTCTCCTTTTGCCGTAGGGCGCTGTTGCCCGGATCAGTGATGGGCGGGGCCCTTCTTCTCGGGAGCGCGCTGCGGGGCTCGCTCGGTAGCCCGCCCGGGGACCGTCCTTTCGGTGGTCGTCTTCTCCGTGGTCGCCTTCTCCGTGGTCGTCTTCTCGGCAGCAGCCTTCTCGGCCGCCGCCTCCTTCTGCGCCGCGGCGGTCCTCTCGGCTGCTTCTTTCTGCGCGGCCGCAGCCCGGTCGGCGGCTTCCTTCTGGGCCTTCTCCGCGGCGGCTACCGCGTTCTCCGCGCCGGTGATCGCTGACGAGACCTTGCTGGCCCGGTGGTGGACGTAGCCGCCAACGCCGCCCGACAGCGCGATGAAGATCAGCGGGTAGAGAATGAAGGGGAGGAACGATGGGCGCTCGATGATGACGGGAGACTCGTGCCGCACAACCGACGGCCCGCCCCCCTGGATGATGACGATCTGGGGGACGTGGTTGCCGCCGCGCCCGTGGTCGTGCTCGTAGTCATCGTCGTCCTCGTCGTCCGACGCGATCGGGGCGAACTCGGTCACGTTCTGGCAGTGCGTACACGTGACTCTCGTCTCCGTCCCCTGTCGGGTGACGGGTGCGCCGCAGTTCGAGCAGGTCAGGCGTTCAGTCATGTCCCTCTCCCTGTAATGTGACGTCCGCTATCATGCGCGGGGAGGCCCGTCGAGTCGAGAGGGGATGCCACGAGCGCGCCGGCATGAGCACGCGGACCTCCTTCGACGTCGCTCACGGCGGGAGCATCCGGAGCCCGCACCTCGCGCTGGGAGCGACGACGAGGCGCGCGTCACCGACGCTCCGCGTGTCGAAGACCACCCCACCTCCGAGCGACGCGTCCGCGCCTGAGGGGCAGTGGGCCGCCCCCGAGTGGAGGCCGACATCGACCCGGAGATAGGCGTCGCCAATGGTTACCGGGCCGCTGACGGCCCCACGGAAAGGCCCGAACGCGAAGGTGCCGCGCGTCACCTCGATCGGGCGCGCCGGATCCCCATCCAGATGGGCCTCGAGCTGTGCGTCGGTCCCCCCGAGGGCATTCGCGAGGCGGGCGCCGCTCAGGTTCAACTTCACGCTCGCCTCGATGCGCGAAGCGCTCCTCACGGCGTAGTGCGCCTCGCCCTCCGCGAAGGTCGAGTCTTCCTGGCGTCTCCCCAGTCGGTCACTTCCCACACCGAGTAGACCCACGTTGGAGCGCGGGAGCGCCAGGTCGAACGTGGTCACCGTGCCGTGATCGACGACGAAGGTCGCCGCCGCCCTGCTGGCTCCGGAGGGGTCGAGCATCACTGTCGCCTTCGCCTGGCCATGGTCGACCTGCGCGTTCCCTACCCACGGTCCAAGCTTGGCCCAAGGGGTGGTTACCACGACGATCGGTGAAGCGAGGGTGAGGTCCTCGCCCAGTGGGTCGTGCCCGCTCCGCTCGGCCTGCATGGCGATGTTCTCGGCTTCCAGGCGAGTCCCCTCGCCGAACGCCCTCGCCCAGACCAGGTGCCCGGCGTCCACCGAGACCTGACGGAGCGTTCCCTGCCGCAGCGCCTTGAAATCGTGCGCGAGTCGCATCCTCCGGAGCGCGTCCGCCACGGCGCTCCCGCTTCCGTCGACGGTAAGGAGGGCGTCGTGCAGGGTGGCGTCCGTCGGGCTGAGCTGCAGGGAGAACCAGACCTCGACCGACTGCGCGTGCAGCGTGAACCCAGGGAGGTCGGCCATCGTCGCCGTCACACCCACGACCCGGACGCGGCGCAGGGCGACCTCGACCGAATCGATGGTCAGCGTCACGCCCTCATGCGCTGCCGCCTCCGTGTAGCTTCGCTTCAGGAACTCTGGAAGCCCGACGTAGATGCCCGCGACGACGAGCGCCGTGAGCAGCATGAACACGACGATGCCTCCGCCCGAGGATCTATGGCGCGGTCCGATGACCACCGTCGACCCCATCGGCGCCGGCGCGATCCCCTGGACCGGCCAGGCCGGTGCGCTGCTGGCACCCTCATCGATGACGATGTTCGGGGGGGGGGCCACCGGCGGATCAACGGGGCGCTGCGACGGCGCGGGCTGACTCGCGAGGGTCGTCCTCGCCGGCCGCATGGAAGCCGGTGCCGGGATCGGGCCGACGCGGTCTTCGTCGGTCCGCGACGGGATCCGGGACCGCGGTGGCGGAGGGGGGGCGCTGTTGCGCGCTTCGTCGGTCTCCGAAGGGATCCGGGACCGCGGTGGCGGAGGGGGGGCGCTGACTCGCGAGTCGTCGGTCAGCACCGGCACGCGCGCTCGCGACGGTGGGGGAGGGGGGGGGGCCACGGGCGCACCGCTGCGCGCCCCGTAGCTCTGTGACAGGGTTCGTGACCTCGGCGCCGGGGGCGGGGCTGATGGCTCCGCCTGCGACACGGACATGAACTCCGAGAGGACCTCCTCGGCCTCCTCTTCCGTGTCCTCTTCCGACGAGAGCGCCTCGATCTGCGCCACCCGCTTGCTGCGCCCGCCGAGGGAGAGCGCTGCGACACTCTCGACCCACTCGCCGATGACCGCAGGGCTCGCGGCTGGGCTTGCTTCTTCGAGCGCGGTCGCCATCTCGCGTGCCGTCGCGTAGCGATCGCTCGGGTCTCGCGCGAGGCCCTTCATGACGACGCGATCGAGCGCAGGCGGGAGCCCCGCGATGAAGTCGCTCGGCGGGTCCACGGGGCGGTGGAGGATGCTCGCCAGGACCGCCGACTGGTAGTCGGCGTCGAACAGGCGCTGCGCCGTCAGCACCTCCCACAGCACAACCGCGGCGGCGTAGATGTCCGTCCGCCGAGTCCCGCGATGGCCGCTCAGGACCTCGGGTGCGATGTACGCCAGCTTCCCCTTCAGCTCGCCTTCGCGCGTGACCTGCACGCTGTTGGCGGCCTTCGCGATGCCAAAGTCGATGACGCGCGGGGTCCCGTCGACCCCCACGAGCACGTTCTGCGGGGAGACGTCCCGGTGGACGATCTCGAGCGCCTCTCCTTTGTCGTTCTTCGCCTCGTGGGCTGCGTGCAGCCCCCGGAGGACGCCGCTGAGGATTCCGACGGCGATCGGCAGCGGGACCTTCTCCTGGCGCGCGACCGTGGCCTTCATCAGGCGCGAAAGGGAGTCCCCCTCCACGTACTCCATCACGAGGAAGACCTCGTCCTCGACGCGCAGCACGTCGAGCGGCTGCACGACGTTCGGGTGCCGGATGCGCGCCGCCAGCCGCGCCTCGGTCAGGAACATCTCGACGAACTCGTCAAGCTTGCCGAACTGCGGGTGTAGCCGCTTGATGGCGACCATCTTCGAGAAGCCACCCGAGCCGATCTGGCGGCCCAGATGGACCGTAGCCATGCCTCCCGACGCGAGCTCGCCGTAGAGGCGGTAGCGCCCCAGGTTACGCGGACAGGAGTCGTGGGTGTCTTTTCTGGCCGATCGGGCCATCCGGTTTGCCGAACCTTAACATGGGCGGGGGTCGCGCGTGCCCAACAGTATCGTGCCATGGTTAACTGCGCGTCGTCATGTCCGCCAACACGCCGTCCCCCACGCGCTCCAGGTCGACCCACCCCGCCGCGCTCCTCCCCGACGACCCTCCGGTCGACGCAGCCCTTGCGCGCCAGCACAAGCTCACCGCCGACGAGTATGCGCGCATCACCTCCGAGCTCGGTCGACCGCCGACCTACACTGAGCTCGGAGTCTTCAGTGTGATGTGGAGCGAGCACTGCTCGTACAAGTCCTCGCGCGTCCACCTTCGCCGCCTGCCCACCAAAGGGGCGCGTGTCATTCAGGGCCCGGGAGAGAACGCCGGGGTAGTCGACATCGGCGACGGGTACGCCGCCGTCTTCAAGATGGAGTCGCACAACCACCCGAGCTTCATCGAGCCGCATCAGGGGGCCGCGACCGGTGTGGGCGGCATCATGCGCGACGTCTTCACGATGGGCGCGCGCCCGATCGCAAGCCTGAACTCCCTGCGGTTCGGTCGCCCGGACCACCCTCGCACGCCGGAGCTCCTCCGCGGCGTCGTCGCGGGGATCGCAGGGTACGGCAACTGCATCGGGGTCCCGACAGTCGGCGGCGAGGTCCAGTTTGACGGGCGCTACGACGGCAACATCCTCGTCAACGCGTTCACGTGCGGCGTCGCGCGGACCGACCGTATCTTTTATGGCCGGGCTACCGGGGTGGGGAACGCCATCCTCTACATGGGCGCGAAGACGGGGCGCGACGGGATCCACGGGGCCACAATGGCCAGCGATCAGTTCCGCGACGGCGGTCCCAGCCAGCGCCCTACGATGCAGGTGGGCGACCCTTTCCTTGGCAAGCTGCTCCTCGAAGCCTGCCTCGAACTCTTCGCCGCCGATGTGCTCCAGGGGATCCAGGACATGGGCGCGGCGGGCCTGACCTCCTCCAGCGTCGAGATGGCTGGCCGTGGTGGCAACGGGATCGAGCTCTCGCTCGACGACGTTCCGCGCCGCGCGCGGCACATGACGCCGTACGAGATCCTGCTGAGCGAGTCGCAGGAGCGAATGCTCCTCGTCGCGAAGCCCGGCATGGAGGGTCAGGTCCTCGCCATTTGCCGCAAGTGGGACCTTGACTGCGCGGTGATCGGGCGCGTTACCGCGACCAAGCGGTGGGTCGTCACGGCGACACCCGGGTACGACCCGCTCGATCCTGATCCCGCTACCACCTCGCCCGTCGTCGTGTGCGACCTGCCCATCCCCGCGCTGACCGACGACGCACCGATCTACGACCGGCCGCAGGGCGACGCCGCTCCCTCGGCCGTCGCGCCGCCCGAGCTCCCTCCGCCGGGCGACCTGCGGGCCGAGCTCCTGGCGCTCCTCTCGTCGCCCAACGTTGGCTCGAAGCGCTGGGTCTGGCGGCAGTACGATCACATCGTCCGGGGCGGGACCGTGGTCCTCCCTGGCGCCGACGCTGCGGTCGTGAAGGTGCTGTGCGAGCGCGACACCGAAGGTGCGCTGCGGGGCGGAGACGTCAGCCGTGTCGAGAAGCTCCTCGCGTTCTCCGTCGACTGCAACGGGCGGATGGTCGAGCTCGACCCGTTCGTCGGCGCGGCGATGGCGGTGGCGGAGACGTGTCGCAACCTGGTCTGCGTCGGCGCCGAGCCGCTCGGCATGACCGACTGTCTCAACTTCGGGAACCCCGAGCGACCGGACGTGATGCGCCAGCTGGCGCGCGCCATCGATGGCGTGGCCGCGGGTTGCAAGGCCCTCGACGTCCCGATCGTGAGCGGCAACGTGAGCCTCTACAACGAGACGGAGGGGCGCGCGATCCTACCGACTCCGACCGTAGCCGCAGTCGGCCTGGTGCGCGCCATGGAGGAGGTCGTGACCCCTTGGTGGAAGGCGCCTGGCGAGATGGTGTTCCTGCTCGGCGCGTCGCCGGTCGATAGCGGGTTGCTCGCGGGGCTCGCCGGGAGCGAGTACGCGGCGCAGAAGCTAGCCCAGCCGACCTCCGGTTCGATCTCCCCCGCCCGCTGTCCTGGCCCGGCGATCGACCTCGACCGCGAGAAGCGGCTCCAGCAACTCGTCCTCGCCCTTGCGCGAGCGCGGAGGCTCGCCAGCGCCCACGACGTGTCAGACGGAGGGCTCGCAGTGGCGCTCGCCGAGTGCTCCACGACGACCCCGGGGTCGGTCGTGCCCATCGGTGCGCGAATCGACCTCGAGTTGCCCATCGACGTGCCGCCGGACTCGCTCGAGATCGCCTCGCTTCTGTTCGGCGAGCATCCGAGCCGTGTGGTCGTCAGCGTGCGTCCAGTCGACGCCGAGTTCCTCGTGGAAGCGGCACGCGCCGCCTCGGTCGGCGCTTACGAACTCGGCGTCACAGGCGGCACCTCGCTTTCCATCAGCGTCGCACGGCCTCACGCCGCAGAGGGCCAGGGGGTCGTCATTGCCTCGATGCTGGCCTCGGTCGATGACCTCCGGACCGCGCGCGAGAGCGCCCTCGACGGCGTGGTGGGTCGGTAGCTGGGCCGAGCTCTGACGGACCGACCGGCGGATCCGCGAACGCTTTCCGAACTATGTGATACATTCGCCAGGCGCCGCTGTTGTCTTGCTGGCAGCGCCGAGTGACCCGCATGGCGAAAGACCCGTCACCCCTCCTCGGCTACAACAACAACATCCGGCACAAGAACCGGGTCTTCCATATCCAGACGGAAGACTCTGGGGTTCGCCACCCGCACATCATCACGCACCTTTTCATGGACGGCGGGCGCATCCTCAAGTCCGTGAAGACGAGCTACGCCGAGCACCTCGGCGTCGACAAGATGGCGGATCTCGTCCGCAAGATGATGAAGGACCAGCACAAGGGGATGCTCATCGCCCTGCGTGACGGACAGTTCGATGCCGTCATCGACGGTGGAGAGGCCCCGAAGCCCGCGGCCAAGGCGCCACCGCCCGCCCCGCCGCTGGAGCCTGTCGAGCCCGTCGCTCCCGAGCGCGCGGTCGCGGCGCAGGTGGACGAACCGCCCCCTCCATCGGTCGCCCCCGCACGGGTTGCCCCCGCGTCCGTCCGTCCCTTGGTCCCGCCGCCCCAACCGCCGCCGGAGTTCTACGCCGCGGACGAGGACATGGAGGAGGCCGCGGCGACCGTCGCCAACCCGGTGTTCGAAGCGCCGCTCGACCTCCAGCCGCCGCCGGCCAATCTCTTTCGGCCGCGAACGGGGGGCAACTACAGCGCCGTCGGCAACACGCCGGCCCCCTCCGAGATCAGGCCGTCGCCCACACCGGGACGGCCCAACACGCGCCCGCCTACGAACCGGCCCGGCGTGATCGTCTCCAAGTCGCCCGGCCTCAGGCCGTCTCCAAGCCCCGGGAGCGCTCGACCGAGTGCCCTCGCGTCCGGCGCCCCCGCGCCGCGTCAGCCGCCCATTCGCCGCACGTCCAGCCTACCGCCCCCTCAGGCTCCCGAGGTCACGGGCCGCGCCGCCGCCAGGAGGCCCGCGGCTGCCCCGGCGGCGGTCGCGAGACCGAGCGAGCATCGCTACGGCTCTGCTCGTCCGGCCGCGATCTTCGGGCAGGCGCGCCCTCGCGGCGGGAGTTCCATCTTCGGCGAGGACATCATCAGCGACAAGTCGCTCGACGAGGTCATCCTGAGTTATCTCGCCGAGGACGTTGGCCCCGCGAGTCCCGAGCCCGCGCCGAAGTCGTCGACGGGGAACCCGTCGGATCCGAAGCGGCGCAGGTAGGCGCTCGCTACCGCACGACCAGCCTCCCAGGCGAGCAGGCTGTCTGGAGACCGCCGCGGGCGGGAGGCTCTCGTGTCCCTCCGGTGGGCCCTTGGGCACGAGGCCTCGGGGCCGATCAGGAACTGAAACGCTCGGCGGCCTCGCATGCGTCGCGCACCGTCCGGATCTCCCGCGTGCTCGGATCGGCGATCTCGGCGGCCACATCGCCGGGGAGCGCGCCGGCGAGGATGGCGTCTCGCCCGCGCCCGCTCCCCGTGAGGAGGTCGAAGGCCGGGATATCGTCGACAAACTCGTACCGTTCGGTCCGGAACTGGAAGCGGGTCGGGTCCTGCCGGTGTGCGAGCGCGATGAGCAGGGCGTAGGCCCGAACCGGACGGAAGACCCGCGGATCGGTCACGTGGACCTGCACCCCGCCGCACGGTTGCCGGGCGTGCTTGTGGAAGGTCGGAATGAAGGTGACCGGGCGGGCGCGGGCGCCTGGAAGGCCGGCCGCATTGAGGTCACGTGCGAGCGCGGTGCCGTCGAGCCACGGGGCTCCGGTGATCTCGAACGGCCTGGTCGTCCCTCGGCCGTCGGAGAGGTTGGTCCCCTCGAGCAGGCAGCCGCCCGGGTAGACGAGCGCGGTCTCGTAGGACGGCATGTTGGGCGACGGCATTATGAACGGGCGGTCCCACGCGGGCGCGTGCGCCGAAGGGTCGAGGTCCTTCACGGCGATCACGTCGAGCAGCTCGCGCGGCACGTCCTCGGCGTGTGCCCGCCACGCAACGACCTCGCCCAGCGTGAGGCCGTGACGAATGGGGACCGGCTCGAGCCCGACGAACGAGCGGTAGGCCGCCTCCTGGTTCTTGCCCTCAACGACGCGAGGATCCCCCCCCAGGGGGTTCGGTCGGTCGAGGACGAGGACACGCACCCCCCGCCGGACCGCCGCCCTGAGCGCCAGGACCGCCGTCCACACAAACGTGTAGTACCGAGCGCCCACGTCCTGGAGGTCGATGACGAGCCGGTCGACTCCGTTCAGATCCTCGTCGCGAGGCGAGAGGTCCTCGAACGCGTTGCCGTACAGGCTCCTCACCGGCGTCCCGAACGCGTCGCGCGCGTCGGACACGCCAATCATGTCCTGCGCCTCACCGCCGTACCCGTGCTCGGGCCCGAAGATGATGACCGGTCGAACCCCGGCGGTCTCGAGCGCTGTGCGCGCGTGGACGAGCTCTCGGGTCACGGACGCCGGGTGAGCGAGGAGGGCGACCCGCTCACGACGAAGCGCCGCCAGCCGGTCCGCCGACGCGAGGAGCCGATCGAGCCCCGTCAGCACGCCGGCGCTTTCATCGAGCCGCGCCCCGGTCTCGCAGGCTCGCCAGCTCCACCTCGGAGAAGCCCCACGCGGCCAGCGCCGTGAAGGTGTCGGCCCCCGGCTCGTGGGCGCCATGAGGGAGCGTCGCCGGCGTCCGGCTGAATCGCGGCGCGGGCGCAGGCTGCACGACGCCATCAATCTCGGCGAAGGTGCCTCGCGCGCGCAGGTGCGGGTGCTCCTTGGCCTCGCTCCATGACAGCACCGGGGCGACGCAGGCGTCGGACCCTTCGACGATCGCGCACCACTCGTCCCGCGTCTTCTCGGCGATGCGGCTCGCGAGACTCACGCGGAGCTCGGGCCACCCCGACGGATCGAGGTGGCGGACACGGTCCTCCGGGGGGAGCTCGAGCAGTCGCGCGAGCGTCGCGAAGAACCGGGGCTCGAGCGCGCCGACGGCGAGGTATTTGCCGTCCTTTGTCCGGTAGACGTCGTAGAACGGGGCCCCGGTGTCGAGGAGGTTCACGCCGCGCTCGTCGCGCCACGCCCCCGCGGCGATGAGCCCGTGCACCATCGTCGTGAGGTGCGCCACCCCGTCCACCATTGCGGCGTCGACCACCTGACCCAGGCCGGAGCGCTGCCGCTCCACGAGCGCGGCGAGGATGCCGACAGCGAGGTAAAGCGCCCCACCGCCGAAGTCGGCGACGAGGTTCAGCGGCAGCACGGGAGCCTCGCCGGCCCTTCCGATGGCGTGCAGCGCGCCCGTGATCGCCAGGTAGTCGATGTCGTGGCCGACGGTGTCGGCCAGCGGTCCGAACTGCCCCCAGCCGGTCATGCGGCCGAAGACAAGGCGAGGGTTCCTCGCGTGGCAGGCAGCGGGGCCGAGGCCGAGCCGCTCTGCGACGCCGGGTCGGAACCCCTCCACGAGGACGTCCGCCTGATCGATCAAGCGGAGGACGGCGTCGCGCCCCTCGGGCGACTTCAGATCGAGCCCGACCGAGCGGCGGCCTCGTTGCAGGAGCTGGAACCTGGCGGGCGCCGGGAACAGGTCGGGGGCCCCGTCGATCCGGTCGACACGCAGGACTTCGGCGCCCAGATCGGCCATCAGCATGCAGCACATGGGCGCCGGCCCCATGCCCGCAAGCTCGACCACCTTCACGCCCTCGAGCGGACCCATCGCCAGTGATTGTACGCCGGATCGGGGACTGCTCACGCTTTCACGTGCGCTCCCTGGCTGTTTCTCGACGCGCGAGCCCCAGCGCGAGCGGCACCACGGCTGCCGTGAGGCATGCCGCAGCGAGGTAAGGCCGGGTCAGGTCTGTCGCCAGCATCGCGGTCCCCACGAGCGGCCCCAACGCGCCGCCCACGTCGCCACAGAGCTGCAGCATGCCGACGGCGGCTCCGCGCTCCCCGCCCTTCACCTCCTGGCCGAGGAGCGCGAGAAGCGACGGCCCGAGCCCGCCCGCCCCGACTCCGATGAGCCCGAGACCGACAATGAGCCCCGCGGATGTTTGCCAGAGGGCCACCAGCACCAGGCCCGGCACCACGATGAGCAGGCCCGCCGCCGCGATCCGTGCGTGCATGTGTCGGCGGTCCCCGAAGGCACCGGCCAGCGGCATCGTCAGGCTCTGCGCGATGCAGAGCCAGCCCATGAGTGCGCCGGAGCTCCCGCGGTCGCCCAGATGGAAGACGGCGATCTGTCGGTCATGCACGAGGAGGACGACCGTGGTGAGCACCATCCCGGAGGCCGAGAACGAGGCCGCCAGGTTCATCGCCCCGATCGCCGCCAGCGGGCGGCTGGCGAAGCTTCGCAGCGCGGCCATGAAGCTCACTCCTCGGCGAATCTCGGCCCGTAGGTCGGGGACGCCGACGTACGCCGCAGCCGTCGCGAGGAGCAGCGCGACGAGCGCGAGCTCGAAGGTGGCCGCGTCGCCGATCCACTCGGCCATGAGGCCCCCCGCGACGATGCCGAACGGGACGCCGATCGCCTGTGCCGCCCGTACGATGCCGACAGTGCGACCTCCGTGGGCCGCGCCGCCCGCCTCGAGCGCGAGCGCCTGCGCGGCGACGAAGGCGGCGGCCGATCCGGGTCCATGAAGGAGCCGTCCCACGAGGAAGAAGACTCCAGGGTGGTGCGTCAAGACCCCGAGGAAGTAGAGCCCCATGACGGCGACCTGGATCGCGAGGCCGGCGACGAGCGTCCTTCGGCCGCCGATCCGGTCCGTCAGCATCCCCACGAAGGGGTTCGACACGACGCGGGCCGCGCGGTTCGCCGCGAGGATGACGCCAATGAATGCGAGCGAGAGCCCCTCCCGGCGTCCCACCAGCGGCAAGATGGGGAACGCGACCCCGCCCGCGAAGCCGGACAGGAGGACCCCGGGGGTGATCGCCAGGGCGGCGCGGGTGGCGACGTCATGCGCGAGCGGGCGGGTCGATTCACGGTGCATAGCTGCGGGCTGGGTGACGGCCAAGCAGTACGTGCTCCTGACGCCGGCAGGCAAGCGGTGCCCCGCGCAGCGCGGAAGCCCGAGATAGGGTGCCGTGGGCCGGACGGATGGGTATCGTGGATCTCGACCTCATGCCGTGCTGTCCCGTCTGCCGCGCCCGCTTCCCGGAAGGGACCGCTCGCTGCCCGCGGGACGATGCCCCGCTCGAGCCAGGACCCGCCTCGTCCGAGGCCGGCGCCCAGACCCGTCGGGGCCTCGCCCGCGCTGCGCTCGTGGCTTCCGTGCTGCTCGTTCTGCTGGTGGTTGTGGTTCTTGGCGTCCAGCCGCGCCCAGGCCTCCCGCTGGCACCCAGCGTCGCCTCGCAAGTGGCCCCTCTTCCCCCGGACGTCACCCTGCCGTCCGCCTCCGCGCCGCCGGCCACGTCGTCTGCCCCGCTCTCGGCGATCCCGCGTCCCTCGGGCACCGCCCTGGTGGTCGTACTCACCACCCCGTCGGGTGCGACGGTGTCGCGCGATGGTCGCCCGATCGGCCTCGCCCCAGGTCCATTCGCGCTGCCGGCCGGGTCGGCGCGTGTCTCGCTGACGATCACGGCCGCCGGTTACCTTCCGGCCGTTGTCGACGTCGTACCCGCGGATGGCAGGACGCTCAACGCCGTCCTCAAGAAGGCGGCCCCGTCGCGCGGCCACGCGGCGGCACGCCCGTGATGCGGCTTCAGAGCGTCATGAAGCGGACGAGGTCGAACCCGGTCGCGATGCCCACGAGCTTGCGACTCTCAACCGCGAGGATTCTCCGGACGTTCATGCCGAGGGACTGGCCCACGATGCGGTAGAGCGGCGTCTTCACGTCGTGGCAGATCGTCTCATAGCTCATGACCTGCTCCACGGGCGTCGCACGGAACGCCGACGGCAACGCTCGCGCCTTGATCGCCTCGCGCTGGGTGAATACGCCGACCGGCCAGCTGCCGTCCACGACGACCACGCCGTGTACGTTCGCGTCCGAGAGCATGAAGATCGCGGCGTCGATAGAGTCGCCGACGTTGATCGTGAGCAGGTCGGTAGTCATCACCCGCGATAGCGGATCGGCGATGCGAGCCTCGAGGAGCGCGCGCATCGCGTTGCGCGTGCTGATCACCCCGACGGGCGTCCCGCGACGCGTGACGACGAGGCGGTGAATCCTGTGCTCGACCATCTTCGTGGCGGCGTCGCGGAGCGGGGCCTCCTCGTCGACCGTGACGACCTCGGTCCGCATCACCTGCACCACGAGGTGCGGAGGAGGGGAGACCCTCGGTCGCGAGCTGGGCGACTCCATCTCGATTCGCGCCACGCGGAGCAGGTCGGTCGTCGACACGATGCCCCGGAGCGCGCCATGCCCGTCGACGACGGGCACCGCCGAGATGTCGCGCTCCTCGAGGAGGCGCTGCACATCGACGAGCGGCGTCGTCGGGGGCACCGCATACAGCGTCTTCGACGCGTAGAGGCGAACGGGGGCGGACCAGTCCGAACTCACGCGCCAAGCGTACCACACAGGCACGAGGGTGCCTTCATCCGGACCGAGCGCGTTCGTCGCGCCGCGGGCGCCTCGACGGGGTATGCTGCCGTCCGCATGCGCGCCGCCGTCGTTGTCTTTCCAGGGTCCAATGCCGAGGCCGAAATGGTGCGAACGCTCCGCGATGTCTGCGGCGCGTCGACCTCCGTTGTCTGGCACACCGACCACGACCTGCCGGCCGGCGTCGACCTCGTCGCCTTGCCGGGCGGCTTCAGCTACGGGGACTACCTGCGCTGCGGCGCCCTCGCCAAGGCCAGCCCGATCGTCCCCGCGATACGGGCGCACGCTGCGCGGGGCGGCTACGTGCTCGGCGTCTGCAACGGCTTCCAGATTCTCACCGAGATCGGCCTCTTGCCCGGAGCCTTGACGCAGAACGCCCACCTGCGGTTCGAGTGCAGCGAGGTGTTCGTCACCGTCGCGGCCGAGGGGCCGTTCACGCCCCGCGCGGGCGAGGTGTGGCGGCTGCCGATCGCCCACGCCGACGGGCGCTACCAGGCCACGCCGGACGTGCTCCGTGCGCTCGAGGAGGAGGGGCGTGTAGCTCTCCGCTACTCGTCGCGCACGGGCGACGTGGTCCCCGAGGCGAACCCCAACGGCTCTCTCGGAGCCATCGCAGGCATCTACGGCCCGGGCAAGAATGTCTTCGGTCTCATGCCTCACCCCGAGCGGATGAGCGAGCCCACGCATGGCGGTGTCGATGGCCGTCGCCTCTTCGAGGCCGTGCTCGCCCGCTCCGCCCGCGCCGCGTGACCCGGCCCTCTCGCGGTGGACCTCCTCTACTTCATCCTCCTCATCAGCACCCTCATCTTCGTCCACGAACTCGGGCACTTCGTCTTCGCGAAGATCTTCGGGGTCAAGGTCATCACGTTCTCCATCGGCTTCGGGCCGATACTCTTCCGGCTGCGCGGTAAGGAGACCGAGTACCGCGTCGCTATCGTCCCCCTCGGGGGCTTCGTGAAGATGCTCGAGGAGTCGAAGGACAAAGCGACCATCTTGCCGGAGGACCGCCCCAGGACGTTCGAGGCGCAAGCGTTGTGGAAGCGCGTCGTGATCGTGCTCGCAGGCCCGTCGATGAACGTCCTCTTCCCTCTGTTCCTCTACGCTACGGTCTTCCTCGAAGTCGACCGAGCTCCCCCTCCGCCGACGGTCGGCATCGTCATCCCGGGGCGTCCTGCTGACGGGCAGCTCCTCCCGGGTGACCTGATCGTCGCCGTCGACGACCGCGGCGTGTCGTCGTTCCCCGAGGTACAGCGTCTGATCTCGGCCCGGGCAGGGAAGGCGACCCGCTTCGACCTTCTCCGCGACGCGAAGCCGCTGTCCCTGACGATCACCCCCTCGGAGGAGGCCGTGACGTTCGAACCGCGCGAGCTCGGCCTGACGGAACACCTGGGGCAGGTCGGGTTCAACCCGAGCTTCCCCGCCTCGGTCATAGGCATCCCGCGCACCGACTCCCCCGCCTACCGGGCAGGGTTGCGCACCTTCGATCGCATCGTGTCGATCAACGGTCGGAAGGTCGAGCGCTTCGTCGACATCGTGAACACTCTGGCCGCCAATCGTGGCGACACCGTTCTCATCGCGATCGAGCGCCCCGTGGATGTCCCCCGCGCCCTCGGCGGGCTGTGCGACATCGCGGTGCTCGACTCGGAGGTCGTCACCCTGACCCTCGCCCCGCGGGCTTCCGGCCCGCCGATCGCCGACCAGGACGCCCGGGCGCGGGACGTCCTTGCGCGCGCCGGAATCGAGGGAGCCGACCTCTACGCCGCGTTCGTTCCGGAGGGGTCGAGCGAGTGGAAGGCGGGGCTGCGCGCGGGCGACCGGGTGGTGTCGCTGGACGGCAAGCCCGAGCGCCTCTGGCAGACCATGGCCGAGGACCTCGTCCTCGGCGCGAACAGGAGCCGTACGCTGGCGTGGACCCGCGCGGGCGAGCCGATGCAAGGGGTCTTCCAGCTACGAAAGGAGGAGTGGAACGACGAGTACGGCCAGCACTACGAGCGGTACGTCTTTCGCACCACCCACTGGAGCCCGTTCGCCCCTGATGAGACGGTTCCCGAGCCGAGTCCGCTGATCTCCGCCGCGCGGAGGAGCGTCGAGGAAACGGGGCGTTCCATCCGCCTCACCCTGCTCACGTTCGAGCGCTTCCTCGAGGGGCGTCTCAGCATCTCATCCGTCAGCGGGCCCATCACCATCTACGACATCGCCGGTCGCGCGGGCGCGAAGGGGACGATGTCCTTCGTCTGGACCATGGCGTTCATCTCCATCAATATCGGCCTCGTCAACCTTCTGCCGATCCCGGTGCTGGATGGCGGGCACCTGTTCTTCATGGCCATCGAGGCCGTGCAGCGGCGACCCTTGCCGATCCGAGTGCGTGAGGTGGCGAGCCTCATCGGCATGACCGTGCTGATCGCCTTGATGCTGATTGCCTTCAAGAACGACGTGGCGCGCCGCTGGGACGTCATCATCGGGCAGCTCCGCGACCTCTTCGGCTAGATTCAGCCGGCCATGATGCCCCCTCTCCCCACGGCGCGCAGCGTCGCCGCCTCCGTCCTCGTCCGCGTGCTCGTGGACGGGGCGTTCGCTGCGGCGGTTCTCGACGTCGAGGTGTCGCGAGCGGTGCAGCTTGACCCGCGCGATCGGGCGCTCGCCACCGAGCTCGTCTACGGCTCGCTGCGGGTCCTGCCGTGGCTCGACGAGCGGCTCCTCCGCCACGCCCCACGCGGCCTTGGCGGCCTCGACCCGCGCACGCACGCGGAGATGCTCCTCTCCGCCTATCAGCTCTTCTTCCTCGAGCGCGTCCCGGCGTTTGCGGCCGTAAACGAGGCCGTCGAGGCCATCAAGCGGGCACGTGGCGCCAAGCTCGCGGCCTTCTCCAACGCGGTGCTGCGCAAGTTGGCGGCCGAGTCGGCGGATGGAAAAGGGGCCGCCCGGCTCGCGGAGGCGGCCGAGGCCTCGCTGCCCGCATGGCTACGGGCCGCGCTCGTCCGAACCCTCGGAGAGGACGGGGCCAGGGCATTCGCGGCCGCGGGCATGGACCCGCCCGCGCTAGGCCTCCGGGTGGCGCGAGCGGACGAGCGCGATGCTCTGCTGGAGCGGCTGGCGGGCGCCGTCCCGAACGCTCGGTTCGAGGTCGGGAGGGCGTCGCCGCTCGCGATTCTGGCGCGCGGCGGTGGCAAGAGCGACGCGTGGCCAGGCTCCGGCGACGCCTGGTCGGTGCAGGAGGAGGGCTCGCAGATCGTCGCGCTCGCGGTCGGAGCGAGGCCCGGGGACGTCGTGCTCGACGCCTGCGCCGGCAGGGGGAACAAGTCGGCCATCCTCGCGCGCGCCGTCATGCCGGGCGGCGCGGTTGACGTCGCGGACGTGCACCCCACGAAGCTCGCTCGCCTCGAGCGGCAGCTCCGCCAGGCCGGCCTGCCGGTCCGGGCGTCGCACGCCGTCGACTGGTCGATCGGGGTCGGAGAGGTCGGTTCGGAGTACGACCGCGCGCTGGTGGATGCCCCTTGCTCCGGTACAGGGACCCTTCGCCGCCGCCCCGATCTCGCGCTGCGCCGGGAGGCGGAGGATATCGGACGACTCGCGTCGCTTCAGGCCGCTATCGTCCTCCGCGTCGCGACCCGGGTGCGCCCGGGCGGGAGGCTTGTCTACGCGGTGTGCAGCGTGCTGCGCGAGGAGGGGGAGGACGTCGTAAAGGCCGTGCTCGCGGGCGACCCCGGGCTCGCGCTCGCGCCCTTCGAGGGGGAGGCCGCCCGGGCCTTGACGCAGGACGAGCCGACCTTACGTCTCCTGCCCTACGTTCATGGCACCGATGGTTACTTTCTCGCGAGCTTCGAGCGTCGCTCGGCAGGCTCCTGAGCGGCCTTGCGCCGTTGCGATGTCGCGACGCGCGGCGTAAGAAGTCCGTTCCTGTCCGACGAGGAGAGTTCTGCGATGGTCTTTGACGTCACGATGCCCCAGCTCGGAGAGAGCGTGTCCGAGGGGACGATCAGCAAGTGGCTCGTTCGAGAGGGCGACGTGGTCGAGAAGGATGCCCCGCTGGTCGAGATCGCTACCGACAAGGCCGACAGCGAGCTACCTGCGCCGTACGGCGGTCGCGTCGTCGAGATCCTCGTCAAGGAGGGGGCGGTCGTCGCCGTGAAGGCCGTGCTCTGCCGTATCGACGACAGCGACCACGCCGGCAAGGGGGTCGTCAGCGCGCCCCCGGCGAGCGTGCCTTCGCCGAGGGTGTCTGGCGTGGTCCCCGCCGGGGTCGTCGACCAGCCCGCCCGGAGCGCGACCGGGAGCGCCCTCGCCAGCCCGACGATCCGGCGCGAGGCGCTCGAACGCGACGTGAACCTGGACGAGGTACGCGGCTCCGGGGAGCGCGGCCGTATCACCAAGGAGGACGTGGTGCGTGCGAGCAGCGACGGTAAGGTCGAGGTGACGCTCGCCCCCTCCCCCTCGTCCGCCCCCACCGCCCCACGCCCGCCCTCGACGGGTGCGGCGATGCTCGCGCAGGCCGTCAACCAGGGAGGGGGCTTCGTGCCGCCGGTCCCTGGCGTCGGCTACGGGGCATTCAAGGTGCCGGCCTACCGGCCGAACGAGGGGGACAAGGTCATCCCGTTCACGCGCCGGCGCCGGATCACGGCCGACCACATGACCTACTCGAAGGTCGTCTCTCCGCACGTCGTGACGGTGGCGGAGGTCGACCTGCACAAGACGAGTCGCCTGCGTGACGCCCACAAGGAGCGCTACAAGAAGGAAGGGCACGCGCTCACGATGCTCGCCTTCGTCGCGGTCGCGACGGCGCGCGCTCTCCGGGAGAACCCGCAGCTGAACGCCCGCGTCCTCGACGACGCGATGGTGCTCCTCCGCGACATCAACCTCGGCGTCGCGGTCGACTCGCCCGAAGGCCTCGTCGTCCCGGTGATTCGCCGCGCCGACGAGCTCGGGGTTCGCGGCGTGGTTCGCGGCATCGACGACCTCGCGAAGCGCGCGCGGACTGGCAAGATCACCATCGACGATCTCAGCGGCGCGTCGTTCTCGGTCACGAACCCCGGAATCAAGGGGAACCTGTTTGGTGGCGCGATCATCAACCAGCCGAACGCAGGCATCCTTCGGATGGGCGAGATCCAGAAGCGGGTCGTGGTCGTCGACGGGCCCGACGGGGAGGATCAGCTGGCCATCCATCCCGTCATGTACCTCGCCCTCAGCTACGACCACCGCATCGTCGACGGCGTGGCGGCTAACTCGTTCCTCTGGCGGGTCACCGAGATCATCGAGAAGGGCGAGTTCGAGGTCTAGCCACGTCGTCCCCGTCGTCCTGAAGCCATGCCCTGGGCCTGCGCGTCGAGCGGCCAAGGCAGGTCGCGCTCGCCCGCCCTACGGCCGCCCTCAGGGGCAGACGGCGATGTCGTCAACGGTGATGTGGCCCCAGCCCCCGGTCGCGTGATCCCGGATGTGGATGGCGGCCGTACGGCCCCGGAGCGCCGCGGTGTCCCACACCACGTCGCGCATCGTCTCCGTGTCTCCGCCGGCCGCGGTCGCGACCTCTCGTCCGTCGACGACGAGCGCGACTCCAAGGTCCTCAGTGTCGCTGCCGCGCGCGCCTCCGCCCACCCGGACCCGCACGGTCGCCCCATCCAGGACGAACGGCGGCGACATCGCGTCGCTCTCGGACCGGTCCGCGAGCGCACCCCAGGAGTTGAAGAACGCGTGTCCTCGGTACCCGTAGACCGCGTGCTGGCCGCGTCGCCCCTGGGCTGACGTCGGCTCCTCCGCGACATCGCCGGTGATGATCCAGCCCGGGAGCCCCGGGGCTTCGAAGTCGAAGACCGTGCGGCACGCGGCGTCACGGTCCGCGGGGGGAGCGCCGAGCTCGCCCACGATCGCCTCGTGCGTGAGCCACGCCGTGAAACGTTCGGCGCCGTTGCCGGCCAGGTGGTCGCCGTCGTGGAAGTCCTCGTCCCGGACCGCGGGGCTCGCCTTGGCGTCGAAGTACGTCGCGCCGAAGCGCGCGGCCGTCGCACGGACGAAGGCGACGTGCTCGGCGTAGATGCTGCGCGGGCCGTAGGCGAGCTCTAGCTGGCTGGCCGAGAGGGAGTTCATCACGACCGTCCGGACGCCGCTCGCCTGCAGCTCCCTCAGGGACTCGACGAAGTACCCCACCTGCTCGCTCCCGAAATGGGCCTCGGGCCTCCACATCTCGACGCGGTAGCCGATCGCCCGTCCGTGCGCGCGCGCCTCCTGCGTCGCCGCGTCCACCTCGGCGTTGGGCTCGTAGCCTTGCACCCCGGGCGAGACGGGTTCGTGGTAGCCGCCGAAGTCGAGCGCGAGCTCGAGCAGCCGTGGGCGCTGCCGCACGGCTTCGAAGGCATTCGCGAAGAGCACCGAGGCCATGTCCTCCGCGGGGGCGCCGGCTCGCGCCATCGCGGGGAGGTCCACCACGCGGTACATCGTCGTGAGCGACTCGCGCGAGGCGACGCGCGCGATGCGAGACGAGAACATGTACGGCGAGATGGAGAGGACAACGACGGCGGGGTGCGGGGCGCGCGAGAGGGCCCTCCGCACCCACGCCAGGTGCGCCATCGGCGGCGCCCCCGGGAGCCCGGCGTTGTACGCGACCACGCGTCGACCGAGCTCCACGAGGACGTCGCGTTCGACCACGGCGGGGTCGACGTCCGCCCCCACCCTGGAGTCCCCCACCACGAGGATATCCGCCGCCTGGGGGCTCGCGTCGAAGGCCGCGGGCTTGACGAGGTAGATTCGCTCGCGGCGGAGCCGTCCCGCCACCGCGCTTGCGCGGAATGAGAGGTCCAGACCGACCAGGATGGCGGCCATCCCGACGAGCGAGACCACGGCCGGATAGCGGGGGGGCTTCACGCTCGAGTCCATGAGCTCAGAACTGGAAGTAGATGAACGAAGCGTTCGATCGCGAGAAGAGGTAGCAGACCCCGACGATCGCCGCCCACATCACGCTCCGTCCGAGCGGTGGCAGGACGCGGTTCGCTTCGAGCCCGACGCGTCCGCGCCCGAAGATGTGCAGCAAGACGAGTCCCGCGGTGAAGATCATCGCGTTGCCGAGCGCGGCCGGGCGGTCTCCGGACATGGCGCCCGCGCCCGCGCCAGGGACGGCCTGGAACATCCGGGAGAGGACGGCGGCAGCGGCCCCGAAGTCGGCGGCGCGGAAGAACACCCAGCCGATCATGACCGCGAGCATCGTCGCAGCCCAGGCGATCACCCGGTACCCCGCTGTCTCCTGCGCTCGACCTGCCCACGCGATCCGCGAGAGGAGCGTGCCCCACCCCTTGTGGAGCATCAGGAGCGCGCCGTGCAAGGCTCCCCACGCGACGAAGGTCCAGCTCGCGCCGTGCCAGAGCCCGCCGAGGAGCATCGTCAGGAACAGGTTCCGGTACTGCCGCACCGCGCCGCCGCGGTTGCCCCCGAGCGGAATGTAGAGGTAGTCGCGGAGCCAGCGCGAGAGGGTCATGTGCCAGCGCCGCCAGAACTCGGTCGGGCTGGCCGACAGGTACGGGTAGTCGAAGTTGTCGGGCAGGGTGTAGCCGAGGGTCATCGAGGCCCCTCGGGCGATGTCCGTGTACCCTGAGAAGTCGCAGTAGATCTGCCCCGTGTAGGCGATGACGCCGAACCAGACCCCCAGCGTCGAGTAGTGCTTCGGGTCCGCGAAGACCTCGTCGGCCCACGGCGAGAGGTTGTCCGCGAGCACCATCTTCTTCAGGTAGCCGACGAGCATGATGAACACGCCGTCGGCGAAGAGCGCGCCGTCCCAGACGGGGCGCCTGCGGAGCTGCGGCAAGAGCTCGTGCGCCCGCACGATGGGGCCGGCGATCAGGTGCGGGTAGTACGAGACGTAGAGCGCGAACTCCCAGAGCGAGGGCTCGGCGGCCTCCCCGCGATAGACGTCGATGACGTAGCTGATGACCTCGAACGAGTAGAAGGAGATCGCCAGCGGCAGGATGACGGCGATGTGCCGCAACCGGAGGGGCGAGCCGGCGGCGCGGAGCAGCGCGGTGACCTGCGCCGAGAAGAAGTTGATGTACTTGAAGTACGAGAGGAGGCCGAGCACCAGGACGACCGTGAGGAGGAGGATCCGCCCCTTGTGCCGTGGCGCTCGCTCCATCGCCCGGGCCGCTGCCCACGACGCGACGGTCATGCCCGCGATGAGGAGCCCGTACACGGGCTGCCACGACAGGTAGAAGACGTAGCTCGACGCCAGCAGCAGCGGCCCGACCGCGCGGCGCGGCAGCGTCCAGCGCATCGCGAGGACCGCGACGTGAAACAGCATGAACGTCAGGCTGGTGAAGAGCATTCGGAGGTCCGCGACGTCGACGGCGGTGACAGGGGGGCGCAGCATACCATCGGGAGGCCGAGCCGAGCCGCACGCGGCGGCGGCGACGCGCTCCCGGCGTGACTGGGGGGCGGCTCACGAGTAGGATCCCAACCCGATGCCCAACGCCTTCTCCTCCGAGATCACCGACCTCGCCTCGACGTTCGCCGCCGCCGTCCTGCGGGCCATTCGCGGCGCCAGCGTCGAGGAGATTCGCGCCCTCGCCGCCGAGCCGGCAGCGCCCGTCGGCGCGCGCTCTGCCTCTCCGGGAAAGGGCTCCGCGCCCACGAGGAAGGTGCCGCGCACGCCGGCCGGGCGCCTGCATCGGAGGTCGCCCGCGGAGATCGCAAGGGCGCTGGCGAAGGTCGTCGCGCTGGTGAAGGAGCACAAGGGGGGCCTCCGGGCCGAGCAGATCCGCAAGAAGCTCGGGATGCAGGCCAAGGAGATGCCCCGCGTCCTCAAGGAGGGGCTCGAGCAGCGGTCGCTCCGGAGCAAGGGCGAGAAGCGGTCGACGACCTACAGCGCCGCCTGAGCCCCGGCGCGGGGGCGCGGCAGTGCCCTCCGCTTCTCCGGGCGGCGTCAGGGCTTGCTGAAGGCGATCTTCACGTTCGGAGCTGCAGCCCGGAAGGCAGCGAGCGCCGCGTCGGGCACTTGCCCTGTGAAGAGCGTCACGTTCTTCAGCGCGGCGACCTTCGCGAGCGGCATCAGGTCGAGCGCAGCGATGCCCGCGAGGTTCACCGTGGCCAGCTCCTTCAGTCCGCCGAGGGGGGCGAGGCTCTTCACCTTCGTCCTGCGGAGGCTCAGCGTCCGGAGGTGCGGGCACGTCGAGAGAGGGGCAAGGTCGTCGACCGCCGTGTCGTTGACCTCGAGGCTGGTGAGCGCCATGAGGCCCCGGAGCGGGGTGAGGTCGCGGAGGTCCTTGTTGTTGTCGGCGTCGAGGTGGACGAGGCTCTTCATGGTCGCGACGAACGGCATCGTCGGGACGTGCGCCCAGAGGTAAAGGGTTTCCAGGCCGGTCAGCTTGCCGAGGGCGGCGGTGTCCTCGAGGTTCGTCCCCATCAGCTCCAGCGACCGGAGCCCGGTGAGCGATCCCAGCGGCGCGAGGCTCGAGTTCTCCACGAAGACGAGCTCCAGCGTGCGCAGCGAGCCGAGCTTCGCGAGCGGGGAGAGGTCGGCCCGGCTCACCCCGAGGAGGTGCAGTCGCTGCAGGTGGCCTACCTGGCCGATGGGGGACAGGTCGGTGACCCGGGCGATGGGGAGCTCCAGGTCCTTGAGGTTGACGAGGTCACCGAGGCCGTTCAGCGAGGTGAGCTGGGAGGTGTTGTTAAGCGCCAGCTTCTCGAGGTGCACGAGGGGACGGAGGGCGGCGAGGTCTGTGATCGCGGTGCTCCAGAGGGTCAGCTCCTCGAGCTGGGTGAGCGAGGCGACGGGCTGGAGGTCGGAGATGAGCTTCC